>Ga0335078_10014874_pt1 | contig 11544 bp, 13 predicted proteins | sample Lox_Sample_32_FD_206711 | JGI IMG/M metagenome (GOLD analysis project Ga0335078, IMG submission 206711) | Soil microbial communities from Loxahatchee National Wildlife Refuge, Florida, United States - Lox_Sample_3.2 | ecosystem: Environmental > Terrestrial > Soil > Wetlands | place: USA...
GATCATCTGGGCCTTCGCGGAGTACCACAACGCGGCCGGCTGGCCGACCCAGGGGTTCAGCCAGAGTTCCGGCATCCCGAACGTGTGGAACTACTGGATCATCTACCCGGCCATCTTCTGGGCGCTGTTCCTGGCGGCAGACGTCTTGCTCGTCTTCCGGAACAGGCCCATTTCGGAGACCGAGATCAAGCGCGAGATCGACCGCCAGGCCGGCCGGCGCGGCTGAACCTCAGCCGGATGCGCCCCTGTGCCCGCACCGGGGCGGGCACCGGGGCCCGGGGACAGGTGAGGGATGAACGGCCAGTGAGCTTTGCCCGGGCACGGTATGAGCGGTTCGGGCAACTCGTTTACGATTCGCCAAGTTCGCGGCGATGGGCGCCATCCTGGACACCCGCCACTGGTCGTTCGGGGCCAGGCAGCGCACCGGCGTCGTGCGCGAGGTCATCATCAGCTGCTTGCACTGACTGGCGCCACTGGTATTACCCGCACCACGCTAATGGACGCGGGCGAGGGTGATCACGAGCGCCGTGGCCGCGCACGTCATCGGCTCAGCCCCGTGTTACGGTACCGGAGCCGGTGACGCTGGTGGTGACCCGTGGCGGGTTGCCGCTGTAGATGATCGTGCCGGAGCCCGGGACGGCCGCGTCCAGGCTGGTCGTCGCCGTTACCTGGATCAAGCCCGAGCCGCTGACGACCGCATGCACGTCGCGGGCGGTGAGCTGGCTGAGCTGGGCCTTGCCGTCGCCGTTGATTGTGACGTCGAGCCGGGTTGCGGTCCCGGCCGCAGACACCAGGCCGCTGCCGGAGATCGTCACGGTCAGCTGTGGCGTGCTGATCCCGGTGGCGGAGATCTGCCCGCTGCCGCTGAGGCTCAGCGCGGTCAGGGACGGCACGCTGACATCGACGCTCATCGGCCCGCGGGCGGTGAAGCTGCCGGTGTCCGCGATGACGAGGGTTCCGGACACGACCTGAGTCGTGACGTGATTGATCAGGTTGCTGTCCGCGCGGACGACAACGGACTGCGGTCGGCCCACGATGATGGTGACGTTATTGCGCCCCGCCAGGTCAAGGCTCGTGAACCCGGCCACGGTACGGGTCTGGGTGACCGCGGCGCCCGAGTTGCCGTAGACCAGCAGCGCGATCGCGATCGCGACCACGGCCAGGACCGCGATCAGGACGGCGATCATGATCGGCCGGTCGTGATGCGCCGTGTGGCCGCTGCGGTCAGGCGCTGTAGTGACGGCCATGGCCCCTCCCTTCTGCTGTGTGAGCGGGCCATGAACCTGAGGCAACGGCATCCGCGCCTACGGGCATGGCCTGCCAGACGACTCCACGTGTAGCATCCAGCCCCGACTGGCGCAGGGGCAGAGCCGAACGACCCGGCTCGCCCGCCAAACGACTCTAGCCAGCCACGATGAGGACCGCTGCCCTTCAAGGCCGATCAGGCACCACCGGCCAGCACTCCAGGCCAGCAGCGGCCTGGCCATGTGTGAAACCGCCGCTCCTCAGACCGCAGTAAAGAGGCTAACGTTACGAACGCTTCACTCCCCGCGGCATGTCGTAACACCGAAGACATGGCCGAATTAAGTCTCTGACCTGCGCCCCGACCGCGACTCGAACGCGGGACCTACTGCTTAGGAGTTAATTTCGAAACGTGCCCTGGTAGTGCTGGATGTGGCCTGACGTGCCGTTTCGCCTCGGTCGTAATGGCTGGGAGTGGCCTGGTGTGGCCCGGTAGCTGGGGTCGTTGGCTCCCAGTTTGGCTCCCAGGGATCTCTGCAATGCCGATGTTCGAATGCTTGGGGATCTTGATGCGGTCACAAGATCGAACTATCGCTGGTACCCGGCATCCTGTTGTCCGAGAGTGCGCCAGTCAAGATCATGTCGTAGCCGGGCAGCATTCGGGCCGCACGCCCGGTAATCTGACCAGGCGTGAGCGGCAGGATACGGCGCCTGCATGACTTCGAGCTCGAACCAGAGGTCCGCGACTGGCTTGACAGCCTCAGCGATCACGACTTCAAGCGGGTCGACGAAGTATGCGGGATGCTCGCCGAGAAGGGCCCGGAATTGGGCGGTCCCTGGTCTGACCACCTGGAAGGTGCGGTCTGGGAGCTACGGATCCGGCTGCGGGATGTTGCGGCGCGAATCACGTACTGGTGTACTGCTGATGGCAGAATCGTGCTGCTGACCGTATTCCGCAAGACCAGGCGGCACGACCAGCGGCAGATCGACCGGGCAGTCCGGGCGCAGGTACTGTGCGAGCGTGAGCACCACGGTCCCGCGGCGGAGACCTACGAAAGGCAGGTGTGATGACCGGCTACCACACCCGCTGGGTCCGCCCGCCGGAACAGCCCGAGGATCCGGAGCGGATCGCCATCCGCGAGGCCCTAGCCTTCGGAAAGGCCGTCTATGACCAGCGTCGCGCCCTAGGCCTCAGCATCAGTGACCTAGCCGGGCGTGCGGACATGACGGCCGACGAGATTGAGTGCATCGAAGAAGGCGGCACCGAGCCCACCATTGCTCTGCTGCGGCGCCTGGCCGCCGCCTTGGACGCCGACGTGCACCTGACCGCAGGACACGACCTCGGCTCTGTGTGGTTCGAACCACACGCAGCCTGAGCTTTGGCGCACACGAAGTCATACGAATGCGCACTCATGCCGAATTGAGGGCGTCGCGTGGACGCATAGCTTTGCATTGAGTGGCATATTCACTCATAACGTTGAGCGTCGGCCGGTCAAACCGATGCAACGGCCTCAGTAACGCGCAGTGGGACCCGCAATTTGTATCTGACGATCAGCTAGAAGATTCAAAAACTGCTCAGCGAAGGCGACGTTTGCTGAGCGAGCCTTCCCGAGAAGCGTACCTGGTGCAGTCTGCCTTGACGCGGCAATCCTCCGGGCGGCGTCCACTACTACTTCAGGCCGAGTACGTACCTGCTCGACAGTGACGATTGCTGCTTGATTCGGCAACTGACGGAATTTTGTGGAGAACTCGGCGAAGACTGCAACAGGCACGTCAGCCAGCTGCGCCCAGTACGCGCCATGAAACGAATTTGTGATTAGGACCCCGGCGCTTCTAATAAACCGGATGGCATTGGCGGCGTCACCGGCGACGGGAAAGCCTGCCGGCTCGAAGGCGGCGTCCGCATCTGGGGCAGCAACATTATATTCGGGACGCGTAGCATTTGTAAGCATGCGCACTTCTGGTCCCAGATCATACAAGAAGGCCCTATGTGAATAAACACGAACCTCATCCGTACGCTGGACTGGCTCGTCGAAGGCCGAGTGCATGGCGCTGACGCATGGTACCCACTGGGATCCCGACGGGGCCCTATTACGGTCATCTCTATCACGTACGCCGATGAGCTGGAAATATTCCTGGGAGAGAACTTGAGGATAGTCATGGTCAGAAGATGAAATCTGATCGAAGCTGTCGGCTAGCGCGCGATGAACCCTACGGCCAAAGTGTGCATTTAGGCCTGCTCCCCACCAGATAAGTACTGCGGGCCGCTGCAACGCTATCCAACGAAGGTTCAGCTGAAAGTCGGTAAAACCCAGACCGCCGCCACCTACTATTACGACGGCACGATGGAGATCACCGGCTTTCTCCTGTAGCTGTGCATCACCGATGTCAAGAACCTCGCTTGCAGACAGCCATTGCAGTCCGAGCGCGTCCGCATAGTTCATCGGCGGCGTGGCCAAATCCCCGACCTGGCGTGGATCTGCCCGAAAGACCGAAATGAGCCGTAGACTGCCATTGTTATCCACCAGTTTTGCTGGCACCTTCCTTATGGCGGAGTGACCACCTTGCAGATAAGCTAGGTAACGCCGCATGCGCCCGATAGAGTGTTTGTCTTTGAGTTGCTCGTAGAAGGCGAGAGCATGAGAGAAGCTCCTCTCAGCCCGAGCGTAGTCGCCGCGGTGCAAAGCAACATGGCCTAGTCCCACCGTACAATAGGCTTGGCCTAGCACGTAACCGACTCGCACCATGAGGTCGAGGGCATTGAGAAGTCTCTGTTCCGCCTCGCCGTGGTCGCAACGCAGCAAGGCGACATAGCCGAGTCCAGCGAGGGAGCATGCCTGGCCAAACACATACCCCACGCGGACGAAAAGAGGCAGTGCCTCGCGATAGTTTTCTTCGGCTCTGTCCAGGTCATTGCGGAACCGCGCGACATCTCCAAGGGCATTGACGCAATTGGCCTCGCCGAGTGTGTTACCCAGGCCTTTGTAGATCTCCAGTGCCTGCCGGTACCAGCGCTCGGCTTCGTCGGCGTTGTGGTTAAGGTCGGGCTGGGCATCCTCAACCTTCCACAGCGGGCATTTGTCACTTCGAAGAGCCGTATCACCGAGGCGATGCGCACTGTCAGCCTGCCCTTTTATGTCGCCCACAGCCTTGAACAGCTTGAGAGCCTGAAGGTAGTACCGCCGGCCTCGCTTGTGGTCGAACCGGTCAAGAAAGGCATCACCCAGTCCCTTGAGCAGTTGGGCTTTCATGCCCAGTTCACCGTTCTTAGCTGCCGTCCTTACCGCCGCATTCAAAGCAGGCCTCGAATCGATCAAAAGAGCCTGGGTGCGGCCGGTAAGCGCCAGCACGGCGTCAACGAGCAGCCTCAGATCAGATCCAGAGGCCGTAACATCAGCGAGACCAGCAAGAAGCATCGCCATGAGGTTGCCGCTCTCGGCGACGTAACACTGGTTGGCCGCACTTGCCCCGCCCGTTTTACGAGAGGGCTCGCCAAGGGTGATCGCCAGCCTCGAGTAATGACCGATCGCATTGGCGAGGTCGGATGCTTTCGGCGGATGCCGGGCCTCTATGTGCTCGCGAATGGGCTGCAGCATACGAAGCCGATCCCCCTCGTCGAATGCCAGCCCTTGCTTGCGAAGTACGGATGCCGCCTCATCCCCCGCGCCCGGAAGAATCGCGTCCAAGTCGAGGTGAGCGACACCGTCTGGAAGGCAGCCCATCACCTGCGCCAGCCGCATGGCAGATGGTGAATTTGACATTCGCGTCGAAGTCAATGACAACTCGAACGAAAGCGCCACACTAGAATAGCGAGTATCGCCTGCAGCGTGCCGAAGCAAAGAAACACGCTCACGGCGCCAGCGGCGAGCCAGGCCCGCCAAATCGGGATCTCCTTCGGCCACATTGGCCAGCAGCGCAATGGCGAGAGGCACACCGTTCAACGCAGTCAGCAGCCCATCGAGATGCGAATCATCATCATAGCGAGACCCAGCGATCGCCAAGAACAAATCCCGCGCCACCATGGCGGGAAGCGGCTTGACATGAATCGCGTCACGCCATTGTGGACCGAACGGCCGCTCAGTCCCCCGGAGCGAGATCACCAACGCAACGCCGGGGACGTCGGCCAGTTCAGTCAGGGCTTCCTCGGTCTCGAGCTGCTCCCTGTCCCATGGAGTCTCGGCATTGTCGAGAACAACCACGGCTGGAGCGCTTTTCAGTTCTGCCAGCACCTGCGAAGCGAGTAGCTCCAAGCCAGCATCATAGCTGGCCGAGGGAAGAACAACGCCGAGATGGACGGCCAGCTCGGCCCAAAGTCCGGGCACACCACGAGTTCCGTCGCAACGCACAAAGTATCGCCGGTCGCCGAACCGCTCGGTCACACGCATGTCATGCAACGCCGTCAAACATACCGTGCTCTTGCCGATTCCAGGAGGCCCAAGAACCGGAATCGGCATCGGCGCGTCAGCTACGAGGTCCGCAACCAAATCAGCCACAAGCACATCCCGGCCCAGGCACCTCGGCTGCGCCGGCAATCCCGGAGGTCGCAGCCGACCGCGTAGCGCCGAAGTTTCCTTGCCGCTACCTAGAGTCAGGTCATATCCTTTCAGGCTGTCGTCATCGCGATGATCATCGGCAATGGAAGTACCGACAAGGCGGCCTAGCTGACCAGGCGGCGGCCCCAAGTGATCCGGCAGCCAGATCCACCCGGTCGTCGTGGTCTCCTTCACCATCACTGCCACGGGGCGAAACGCGCCCACGCGGCCGGCGCTACTGTGCCGCACGACCTCCTCGAAAAACCATGACGATGCGATGACCGCCAGCACACCAGCAGAGCCCGCCAAGCTCGCTTTGAGCGCACTGGCATCCAAGAGCCTGAACGTCAAATTCACCGCCGCTGCAGTAACTCCGTGCTCGTCATAATTGATCTCTCCGGCGTGCAGCGCCATCCGCAGCCGGATCCGTTCTTGGTCCACATGGGTATCGTTGTGTGCGTGCAGCGCCCTTACCAGCACGGAAGGAAGCGATTCCACCAGTACGCTCTTTGGTACTTCGGCAGGAATCAAGATGAAAATACCGTCCCCGCGATCCTCGCGATCGCAGTCGGCCCACGATATTCCCGCCAGCTGGAATGCTTCCTGCATCGCACGGTAGAGGCCCTCTCGGACCGCGACCTGGTGCCGGTTGGTGCGGCGTTCATCGCCGAACCCCTCAACGTCTACGACGACCACGGTCCGGTGAACGGCCAGCCCCTGGTTCTCTATCTACCCACCCCACGGTAACAGGGCCGAAGCGCAACAACCCTAGCCGCAAGTCTATCCTCGACCCTGCACATCCAAAACGATGGGCGGGTTTGCTATGCGTGATGCTTGCCGACTCCGCCAACCGAGCCGAGGCGCGTACGCCAGCGCGCAGCCTCAGCACTCTGCATAGTTATGCGGCACCCATGCCGCGCAGGAACATCCGCAATTGCCGCGATGAGCGCCGGTGTTTTCAGGTAACGCGTTTCTGCCCGCTGCAGGCGGGCTGGTCAGCGTTAGCGGAGGCTCCGGGCGCTTGGCGCCTCACCGAAGGGACCCGGGCGGTCCAGGCTCGGACCTGCTAACCGGCGGGCACGACCCGAACGACCTGGATGTCACAGACACCGATCTGGCCGGTGAGCGCGGCGGTCCGCCTGATGATCGCCCGGGCCGCTTCCGCCGCAGCCGCGGCATCGCGGGCCCGGCACTGGATCGTGACGGTGGCCTCATCCAGCTTGTCCCAGCGTGCAGCCGCCCGGATCAGGGAGCGCCCGCGGGAAGACGCTATCGCGTTCTGGAAGCCCCACCGCCGCTCATTGGTCAGCGGCGGATACAACTCCGCGATCACGCGGACGGTGAGCTTGTACGCGGGCAGCTGTCCGGGCGAACCCGGCTGCGGCCATCCGCCCGGCACGGGACCGGCCGGGCCGGCGGCCCGTGCGGTTCCGCGGACGCGGCCGTTCTCCGCGCCGGGTGTCGTGTTGACCTCGCTGGCTTTCACCGCGCTCCGCTTCGCTCGCCTTGCCCTCGCCGAAAATCAGGCTAACCGATGGCCCGCCGACCGCCCAGAGGGCCGTAGCAGCCGTCTCAGATTCGGCGGCATAGTCAACGAGAAGCGATCCCCATCGGAGAGCATGGACGCACTCATTTGTGCCGCTGACCGTGCGGTTGGATGGCACGCTCCTGGAAGGCGAACCTCGGTCCTGCGCTGCGCGCATCAGCTTTGCGGACACCCTCAATTCAGGTTCTGATCGTTGGCCAGACCAGCTCGAACCGCTCGAAAACCACACCGATATCGTCGGAGAACGCCCAGCCCATCGCCGTGCACTGACGGCTGAAGAAGCGCGTGTGCGCGTCCAGCCACCAGGCCCGCGTCCGGTCACCCTCGCCTTCGTCCCACGCGAAGCGGTCGTCGACCGACGAGAGCGGGCCGACTCGCACGTCCGTCGTGCGCACGATCGCCAGCGGCCGGCCATCGCCACCGAGCACGAGGCACCGGTCGCCCGTCCGGGGCAACGGCTCGTCCTGCGCCACGAACGCCTGCACGAGCTCCGCCGTCGCCCTCTTGGGACCGTGCAGCACCAAGAGGCCGAGCTCGTCGGCCAGCTCCGCGGAGTCGCCGAACGCGAAGACCGTCACGAGCGGCCCGTCGTAGCCGCTGTCCGCGACGTACGACGCCCACATCGCTTCGACTGCCGCCTGGTCGGCGGGGGCGATGTCCACGAACGTCATCCTAGGCAGCACTGTCGAAGCGGAGCCGGACCAGGGGCCGCAGGAATTTCCGCGCATGTCGCCGGGTGAGCGCATACAGCATGGTTCAGGTCGCGTCTGCGGCAACCTGTGTGCTTACGAGGCTGGTGAGTCGAGGTGCCTGGCGCCTCACAGCGGCCGGTCGTTTAGCTGAGACCGCGGTGGACGGCCCGCAGCGTGCCGGCGACATGTATCAAAATCCGGCGGCACGACCCTGGCTCATTGAAGCCATCCGCATGTGCAAGCCCGCCGTTGTGCGCACCGGGGAGCCGGGCACGACGGAGATGGCTGAGTTCTTGAGTTAGGCCGGCTCAGCAGCCCGGCCATGGGGCACCCGGCTGTTCCGGCCAGGCCATCCGGGCGCCGCCCACGACGAGCCCAGGTTGTCAAGCCTGACACTATCCGGAGCCGAGTAACCAGTGCGACAACCGTTCTCGACGGCGACATACGCCCGTATGCGTCAGAGGACCATACGCACAGCCCACGGCCAGAATACGAAAGCAGGAGCATTCGACAACGTTCCCTGATAAGGAAAGGGTCAACCGGTTGTGCCGCTGAAGGTGGAATTGTTCGGATGCCCGATCCCCATGGCTGTGCCGAGTGTCCGCCAGAAGCCAGGGGAATGGACGGTCCAGCGGATCTGGCCAATACCGCGGACCTCGCCGCACCCGGTTGCCTCGGCCCGCACCGGGGGAAGCTTCTTCCCGTCGGCCGTGAAAGTGAGCCAGTAAATGATGCCCGAATCCGCCGGGCAACTGAAGCTACCGGAGGGCATAGGAGGGAGTGCGCAAACCGCCTGCGCTACCGAACGGGCTTGTGCGGGGTCGCTGACGGTGATCTTCGCCGGGAACGTGAAGCGCGGGTGATTCTGCCGGATGAGATTAACCCTCTCCACTACCAGGTGATCAACCCGGCCGGCGCTGCTGCACAGGCCGCCGCCCCCGGTGCCTGCCGCGACAGCGCTTCCGCATGCGACCAGCGCGGAACAAGCCAGCGCTACGGCAGCCAGCAGCACCAGCGCAGGCCCCAATGCGAGTTGCCGGGTGGCGGTCATCGCTTGTATCTCTCTCCTGGGTTCGGCGCTGGGTCGATCCCGCTGCCAAGCCCAGACTCTGGTGGTTGGACGTATCCAAGTAGACGCTGGTTGCACCAAGGCCCGGCCAACCACGTTGATCCAGCTTGAACCGATCCGGACAGCCGCGACCCCAGTTGCTAAAGCGGTATAGCGCACAGATCACCATCCACCCCTCCCAGGGCAGCGAATACCCTCAGCGAGGCATCCGTTTCGGTCGCTGTCGGGCAGACGTACCGAACATGATTTATTCGGGTACCTGGAGCGTCGGCGTTTCCCATGGAAACTCACGCTAGCCGCGGACAGGGGCAAGCGCTGCGGCCACGTCCACGGCGCGGTGGGCAACGTGCCCCGAAGGGGGTACCTCGCTCGCGGCGGGGAGCAGAGGTCGGGCGGTTGGATATGCGAGCTTGTCAGTTAGAGGGTTCCTTGGGCCAGCGGGTGATGGGTGTGACCACCATGCCGACGCCGGGCACGGCTACGAGGTAGCCGGCTCTGGCGAGCCAGGCATGGGCGCGGGCGGCGGTCTCCCGGGCGATGCCGAAGCGTTCGGCGAGCTGGTTGCGGGACGGGACAGCGTTGCCGGGCGTCCATTGCCCGGCTCTGATCTCAGCCTCGATGACCCGCGCGACCTGGAGGTAGCGCGGGATTCCCGACAGGTCGTCAAGATCATCCGGCACACTGGTCACCCTAGTTGACCAGGTGGAACAGGTGGCCTATAGCGTGGACTAGGTGGACTAGGTGGACTAGTATCAGGTCATGAACGATGCGATCAGCCTCCCCACGCCCTATGCCGCTGCCAGGGTCGCGGAGTTCCTAGCTGAGCACCTGTCATGGTCCGCTTTCTGGGACAAGCGCGCCGGCGTGTGGCGCGTCGCGGAGAACGATCCGGACTCTGACCTGTACGCCGAGAGCCGCGACGCGGAAGCTGTGATTCGTTACATGAGGGCCCACTCGTGAGCTTGCGGCCCGCACCATGACACAGGCTCCGTGACTGGCTGCCGTCAGTCTGCGGCTTCCCAGTCGGCGTCGCGGTCGGCGGCGCGTTCGAGGATCTGCTCGGACGGCTGGATCTCGGGTCTGGGTGGTTGCAGGATCGGCTGCCTGGCTGGTGCCGGCCAGGGCGGGAAGGCCTGGCCGAGGTCGCCGTATTCGGGGTCTTCGGCGGGGACCATCAGGCTCTGATGGTTGGCCAGCCTGTCGGCGAAGGCGCGGCGCTGGGCGGTCAGGTCCTTGATCCACTGGGCCGGTTCGGGAACCTGCTCCCCCGCCGTGAGGGTGAGGTCGTCGCGCCGGGCTTGGGAGGAAGGCGGAGGTTCGGCGGAGCGCAGCGGCGGGTAGTTGCGGGCGGGGTGGCGGCGGCGGAGTTCGGTGTCGGCGGCGACGGCCAGGTGGCGCTGGTGGCGGGTGGCGGCGTCCCAGGCGGCCCGGTCGGCCATGACGGCGGCGAAGGTGGCTTCGCGGTCCCGGTAGGCGTCGTGTATGGCCCGGTAGCCGGAGGCCAGGGCCTGCTGCCGGGCGGCTTCTTCGGGTTGGCCGCGGCGCTGGGCGGCTTCGGCCTCGGCAGCGGCGCGGACGGCGGCCAGGCGGGCGTCCCAGGCGGCGGCGCGGACCTGGCGGAACTCGTCCCCCACGTACTGCGGGGCCCAGGCGGTTTCCAGGGGGTAGGTGTCGCGCAGGTGCTGCAGGAGTCCGTCGGGCAGGCCGCGCACGTCGGGGCCTTTGGCGGGGCCGAGGGCGGCCAGGGCCTCGTGCCAGGCGGCGCGCAGGTCGGGAGCGGCGGCGACGGGTTCGGGGCCTATCGGGTCGGCGGGATAGTCGTAGCCGGACAGTTCCCGCCAGGCGCCGATCGAGCTCGCCCGGCGCTGCCAGCCCAGCCGGTCCAGTGGGTGGCCGGGGACCGGGCCCAGGGCGGTCACGGCCCAGGGCGGGGCGTGGTCGGCGGCGTGCTCGCCGATCCGGTCCTTGCGCGCGTCCATCAGCGTGGCGATCTCCGCCAGGTAGGAGCGGCGTTCGGTGTCGGCAAGGGCGGGGACCTGGCCGGACCACGGGCCTGCCGGGAGCGGGACGGACGCGCCGAGGCGGTGGCGGACGCGGGCGTCAGAGATTGAATTGTCAGGATTGTCACAGTAGGTGACTGTCTTTGCATGGTGCGGTGGTGACAGGAGCTGCTGGCGGGGCTACTACGGAGGTATGAGGTATCCGGATGGTGGTGGCCTGTCCGCCGCTGGGCGGGCCAGGCGGGAGAGGGTGCGGTTGCAGGCCGCGGAGTGGTTCGCGGAGGGGGTTGAGCCGCCGGAGGTGGCGCGGCGGCTTCGGGTCTCGTGTAATTCGGCGTATGCGTGGCGGCGGCGCTGGCGCGATGGCGGGAAAGCCGCCCTGGCCTCGAAGGGTCCGGGCGGGGCGGTGTGCCGGCTGAGCGGGGCGCAGCTGGAGCGGCTGCGGGCCGCGCTGGAAGCCGGC
>Ga0335078_10014877_pt1 | contig 11544 bp, 7 predicted proteins | sample Lox_Sample_32_FD_206711 | JGI IMG/M metagenome (GOLD analysis project Ga0335078, IMG submission 206711) | Soil microbial communities from Loxahatchee National Wildlife Refuge, Florida, United States - Lox_Sample_3.2 | ecosystem: Environmental > Terrestrial > Soil > Wetlands | place: USA: Florida...
CGTCGATCGGGCCGATGATCGGCGAGAAGGCCTTGAACGGGTGGCTCGGGTTAGCCAGCCAGTACGAGTCGTTGGAGTTCTCGACGTAATCGGTCCTGATCGTGTGCGGCTCCTGGCTCGCCGGGAGTATGCCCCGCACCGGCGTGCCCTTGGCGCTCGCCCAGTCGCAGTGGCTCGTCGTCCCGTTGAGGGTGATGAGGCCGGCCAGCTGATACACGAGGGTGGGCAGGCCGGGCGCGAGGCACTTCTTCAGCAGGCTCGCCGAAACGCCTGGGGTGTTTCCCACATCGCCGTAGTACGCGTGCCCGGTCTTGTCGGCCGCGATCGTGTTGAAGGTGGGAATGGCGAGATACTTCGACTCGACGCGCAGCAGACCGCGTACCGAGGTCGCCTGGCCCATCTCGAGATACTGATTGGCCGCCCGGAATTCGTCGCCGAAATTGACGTCGTCGACCGTGTAGGCGTTCGTCTTGGTCCAGGAGAAGTTCGCCGGCGGAAGCACCAGCACGGTGCCGTAGCGGGTCTTGTAGAAGGTGTGCGCCACGGTGCCGCTGCCGGTGTTGACCGTCACCGTCTGCTTACGCATCGGGACGGTCTTGCCGTTGACGACATAGCTGGTCGGGTCACCCTTGGCCAGCTTGAGCTGATAGAGCGTGAAGCGGGTGGACGTCGAGACCGTATGTGTCCAGGCGAGATCGGAGTTGAATCCGATGCCGATGAGCGGGAAGCCCATCAGGGTCCCGCCTTCGACGTCGTAGCGGCCGGGCACGTCGAGTTGCTCGGCGAAGAAGCGCTCGGTGCCGTACCAGGGGAAGTGGGGGTTGGCGAGCACCATGCCGTCCTTGTTCCTGGTGTCCAGGCTGCCGATCCCGATGCCGTTCGAGCCGCCGGATGAGCTGCCGTTCTCGAACAGTCCGCGCAGCGTGCGCAGGCCGGCCGGGCTCGGGCGGCCGCGGGTTCGCGGCGCCGCGGCCGCGCTCGACTTCGGTGGCACCGCCTCGGCCTCGAAGGGGATGAACTGCTGGCTCGACGCCTCGGTCGCGATCTGTACCCCGCGCAGCCAGAGGTCTTCCAGCGTCACCGGCCGGACCCATGGCTGGCCCGCGCACGTCGGGTCCTTCAGGTCGCCAGAGGCGAGGAAGGCGTTATAGCCGGCGGCAAATCCCTCGTACAGCTGAAGGAGGCTGGGCAGCGGGCCGATCGGCGGCTTGGCCTTCAACTGCGACTGGTAGAGGCCAGAATGCTTGACCGATTGCCAGAACAAGTCAGAATCGAGGTTCGTCGGATCGACGCCCGCCGAGTAATTCACGGCGAGGTTGTCCGGTCCGAAATACCGCGAGCGATCGCCGTTCACGGTGACGAAATCCTGGGCGAGGGTGCAGAAGTTATCCTCGGCGAACGCCCAGGCCTCCCCGTAGCCTAGCGACCTGAAATTCGAGGCCGTGATGTGCGGGATGCCGGCCGAGTCGGTGACGATCTTTACCGAGTTGGAGGACGTCCCGGTTCGCGCGGCTGCGGGTGCCGCAGCCGCGGGTGTCAGCGTCCCGAGCAACGGGAGCGCGACCGCGACGACGGTGATCGCACGCATCCTCATGCCATCCACTCCTTTGAGCCGCACTCCGTTGATCCGGCCGGAACCCACCTCGCCTACGCTACGGCGCCAATGCCCGTCAGGCCAGGCCGGCTGACGAGGGTGTGGTCTTAGCCCGCCGCTCGACGGAGCGCGCGGATCGTGTCAGCCGGTTCCCGCAGCCGCGATCAGGCTTACCGAGACGGCGGCGAGGCACAGGCCCGCTATCCGCGTCCTGCTGAGCCGCTCGCCGATCAGCAAGCGAGCCAGCACGACCGTGCCAGCCGGGCTCAGGGAGGTGATGACTGCCGTGACGGCCAGCAGGCCCCGATGGGTCGCAAGGAAGTACGCGTACGTACCCGCGGCCGCGGTGGCACCGCTCAGCGCCGACAGCCAGCGTGCGCCGGGCTGGGGCGGCCTGAGTTGCCGGGTGACGGCCGCCGCGATGACGACGATGACGAGGCCGCCGAGCGCGGCGGCCGCGATCGGCCAGAGGTCGCCGCCCGGTCCTGCCTGGTGGAGGCAGATGAAGAACAGCCCGAAGCCCGCCCCGGCGACCAGTCCGCGCGCGACCGCCGCAGCCTGGCTGCCGCCGCCGTGATGCCGCCCGGCGGCCGGTCCGGACGGGACAGGGCGACGCGCTCGCACCGCGTCGGTCCGGTCGGCCACGACGGCGCTGGCCTGGCTAGGGCCGGCCGCTACGGCCGCGATCGCCGGCAGAGCGACCGCGATGCCGGCCAGCGAGGTCAGCGTCGGCCGCTCGCCGAACAGCAGGCCCGCCAGCACGGAGAACACGGCCGAGGCGACCGCGCTGACCGAGCTGACGACGCTGAAGGCCGCGTGGCGGAACCCGAGGTACAGGGCCATCGCGGCGGCGACGCTGCTGGCACCGGCGGCGGCGCCCCAGGCCAGAGCCGATGCCGTGGCGCTGTCACGGGTCAGGAACGGGACAGCCGAAGTGACCAGCACGGCGTAGGTGAGCTGGACCGCTAGCGTCACCCGGAGGACCTCGGAGCCGCGCGCGGCCAGTCCTGCGGCGTAGTCAGAACCGCCGTAGCTGACGGCGGAGACGAGCGATAGCAGCACAGCCACCATGGCCAGGCCCTCCCCGCGCCGCGCCCTCGCCCCCAGCGCCGCGCCGCCGTCACGGATGCTTGCCGGTGATCCCCCACTCCAGCTGGTCGAGCGGGTCCGGCTCGGTGAGGGCCAGATTCACCCAGGTCATGCCGTCAAGGAAGACCGGCAGGTCGGGCCGCTCGACCCCGGGCAGCAGCACCGGGATCACCGGGCAACCGCGCCTGACGAACTGCCTCAAGAACGCGATCAGTTCCTGGTCCTGCCATGGGCCGACCGTCGAGCCGACGACCACCACGGCGGCGGGAATGCTCTGGATCTGCGCTTCGAGCACCCGCTGCCACGGCAGGCCTGGACGCAGCTCGTGCTCGTCCAGCCAGGGCCGCAACCCGCGGCCGCGCAGCCGCTGCGCGAGATCCCGGACGGCGGGCTTGTCGGCCACGTTGTGGCAGATGAAGACGTCGAACTCGGCCACTTCCTCCTTGCCGCGCAGCACTGTCGAGGCGACCTCGGACTCACGTCCCCGGTCGGCTGACTCCTCCATCGCGGCGGTCAGGTGATCGGTTCCGGCCGTCGGCTCGTAGTCGTCCCGCAGCGTGACCCGGTTCTCGCAGACCGGGCAGAGTATGCTCGCCCGGCCGCGGTTGCGCACCTGCTCGACCTGCTCCGGGGTGAACGCCGTGTTGTCGCCCGGGCAGCTGTACTGACGCTCCCTGCTGACCGTGCCCGGCGTGGCCCGGCGGTCCAGCTGTGCGTGCACGAAGCGCTCGAATTGCATGCGCAGGTGCCGCGGCACCTCGTCGTAGCCGATCCACAGCTCGGCCCTGCCGTCTCCGTCGGACTTCAGGAAGACGGTGCACTCGCCGCCGTCGGCGGCGAACCGCGCCGCTGACTGCCAGGTGGCTATCCGGGTGAACCGGTTGCTGCGGGTCAGCCGGACGATCAGCGTCGAGTAGATGTTGTCGATCGGCCCCTCGAACCTGAACACCACGCCGTCGCCTTTCGGCGCCTCGGAGGTCGGCAGGTCGCGCCGGTAGGCCGAGGGAAAGACGAGCTGCATGCCGTCCTCGGTGTCCTCGCGCAGCACGAGCTCGTGCTGGATGAGTTCCTCGAGCGTGGCGTAGACGAGCAGCCGCTCCTGCTGGTCACCCGGCACGCGGTCCACGGCGGGAACGGTGAAGTCGACGTCGATCACCCGGCGCTCCAGGATGCTGCCAAGCCCGTCGGGCTCGTCCCTGGCCGCGTTCACGATCGCGCTGGCGTACGCGTCGAGCAGCTCGGGCTGCAGCAGCACGTAGTCGCCGAACTTGAGCCGCTTGACCAGGCCCGCCGACTCCAGCCGGGCAACGCACCCCTCGAAGACCGCGGCCAGCTCGGCGGGCGATGTCTCCAGTGCGTGCTGCGGATCGGCCATGGTGATGGCGCGCTCGGCTTTGAGCAGGTGCAGGCCGCTCGGCACGGTCTGCTGGAATGCCTGGCTCAGCTCGGCGAGCGGGGTCAGCAGGTTGCCGGACGACTTCTGGTCGACGACGAATCGTTTCATCGCGGCGAACAGCGCGGTGGACGTGATCTTCGGTATGCGGTCCCAGCCGATCGCCGAAAGGATCTGAGATCGCAGCAGATCGGTGTTGATTCCGTTGAGTGCGCTGGTCTTGAAGTACGCGTCGATCGCGAATTCGGCCTGCACGTGCTCGATCCGCTCATCGGAGACGGATGTGCCGCCGCGGTCGATCCTCGCGGCCACCAGGAAGGTGGGCAGCCCGCCCGTCGCGAGCGGGTGGGCGTGCCGGACGGCCCGCGCCCAGTGCCGCACTCCGAGCAGCGGCGCGGTCTCGTTCCTCGAGTCGAACACGATCAGGGCGAGGGCCGCGCCGCCGAGATGGAGCTGATGCACGATCCGGTATCCCGGCTGGCCGGCCAGGTCCCAGACAAGCACCTCCCGGTCGCCATCCTTGGGGTCCGGATCTTCGGTCCCGGGCAGACGCCAGATCCGCCGGCCGTGGGTCGACTCGGTGGGCCGGAACTTCTGGCCGGCGAGCACCATGGCCAGGCCCGACTTGCCGACTCCCGAGTCACCGAGCAGCAGAACTTTCGCATTGGCGTAGGTCGTGGTCCCGGTCGGCGTGCTGGCCGTCAGCGGCCAGTCAGTGACCATGATCAGCTCCGTGGCCCCGGGATCGACGAGCACGAGCAGGTTGTCGACGGCGCTGACCGCGAGCCTGGTGAAGTGGGCGGCGACGCTTCGGGACGGCGGATCCCGGTACCACAGCTGGGCCGGGGCACTGCGCAGCGACCAGGCGAAGAGCTCGCCGGAGGCCGACCAGATCAGCGCGATGCGCTGGCTGCGCACGAAGAGCATGCCCGCTGCGGGGATCGTCTCCACGACAGTGCCGGGCGCCGAGCCGTCGGGACGCCACACCTGCAAGGTGGCGTCCTCCGACGCCGATACGATCCAGTCCTCGTCGATCCAGCTCAGGCCGGTCACGGTCAGCGAATGGTGCTCGTACTGACCCACCACCTGCCCGTCGGCGGCGTCAATCAGCCAGATCGCCGACGTGCCCGTGGTGCAGGCCAGCAGCTTGCCGCTGGGCGACCAGGCCAGGTTCACCCCGTCGGAGCGGTTGCTGAACATCCGGTTCCTGGTCAGCATGCTCTCCCAGACGGCTGTCCGATCGGCGCCGAGCAGGGCGAGCGTCATCCTGCCTGGTAATGACGGCGCCAGCGTGGCGAGCCGGCTTCCGTCCGGCGTGAACGCTATCGCGCTCGCGGTCCCGAGCATCTCCATCTGGGACTGCTCGCCCGCGTTCAGGCCGGAGAGATCGAGGATCCTGGCCTTGCCGTCCTCGTCCCGGAATGCGAGCTTGTCGCCGAGCGGCGACCAGGTCAGTCCCGGGGTCAGGGCGCAGGCGAACTGGAGCAGCGGCGCGCCCAGGGACCGGCCCGAGATCGGCGAGACAGTCAGCCGCTGGCCCACCGACAACGCCAGGTGATCCGCCGTCGGCGACATCGCAACGCTGACCGGCTGGTCACGCCGGGTCGGCCACGAATCGGCGACTTCCACTTGCTCGGGCGACCAGGGCCAGTGCCGCTGGCTATCCGGCATCGACGTCGGCCCCCTCTCGATACCTATCGTCATTATCCGTCATCCGCCGCTTCGCGGCAGCCCTTCTGATCCAAACTGCCCGAGTTTAGCCTGGTAGAATCCACCGTCGTGGGAGATTGCGGGCCTAAAATGCGCAACGATGCGGCACCTTGGTCGGATTGGGACGCCGACGGGTACGCAAAGGTCAACTATGCGACGGTCCTACCCGAAGACGGGGAAATCATACGGTTCGCAGCTGGTTTCCTGGTCAGGGCCTTCAGCGGTCGTCCGCCGGCCCGCGGCGCGGTGGACGTGGGCGCGGGTCCCAACCTCTACCCGGCGTTACTGATGATGCCCTGGACCAGGCACATCGTATTCACCGAGTATGCACAGACCAATATCGACTGGCTCATCGAGAATCTGGCGGACGCTCCTGGCGAATGGGCATGGCAGCCCTTCTGGGACCTCATCGCCGATCTGCCGGGATACGTGCAAGTGACACGGCCCAGGCAGCGCCTTGCCGCCGGCCATGAGATCGTTCGCCGCAGCATCTTCGACTTGCCCAGGAATACCTGGGACCTGGGCAGCATGTTCTTCGTCGCCGACGGCATCAGCTCGGACGAGGCGGAGTTCGAGTCCGCGGTGCGCTGCTTCCTCGGCGCGCTCACGCCAGGATCCCCGTTCATGATGGCCTTCATGGAAGGCTCGGCCGGCTATGACGTCAGCGGTGTCCGCTTCCCCGCGGTCAAGATCACCCGGACCTCCCTCGACGCCCTGCTCAGCACGCTCCCGGTCACCGGCGTGTCGGTGCTGCGTACGGACAATTCCGTCCGGCCGGTGCGGTCAGGCTACGATGCGATGCTGCTGGTGACCGGGCATCTGGCGGACCCCGCAGCGAACATCCCTGACCAGGGCCGGTCCAGCTGAATTCAGGGCTGTCGGCATGTGCTTTCCGGCGGTAGGCTCCTGGTATAACGAAATGCTCCCGGGCGGCCCGCGATCGACAGAGCGAGGTCGAATGGTATATTTCATACCTAAAGCCGCCGACCTGTTAGGCGGCCGGCCCCGCGGCGGGGTGACTCGCAGGCGGCACTGGCGAGGCCGTGGCGATGTAACATTGCCATCCATGGTTGATGCTGCATTGAGAAACGCGGACGCGCCCTGGGACACCTTTTCGTCACAGGATTATTGGCGACACAACTACGAAGCGGTCCAGCCTGAGGACCGCGAAATCATCGGCCGGGTAAGCAATTTCTTCATCCGCGCGTTCTCCGGGCGCACTCGCGTCCAGCACGCGATCGATGTCGGCTCGGGCGCCAATCTCTACCCGGCACTGCTGATGCTGCCCTGGACCGATCAGATCTTGCTCAGCGACTTCTCCGCAAGCAACGTCGGCTGGCTGCGCCGTCAGGTCCTTGACGACGACTCGGGGTGGGACTGGCAGCCATTCTGGCACGAGATGGACAAGCGCGAGGGTTATAACCAGATTGGCGACCCGCGTAAGCAACTTGGCGAGGCTTGCTTGGCCGAGCAGGGGCTCGCCGGGGTCGAGAAGCGCAGCGTCTTCGATCTGCCGCGGGCGCAGTGGCAGCTAGGCACGATGTTCTTCGTGGCCGAGTCCATTACCCAGGAGCGCACGGAGTTCCACGCGGCGCTCAGAGGATTCGTCGGGGCTCTGACGCCCGGGGCGCCGTTCGCCGCGACCTTCATGGCCGAATCGACCGGTTATCCGGTCGCCGGAATCCCGTTCCCTGCCCTGCCGGTTACCCCGGACGACATCATCGACCACTTCAGCAGGCTCGGCACCAGCGACCTGGACGTGTACCTGAACCAGACGCAGCATCGAGTGCGGCCCGGCTACACCGGGATGATCGTCGCGACCGGCTTCGCCGGCGGCTGCTGACCGGGACTGGATGTCGTGGAAATTCAGACGCGCCGGCAGATACTCGAGATCTGGCGCGCGACGATCGACTACTCCTATCGCGGCGGGAAGTGGGTGTGGGGCGGCCGGAGCGGCCGGAACTCGATCAGCGATGCCGAACAGCTCCTGACCATCCTTTATCCCGCAACCGTTATCGAATCGCTGAAGCTGGACAGCGTCGACCAGATCGCGGATGACGTGCTCGAGTACCTCCGCTCGCTGGGGAACGCGCTGGACATCCCCCGCCGCCTGGTCCGCTTCGCCGGGGACTACATGCGCACGTACCTGATCGACGGCGCGCCTGATTTCTCCGGGAACACCTACTTCGGGGCCGAGGACGACGAGCCTGGCGAGGTCAGGGACGAGCAGCGGAACCTGCACGTAGTGGACTCCTATTCGATGTCCATCACCCTGTGCCTGTCCGTGCTCGGCTTCATCAGGACCTACCGGCAGTCGCTGCGAAGCCCGCGCATGATCGAGGAGATCAACGAACTGGAGGAGCTGACGTCGCAGCGGCTCACGGCGGCCATGGTCGGCCTGCTGCGCAGCTTCACCGTGAACACCTTCGACACGAGCGAACCGCCGGGCCAGACGATGTGCCGCATGGTCAACCAGACCGGCGTCGCCACCGAGATCCTGGTGCACAACCTGCTCGGCGAGCTCTCCGAGATCCGGGCCGGCCTGCGCCAGGAGCTCTCGATCGGGCTCGGCCAGGTGGCCGAGGAACTCGACAACCGGGGCCGCATGTTCGAGTGCGGGTGGTCCTGGGGGATCATCGACGGCGCGCCCGAGGTCTCGTTCGTGACCAACATCGGCGACCAGCCCGCGGGCGTGGCCGACGCGCGGCCCTACCTGTACTTCACCGTGGTCGCGCTCGACGGCATCCAGGACTTGTTCAGTGAGCGGACTCGCATCCTCGGCCTGCTGGACGACGAACAGCAGCGCCTGGCCCGGGCACTCCAGCTGCGCTGGGACCTGACGAGGCAGTTCTGGGCCAAGGTGGCCACGTTCGGCAGCGGCCGGTGGCCGCTCGAGGACCTGCCGTGGACGACATCCGACGGCCGCGAGTCTGATTACTACTCGGTGCTGCTCACCTCGATCGTGCTCGAGGGCATCGGAAGCGAGCGGGTCGCCAACGTCGACGTCGAGCGGATCGGCCGGCTGCTCGAGGAGCTCGCCAACCGCGGCCGGATCACCCGCAGGCTGATGCGGGAGGATCCGGCGCTCGACCTGCACGTGCCTGGTACGCGGCTGCGCCTGATCGGCAGCGAGAAGGTGGCCGAGGGCCCGCGGCTCCAGTGGACCGTGTCCAGCTACTCGGTTCTCGTGCTCAAGCGCCTGCTCCGGGTGGCCGAACTGCTGGACGACACCGCGGCCAGGACCCGGTTCCTCGAGCTCGCCGACCAGATCTGGACCCACGTCGAGCGGCGCAAGATGGACGCGGCGACGGCCCGCGGGCTCTGGGACGAGCCGACGCAGGTCTTCACCGAGGCCCCGTTCGCGGCCTACGGGGTGCCTTCCTGGTACCACACCGAGCGAGTCGTCGAAGTGCTGGTCGCCGCCGCCAACGTGACCCAGACGGTGCCGACGACGACACCGACGCTCACCGAGCACGCCCAGGACCTGCTGGCGGAGGCCGAGCACCTGTTCGACCGGGAGCGACTGCGCGGGACGACCGACGCGGGGGAGCAGATGCGCGAGAGCTTCCAGGTGGTGAGCGCGAAGCTCCGGCGGGCCAGGGAACTGGTCAGGGACCGGCCGGGAACCGCCAGCGTCCTGGCCGCGGACGTGCTGCGTGATCTCGACATGGTAGATGCGGCTCGCCAGGACACCGCCAGGATGACTTAGGGATGCTGCTGTTCGCGACCTCCGACAAAGGCGGGACCGGCCGTTCGGTCACCGGCAGCAACGTGATGTACCGGCGTGCGCTCCAGGGCGGCGACGTGTGCTATGTCGACTTCGACTTCGGGTCGCCCACCTCGGGTGCGATCTTCGGCATCAGCGCGCTCAACCGCGGGACGACCACCGGGCACGGCACCCATTCCTACCTGCAGGACAGATCGCCGGTGGAGGAGTTGTGGGACGTATGGCAGCACTCTGACCGGATGAGCCTGCGGCAGCGGCCGCCCGGCACCGGCCGGCTGGCGCTGGTGCCCGGCGATGCTGGCGGAGGCGAGTTCGCCTTCGACGACGACACGGTCCAGCGCTGCATCGATCTTTTCCTCCGGCTGCACAGCGAGTTCGAGGTCGTGCTGATTGACCTCAGCGCGGGCCGGTCCTATGCGGCGGAGATCGTGATCGCCGCGACATCCGCGCCGGAGATGACAGGCGTGCTCACCAGGTGGCTCATCTTCCACCGCTGGACCCGCCAGCACGTGATGGCCGCCGCGGGGCTGGTGTTCGGCGAGCGAGGCCTGCTCGACATCGGCGAGAGCCACGGCCGGGAACGCGAGCAGTTCATCGAGAACATCAGGTTCATCAGGACCGCGATCGTCGACCCCAACACGCCCGATCTCGCCGGGTTGCGGCCCCCGCAGCTAGCCTGGCTGCGCGAGGCAAACCGGGAGCTGCAGCGGCTTGCTTCCGAGCTCGGCGTCGGCCGGTCGGCGATGCTCGGGTCGGTGCCGCTCGACCCGGTGCTCCAGTGGCGCGAGCAGCTGATCACCGACGCAGACGTGTGGGCCAGGCACGTCGCGAACCAGGCCACCGTCGAGGCGTTCGACGCGATCGCCAAGAGCGTCATCGATGCCCAGGCCTGGGAACAGCTATGAGCGAGGTCAAGACGGAGTTCCTGGAGAGCAGCGCCGATCTGAAAGTCGAGTCGGTTCCGCTCTCCCATGTGTCGGTGGAGGTCGGCCACCTGTACATGGAGGATCTCGCCGACGGGGAGGCGGCGATCCGCGGCACGTTCGCGGCGGTGGCGCCCTGGGTCCGGGCGGCGCAGAGCCCTCGGGCCATCGGTTGCGACAAGCCATCGGTGCGGATGAGCACTTGCTTCCTGATCGACGACTACTTCAGCCGGTTCTCCTCGCCCGCCGAGGTGATCCCGATGGTGGTATCGGCGGCCGATAGCGAGGGCCTGCGGATCGACTACCTGGCCAAGGAGTCGGCGTGCGCGCGCACGCGGGACAGCCGCCCGGCGGAAGTCGTGCTGGGCAGCCTGGTCACCGAACCGGTCATGGGCACGACCGGCAGCCGCCCGCCGCTCGCCGAGACTGGCTGGCTGACCAACGGGCAGCGATCCCCGAGCACCTCGCGCGGCGAGGCGATGGCCAAGCGCAAGCCGTGGCAGCCGCCCAGGGAGAGCGCGCGCCGTCGGCATTCGATCTTCGTCGACATCGAGCTCTGGGACGACCACGAGGGCCGCCGGACCTGGTCCTGCCCGATGCTGGCCGCTGTCTGGCAGCTGACGCGGCTGGGCCTGCTGCGCGAGCAGGGGCGTCCGGTACTCGCGCCGCAGGACTGGGCCGGCTCTTGGCCGGACAGCTGGGACGAGCTGCCGGCGATCACCAGGCTGGACCGTCGCGCCGCCGCGTTCGCCGCCTATACCACTCTGTCCGCGTTGTCACCGCGCTTCCTCCCGGTCGAACTGGCGGTGCGCACCATCCTCAGCCAGTTCGCCGGCGACAGCACCGTGCTAGCCGAGGCCAATGCACGGGCTGCCAGGGACGGGATGCGGCTGCCGGACGAGCTGGTCGACCGGATCCGCTACATCTTCGTGTCTCCCAGCCAGACAGATCCGGCCTGACTCGTGCCGCCGGCTCACCCGCCGATCTGGCGCTCCGGGTCGGCCGCGTCCCACAACTGCTGGAACTTGCCCACGAGGTCGTCGATCCGGTCCTGTTTGGGGGCGAGCACGGTCCGCACGATGGCCGGCCTGGTCCCGCCCGCGTTGAA
>Ga0335078_10014878_pt1 | contig 11543 bp, 10 predicted proteins | sample Lox_Sample_32_FD_206711 | JGI IMG/M metagenome (GOLD analysis project Ga0335078, IMG submission 206711) | Soil microbial communities from Loxahatchee National Wildlife Refuge, Florida, United States - Lox_Sample_3.2 | ecosystem: Environmental > Terrestrial > Soil > Wetlands | place: USA...
TGGCCGTGAGAGCAACGCGAGCGCGAAAGAAGCCGCTCGCGGAATATGCGCGCAAGCGTGACTTTCGGCGATCTCCGGAACCGAAGCCGAAGCTTGGCCGCACCACTGCGGGACAGTTCGTCGTGCAAAAGCACGCGGCACGGCGGCTGCACTACGATCTCCGTCTCGAGCTCGACGGCGTCCTCAAGAGCTGGGCTGTGACGAAAGGGCCGAGCTTGACGCTCGGCCAGAAGCGTCTTGCCGTTCGCACCGAGGACCATCCCGTCGAGTACCTCGGCTTTGAGGGCAACATCCCCAAGGGAGAATACGGCGGTGGCTCGATGATCGTCTGGGACAAGGGCCACTGGCTCCCGAAGGGCGATCCGCATTACGGACTCTCGAAAGGCCATCTCGAGTTCGTGCTCGATGGCCAGCGTCTCAAAGGACGCTGGCATCTCGTGCGCATCAAGGCGCGCGAGCGCGAGAAGTCGGAGCCGTGGTTGCTGATCAAGGCCGAGGACGAGTTCGCTCGGCACGCGGGGGAGCCGGAGATCACCGACGAGGAGAGCACCTCGGTCGCAACCGGCGAGAGCAACCGGGACCTCGAAGACCGTGGCGAATTGCGGTCCGATCACAAGGCGCGCGTTACCGTGGCGAAGCGGCGGAAGGCCGCGCTACCGAATGTCGGAAAAATTCGCGGAGCCAGGAAAGGCCTGCTGCCGACCTTCCTGGAGCCCAGCCTCGCCTCGACCTGCGACAAGCCCCCGGGCGGCTCCAAATGGGTGCACGAGATCAAATACGACGGCTATCGCATGCAGGCACGCATCGACGGCCGGAGGATTCGTCTCCTTACGCGCAAGCAGCTCGATTGGACCGAGCGGTTTCGCAGCATCGCGGACGCGCTGAAGGAGCTGGGCTTGGCCTCCGCCCTCCTCGACGGCGAGATCGTCGTCGAGGACGCCGCCGGCATCTCCAATTTCGGCGATCTGCAGGCCGAATTGAAAGCAGGGCGCCAGGGCCGGTTCCGCTACTTCGTCTTCGATCTCCTCTATTGCGAGGGCTATGACCTCACAAGCGCATCGCTCCTCGACCGCAAGGCCCTGCTGCAGGACGTCACCACCGGAAGCTCGCCGGGCTCGCCCATTCGGTTTAGCGAGCACATCGTGACCGACGGGCCAACGATGCTCGAGCATTCGTGCCGCCTCGGATTGGAAGGGATCATCTCGAAGCGGAAGGATCTCCCCTACCGGTCCGGCCGCGGGGATCATTGGCTCAAATCGAAATGTCTCGAGAGCCAGGAGTTCGTGATCCTCGGCTTCGTCCCTTCGACGGTGGACCGGCGGGCGATCGGCGCGCTGCCGCTCGGCTACTATTCCGGCGAGGACCTCGTCTACGCGGGCCGCGTCGGAACGGGATGGTCTGTCGATCGCGCGCGCGCGCTGTTCGGCGAACTCGAGAAGCTCCGCGCGACCAAGCCCAAGCTGCGAAATGCGCTGCCGGCCGGCGCGGAGAAAGACGTGAGATGGATTGACCCTCGCCTGGTCGGACAGATCGAATTCAACGGCTGGACGCACGACCGGCTGCTCAGGCAGGCATCCTTCAAGGGCTTGCGCGAGGACAAGCCTGCGGAGGAGATCACGCTCGAGGCCCCCGTGCGGGCGGCGAGGTCACGCGACAAGCCCGAGACCGGCATCCGGCTCACGCATCCCGAGAGAATTCTTTGGCGCGAGCCCGGCATCAGCAAGCAAGGCCTCGCGGACTTCTACACGGAGATCGCGGACTGGATCTTGCCGCACATTTCGGGGCGGGTCTTGAGCCTGCTGCGCTGCCCATCGGGCACCGATGCGAAGTGTTTCTTCGCCAAGCATCCCTGGGCGGGCCTGAGCGACGCGGCAGTGCAGCGCATCGACGTCGGCGAGAAAGAGCCGATGGTGGCCATCGATGGGCTTCCCGGCCTCCTCAATCTGGTGCAGTCCGGCGTCGTCGAGATTCATCCCTGGGGATCCAAAGCTGACCGATTGGAGTTCCCGGACCGGCTGGTGTTCGACCTCGACCCCGGCGAGGAGGTTCCTTGGCGCGCGGTCATCGACGCCGCAAAATCCTTACGCGACCGGCTCGCGGCGCTGAAGCTGACGAGCTTCGTCAAGACCACCGGCGGGAAAGGCTTGCACGTGGTGGTCCCGATCGAGCCGAAGGTCGGTTGGAAGCAGGCAAAGACCTTCACCGCGGAAATTGCGGAGGCGATGGCACGTGAGCGGTCCGACCTCTTCGTCGCAACGATGGCGAAGCGTGCTCGCCGGGGACGCATCTTCATCGACTATTTGCGGAATGACCGCGGCTCCACCGCAGTCGCGGCCTATTCGAGCCGGAAATCGCCACGAGCCTCTGTGTCGACGCCGCTCGCATGGGACGAGCTCTCCGAGAGCATTCGCTCGGACCACTTCACTGTCGGCAATCTTCGCAATCGCCTGAATTCGCTCAAGCGCGATCCTTGGGCGAAATTCTTCAAGCTCCGGCAGCGCATTCCCACTGGATCCTAGGGCTCCGGGCGCGGCGCTCTCGGAACCTTTCCGCGGCGGCACTGTTTTCCTCTGAGACCGTCGGCGATGGCGCCGACGGTTTTCATGGCGCCCTGCTGTAGGAGGCGATCGATGGGTCGTGGAATTTTGCTGTGGCTCCTGGGTGTGCCCATACCCATCATCATTCTGATCATGCTGCTTTACCGCTGAGGGATTGTGGCCATGGTCAGCATCATCGCCGAGGAGACCGTCGCGGTCGGAGAAGCTCGCGTGGACCGCCCTGAAGCCGCCCTGTCCTGGGGCCCGATCTTCGGCGGCACCGTCGCCGCGGTGGCCCTTTCCGTGGTTCTCGTGGCCTTCGGATCGGGAGTGGGATTCTCTTCGATCTCCGCTTGGCCGGGGAGCGGCGTCAGCGCGACGACATTCGGGATGACCACCGCCATCTGGCTGATCGTGACGCAGTGGCTCTCCTCTGCGATGGGCGGTTATTTGGCCGGGCGGCTTCGGACAAGATCTATCCGCGTTCACACGGATGAGGTCTATTTCCGCGATACCGCCCATGGCTTCCTATCCTGGGCGCTGGCTGCCGTAATCGGCACGGCACTTCTCGCGGTTGCCGCCGCCGGGATCGCCGGAGAGTCCGCGCGGGGTGCAGCATCTGCGGCAGCCGGAGCGTCGGGCGGCGCCGACCCGACGGGATATCTCGTCGATACGCTCTTCCGCGCGACGGGAACGGCCGCCCCGGCGCTCTCGGATGCCCGCACCGAAACCCTCCGGCTCTTGAGCACCGATCTCGGCAGCGGCGATGTCCCCGATCCCGATAAGGCATACCTCGCGCAGCTCGTGAGCGCGCGCACAGGGCTGAGCGCGCCCGATGCGCAGGCCCGCGTGAACGATGTCATCGCGAAGGCAAAGGCCGCCGCGGCGACCGCACGACAAAAGGCCGAGGCCGCGCGGAAGGCTGCTGTCTACGGCTCCTTCTTCACGGCCTTTGCCTTGGCGATCGGCGCCCTCATCGCCGCCGCAGCGGCCGCGCTCGGCGGACATCACCGCGACGAATTCTGAGGCGGACGCGGCGGCTATTAGCTCGGAAGCGTACCGCCGGGACTAGCTTGGTCGACGGCTGTCGGGAGATGCTCCGCCAGCAGCTTCATGGCGGCGTCGACGGGCAGCCCGAAATGCGTGGCGAGCGCCTGCACGTGCTCATCGCCGAGCGCGATGCGAAGCTGCTCGGCAGTGATCGGGAGATTTGCTCCGCCGCCAAGCCAGGACTGAATTTGTTGCCCGCAGCCGGCCTGCTCCAACTTTGCCACGATCCCTTGCATGTTTCCGAGCTCGGTCTTTCCTAGCGCGGTGTTGATAAGGCCGGGCATGCCAGAGGCGTCTCCTCCCGCCAGCGCGGATTTCAACGCACCGCTGATGCTATCGAGCAAGCTCATTGAGCGTCTCCTTGTGCATTCACCAGGGGCTCAAAGATCGTCACTCTCTATGGATGCTTTTCATTCTTGGCGGCCCGGAAGCCTGCGCCCGCCGTATCCTTCTCGCACATGTAAGCGCCGTGCTTCGTGTTCCCATAATCCTTGCTGGTGCTGAAGTGGTAGATCTTGGAGTCCAGATTTGCCCACACCACGGTGCCGCCGGGGCAGTGCGTCTTGGCCTGGCCTTCCGTTGCGAACTGGCCGGCTGCCAATGCCGTCGTGCTCTGGCCGGTTTTGGGCGGAGCGGGGGCGGGCGTCGGCGCGGGCGTGGTCGTTGTCGTCTTCGGCGCAGTGGCGCCGCTCGCCGGGGCCGCAGCCTGGCCCGTCGTCGAGGTCGACTGGCCAGCTTTGCATTCGGCGACGAAATCCGCCTTCTTCTTGCCGCTGGCCTGAATGGCGGCCTTGTTGGCCGCGTACTCGTCGTTGCATTGCTTGGTCGTTTTCTGTTGGGCCGCGGCGTCCATCGGGGCTGCCACCAGGCCGAGCAACGTCAAGCAAAGCAGGCCTGCCAAATAATTCCGAATCACGTGCCCCTCCAGAAATTTCGGGAAAGCGCGATGATTTCAACTCAGCGGCTGACGAACCGGCCGATCGCGAAGCAGGCGCAGCTACTGACCCACCGTGTCAGCTACGCATTTCTTCACGAAGCTGTTCTTGGCGGCCCCCGCGAGCTTCTTGTCGGCGGCGGTCTGATCGCAGGTCGCCTTCGCGTCCTTCTGGCACTTCGTCATGAAGCTGGTGAGCGCCGCGCCCGCGAGCTTCTTGCTTGCGGCGACGTCCTTGCACGTGTCGGCAGCGAACGCGCTTGCCGCATAGAGCGACAGCACGATCGTCACGACGAAAAGTTTCATTGGCCACCCCCACCAAAACCATTTCCGCACAAATCGACATAGAACTGAAAAACAACCAATCAAGGACCCAAGACAGGCAATCTGAAAATCAGTAGGATAGCATTCGTTCGACGTTCGTCCGTGTCGGTCAGAGTTACTCGTTTGGCTCGAGTCAATTCTCGCAACGGAGAGCTTCAATGACCGGAACGCTTGTAAATCTCATCATCGAGATCATTGCGGGCGCGGTGGGCGGCAACGTCGCCGGCGCAGCCGGGGGCGACAATGTCAACCTCGGTACGACCCTCAACTCGGTCGTCGGCGCAATCGGGGGCGGTGTCGGTGGACAGATATTGACGGCGCTCATCCCGATGCTTTCGGGATCGGCAGGTGGTATCGACGTTGGCTCATTGGTTGGGCAGGCAGCCGGTGGTGGCGTGGCCGGCGCGATCCTCACGGCCATCGTCGGCATAATCAAAAATAAAATGGCGGCCTGAACCGCTGGATCCCAAAAGCTCCGGACGATCCGACGCGTTGAAGGAGCGCTGCGGCGAGATTGCGCCGTGGCGATGACGGGGAGCGGCCATGATCACCCATTTCGATCACGTCACGATCGTCGTGCGCGACATCGCAAGGGCAAAAGAGTTCTTCGCCCTCTTGGGATTCGTCGAGCAACGGACGGTAATGATCTCGGGCGAGCGGTTTTCGAGATACATGGGCATTGCCGGCATCGAAGCGGAACACGTAACGCTCGCGCTCGCCGACGCGAACCCGCACGTCGAAGTTCAGCTCTTGCGCTACCACCACCCAGACCCGATCCGCGACCCCGATATCGTCAGGCTCAACAAGCTTGGCTTCAATCACGTCTGCTTCGCGGTCGACGATATCGAAGCTGAGGTCCGTAAACTGAGGGCGAGCGGCGTCGAAACGCGAAACGACATCATGGAATTTCACGACCGCAAGCTGATTTTCATCGCCGGGCCCGAAGGCGTCACCGTCGAGCTTGCGCAGTGGACGACGGATTAGTCGACGCACCGCGACCGAGGTCGGGCCGCGAAGGGAGAAGATTGCGTCATTAGCGGTGTAGCAGCGCGGTGGCGAACCCGGTTACGACCGCGAGCCAGCGCGTTTGCGCTGACGTCGTCGCTTTGCCTTCAGCTTCGCTTTGTGTCGGTTGCTGCGAGATCGCATTCGCAGTCTTGACATGACGTTCACTCCTTGTTGCCGCCACCGACTAGGATAGCGAAAGACGCCGCTATTGATACACTATTGCCGCCCGCTGTCATGCGGCGTCCCCGCCCCAGAGCGAGCCTGTGTGCCAAGCGAAACCATTCGATCGGCGCGGCGACTTTACCCGCGATCTATCGGGACTCGTCGCCGCGCTGCTACGGAGGCCGCCTTAGTGGGCGGGGTGATAGGTCTTGTTGACGGTGGCTGCCTTTGTCATAGCCGCGACGGCTTGCGCGCCGCTCATCAACGTCGTCGTCTTGCTGGCCTTGATTGCGCCACCTGCGGCGACTGCGAGCGCGATCGCTGACATGCTCTCAGCATCCGGCATGTCCGCGATGAGAATGGCGTCATACTCACCGAAGCAGTACCAGGCGGCGACGAATTTCCCTCCAGCAGCCTCGCATAGGCTGCGGCCGACGGTCTCCACGCGGCTCTTCGGATTCTTGAGCTGGGCGGCCCAAGACGCGGGTGTATAGGCCAATTGATACATGAATAGCGCCATTTTCGCCTCCTTGATTGATCGATGCTAGGTCGGCCGGCCGCACGAGCTTCACTCGGCGATGCCGCGGCAGGCCGGCGCGGGATTTCTCCCGGCCGGTCTCTCCGAATTATCGGCGCATGATTTGCAGGATCGGATGCGCCGCAGCGCGCGATTAAGCCGCCAGTTTAATGGCGTGCTTGACCTCGATGGTGTGTCTAATCAAGCGACGGGTCCGCTCCACGAAAGCGAGCTTGTCTGCGAGACAGCTTTCCAGGAGCACGCCGACCCCGAAGTGTCCGGTTACATCGGACATCGCGATTAGCGCCACGTACTCGGCGATGCCCATGTGCATCAGGTGGTTAGCCTTGATCAGCACAAAGAGGGCCTTTGCCGCCGGGGCCTGGATCTCCGCGAGCTCGCGCCGGAAGTCCTCGACGAAAACCTCTTGCAGCCGTCCACTAAACGGAACGGGCTTCTCGCCGATGAGTTTGAAGCAGCGGTCCAGCGAACTGAGGACCTTTTCCTGGAGGAAGGCGCGCGACTGCAGGGCTTCCTTGATGTTCGGATCCTGCGCGGCCTCGCTCAGTTCCTCGTAGACCTTCGTTACTTTCTCGGTCCGCTGCCGGACGTCGCTCAACATTCTTACGAAGAGTTCTTTGGGGTTGTTCATAGGCATGGAATATTCCTTCATGACTCATGCATCTCAATTAATGCATCTACGCATCCTGCACTTGGCTATGGCTCACTACACATGCAAGGCCATTACTCCGTTCATTCCGGCCTAGTGCCTAAATGCTTTTCGACCTCGTCGAAACTGGCCCGTGAAGCGCAGAAGATAGACTGTCGCGCGTGAAAGGGTTCATTTGCACTATGGGTAGCATGCGCTCGATCGCATTCACTGGCGGCATTGCTGTCCTCGGCTTGGCCGTGCTGTCGGTCGTGTGGTTTTTCACAGCGGAGTGGTGGTCACTGCAGATTGATCGGATCTACACCCCACCTATGCAGGCCATCCAATCCACTCCCTTTGGCTGGAATGGCACCTATCTTCAATTCGGTACGGCGATACCCGGCCTCGCTGGGTTGACAGGCTTTAATCGCGGTGAGCGTCTGGCTGGCGCGCACTTGTTGGGCCTCACCGGCCCCGGGCCTGACTACAGGCAAGTCGCCACCATCGAGATCACCACCAACAACCAGCTAGTCATTGCCGCTGGCGGCCGGACCTTCGCCGTCGGTGCCCGTGCCGGCTTGATAGGCAGTGACGACAAACCGATCCCAGCATTTGCGGCCGAGCCGGGCGACACGGCCACTCTCTCCCTCGAACGCAGCCTGTTCGGCTGGCCAGTTCGGCCCAGCCTGGCGGGAACCTATTTGAGCGGAGCGCCGACAACCTGGGCGCGTCATCTTTATTATCGCCTTTTCTGGGAAAAGGCGTCCGGCGCGAGGCTTGTGATGGTATGGCGTTGCGAGCAGGGATACGAGGCGACAAACGGTTGGCACAATTTCGGGTACTGCGAGTTGCTCCAGGTCGAAATCCTGCCGGCGGAGCATCGGCCCCAATAGGAAGGCGTTGGCGCGTTCGCTGGACGAGGTGCGGAGGTGGCCCGCGGTCGGGCTCGGCGCCCGGAGGTTGCAACTAAGGCCGCGAACTCATAAACACGCGATAAGGCGGCTTACCGAAGTCCGCCCTTACGCCAAGAGCGGCCAAACCCCTACGCGCCTCACTGAACCGCCGCCATCGCCTTCGCCAATTCCGCTTGTAGCCGGCGCATCTCCTCCGCGCTGAGTTTCTGTGGCTCCAGCACGACGACGAATTTCTTGAGCGTGCCCGTGAAGCGGAAGGGCATCTTCGACTCGTATTCCTCCAGCACCGGCGTTCCCGTGTCCTCGCCGACGTCGAAGGTCTCGTCGAGGGAAAAGCGGATCGGGATCGTCCGCTCGATCTTCCCTTGCGCGACTTCCTTCTCGTCGATCAGCAAGGTCGCGTTCGCGGGTTTGCCGATGCCGCCGCCTTCGTAGACGAACTTGACGCGGATGACGTGATTGCCGGCCGCGAGCGGCGCATCGGCACTAACCTTGTATTTGTGCTCGGGCTGATTGGAATAGGCGTAGGCGAAGGTCGGCTTGCCATCCATCAGCAGCAGCGCCCAGCCGCCGTAACGGCCGCCGATCGTCGCAATGACGCCATTGGCACCACCGTCCGGGATCGTGACTTCGGCTCCGATTGCCCAGGACTTGTTCTTGAAATCCGGCGAGGATCCCTCGGGAATGCGGATCATGCCGGGGTAGTAAACGAACTCGTTGCGTCCCCGGGTGAGGCTCGGCCGGATCGCGGGGTCGGCGCGCTCCGCGAAACTCGAGTCCAGCGGATAGACGTTGTATTTCTTCGCCTCCGCGTCGAAGGCGGCTTGCAGCTCCTTGAGCTTTGCCGGATTTTTGGCCGCGAGGTTATTAGCCTGGCTGAAATCCTCGGCGATATTGTAAAGCTCCCATTTGAAATCGTCGGGGCTCGGATCGGTCCCGGACGTAACCCAAGGCAGGCGAAGCGGCGTGGTGCTCGCGATCCAGCCGTCCTTGTAGATCGCGCGGTTCCCGAACATCTCGAAGTACTGAACCTTGTGATGCTCCGGCGCCTTCGCGTTGTCGAAAGTGTAGACGAGGCTCGTGCCCTCGATGGGCTTCTGCTTGACGCCGTCGAGCTCCGTCGGCGGAGTGATCTTGCAGGCCTCGTAGATCGTGGGAGTGATGTCAATCACGTGGCAGAACTGCTCGCGTATCCCGCCCCTGTCCTTGATGCGGGCTGGCCAGGAGATGACCATGCCATTGCGGGTCCCGCCGAAATGCGACGCCACCTGTTTCGTCCATTGCATCGGCGCGTCCATCGCATGCGCCCAGCCGACGGGATAGTGATTGTAAGTGCGGGGGCCACCGAGTTCGTCGATCATCGAGAGCAGGAACGGAATGCTTTCCTGCACGCCATTGGCGGCGGTGCCGACTTCGTTCGTCGTGCCCTGTAGAGTTCCTTCGGCGCTCGCGCCGTTGTCGCCCATCATGAAGACGACGAGCGTGTTGTCCATCTGACCGGATTCCTGAACGGCATCGAGGAGGCGGCCGATGTTGTAGTCGGCGTGCGAGAGCGCGCCCGCATAGACCTCCATCATCCGCGCGTAGAGGCGTTTCTGATCCGCCGAGAGGGTGTCCCAAGCGGGAATCTGATCCGGGCGCTTCGTTAGCTTTGTGTTCGCGGGGACGACGCCGAGCTTGATCTGCCGCGCCAGCGTCTCCTCGCGGACCTTGTCCCAACCCTGATCGAATTGCCCCTTGTACTTCGCGATCCAGTCCTTGGGCGCGTGATGCGGGGCGTGCGCCGTGCCTGTCGCGTAATAGAGGAGCCACGGCTTTTGCGGGGCGAGCGCATGCTGCATCCGCATCCACGTGATCGCCTTGTCCGCGAGGTCCCTGTCGAGGATGTAATCGGGATTGCCGAGATAGGGCTCGACCGGGGTCATGTTCTCGTAGAGCGCGGGATGCCACTGGTCGCTGTCGCCGCCGAGGAAGCCGTAGAAATGCTCAAAGCCCAGCCCGTTCGGCCACAGATCGAACGGGCCTGCCTGGCTCGACATCCAGTCCGGCACGTTGTGCATTTTGCCGAACCAAGACGTGTTGTAGCCGTTGTCCTTGAGGACCGCGCCCACGGAGCCCGCGCTCCTCGGTACTAGCGAGTTGTAGCCGGGGAAGCCCGTCGCGAACTCCGTGATGGAGCCGCTGGCGACGGAATGATGGTTCCGGCCCGTGATCAGCGCCGCCCTCGTGGGCGAGCAGAGGGCCGTCGTGTGATACCGGTTGTAGCGAAGACCGTTTTCCGCGAGCCGCTGGAAGTTGGGCGTTTGGATGGGGCCGCCGAACACGCTGGCCGCTCCGAAGCCCACGTCGTCCGTAAGGATCAGCAGCACATTGGGAGCGCCCGGAGGTGCCGTTACGCCCTTCGGGAAATCGGGCTTGGAGCCCTTGAGCGTGCGCTCGATCTTGCCGTGAAACGGCGGTTGGGGCTCGGGCAGGACGCTCGAGGTGGCGGCATCCGCACCCGGAATCACTCTCGGCGCCAGTGCCGAGGCCGCTACGACGGAGGTGGTGCCGAGCAGTACATGGCGCCGCCTGATCCCCTTCTTTCCGGGCTTTCCATTGGTCTTGGAATTCCCGCCTGAGCCGTCACCACTCATAGATTCCTCCCCTTGGGAATGGCCACTTTCGGCGACGCATCATGGCCGCGCGCATCTCCGCTAAAGACCTAGAGGAGCGCCGATCTCCGGCAAGGGCTCGACCGCGGGCTCAAGAGAGTTTGAATTCGGCGGTGGCCTAGCCAGTTTTTCTGACGACGCAGCGAAAGCCGACGTGACGATCCAGTAGTAGCCACCGCTCTTGCGTTCCAATCGCAACGCATCTCCGACGTTGACGACATGACTGCGTGCTCGGCCGGATCTAATCGGGCCGGCAGCAACAGGCCGCACGCGAAGCGCTCTACAAAAGCGCGTGCGATCTCGATGTCTCCGAAATAAAAGAGCGCCAAATCGGGCACGGCCGAGTTGACGCCAAGCTGCATCCGCCACATCCTCGGCGGTGGAACGACCGTGGAGTGGGGGTATTCATGTCTCGACGTCGTGCCAACATAATTTTCGCTGCGCTCGCTTGCCAAATTGTGTTTGCAGCCTCGGCGCGTGCTGAGGACGCTTGCAATCTGCCGAGCCCGCAAGAGGAGCCAGCCGGCGGAAAATGGAAGGGCGAGCTTCAACAGGAGATCGAGCAGCGTCTTCAGGCGAGTGGAATATCGGTAAGCACGGTAAGCGCGTGGCGCGGAGACATCGAGTTCATTCTAGGTCACGATCCGGCAGATGTTGAACGAATCGAACCGCTCCCACCTTGTATTCGCGTGCCCGCCGGCCATGCGCCGATCGAGGGATGCCGGAGCGACGGAACTCGAATTGATGAGACAAAAAAGTTCAAAATCGTAAAAGTGCCGACGGATGGCACACCT
>Ga0335078_10014879_pt1 | contig 11543 bp, 10 predicted proteins | sample Lox_Sample_32_FD_206711 | JGI IMG/M metagenome (GOLD analysis project Ga0335078, IMG submission 206711) | Soil microbial communities from Loxahatchee National Wildlife Refuge, Florida, United States - Lox_Sample_3.2 | ecosystem: Environmental > Terrestrial > Soil > Wetlands | place: USA...
CGTGCGCCACCGTGCCGATGCCTCCGGAGCCGCCTCCGAGAAACCCTCCCACCGACGCTTTGATGATCGTCGAGGGATAACAGCGCAATTCCCAGCCCGCCTTGCGCGCTTCGTTCTCGAGGTCTCCGAGGCGCACGCCCGGCTGGCAAACAGCCACGCCATCCGGCAAAATTTTCTCGATGCGGTCCATGCGGCTGAGGTCCAGAACGATGCCGCCCTCGAGCGGAACGGCCTGGCCGTAATTGCCTGTCCCCGCGCCGCGCGCCGTCACGGCAAGATTATTCGCGTAGCAGTAGCGCAGAAATTTTTGAATTTCAGCGGCGTCGAGCGGTTGCACCACGGCGTCGCCCAGCTTTCCGTCGAGCTGCCTGCGCAGCACCGGCGAATACCAATAAAAATCCCGGGAAAGTTGCTCGACGATCTGCGGATTTAGAATCACGCGCGAGGGGTCGCCGATCAGCGAACGAATTTCATCGATCTGTTTCGGGTTCATGGAAATCGGCTCACTTCAAAATTCAGGATTTGGCGGACTTGAACTTGCTCGTGGTCCAGGTCCGAAACGCCTTCTGCATATTCGGATGCGTGAAGAGCGTGACGCACAACTCGCGCAATACCGGGCCTTCGACGAGGCAAGGCATGTCCGAGCGGCGCGCCACTTCCTTCGCGGAAATATGAATCTGCACGGTGAAGCGGTTCGCGTCCTCGATGGTCGCGCCAAAGACGACGCGGTCCAGCCTGGCCCACAGCGCATTGGCCATGCACATGGGGCACGGTTCGCACGTCGAGTACATCGTAAACCCGGCCAGGGAGGGGCGTTTCAGCTTTTTGCAGGCCAGGCGGACGGTGCGCGTTTCAGCATGAGCGCTCGGATCGCTTTCGCGCATCACCGCGTTGGTCGCGCGCATCAAGCGCTCGCCCGTGCGCGTATCCACGATCAGCGCGCCGAACGGGATTGGGCGCGGGGTTTTCAGCGAACGCGCGGTGAACTCGAAAACCTCCCGCATGCGCTCTTCGTCCACCGCACTGACGCGAGACCGCGCGGAAGCGGACATAGCCATGCCGCAATCTATCACACCGCGGCCCCATCCCGCCGCAAGGCTTTCATTCAAATTTTGCATGGCAACGATTAGCCAATTTTCCGCGAAAGGCCGCATGGTATCCTGATCTTCAGTGTCCGGAATGGATGGACCGCAATGCCCAGACGCCCTTTCCAAATCGTCTTCGCGCTGATCGTTGTCAGCTTGTCCGCGCTGGGATGCGGGCGCCCCGCCGGCGATAGCGGGCTGACAAAAATTGTTTTCCAGGCAGACTGGTATCCTCAACCCGAACACGGCGGGTTCTATACCGCTTTGACCAGGGGATACTACAAAGACGAAGGCCTGGACGTCTCGATCGTTCCCGGCGGGCCATACATCACTGTCGAGAAGCAGGTCTTCTCCGGCGGCGCGCAATTCGGCATGGGATCTTCGGACAAAGTTCTGGAGGCCAATTCCCAGGGGCAAACGCTGGTGGCGGTGGCCGCCACGATGCAACACGATCCGCAAGGCATCATGGTAAGAAAAGATTCGCCGATTCATTCGTTCGCCGATTTGAACGGCCATGCCATCGCCGTGAAGGTGGGCGAATCCACCTGGTTCGAGTTCGTGGTCAAGCGCTATCAATTGAATAACATTCGCGTGATTCCGGCGATGATGAATGTGGCCAACTTCGTGGCCGACCCGCAATATATCCAGCAAGCGTTCGCCACGTCGGAACCGTTTTTCGCGCATCAGGCCGGCGTGGAGACGCGCGTTTTGCTGGTCAGCGATTCCGGGTACAATCCGTACCGCGTGATGTACACGACTCGGGATTACATCCAACAGCATCCGGACGTCGTCGGCAAATTTGTCCGGGCTTCGGTGAAGGGTTGGAAAGACTATCTCAACGATCCCTCGGCGGCCCATGCCGCGATCGCCAAGCTCAACCCCGCGCTCAATCCGGAATGGATGCAATTTACCTGGCAAAAATTGCGGGACGGCCGCTTCGTCGCCGGGGAGGATCCGACCGGCGCGCAAATCGGCCAAATGGATCCAAAGCGCTGGGCCACCATGTACGAGCAGCTCGTCGATTTGAAAGTCATTGAAACGCCGTTCGATCCCACCACCGCATACACCTTGCAATTTCTGCGGACGCAGTAGAAGCTGACTCCACGAGCAACCATGACCAAGCGGCGCTATGAACCCGTGGACTCCGGCGTGACCCCGCGCTTCGCCGGGCATTCCACGTTCATGCGGCTGCCGGTCTTGACGGACCCGCGGGACGTGGACATCGCCATCGCCGGCGTTCCCTGGGATGGCGGCACCACGAATCGCCCGGGGCCGCGCCACGGACCGCGCCAGGTCCGCGAAATGTCCAGTTTGATCAAGCCCGTGCACGCGGTCACCAAAATTTCTCCTTACGAAATTTGCAGCGTCGCGGACCTGGGAGACGCGCCGGTCAATCCCATCGATCTGAATCGTTCCCTGGAAGATATTCGGAAATTTTTCCGCCAGATTGTGGAAGCGCAAGCGGTCCCATTGGCGATCGGCGGTGACCATTTGAGCTCGCTTCCGATTTTGAGGGCTGTCGCGGCCGCGCGGCCCGTGGGCATGATCCATTTTGACGCGCACTCGGATACCGTGGACTCCTACTTCGGCGGCTTGAAATTTACTCACGGGACTCCTTTCCGGAGGGCTATCGAAGAGGGGCTGCTCGACCCCAAACGCGTCGTGCAAATCGGAATTCGCGGATCGACTTATTCCGCGGACGAGCGCGATTGGCCGCTGCAGCAGGGCATCCGCATGATTTCGATCGAGGAGCTTGAGGAACTGGGCGTCGATGCCGTGATACGCGAAGCGCGCCGCATCGTGGGAGATGCGCCCACCTACATCAGCTTCGATATCGATGCGCTAGATCCGGCCTTTGCACCCGGCACGGGAACGCCGGAATTTGCCGGCCTTACCTCGCGCGAAGCCAATCGCCTGCTGCGCGGCTTGCGCGGTCTGAACCTAGTGGGCGCGGACGTGGTCGAAGTATCGCCGCCCTTCGATCCCTCCGGAGGAACGGCGCTGGCCGCCGCGAATATCGCGTTCGAATTGCTCTGTCTGCTAGCAGAGTCCGTTGCGAAGCGCAACAAGTAGCGCGGGCTTCAGCCTGCGGGTTTTGTTTGGGGCCAGGCCGCCCATGCCGCACCAAAAACCCGCAGGCTAAAGCCCGCGCTACATACTCCCATCTGCCCAGCCTCGGCGCCGGAAACCGATGTACTTGCCAAAAACTTCGCGATTGGAAATTTTTGAAGCCTCGATCGCCCCGCAAATCATCCGCAGAAAACGAAAAGTTCCGTTTGTCCCTGATTGTGCCTAAAAATTGTGTCTAAAGATAAACACTATGAACATGAGTTGATCCAGTTGTCACTGCTTTGTAACAGAGACCGCCTACGGTGGAAGACAACAAAAGGAGAGCCGAATGAATCCAGTCCGCACCCAGATTCACTTCCTGCCGTCGCATCGCTCCGTGATTCGCGCCTTTCGCACCGGCGTCTCGCTGCACAGCCATACCGAATTGTCCCGCGAGGAACTCAGCGCCCTGCCGCGCCATCTGGAGCGGATTCCCGTCGTCTCTCACTTTTTGCGCCACGAATTGAATCAGTACTACGCCAGAAACGGGTGCATGCCGGATTTCTCCCGTGCCTACTGGCGGGGCCCCTTGGACCCGCGTTCCGCCTTCGATCTGGAGAAGAGGCAGATCGAGAGGCTGGATCTGCCCGCGATCGTTTCGCTGACCGACCATGACAACATCGATGGAGGTCTCCAGCTCCGGTCCGAAGGCTTCGGCGGCGAAGCGCCTGTCTCCGTCGAGTGGACCGTTCCTTTCGACGAGACTTATTTCCACATCGGCGTTCACAATATGGCCGCTGATTGCGCCCTCTCTCTCATGCGCCGGATGTCGGCATACACCCGGGAACCAGGCCGCGAAGATCTGGGGCAACTGATCGAGGAACTCGATGCCGATCGCGCGGTTTTAATTGTCTTCAATCATCCCCTTTGGGACATGGCGGGGATCGGGCGCGAAAGCACGCAAGCCGCCGCGATTCGATTTCTGCACACGTATGGGCAGCGCCTTCACGCCTTGGAGATCAATGGCTTGCGCAGTTGGGAAGAAAATCTAGGAGTCGTTCGCCTCGCGCAGGAATCGGGGCATCCGGTCGTATCCGGCGGCGACCGGCACGGCCTGGAACCCAACGCGACGATCAACCTGACGCGCGCGGTGACCTTCGCTCAATTCGCGCAAGAGATTCGCGAAGAACGCACCAGCGACATCGCCATCCTGCCCCAGTACGGCGAACCCTTGTGCCTCCGCCATCTGCTGACGGCCTGGGACGCGGTGCGCGAGCATCCCCATCTCGAGCGGCAGCGTTGGATCGCAAGGGTCTTCGTTCGCAACGAGGACGGAACGGAACAGCCCCTCTCCCACATCTGGACCCAGGGTGCGCCGCGCTGGATCGATCCGTGCTTGAACGTGATTGGAGTTCTGGCCAGCGCGCCGTTCCGCACGGTGGGCCGCCTCGCAAATCTCGCGGACGTGAGCGTGGCGCCATGAAAAACTGGCCCCGCGTGGCGTTCTTTTCCGATTCTTATCACGGCGTGGACGGCGTGGCCACCACTTGCCGCAACATCGTCGCGGCGGCCCGCCGGCGTGAATTGCCGTTTCTGGCGGTGCATGCCGGGAAACGAAATTCGCATTCGCAGGACGGATCGCTGGAAATCCTTGAACTCGATCGCGGCCCGGTTTCACTCCCGCTGGACATCCATTTGCGCTTCGATCTGTTGTTCCCCCGCCACTATAACCGCGTGCTGCACGCCGTCCGGGAATTCCGCGCCGACGTCGTGCACATCACCGGTCCAGGCGACGTGGGAATCACGGGCGCGCGCGTCGCCCATGAATTGGGAATCCCTCTGGTCGCTTCCTGGCACACCAACTTGCACGAATTTGCCGCCAGGCGCCTCTGGAAATTCGCTTCCGCGCTTCCCGAAGCTCCGCGGCAGGGCCTGACCTACCTCACGCAGAAGTATGTTCTCCAGGCTTGCCTGCGCTTTTACAAGATTGCTCGGGTTGTCTTGGCGCCAAATCAAGAGCACATGGATCTGATCGGCGCGAACACGGGGAAGCCGGTTTTCCCCATGCAGCGGGGAGTGGACGCGCATTTGTTTTCTCCGGCAAAGCGCGACGTGTGCGACCGCATTTTTCGGCTGGGATACGTGGGCAGGCTGCGCCCCGAAAAAAACGTCCGCTTCCTCGCGCAAATCGAGGAATCCCTCCGGCGCGACGGCATCGGAAACTACCGCTTCCTGATTGTCGGCGACGGCAGCGAACGGGCTTGGCTCGAGCGCAACCTTCGCCAGGCGGATTTCACCGGGGAACTTTTCGGCGAGGCGCTGGCGCGCGCCTACGCCAACATGGACCTGTTCGTGTTTCCTTCCGAGACCGATACGTTCGGCAACGTGGTCATGGAAGCGATGGCTTCCGGCACTCCCGCCGTGGTCACGTCCAAGGGCGGGCCGAAATATCAAGTGCAGAACGGCGTGAGCGGATTCGTGGCCACCGGCGAACAGGATTTTATTGCCCGGGTCAAACAGACCATGGCTTCGCCGCAGATGCATCGCTCCCTCCGCCTGGCCAGCCGACTCGCGGCCAGCCGGAAATCCTGGGAAAGCGTCTTGGATGAATTGCACCTGGCGTATCAGGCGTGCAGATGGCAATCCGCAAGTCAGGTATCGAGCGCCGTGCTGACGCCGATCACGTAGCTGAAGCGGCTTACCAGGATTTCAGATTCACCGTGCCACGTTCCCGGTTTTTGTGGCGCCGGCGTCTCGCCGGGGGGGGTACCGAATTGCGCGGCGCCACAAAGGACGCGACGTATGCCGAGTATTGCGCGTCACGTTCAGATTAAGAAAATTTAACGTATTTCGTGCAGCTTGAGTTTGGGTTCTATGGCGCAATAGCCTCATGGAGCGCATCCCAATGGAAACGGCGATCGTCGAGGAATCGCAACCCTCCCGGGAGCTGCGCGGCGAGGCGAGAACGGCCGCGGCCGCGACGCCGGGGACAGTCGCCGGTCACCCGACTGTGGGCGGCGTTCTGAAAGGATTTTTCCTTCACCCGGTCCAAACCCTGATCCATCGTTGGAACTGGAAATCCGCCGTGCTCAGTTCGCTGCTTCGCGCGGCCATATTTTTCTTCACGAATTTGTCGGCGGGCTGGCACGCGGCGGTGGGCGCGCTCCTGGCCGAACTGGCCCTGCGCGCGGCCACCTCCGGCTTTTACGGCGCGATCACGGAAGCGTTTTCCGAAGCCCAGCCGATGTGGGCCGCGATGGCGGCGGCGACGGTGGTCTTGCCCGTGGTGAATCACTCCCTCGAGTTCCTGGTGCACTGGCTGCGGGGCACGCCGAAACTCGCCTTGAGTATCTCCTCGTCCGTTATTTTCACCATGCTATCAACATCGTTCAATGTTTACGCCATGAGTCATGGCGCCCTGACCGTCGGCCGCAACAGCAAGTCCCTCCGCGAAGATTTGCGAAGGATCTTGCCGCTGCTCGGGCAGTTTCTGCTGGCCGGCCCGCGTTCGCTTTTTCGCTATCTCCGTGCGGGAACCGGTTCCAAATGACGGACGATTTTCACTAGCCGATCATGGGGGTGAGGTTGGCGATCAAAACACTGCACATCACCAATCATTACCATCCTGCTTCAGGCGGCATCCGCATTTTCTACCAAGCCCTGCTCGAAGCAGCTGACCGGCATCAACGCGAAGTCTGCCTCGTGGTTCCCGGCGCGAAGGATTCCCTGGAAAAAGTCGGTGAGTTTGGGCGAATCTATACGATCGCCGCGCCGAAGTGTCCCGTATTCGATCCTCGCTACCGCCTCCTGCTCCCGCATCTTTACGCCTTGCCGTATCCGTCGGCGCTGCGAAAAATACTTCAGCAGGAGCAGCCCGACCTCGTGGAAGTCTGCGACAAGTTCGCGCTCAGTTGCATGCCCAGCGTCCTGCGCAGAAATTGGGTGAAGGGCGTTTCCCCGGCGGTGCTCGTCGGCATGAGCTGCGAGCGCCTGGACGACAATGTTTCCGCCTACATCAGCGCCAGCCGATTCGCGCGAACCCTTGCGAATTGGTACCTGAGAAATATGTATGTGACGCGTTTCGATTGCCACATCTCCAATTCCCATTACACCGCCGGCGAACTCATTCAAGCGCTGGCGAATCGTCCGGAGATCCAGGTGCATGTCCGCCCCATGGGCGTTCAATGCGGCGGCTTCAGCGCGACCCGGCGCAGGCCGGCCGTGCGAGAAGCGTTGCTTTCCAGGATTTCGATTGCGGCCGGAGCCGCGGCGAATCCGCGGCTCTTGCTATACGTGGGGCGGCTATCGCCGGAAAAAAATATCGACGTCCTCGCGGAGATGATGGAAACCTTGGCGGCCGACCCGTCCGGTGCATATCATTTGCTCTTCGCCGGCGATGGCCCGCGCGCGGCATGGCTGCAAAAAATCGCCCTTCAAGTGGCGCCGGGACGAATCCACTTGCTCGGCCATATCGCGAGTCGCGAGGAACTGGCGGACCTCTACGCCAATTGCGACGCGCTGGTTCACCCGAATCCAAGGGAGCCGTTCGGCATCGCCCCTCTGGAAGCGATGGCCTCGGGTTTGCCGGTCGTCGCGCCCCATGCGGGGGGCGTGCTCTCTTACGCCAACGCGCGAAATGCGTGGTTAGTGGAAACCTCGGGCGCGGGTCTCGCGGACGGAGTTCGCGAGATATTTGCGGATGCGGGCGCCAGAGCAGTCAAGATCGAGCAGGCCCTTCAGACCGCGGCGGCCTTCGATTGGCCGCAAGTCGCCGCGATCTATTTCGAGCTGTACGACGACCTCCACAGACGCTTCCGAAAACTTTGCGACGCCTCCCCGCAGCCGCGAGCGACCACGGGGATTTATCCCACCGCCAACCTGTAGTCGACTGCGAGTGAGGAGCTAGGACAATGAATCGCAGCGGGATGCCGTTTGGCCCTGTGTACCGGTACATTTATTACCCCTTCTCTATGTTATTTGCGATCTGAATACTGTCTTCATCCGATTTCCAGAAATTCGACACCGTATACGGTTTTTACAAATTTTTGACAGCCATCAGATGAGCTGGTTACAAGCCAAAACAAGTTTCCGGGTAGGCTCACGCTCCAAGACATTCGAACATCGTTCGAAACTTGGGGCTACGACCCTGAAGGACAATCCGCCGGAGTCTCCATGACCGGCGCTTCTATGAGAAAGGAATGAACATGAATCGCAAGATGATCCAGCCAATTCGAATCATGGGCTCGAAATTCTTCACCGGAGCGTTCAGATCGAAAATGTTGAAAGTCTTCGGGTCGGCAGTCCTATGCGGCCTTGTATGCTCGCCGGCATCGATGGCGGCAAATGATGATCCCCCGTTTCTTCCGGCGCAAGTTCGCGCCGTATCGACCGTCCCAAGCAATGGAGATGTAAATCCGTATGGCGTCGCGTTTGTTCCGCCTGGTTTTCCAGCGGGCGGGGCGATCAACCCCGGCGACATTCTGGTTTCGAACTTCAACAACTCTATGAATCTCCAGGGCACCGGCACGACGATCGTCGACGTGCCCCCCACACAGCCCGTATTTCAGTACTTCGGCGGGACAGCGCCGCTGGGGCTGACGACGGCCTTGAACGTCCTGACCAAGGGATTCGTCCTGGTCGGCAATTTCCCATCCACCGACGGCACCTGCCAGAATTCTTCGGCCGGGTCCATCCTGGTGATCGACAAGAACGGAAATCTGGTTTCCACCATCACGGATCCGCTCATTCAGGGCCCGTGGGATTCCGCGCTGTTTGACGAATTTGGCAGCGCGAAATTCTTCGTCGCCAACGGCCTGAACGGCACGGTGGTGCGCATCGATTTGGCCGTAGGCAAATCGGGTGTGTCCGTAAAGAAAATTACGCAAATCGCCTCCACCTACACATCTCAATGCGATCCGGTCACGTTCGTGGACGCGCCCACGGGCCTGGTCTACAACCCGTTCAAGGATGTCTTGTACGTGACCTCGACCGCCGATAATGCCGTCTACGCCGTCTACGGCGCGGCCGAGCGAACGCACGATGCCGGGCGAGGCATGTTGATTTACACGGATCCAAAACACCTCCACGGGCCGCTGGGATTGGCGATGGCGCCGAACGGCGATCTTCTCACCAGCAACAACGATGCGATCAACTCGGACCCCAACCAACCGAGCGAGATCGTCGAGTTCACCATCGAGGGCCAATTCGTGAAAGAGATATCGATGGACCCGGCCCAAGGCGGATCTTTCGGACTCGCAGTGCAAGCCATGGGCAAAAGAGCGCAATTTGCGGCGGTAGATGACGCCACGAATCTATTCCTGATCTGGACATTCAAATTCCCCTGGTAAGGGGACCGCTTGCGGCTCCTTGCCGCGCAAGCCTCCGCTTGAGTCAGCCGGTTTCGGGCTGACTCGGGCGGAGCCATGAACATTGCAGGCGATCGTCTGCCGTAAGCGACATCACGCCTAAACACCACCTCAACAGGAAGTACACATTTCTCCTTCTACAAGATTTGAGTAGTCGAACTGGTTTGCCAGCTAACCTATCTGAAGCGCCATCGGCTCGGGCGAGAAAACCGCTTCTTCCATCGCATGATTGGGTGAATAATGACTCGCGGCTTTTCCTCAGGATGTGGATGTAGCCTTGTTTCGATGGGTGCAGGAAAGAGTTGGAAAACACGCGAGGTGACTGTGAACTCAAAACCTAGATTTTCCCTGGATCTCGCAGCCGTTGTATGGATGCTTGGCGCGACCGTGCTGGCTGCTCTAGCGCTCGTTAGCTTGGCGCGGCCAAACTCCCTCGCCGCGAGCGCCAGCGCTGCGCAATCCGCCTCGCCCGCCGATATCAACCCATCCTCGGGTTTTCGCCTTCCCTTGCTGAAGCGCGAGGAATTGGACGAGGACGGAAAACAGATCTACGACGCGGTCTCCAGCCCATCCAGCTCCACCATCGCCGGCCTGCGCGGCCCGGACGGAATCCTGCTATATGACCCCAAGGTCGCCACGCTCAACCGCGAGCTCAATCTGTATCTGCGAAACGGCGCGGGGCTCAGCGGCCATCTTCGGGAGCTGGCCATCTTGGTCACCGCTCGCGAAGCCAACAGCCAATTCGAATGGACCTCTCATGAACCGCGCGGCCTGAAGGAAGGGATCGACCCGAAGACCCTCGATATCGTCCGATTCCGAAGAAGCACCGAGGGACTGCCGGAGTCCGACGCCGTCATCATTCAGTTTGGCCGCGAGTTATTTGGAAAAAACCGCGTCAGCTCGGAAACGTTCGCCCGCGCGTTGAAGCTGCTCGGCCCGCACCAACTGGTCGATGTCGTCGCCCTGATGGGCAATTATTGTTTCACCGCCGCGCTGCTGACCTCGATGGACATGCAACTGCCCCCGGGACAAAAGCCGCTCCTGCCGATGCCTTAACGCACGGGCGGCGAACCCATTCGCATCGTTCCTTCCCATTCGTCACTCAGTGCGTTTTTCTGACCTTCGGATTGAATACAACAAAAAATTCGCGGCTGTTGACGTACAAGCTGCGAAATAAGGTTGTCGGCAGTAGACCGTCGCCATATCGTTCATCCGAATCGAGCGAGGATAGCGCGACCGCGATATCCTGGAAGCGCTGCGACCCGATTTTGAGTTGATCCAGCCTGCCAACTTGCATTCCTACTTGGCCGCTGCTGGTGGCCGCCAGGCCGCCCTTCTGGGCGAGAAGATCGAGCGCCCGAGAAGCCGTTCGCATCACGACGACCGAATTGGCTCCGGAATCGAGACGCAAACGGAGTGTCGCTTCGTGATAGGCTCGGCCCTCCGAAGCCACGATAATCTTATTGGTGGACACCTCCACCGGCACGCGATCCCCCTCGACCGTGTCTCGGATTTCATCGGCCAGTTCGAAACGAATCGTATGCTTCGAATAGTCGAGGAGATAATTGAAACGGGAAAGAAAGTCCTGGCCGGCGATCCCCTGTATCTGGGGGTCCATTTTGCGTATCTCTGCCAAGTCTTGGACTAGCACGGGAAGGTTCCTCACCTGGACCTGCCCCGACCCCAGAATGGGTATGCGACTTACACTCGATGCCTGGATCCCCGCCAGCGTCGTTTGTTGAATGCGGGTTAGGGAAGAGAGCGCCAACTTGTCCGCGAGGCTGGGGTCTAGGATCGTCGTATCCGCCCCGGTATCGAGGACAAAGTCGAAGGGGCCTTGTCCGTCGGCCATCATCGGAACCACGATTACGGTGTTGCGTACCAGGCGGAACTGCATCTCCGTCTGGGCTTGAATGCTCTGGCAAAGGCCTGCCAGAATGCAATAGAATAACGCGATTCTTACCGCGAGCCTTGCTCCCGCCGTGTTTTTCATTGAATCCTCCCGGATTTCGGGAGGACCTTAAGCGGGAGGGGCTCTTGGGGT
>Ga0335078_10014881_pt1 | contig 11543 bp, 5 predicted proteins | sample Lox_Sample_32_FD_206711 | JGI IMG/M metagenome (GOLD analysis project Ga0335078, IMG submission 206711) | Soil microbial communities from Loxahatchee National Wildlife Refuge, Florida, United States - Lox_Sample_3.2 | ecosystem: Environmental > Terrestrial > Soil > Wetlands | place: USA: Florida...
GCACTCGAAGCTGCGGATGGCCGCCGGGCCGATGACCGAGCGGATGATCGCCGCGGTGGCCAGCCCGCACGTGGACGTGCTCGGCCACTGCACCGGTAGGCTGCTGGCCGGCCGGGGCCGACCGGAGTCGGCATTCGATGCCGAGGCGGTGTTCAGCGCCTGCCGCGAGCACGGCGTGGCCGTCGAGATCAACTGCCGGCCGGAACGCCAGGATCCGCCCGACCGGCTGCTTCACCTAGCGGCGGACCTGGGCTGCGAGTTTGCCATCGACACCGACGCACACGCTCCTGGCCAGCTCGACTGGCTCGCCAGCGGCTGCGCTCGGGCCGAGGCGGCCGGCATCACCGCCGACCGGATCATCAACGCGCGTCCCGCAGCCGCCCTGGCAGCAGCTCCATGACCGCGAATTGATCCATGCGGCCTTATCTTCGCCACGCAAGACCGAGCGCACGGCACCTCCTGGTACCAGTACTCCACCAGCGCTTCAGCGTCTACATGATCACTTGGAGCGATGATCAGATAGATGACACTCCGACCCGGCTGCTGCGCCAGCTCGACCTGATCGGACGGCTCAACGCGGAGCTGGCCCCGTTCCGCATCCTGGCCGGGATCGAGGTGGACATCCTCGAGGACGGCCAGCTCGACCAGCGGGAGGATCTGCTGGCCCGGCTGGACGTGGTGGTGGCCAGCGTGCACTCCAAGCTGCGAATGCCCGCCGGGCCGATGACCGAGCGGATGGTGACCGCGATCGGCAACCCTAACATGGACGTGCTGTGGGACTGTACCGGCCGGCTGCTGTTCGGGCGGGGCCGGCCGGAATCGGAGTTCGACCCGGCGGCGGTGTTCGGCGCGTGCCGCGAACACGCCGTCGCGGTCGAGATCAACTGCCGGCCGGAACGCCGCGACCCACCGGGCCGGCTGCTCCGGCTGGCCATCGAGGCCGGCTGCGTGTTCGCCATCGACGCCGACGCGCACGCCCCGGGGCAGCTGGACTGGCTAGGCAACGGAACCGCCCGGGCCGGTAAGTTCGGCATCCCGGCCGAGCGCGTGATCAACACCCGGGCGGCCGCCGACCTGCTGGCCTGGGCGGCTCACCACGGCGCGCAGGCCGAGCGATAAGCCCGGCCGACCCGTCCGTTCATCCAGACGCCTTGCCGCGAGCCACCGGCGTCTGCCAGGCTCCGGAGGATGTCAGCTGGGCGGCGCGCAGTCCCAGGTCAGTGAGCTGGCCGGTTTTGGATCAGTGACAGCAGGCGAACGGGTGCCCGGCGATGTCGCGCCTCGCCACGCGCTCCGTCATACACAGACAAGGCAGTGTGTGTTCTGTCGGAGCAGTACGCGTCTGTGAACTCAGTCAATAGCGGCTGAATGATCTATGATTCACAGGTCGCGGCGATGCACGCTGGCGCGAGGCGTAGGGAGCCTAATGCCTGACCCCACTGATGTGCACATCACCCTCGCGGAGATCGCGAGGATAGCGGGCGTCGGGCGCGCCGCGGTGAGCAACTGGAGACGGCGGCATGACACCTTTCCAGCGCCGGTCGGCGGATCCGACACAAGTCCGCAGTTCTCGCTAACCGAGATAGAACAGTGGCTGCGGAACAACGGCAAAGCTGAAGGGGCGGGGTCCCGAGAGCGTCTGTGGCCCCAGTTCGAAGCACTCGGTGACCGTGCGTTGGCAGGCTTGGCAATCGCGGAAGTCGCCAAACGCGTGCTGGTGGGCGATGTGGCCATGACAGGGCGAGCAGGCGATGACCTTCCCGAAGACGCGCAGCAACTCGTTGACTGGGCCATCGAAAGCGCCGGACCCGCAGACGGTCAGGCGATCTTCGACTTCTTGCTCGCTCGATGGCTTGACACGCATGTCCGTCAGATCACTGTCACTCCGGCCCCTCTGGCAGGCCTGATGACTGTCATCGCGGACGTGTTTTCCGGCGCGTCACGGGTACCGGGATCAGTCCTGGATCCCGCATGCGGGACTGGCGGGCTGCTGATTGCCGCCGCTCGGCAATGGGCTGCTGCCAACTGGTCGCCGGGCCTCCTTCTTGCGGGCAGTGAGCGGGATCTGGCCCTTGCCTCGCTGGCTGCCGCGCAACTCGGTTTCGTGAGTGCCGAGCATCGCGGGCCTCAGCGGAGCGGGCGCGAGACGGCGGGATCCGGAGCACACATCTCAGAGATCGACGTGCGCGTCGGCGACTCGCTGCGCGCTGATCCGCATCACGACTTTCGCGCCGACCTGGTTCTGTGCAATCCGCCTTTCAACGAGCGGGACTGGGGGCAAGAAGAGCTGGCGACCGATCCCCGGTGGACCTACGGTTTGCCACCACGGACAGAGCCTGAGCTTGCGTGGGTCGAGCACGCTCTTGCACGGTTGAAGCCCGGCGGTGTGGCTTTGCTCCTGCTGCCTCCTGCGGTCGCTTCGCGGCGAGCGGGACGCCGGATCCGAGGGGCGCTGCTTCGCGCGGGAGCGATCCGGGGCGTGATCGCGCTGCCGGTCGGCAGCGCTGCGCCATATAGCGTCTCGCTGCACCTTTGGGTGCTTCAGGCCCCGGCCCCTGCTGCCACCGGAACTCGCAGGGAAGTCCTGCTGGTCGATGCTACGGCCTCAGTTCCACGTCCCGGCGGGGGGCCGCAAGGCATTGACTGGCCAGAGCTAAGTGAGCATGTCGTCACTGCCGTACGGTCTTACGTCGCGCGCGGTGAAGGCGAGATAAACGGCCACAGCAAGCTGGCTGAAGCGCTGCCAGCAGGGTGCGTGGCTGTGCCAGTCATGGACTTGCTTGACGAGCAGGTCGACCTGACACCGGCCCGTTATGTGCCAGATGCGGAGGCATCGGACGGAGTTCAGCTACGTGACTCCTGGCACCAGTTCGAAGATCTTCTGCATACGCTGAGCGAGCTGGCTGACCTGCTATCGCGATTTGATCTGGCTAGTGAGCGCGGTACGGCCTTGACGACTACGGTGGGGGATCTCGACCGGGCCCAGGCCCTAACGGTTTACCCCGGCCGGGAAACTCCTGCGAGCCTGATGCCCCTGGAAGTCCCGTCTGAGGGGGCAGTGCCTGTGTTGACCGTGCCGGACCTACTGCGCGGCGGCAGGCCCCGCAGCTGGCTGCCCGCTGATCAGGTTTCCCGCGCGGGAGACGCGCTGACCCTTGCGAGAGCGAACGATGTTGTCGTGGTTGGCGCTGAGCGCGCCTACCGGGCCTGGGTACAGACCGATGGTCCCATAGCGCTCGGACCTCAGCTCTACTTGCTGCGCGTCGACCCGGCGCTGCTGGATCCCTGGTTCCTGGCCGGCTGCCTCCGCGCCCCGGCCAACGCACGCCAGGCCAGCACCCACACCTCCAGCTCATCCAGGATTGACGTGCGCAAGCTCCTGGTCCTGCAGCTGCTGCTGACCGAGCAGCATCGCTATGCGGGGGCTTTCCGGCAGCTAGCGGCCATGGAGGAGGCTTTGCTCGACGTCCAGGTCGTTGGCGCGGGCCTTCTCCGCAGTCTGAGTAACGGACTTGCTGCGGGACAATTGAAACGGGAGCCGACGGGCTCGGCAAAATAAGCTGCTCATGAGAAGGGTGACGCTGGCAGGCAGCATCCTGGTGAAATTGGCAGCTCGGCGTTCACCAGTTTCGGCGTTCCCAGCCGTCTAGCTGGCCGAGAAGCTCTTCCACAGATTGGCCGTGTCCCAGCTCGGCGAGTTCGAGACCGACTTCCCGGCAGCGCCGTGCCAGGTGGCGAGCAGCTCCCGAGGGGAGTTCGTCGAGGACGCTCAACGTGAAGGCGATCGCGTCGACAGCTGCGGCGAGGTCCCCAAACGGGATCCGGCACTCGGCCGCTCCCAGCAGCCCCTCCGCTCGGTCAGCTTGATCGACGGGGTCATCGCTGCCCTGGACCATGTCGGCGAGTTCCTGGTAAAGGATCCCCGCCCGGCCGCAGTCGCCGGCGATCCGCAGGCTGTCTGCGGCTTTCTTGCGGACCGCGCGGGCAAGCGGGTCTGCCCGGCCCCACTGGCGCTGCGCGGCAGGGACCAGCTCGACAATCCGGGCAGCGCCGACGCCGAGATCTCCCGACACGAGCTCATCTTCGGCAGTCTGGAGGGCGGCCTCGACCTCGCGCCGACTGAGCCAGGAGGCTCCTCTCCTGCCCCGGGCAGGGCCAGGAGGAGGATCTGGAGAGATCTGAGCCGCAGGGGGCCAGTGTTCGCCCCGCTCTCGGAAGGGGCGGGTTGGGTCGGGATCGAACCGTGGGGAAGGCGCCGGGTCCCCTGGTTGCGGGAGGGATCCGCTCAGCACTTCGCACACGATCCCGGCGTTCGCCGGCCGTCGGCCCGGGTCCTTTTCCAGGAGCTGAAGGGTGATCTCTGCTAGCTCGGCCGGGACATGGGGGGCATGAGCTAGCAGCGGGAGCGGGGTCTCGTGGAGGTGCTGGTCCGCGAGCCTGTCGCCGGTGAACGGCGGGCGCCCGGCCAGCAGCTCGTACAGGACACAACCCAGGGCATAGAGATCAGTCTTGGGCGTGACCTGACGTTCGAGGATTTGCTCCGGAGCCTGATACCCGCGGCTGCCCACGGTAGACCCATGCCGGGTGTAGGGGGTGGCGTGGATGCCGACCGGCTTGGCGATTCCGAAGTCGATGAGAACGACAGTGCCATCCTGCGCGATAAGGAGATTGTAGGGCTTAATGTCGCGGTGAACAACGGGGAGGGAATGGACATGCGTGAGGGTGTTTGCGGCCTGAGCCACGATCGCCGCCGCAGCCCCGACTGTGGGGTTGTGCCGTTCCAGGAAGTGATGCAGGGAGACACCCTCGATCAGCTGCATGACGATATAGGGGTCGGTTCCGTGGGAGCCTGCGCTGAAGAGCTCGGGAATGCCTGGGTGCCGGAGACGTCCCAGAAGGATGCCTTCGCGGCGGAACCGCCCACGAAGTGCCGTGAGGTTCTCGAACCACCCCTCCTCATCCTCAATCCCGGCGGGGTCCTGGTCAGGGCGCAGGAACTTGACGGCCACCCTGCGCTGGACCTGCAAGTCGCGCGCTTCCCAGACCTCTGCCATCCCGCCTTTGCCGATGAGCTTCATCAGCTCGTATCGGTCCTCCAGGGCATCACCCGGCTTCATCCGCACCCCCTCAGGTGCTCTGCGTGGTCGCGATCTGGCAGGCCGCCGGCTCGGAGAGTGAGAACAGCCTAGCGTGAAAGCAACCCACCAAGCTTTGTCTGTGGACTTAGTTTACAGATGAACTGTGGCATGCTTGAGTAGCGCGAGTCCAGTTGGACGCGCATCAGGATTCAGCCGCCACGTCAAGGGGAGCAGGATGGCCCACTGGGCGAAGCCCGCAGGCACCACTGGTGATGTCAGGCTGATCCGCACCAACCTTCCTGCGGCACGGGCGGATCCGCGCAACTGCTCGCTTGCGCGCGCCAGCGAGGCCCGGCCCTTGCTCCGCCCGGATCCCAGCCCTCCAGAGGCTGAGAAACCGCTCCAGGACTTCACCCTTAAGGTCCTCATGGATGCTCTCGACCTGATCGAGTGCGATCGCCGCCCGGTGCAGTGGGTGATGGAGCAACTCTGGCGTACCGGGGGCACGTTCGGGCGCTGGCGGCGCCCTCCCGCGCACCGCGGCCTCCTGGAATGGACGGCGGGGGTGATCCCCCGCTACTTGGCGGCCCGGGAAGCCGACCAGCAGTCCCTGCGGCTGGCAGGATTGCCTCCCACCCATCCGGTCGGGGATAAGTGGGTTGCACAGCTCCGGCTGGGTCAGCCCGATTCCCGTGGTGCCGTGATCTACGAGCAGACCGCCTGGGGACGGCGCTACGTCGCGATTGACGGCTCGATGCGTGACCTGTGGCTGCTGTCGTTTGGCAGCGCCAAGGAGGAACGGCCAGCAGCGGAAATGGCTGCCGCGGCTTACACCGCCGCTTGCGGTGCGCCGTGCACCGGGGGGTGGGACGCCCCGCATGAGCGCATTAAGGATGGAGACCTTCATCCGGGGCGGATGACCCGCCCAGAGCGGGTGCGCGTCGTCGAATTCGGTTGCGGCGACGGCCGCTTCACGCCGTTGTTGAACTGGGATCAGGAAGAGACCACACGCAATTTCGCCGCTGACGCCCGCTCAGTGCTGGCGGAGGTGGTTGACGACACGCGCGCAGTGCCCGGCTCCAGCTGTGTGGACTGCAAGGTGCTGGCGGGCTGCGCAGCCCTGATCCGGACCGAGGACCTGCTGCCGCTCAGCCCGCCTGCCCGCCCGGCGGCCCGGCGGAGTGTCTCGGCAGCCGACCTGCGGACCTATAACGAGTGCCCGGCGAAGTTCCACCTCACTCGCCAGCTGAAATTGACCTCTGCTGACCAGGAGAGCGCGGAGATCCGGCGCGGGCGCGCCGTGGATGCGTGGCTGAACGAACGTCATCTCGCGCGTCCTGCGGGCGGCTGCCGAACGCTGCCCCTCCCAGAGAACCCCTCCGCGTGGTCGGCGGGCGAGTGGTCCGTCTCGGGCCAGGAAGCTCAGGACGGAGCCGGGATGCTCGCTCAGCACGCCGCCGTGTGCCCGCTGGAGGGCCTCGACGCTCGCGAGTGCGTGCTTGTCCAGCACCAGGTCGCCTGTTATGACCCCAAATTTGATCTCGTGATAATTGCCGTGCCCGACCTGCTGTACACCCGTGATGGCGGCTGGGTCTGGCGGGAGACCAAAACCTCGTCCAGCGCCCTGTATGAGGGGAAGCCGCTGCTACGGAGCTACCCGCAGCTTGCCCTGGCCGTGGTAATGATCGCTGCCGGGGCGCTCGGCGGCGAACTGTCACGGTCGCGTGTCGAATTCGAGCTGCTGCACGCCGATGACCTGTCCTTCGAGGAACTGGATCCTTCCCGCCCCCAGGTCGTCTCCAGCGCCCGGGAAGTGCTGGCGAGCCTTGCCAGGCCCTGGGCCGAGGACACGCTCTACCAGGCGGTCCCCAGCCGGCACTGCCACGGCTGCGAAGCCCTGGCGTGGTGCCAGCCGGGCCGCGATCACTTGACCGCCAGCACCGTCCCTACCGAGGATCGCTGATGCCCGCTCCGGTTTCCCAGCCCATCGACTGGTCCGTCTATGCTGACGTGCCGCTGCTGCACACAATCGCCAGCGCGGTCATCGGTCTCGCCGACGTTGAGGGCCTGGCCTCCTTTCACCTCCCCTACCCTGCGGAGGCGCAGCGCGCCCTGGACCGCCTGGTCCTCGCCTGCCTGCTGCGCGGAGTTGAGCAGGTACCCGCCGGTGTGCCGGACATGCTTACCTGGTGCCGTACCCGGCCGCTAGAAGACTGGCCCCTGGAACTCCCCCCGGACGCCTTCGGGCCCGACGACCTCCTCATCGACCCGGCAGCTGCGGTGCCAACCCAGCTCTGCCACGAGTGGTGGATCCAGGCCCGAGACTCCGCCGCAGCCCAGTTCGACCGTGCCGTACTGCACGCGGCGCTGCGCCTTTGCCGCCAGGCATCTTCACCTGAGTCTTATCGCGCCTTCCGCGGGCTGCTTGTCAACCGGCCAGTCCTGACAGCCGCCGAGCGGTTTGAGATCGCCACCGACCTATACCTCGACCCAGTCCGTGATCTCCTCGACCGCTGCTATCTCCCCGCTCCAGTGAGCTACCAGAGGGGCGGCGCTTACACCACGTGCGGTCGCTGCCTGACTCTCCTCACGCCGCTGCCCGACGGAGGGTGGTGGTGCGAACGAGACCGCTGCCGTCGGCGAGGCGTCCCGCCGCCGGGCCGTGAGCTGACCGAGGCGGAGACCGGGGAAGTCCACCACCTGGCCAGGCCCCTGCGCCAGTTCGTCACTGGCCCCGGCCGGGCCGAGATCGACCTGGAAGCCCGGCTCCGCAAGCTCGGGCTGACCGTTGAGATGTGGCCCGGATTCGACGCATACGACCTTCGGGCGACCTTCCCCGATGGACACACATGGGCGATCGACGTCAAGGACTGGAGGCACCCCGGCCTGCTCGGTCGCGCAGCCAAAGCCGTCCCTCACGAGCCGCCCTACGACGAGGCATGCTGGGCCGTCCCGCAGGAACAGGCCGATGCACACCGCGACTACCTCGGCACCTTCTACCGGAACCGCCCTTCCCAGGCTGCGGGCTTGCCTCTGCTCACCGACCACCAGCTCATCGCCCTGGCAAGAGACAGGTTGCGCGGTGACACCTCGGTGCGCCTCGCCACGGCTCGGTCCGGAAACGGAGCAGCACATGCGTGACAGCAGCAACTGGTACCAGCCACTCGCCAGGGACCTTGGCCGGGTCTGGCCTGCCGAGCACGCAGCCGTCAAGCCGTCGCTGCTGTGTCAGGTCGAACTGGGCCTGCGGTTGCTGGAACGGCTCGATCCCGACCACAGCGCCGGCGGCGTGTATGCCCTTCTCAGCGGTTATCCTTTCGCGACGGCGATGGGCATCGCGGGAGACCCCGAGCAGCAGGCCATGCTGACCGTCGCCCGCCACCTGCTCTGGAGACTGCGACGCGGCAGACAATGGGCCCAGGCTCTGGACACCTACCAGGAGCTCCCCGAACGCCTGCGCGGCTACCGCTTCCCCGCCGGAGGCGGCCCGCCCCGCCGGGTCGAGCCCACGGTCGCAGGAGACCGGTACGCGCTTTACGACGTGACGCTGTCCCATCTTCCAGACTTCGATCGACGTACCCTGCCCCTGGCAGGGCCTGGGCCGAGCCGGTTCACCGACCGCCGCCGACCCGCCGCGGTGACCATCCCCGAGGAACTATGCCTGGGTCCGGCGCCCGGGCATAACCTCGGCGACATCCCCAGTACGGCGGGCCGCCCGCTGGAGGTTCCGCTGGCCGAACTGGCCACGACCGCCCGCTGGATGGACAAAACTGAGGAAAGAAAGAAACTGAAGCCCGGCTCCTGGTCCCAGCGGCTGCACGACATGTGTCTGGACACGGTGTCGCCCGACGGTCTCTCCTTTACGCCCTCCCCAATTCTGACACTCCACGGGCTGCTCCACCTTGTCGGCATGGTGGGATCTGGCAAGAGCACGCTGATGACGCTGATCGCGGTGTGGGGAGCCCGCAAGAGCCTGCGGACCACCCTGGTCGTCGGGGACGTCGCCGAGCAACTCGCCCTTTCAGCCCTGTTCCGCGACCTTGGCCTGGCCGCAGCGCCAGTGCTCGGCGCTACCACCCGGGAGCAGCATGCCGGGCGCCTGCATCGCCGCCTCGCCGCCCGCGGGCAAGGTTCTCTGCTTACCCACGACGACCCCGGCTTCGACTACCTCAGCACCGTCTGCGTGATCGATGCCCTGCGCGGGCTAGAGGCCACCGAGCCCCTCCGCTACGCGGATGCGCCATGCACCGGCCTGCACCCCGCCAGGAGCGAGACAGCGGCACCCGGCGGCATCGTCCTGCCGGAGCGCTATCCGGCCGGTCGAGACCAGAACGGCCCACCGCGACCAGCCGCCGCCGAGGACCGCGAGACGGCCGCCCACGGCTGCCCCATCTGGAGCGACTGTCCCCGGCACGCCGTTGACCGCGAGCTCGTCGGGGCACTCATCTGGGTAGCTAACACTGCGAGCCTGCTGCAAAGCGCCGTGCCTCAGCACCTCAACCCGGAGCGGCTGCGCCACCTGGAACTCGCCTGCCTGCGCAGCGACATCATCATTGTGGACGAGGTCGACCGGGTCCAGATGCAGCTCGATACCGCGTTCGCCCCGTCGGCGACCTTGGTCGTCCGCGGCCCTGAGTCCTGGCTGGACCGGCTGCACACCCACAAGATCGACGAGTTGGCGCGCCAGGGACGTCTGCAGCTGTCCGAGCGCGACGTGAAGCGTTGGGCAGCGGCCCTGGAAGTGGTAACCACCGCGACCAACCGTCTCTACGGCATGCTGATCGGCAATAACGACCTGCGCACATGGGCTGACATCGAGTACTTCAGTGCCTGGACACTCCAGGAGAAACTCCTCGCCGAGTGGTACCCGCAGCCCGAGATTGACAAAGCGCCGCCAGACGGCATCCGCGCAGACTCCGATGTCTATGACCCAGGAGAAGAAAGCCAGTCCGGCGAACCCGAACCCGAGACAACCACCACGCAACCATGGGCAGAACACCGCCAGGCGGTCACGAAAGCCCTCGATAAATTCCGCGATGACCCACTCGGCGACCACGGCCCCTACGGTACCGACACTGACGACCTGATCCACGCCGCTAACGACCTGCTGCACACCCTCAACGAGAAAGGCACCCGAGGCCGCGTCCGCGCCGTCCTGGATCTCCTGCTGCGGCACGCGCCGATTGTGGATGGCTCACTCACCCAGCCCGACCCCGAAGACGGGAAAGACGACCGGGACAATGCCGATACCTGGGGAACCGAGGAATGGTACGAACGCACTGCCACGCGGCTGGAGTTCAGCCTGCTTCTGGCGGTCCTCCATCAGCGGCTGGACCGGATCACATTCCTGTGGCCACAGGTTGAGGCCGCGCTCCACCTGGACACGAGCGACAACGAGCTTTCGCACCGACCGCCGCTGGATTACGCACCGCTCGTGCCCGAGGCCCCCATGGGCAACGTGCTGGGCTTCCAGTACCTCGCTGACGACCCCGAGCCAGGCGCAGCGGCCGATGACCCGCGCAGCGGCACGCTGCGGTTCTTCCGGTGCGCCGGCGTGGGCAGGGAACTGCTTCTGAACCTGCCGACCCTGGGAGCCGATCCCGCTGCCAGCCGGCCCGGCCCGCACGTCCTGCTGATGTCCGGCACCAGCTGGGCCGGCACCTCCACCCGCGCCCACGTCCTGGCCCCGGTGGGAGCCGTCCTCAAGCCGCAACAGGAGGCGCTGGAGGCTATCGGCAAGACCAGCTTCCACACCTGGTTCTTGTACGACGGTGACGGCCGTCCCCTCACCCTGTCCGGGAGCAAGGTGGAAACGCGGCCCGCCGTACTCCGGCAGATGGTCACCCAGCTAGGCAGATCCGGCCCCGGGCAGCCCAGCCTCCTGGACCAGGAGCTGCGCCAGATCGCCGACGAGGCCCGGCGCAGGGCACTGCTTCTGGTGGGCAGCTACCGCGAAGCCACCACCGCAGCCGACCTCCTGGAGGCGATGCCCCGCTGGCGAGGCCGGGTTAGGGTGCTCGCCGCGGACGACGCCGACCTGGACCACGCTGCCCCGGGCGACGCGAGCAGCACGGATACCGCCGGCCAGGCGGCTGCCGTGCGCCGGGGCGACCTTGCCTCCTTCGCCGAGGACCCCGATGCGGAGCTGCTTGTCGCCCCGCTACTGGCGGTCGAGCGAGGCCACAATATTCTCAATAAACAGCGCAAGGCCGCCTTCGGGACCGTGATCTTCCTCGCCCGCCCGCACCCCCGCCCCGACGACCTATCCCTGGCTGTTTTCGCAATCAACGACTGGGTAACGCGCCTGGTCCGGGACCTGCCCGGGCTGCAAGCAGGCACCTTCAGCAAGATGGTCGCCGGGGCTGGAAACCTGGATTCCGCCGCACGGGCTTTCCGGCGTGAAGCCCGCAAGGAATGGCGGCGCCTGCTGTGGCGGCCCTACATTTACTCCCGGCTCAACGACAC
>Ga0335078_10014882_pt1 | contig 11543 bp, 7 predicted proteins | sample Lox_Sample_32_FD_206711 | JGI IMG/M metagenome (GOLD analysis project Ga0335078, IMG submission 206711) | Soil microbial communities from Loxahatchee National Wildlife Refuge, Florida, United States - Lox_Sample_3.2 | ecosystem: Environmental > Terrestrial > Soil > Wetlands | place: USA: Florida...
CGACGACGAGCGGAAATGACTTGAACTTTTCGATCACGCTCTGCAGGTGGTTGCGATTGGTGTTGGTGTTCTTGAAGGAGATGGGGAACTGCGCGAGGACTGCCCCCAGCATGCCTTCCGCGGCGACAGATTCGAGACCTTCTTTGGTGAGCCGTTCGTCCTCTGGCGTAGCGCGAATGGTCTCGGCTGAGGTGCTTTCCAGAACCGCGATCGGCGAATGGGTGAAGGCGCGGTTGAGCTTGGCGGTGAACAGGAACTGCGGGTTCACGGCTCGCGCCATTCGGCACCACAGTTTGCCCCACTCCGGCTTGATGTGCCCGTAGAACGAGGTGTTGATCTCGAGCACGTCGACGTAGCGCGCCATGTACTCGACGGGGTGCTCGGACTTCTTGATCTGCGCCGGGTAGACGATGCCTTCCCAGTCCTTGTAAGACCATCCGGCGGTGCCGACGTAGATCTGGGAGGTTTCGGGCATCTAGAAAACCGAGGGTAGCACAGCGGGGCGCACAGGCGTTGTCACCACGGAGAGCACTGAGAATTAAGAAGAAGACTTACCTCAGTGAACTCTGTGTCCTCTGTGGTGAATCCCAAAAGTTGGCGTGAGGTTTAGCTTAATTCGCGATGAACATCCCCGTGTGACCGTCGTCACATCGGAGCGTGATGCTCGACACGGCGCTTCGCCTGCCCTATCGCTATTTTCTATCGCAGTGGGGAACTAATCCATTCTGTCGGGAAGCAGAAATGATTGACCTGAAGAAGAAGTGTTGGCGCGAGAAAGTTACGGCTGAGATCACGCTGGCCCACGTCCTGCAATTTGCCAAAGAGGCGGGGACCAACATGAGCGCGGCGGAAGTAGCGGCATTCCTAAACGAGCAGGGCCGGGCGCAAGCCGTCTGGACACACATGATGCAGGCCGGCGAGGAGTACATCAAGTCCAACCTGGCCGGCAAAACGGCACGGATTCATAGCGCAACGCCGCCCGCGGTGCACGCGGGTTCGATTCATTAGCAACGCTCAGCCTGAGCAAAGGGACGCAGGAGCCAGCGTCGATTCATATCAGTACGTGACCATTACTAACCAGTAAACGCCTCCGGGATGGCTCACGCTGGGAGCAAAACATGCTCCCAGCGAGTACCCGGAGATCTGCGGTTTGAGCACTTGCCCAATTCCTTTCGGCAGCTTGGCGGGATCGGACGCGGTCCAGGCCAGGACGCCATGCACCTCCGGCAGTCCCATCGCGGCGCTGCTATCTAAGGCATCGTTCAGGGCCATCTTGCAGGCGAGGTGCCGGAGCGGGAGCTGAGGCTTTCGCCCGGCCGGAGAGAATCCGTTCGCCCTCGCATACTTTTCGATGGCAGTTTGCACCGCGGCCTCCGCCTCCACTTCTGACATCTCCGGCAGCTTGCGAGCGAAATCTTCGGTGACGAAAAAGCCCTCGTCGGTTTGCAGGACGCCGACGCCAACGACGTTGAAATTCGGATCGAGAATAGCCTCACGGTGAGGCGGCGAATGCATCAGGGCGTCGTGCGCTCCGGCAATGCTCTGGTTAAGCGCGACGTTTTCGCTGGAGCTGTCCGATGGCAACCCTTCGGTCGAGAAGCGAGTTTGCGGAGCCGGCTCGCCATCGAACTGATGCGATAACGCCAGGTGCTGCACCATCAATTGCGTGTGCTTGCGAGCGGCGCGGGTCAAGCGTTCATCGACCGTTAGCGGTGCGAGACCCTGCTCGCTGCGGGTTTGATTGATTAGCTGAACGAGTTGCGCCTCGGCGGCGGCATCGAATTGGGCGGCGGGTGCGGGCGACGTTTGTGAAGTTGACGTCCCCAGCATGACGAGGACGACTATCAAATTCGATAAGACCTGCCACCAGCGGTTCATTCGTTGTACTGCACTGCACATCGTGAATCTCTGACCCCGACATTGGTTGCTGCGAAACGACCAAAAGCTCGGGAGGAAGGAGTCGAAGCAATGTTGATTATAGGTTGTGATTATCATCCGAGCTGTCAGCAAATCGCATTTTGTGACACGGAAACGGGTGAGTGCGGCCAGCGGCGGCTGGAGCATGGGGGCGACGCGGGAGCCTATTATCGGGGCCTCGCCGGACGGGTTGATTGGGCGAGGTTGTCATAGATGGACGCTGGCCTGAAGGCCAGCTCTACCCGAAAAACAATCCAACATCCGTTTCATAGCGGCCTGCAACAAGCGGCTTGTTATGAAGCTAGCGGCTAGCAGCTAATTGCTGCTTTGCCATCATCTGCGGGATGGTGACGAAGTCGTACCCCTCAGGCTTGTAACGGGAGAGGATGCGATCGGTCGCTTCGACGCTGCGGCTGCGGTCGACTCCGATGCGGTGGTATTCGCCATCGTGCAGCAGGATGACATCGCCGCCGCCAATCTGGCGCTCCGCGTAAGCCGCGATTTCCTGCGCGGATTTTGGCTTCCAGTCGTGACAACTGACATTCCACATGACGGGCTGCAGCCCCAGCTCGCGCGCAATGCGCAGTGATGCGGGACGTCGACCGCCAAACGGGGGACGGAAGATCGTGGGGTCGACGCCGGTGGTGTCGAGAATCGCCTGGCGGGTCCGCTGCAGCTGGCGGCGGGTTTCAGCGGAGGAGGTGAAGATCAGGTTGGGATGATCCCAGGTGTGGATGCCGATGGCGTGTTCGGCGGCGACAAGGGCGCGAGCGATCTCGGGTTTCTGCTGGACGAACCGGCCGAGCAGAAAGAATGTCGCCTTAATGCCGTGGCGCTCGAGGACTTCCATCATGCGCCAGGTGTAGGGATCGTTGGGGCCGTCGTCGTAGGTGAGCGCGAGCAGACGAGAGTTGCGCGGCAGGCCAATGAAGGTCGGGCCGCAGACCTGCGAGGTCGGCCACATGGTTTGAAAGCCAGCCCAGGTGGCGAGTCCGGCGACACCTGCGGCGCCGAGAAGTATGGGAAGCACGAGATGATTGTAGCGTGGACACTGCGCGTCCTCGCAATTGGCAATTGGCAATTGGCATTTGGCTGAGAGACCGGCAGACCGATTGGCTAAGTGCCAAATGCTAGGCGCCAAGTGCCAGCGGCCGCCTTTCTTCCACAGCGTTTCACAACCAGTTAATTGCCACGGAGACGAGGGCAAGTTATTCTGCGGTGCGTAGCCTTTCTCAGACCATGGCGAACCTTTTCGAACCACCCCGCTACATCGCTGTTGAAGGCCCGATCCGAGTCGGCAAGAGCACGCTGAGCCGGGTGATTGCTGAGACACTGCACGCGCAGCGGATCAGCGAGCCGGAGCAGAATCCGTTTCTGCGGCCGTTCTATCAGGGCGAAGCCGGGGCCGCATTTCAGGCACAGTTCGCGTTTCTCATCGCGCGATATGAGCAGCTGGGCGGGCTGGACATCAAGCACAACCCCAACAAGACGTACGTTGCCGACTACATCTTCGAGAAGGACAAGCTGTTTGCGTGCTTGAATCTCGGCGATGCCGAGCTTGAGGTCTACAACCGCTATTACGATCTGTTCCGGCAGAACGTCCCCACGCCCGATCTGGTCATTTATCTGCAGGCCACGCCTGAGGTGCTGAAGAAGCGGCTCAAGAAGAAGAATGCGCCGGGCGAAAAAGCGATCAGCGACGATTATCTGGAAGAGGTGGTGAAGGCGTACGAGCACTTCTTCTTTCACTACACCTCGTCGGACCTGCTGATCGTGAATACTTCGGAGATCGATTTCGTGGAGCGCAGCGAAGATCTGCAGGCGCTGCTGCGCCGGGTGAGCGAGCCCATCCGCGGCACGCAGTACTTCCTGCCGCTGGGTGGGGATGAGTCATCGGCCGGGTCCTAAGATGCGGGGATCGGGTCCTACTCTATTCGACAAACCGCAAATGAGGCGGGCACCCGCCTTACCCAGGTCTCGAACAGCGCGAGAGCTGGGGCACCCATGAACCTAGGGCGAGTACTGCCAGATCATGCCTGTGTTTCGCTGGGGGGTTCCGAAGCCGCAGGTGTCAGTTGTGCCATAGAGGTTGCCGTTCGCGTCCGAGGTCAGGTTATTAAAGATATCCGCGTTACCCGAGATTAGCGACTGATCGGAAGTCACGTTTACCACCGCGCCGCAATAGTAATAGGCACAGCCGTCGGGGCTACATTCGACATCCTCACCTCCCTGGCTAGCATAGAGATTCCCTGCGGCATCAAGGGTCAAGCCATGGATGGTCACGTACCCACCACCACCGCAGTAGCCGCTGGTGTAGATCATCGTGAATCCCCAGCTGCCACCAGAGAAAGCCAACCTGAAAATCAAGCCGAGCTCGTTGCCACGACAGTAAATATCGTTGTAGCTCTGACAAACACTAATACCGTAGAGGTCGCCTGCGCTGTCTTGAGCCAAGCCACCAGGCTCGTAGCCGTCCGTGGTTCCGCTGAAGGCGTAGAGAACATTTTCCGCCCAACTGCCTCCCGAAGGCACTAACTGGAAAACCACGCCGCACCCGTTGTAGAAACAGTTTTGGTTACCGCCAAGCAATGTTGTTCCATACAGATTCCCGTCATGGCCCAACAGCAAGCTGGTAGGGACTGCGCCATCATTCCCACCCGTGAAGCTATAGAGAATTTTCTCCGCCCAGCCGCCTTGAGCGGGCGTCAGCTCAAAGACAGCGCCACCGCCGTACGCGCCGCCCCCTCCTGATATTCCATACAAATTGCCAGCGGAGTCGGAAGCGACGACATTGCCGCCCCAGGCATCTGTGTTGCCGGTGAATTGATAAATCGCCGTTTCATTCCAGCCGCACAGTGCGGTGGGGCAGGCGGCCGGACCCGGCCTTGCCTCATAGATCAGTCCGCAATAGGAGGCTCCATCGTTCCCGCAGCTTTGGTAGCCGCCCTGCACTGCTCCAAAAAGCTCCCCGCTCGGACCGACAATGACACCGTTCGGAGCGCTGCCCTGGCTGCCGCCGAGAAAGCTGTAAAGCGAAGTGAGAAACCAGTTGCTGGCTCGATGCGCGGCTTGATAGAGCAGGCCCTGACTGTAGTTTCCGAAGTCGGCGAGCGTGCCGTAAAGGTTCCCGGCGCGGTCGATCGCCACGCCAGATGCCGGATTGTTCTGTTGCCAAATCATGCCGAGATCGTGCAGGTCGTGGAAGCCGGGTTGCGGCGGGGGGCAAGCGTAGTCGTTGTATGAGGAGGTCGTCGTGGTCGTGCTGGTTTCGCCGAGAATCGTGAACGCTTCTGACGGAATCGAGCCGATAGTATTCTGCGAAGCTTGTGACGGGCAGCCAGGGCCCTGGCATCCCACACCGCTGTTCTCGTCCCAATAAACCGGATCGCCGCTGGGCACGCTGGCGTTTTGCAGATTCACCCAATAGCTTCCGGCGTTCAGCGCGGGACCGTTGAAGGACGCGGTTTCGGTGCACACGTTGTAGCCGTACTGATTGACGGTGCAGCTTCCCTGTGTGAAGTTCACCGTCTGATCGAAGTAGCTGGTGCCGCCGAACTCAGTCGAGGTGATCGATATCTCCACGGAGGGTGCGGTGTCGCCGGGAGCTAGCCAGGCTCCGAAACTCATCCCGGTGATGTTGGTTCCGTCGCTCGCGATGTTGAAGCTGTCGCTGACGATGAATCCAAAGCCGATCGTCCATGCGTCGGTGTTGCCGTTGATCGGCCCGTTATCGTAGATGTCACTGCTGTCGAGCGGGCCGCGATGCCTGGTAGCCCGTGCGAACACAGACGACTTTGGCGGCGTGGTCCTTCGGGCTGGATGCGCCAGCCGCGCGGCGAACTGCGGCATCTTCGCCGCTTGCACGGCGGTAGGAGGAACGGAATTCTGCGCGAAGACCATAACCGCGGCGGCCAGGAACGCCGCCATCACTAGAAGGGAAATTATGGGGAAGAGCGAAGTTGGAGATTGTTCTTGGCAGTGCATCGGCTTTTCCCCCTCGCCGGGCGGTGGATGCAGGTTGGAGACAACGGGCGCGCTCTGAGCAAGCGACTGGAATGTCCGAGGAGTTGCTGCAGGTTGCACTGGGCCGCGAAAAACCATCAATGAGGACGGCGGCGCTCTCTTAAGACACCCAGCAGAATTTCACAATCTAGAAGCACAACTTGTCAGTGACATAGAGTGCAAAGCGTGGTGACGAGCGCAAAAACAGAACCGCTGGCGATGGAGCACTCCCCACCCAGGCGGAGGCTACCTGAGTGGGATGCATGCTGCCGAAGCCGCCAGGGTCAATGTGGCGAGTACTGCCAGATCATGCCGCCGAACCTGAACGGCGTACCTAAGCCTCCGCAACTTCCCGTGGTGCCGTAGAGATTGCCCTTGGGATCTGAGGTCAGGTTCCAGAAAATATTCGCATTGCCCGAAACCAGCGGCGGACTGCCGAGACCCTTGATCAAGCCGCAATGGTTGAAATAGCAACCCCGCCAGTCACACTGCGCATCATCCCCGCCCTCGGCAAGATAGAGGTTTCCGGCCGCGTCAAAAGCTAACCCATTGATGAGGTTCCTCCATTCATTACAGTCCCCTGAATTGTTGTAGATGACGTTGAATGTCCAGCCGCTATCCGAGGGCTGCAGCGAGAAAACCAGGCCATAGTAATCCCAATAAATGGTGCAGTAGCTTCCAGCATAGCCATCGCAGATACTGAAGCCATAGATTTCGCCGGAAGGACTTTGAACCAGGCCCGCCGGCTGCGTTCCGTCGGTGGTGTCGGTGAAGGCGTGGAGGATATTTTCCGTCCAACCGCTCCCCGACTGAACTAATTGGAAAACGACTCCATATCCATTTCCGCCGTATTCAGCGGTTCCATATAGATTTCCGTCCTGGCCCAGCAGCAGGCTGTTGGGCACGGTGCCGGCACTGTTGTCTTGCGGGAAGCTGTAGAGGATCTTCTCCGTCCAGCCACCGCCCGAGGGCAGCAGCTCAAAGACGGCTCCTTCCCCACCAGCCCCGCCGATTGGTGAGAATCCGTATAGATTGCCAGCTGAGTCGAAGGTGCTGACGGTGCCGTTCCAGGCATCGGTGTTGCTGGTGAATTGATAGATGTTCGTCACGTTCCAGCCGCACAACGCGTTGGCGCCTGCGGTTGGGCCTGGCCTGGCTTCGTAGATCAAGCCGCAGTAGGACGTTCCGTCCTTTCCACAGGTTTGCACGCCGCCCTGCGCCGCGCCATATAAGGCGCCACCCGGTCCGACAATCACGCCATTGGGGCTGTTGCCTTCGCTGCCTCCCAGGAAGCTGTACAGCGAGCTGAGAAACCAGCGGCCGGCTCGTTGCGTCAGGTCGTACAACACTCCCGCACCATTGCTACCACCGGTCGCAAAGGATCCGAAAAGGCTTCCTGCTCCATTGATGGCTACTCCTGAAGACCCATAGCCGAAGTCATGGAGGTCATGGAATCCCTTCTGCGGAGGCGGGCAAGCATAATTGTCGGAACTCGTGGTGGTTGTGGTTGTGGTGGTGGTTTCGCCAAGAACTGTGAACGACTCCGATGGAATCGATCCGACATTCTGCGATGCCTGCGATGGGCAGCCCTGGCCCTGACATCCCACACCAGAGTTTTCATCCCAGTACACCGGATCGCCGCTGGGGACATTGGCGTTTTGCAGATTCACCCAGTAGGTCCCGGCATTGAGCGTAGGACCATTGAAAGATGCAGTCTCGGTACAGATGTTGTAGCCGTATTGATTGACCGCGCAGTTGCTCTCGGCGAAGTTCACCGTCTGGTCGAAGTAGCTGGTGCCACCGTTTTCCAGAGACGTAATGGAGACCTCGACGGAGGGTGCGGTGTCGCCGGGGGTTAGCCACGCTCCGAAACTCATGCCGGTGATAGTGGACTGGTCGTTTGTAATCGTGAAGCTGTCGCTCGTGATGAAGCCGAAGTTGATCGTCCACGCATTGGTGTTGCCGTTGATGGGCCCGTTGTCGTAGATATCGTTGCTATCCAGCGGACCGCGACGCTTTGCGGACCGCGCCAACACCTGCGACTTCGGCAGCATCACACGCCTGCCTGGATGCAGCCGCGACGCGAACTGCGGCATCTTCGCTGCCTGCACTGCGGTGGGAGGAACCGAATTCTGCGCGAAAGCGGGGATCGCGAAAGCCACGATCATCAAGGCCGCGATCGCCGTTACACAGATGACGCAGAAGAGCGGAGTTGGAGATTGTTCTTGGGGGTGCATCGGCTTTTCCTCCTCGCGGTACAGGTCAAAGGGATGGAAACCTGGAAAGCAACGGACGCGAGCGAGCAATAGGGAGAAGCGAAGTAAGGTCTGTTCGTCGCCGTCTGGGCGCGATGGGAACAACTGGGAACAGGCCGGAGAGTCCTCTCCGAGATACCCGGCAGAATTTCACACCATGGCGTGGACGCCTGTCAGTGATCTGTGCCGCAGCCGGAGGTGAGGAGCCCGCCGGGAGCTCCACGGCTGTAATCTCGCGAAAGAGCGCCGCGCCTGCGGATACTACGGCGCGAAGAAGCCGGAGATATCGAGGATCAGCTGCGTATGGCCGCTTCCGGCGAAGGCGTCCGTCGAGCCGTTCATGTTCGGCACGATCGCCATGTTCGAGGTGACAAAGCCGTCAGAGGCATTCAGCGTGGAGACGATCGGCTGCGGCTGGCCGTCGGCCCACAAGGTGAGATATCCGAGAGAACCGCTGGGCACGACGGTGGCGTTGAACACATAGGCTGTCGCGTTGCCCGGCGCGCACAAACTGCCAGCGGTGTTCACGGTGCGCTCTCCGGTGAAGGGCTGGCCGTTATTGTTGCGGCTGTCATAGGCGCGGCACGGCGTTGCCGGGTAGAGCGAGTAACCCGTTGCCGGCGCAGCGAAGTAGCCATCGATGTCGATGATGAGATCGGTCGAGTTGTAGGCGTAGACGTCGATATCACCGTTGGACGCGGCTGGGACGATGGCAGCATTTGCAACGACCGTCGCGGTCGGATTGTTCAGCGTTGAGACGGCGGGTTGAGGCTGGTCGCTCGGCCAGACGGTCAGATAGTTGAGCGACTGTCCCTTCGGATTCGGCGAGACCGTGACATTGAAGGAATACGCCAACGGGTTGGTTACACCCGACAAGCAGGGGCTGCTCAAGATTGGCAGATCGCGCTTCTGCTTCGCCTTCAATGCCGGAGGGCCCAGTCCCTGGGGCTGCTTCGATCCGGTGCGCGTGTCTACCACGCGGCACGGCGGCACGGGATAGAACTGGTAGGTCTGCGAGCCTGGCGCCGTGAAGTAGCCGTTGATGTCGAGGATGACGTCGGTGGTGTCGGTGACGTAGACGCTGACGGCGTTGTTACCCGACGGCACGATGGCCGCGTTGGCCTTGGTGCGGCCGTCAGGCGAGTTCATGGTAGAGACGTTAGGCTGAATTTCGCCCCCCGGCCAGATGGTTAGATAGCCCAGCCGCCCACGTGGGACAACCGTCACATTCAAGGAATAAGCAGCCGCGCTGGGCGGGATGCCGCATCCACCCGCACCCGGAACGGTAAAGTTGCGCGACGTTCCACCTGGAATAGGATTGCTCTGGCGTGTGTCGGCCACACGGCAGGGCGTGACGGGGACGAACTGGATGGGCCCGACGACCTGGAAATCGGTGTTGCTGATCACCGTGCTGCCAGGGATGGCAACTTGTACTACGCCAGTGCTTGCGCCGGAAGGTACGGAGGTCTGGATCTCAGAGCCCGAAAGGACAGTGAAGGTCGCGGGCGTGCCGTTGAAGGTGACCTTAGTCGCGCCGCCCAGATTCGTGCCCAGAATGGTGACCGGCGTGCCAACCGGGCCGCTGGTGGGCTGGATCATGAGGAATGGAGGTATTCCCATAGACACCTTGAAGACGGTGCCGCAGAAACCGCCGTTGCAACCGTTGCCGCCCATGGAGGTCGTACCGTAGAGGTTGCCGTCGGTGGCTTGCAGCAGGTTGTCGTAGGGCGAGGAGCCGTCATTGCACTTAGGCAGCGCGCAGAAACTGTAGAGCGTGGTCAGGGAGCCGCTGGGAGACATTTGATAGATCGTCCCGCCGGTGAAGTTGGCCCCGCCTGACGGAGTTGTGCCGTAGAGATCGCCGTCGGTGGCTTGGATGAGTCCTCCGATGGGATTGGCGCCGTCGTGAGGATAACCGGTGAAGCTGTGCAATGTGGTTAGCGAGCCACCCGGGCTGATGCGGAAGACCGTGCCGTCTCCCTTCGCACCGCCCCAATGGGCTGTGCCGTAGAAGTTGCCATCGGCAGCCTGCACCAGGCCGCCTTGAGGCCCGTAGCCATCGGCGCAGTTGGTCTGTGAGCAAAAGCTGTAGATCGTGGTAAGGGTTCCGCTGGGCGTAATCCTGAAGACCGTGCCGCAGCCCAGGCCGCTGTTCTCAATGCAACTCTTATTGTCCCCGGTTCCTCCATACTCGGTTGTGCCGTAGAGATTGCCGTCGGCGCCCAACGTCAGCCCGGCGTAAGGGCCCACGCCGTCAGGTCCAGTGAAGGCATATAACGTCGTCAGAGTGCCGCTGGGGGTGAGTTTGAAGACCGTGCCGCAGCCGACTCCAAGGCCGCTGCAGCTGTTGTTCCCTCCTTGCTGGGCTGTGCCGTAGAGGTTCCCGTCGGTGCCCTGCAAAAGTGGTGCATAAGCGATCTCACCGACACATCCCTGTTGTGCGCAAAGACTATAGACCTGACTCACGGTGCCATTGGGAGTCATTTGGAAGGCGCTGCCGAGATTGTCGAACCCACCGGTCAGAGATGTTCCATAGAAGTTGCCGTCGATGCCTAGCACCAGTCCTGCGAACGGGTCCAAGCCGTCCGAACCATTGAAGCTGTGCAACGAGGTCAGGTTCCCGCCGGCGCCGATCTTGAAGACGGTTCCAACCCCGCCGGTCCCGCCGCTGACGGTTGTCCCATAGAAGTTGCCGTCGACGCCTTGCACCAGCCCGCCCGTGGGCCTATTGCCGTCGGGACAGTTGGTGCCGGTGCAGGGGAAGCTGTACAGCGAAGTGAAGGTTTGCGCAGAGGAAGTCATTGCTGTTGCCGCACAAAACATCAAGAGATTGCCAAGGAAGAGCAGTACAGCTGCGAGGGCTTTGGTGCGCAGACTGGAAGAGAAGGCGCGTGCGGGACGGGCGGCCAGACTCGTCATCAGATTGTCCTTGAGGCTTACCGATTTCGACGCTGGTACTTTACGACAGGGCGGATAGCAAGTTCCAGACAAAAACAAACGGGGTCAACAGTCATGGCCGCTCACTAGCCGGGTTGGAAGCTAACAGGAGTGGCCAGGCTTCGTCTGTACCGAAACTTGGGTGGGCCACCCCGTCGCCCAGGTCTCAAACACCGCGAGACCCTTCGGCAAGCTCAGGGGCAGGCTTGCTTGGCGTCCGTATCATTGAATCGTTGCCGCCAAATACACCGCCGTATCCTGCACTACCCAGTTGCCGCCGACCAAACCGTACAGGGTTACGTAGAGTATCTCTCCATTGGTAGGCAGGTTGCTGAAGCTGGTCTGCAGCCCCTCCGGATAGCTCCCGCTGCCGATGTCGATGTCATGGGCGCCGGGAGTCGAGCCGACCCACAACTTATACCCTGTGGGGCC
>Ga0335078_10014883_pt1 | contig 11542 bp, 13 predicted proteins | sample Lox_Sample_32_FD_206711 | JGI IMG/M metagenome (GOLD analysis project Ga0335078, IMG submission 206711) | Soil microbial communities from Loxahatchee National Wildlife Refuge, Florida, United States - Lox_Sample_3.2 | ecosystem: Environmental > Terrestrial > Soil > Wetlands | place: USA...
GCCGATCTGGGCGTGGACACCGTCAAACAGGCGGACATGTTCGCGGCCATCCGCGAAATCTACAACATCCCGCGCGACCCGACCCTGAAGCTGCGCGATTTCCCGACGGTCGCGCACGTAGTCCGCTTCGTCTACGAACGGCGGCCGGAACTGGCCCAAGCCCAGGCGCCCGCGCCCGCACCCCCCCCCGTAGCTGCCGTGCCCGCGGTTGCCCCAGACCCCGTGCAAGAAAAGCTGCTGGACCTGGTGTCCGAGAAGACCGGCTATCCGCGCGACATGCTGGACCTGGATCTCGACCTGGAAGCGGACCTGGGCGTCGACACCGTCAAGCAGGCGGATCTTTTTGCCACCTTGCGCGCGGCGTACAACATTCCGCGCGATCCGAATTTGAAGCTGCGCGACTTCCCCACCATGGCGCACGTGATTCGCTTCGTGCACGAGAAGATAGACACCGTGGCAGCGCCGGCTGCCGCGGTGCCGGCGGAAGCTCCGGGCGCGGCGATCTCGGTCCAAGACGCTGCTGCGACCCCGCGGCGCGTGCCGGTTCCCGTTCTGCGCCCCGCGCTGTCGCTCTGCAAACCGACCGGCGTGAAGCTGGCGAGCGGGCAGCGCGTCGCCATCATGCCGGATCACGGCGGCGTGGCCGATGCTCTCACCGGGCGGCTCGAAGCCATGGGCGTCGAGGTTCTGCGGCTCGACGGCGCACCCGATGCCGCGGCACTGGCAGCCGGCGGTCCCATTGCGGGCGTCTACTGGCTACCGGCTCTCGATGCGGAAGGCGATCTGCGCGCTATGGACCTGGCCGCGTGGCGGGAAGCGTTGCAGGTGCGCGTGAAGTCCCTGTTCGCCTGTATGCGTGCTCTATACGGGTCCTTCCTGGTGGCGGCCACGCGCCTCGGCGGACTTCACGGATACGACGAAGCCGGCGCGGTGTGGCCGATGGGCGGCGCGGTGTCCGGCTTCACCAAGACGTACAGACGCGAGCAGCCGGACGCGCTGGCTAAAGTGGTCGATTTCGAAGCCGGGCGCGATGCAGCGGAGATCGCGGCCGCCCTGATCGAGGAAAGCCTGCGCGATCCGGGCGCGGTAGAGATCGGATACCAGGCCGGGCAACGCTGGGCAATCGGCCTGGCGCCCGCACCGGCGGAGGATAGCCAGCCGGGTCTGACGCTCGGCAAGAACACCGTGTTTCTGATTACCGGCGCGGCCGGCAGCATCGTCTCGGCCATCACCGCCGACCTGGCGGCGGCTTCCGGCGGCACCTTCTATTTATTGGATCTGGCGCCGGAGCCGGATCGCGATAATCCCGACCTGAAGCGCCTGGCAAACGATAAAGAAGGTCTCATGCGCGATCTGCATGCGCGCATCAAGGCGCGCGGCGAGCGGGCCACGCCGGCGCTGGTGGATAAGGAACTGGCCACGCTGGAGCGGCTGCAGGCGGCTCAAAGCGCGATCGACGCGGTGCGCGCGGCCGGCGGCACCGTCCATTACTTCAGCGTGAACCTTACGGATGCGCAGGCTGTAGAGGATGTCATCCGCCAGGTGCGCGAGCGAGGCGGCCGTATTGACGTCTTGCTGCACGCGGCCGGCATGGAACGCAGTCGTTTTCTGCCGGACAAAGAGCCGCGCGAATTCGACCTGGTGTTCGACGTGAAGGCGGATGGCTGGTTCAATCTGCTGCGCGCCATCGGCGACATGCCGCTGGGGGCCACCGTCGCGTTCAGCTCCGTGGCCGCGCGCTTCGGCAACGCGGGACAGGCCGACTACAGCGCGGCCAACGATCTGTTGTGCAAGATCGCTTCCAGTTTCCGCACCACCCGGCCAAACACGCGCGCGATTGCCATTGACTGGACCGCGTGGGGCGGTATCGGCATGGCCACCCGCGGGTCTGTTCCGCAGATGATGGAGCGAGCTGGCATCGAGATGCTGCCGCCGGAAGCCGGCATTCCCTGGATCCGCCGCGAACTGACTGCCGGCACGTCGCGCGGGGAAATCGTGGTGGCCCGCGCTCTAGGCATTCTGCAGAACGAATGGGATTCGACCGGTGGCCTGGACACGGCCGCGGCGGCCGCGGGCGAGCGAGGGCCGATGATCGGAACGGTAACCAGCGCCGGCTTGTACCGCGGCCTCACCATCGAAACCACGCTCGACCCAAAGATACAACCGTTCCTCCACGATCACCAGATCGATGGTAAACCCGTGCTGCCCGGCGTGATGGGCGTCGAGGCGTTTGCAGAAGCCGCTTCGTGGATGTTGCCGGGATGGCACATCGAAGCGATTGAAGACGTGCACTTCCTGGCGCCCTTCAAGTTCTACCACGGCCAGGCACGCACGCTCACCATCGAAGCAATGTTCTACCCGCAGGGCGGCGGCGTGGTGGCGGATTGCCGGTTGAACGGCAGCCGGTCACTGCCCAATCAGACCGAGCCGCAGATCACCACCCACTTCACGGCTCGCGTGCGGCTCGCGCAACAGCAGCCCGCCACGGCCGCGCCGCGAGCGTGGCGTGGGCCTGACGGATCTGTTGTCGAAGGCGAAGATATCTACCGCGTCTTCTTCCATGGACCGGCTTACCAGGTGGTGAGCCGGGCGTGGTTGGAAGAGCATCGCATCGTCGGCCAGATGGCTCGCGATCTGCCGGTCGATCACCAGCCGCCGGAGCGGCCATTGGCGTTGGAGCCGCGGGCCATCGAGCTCTGCTTCCAAACCGCCGCGCTGTGGGAAGTCGCCAAACAGAGCCGCATGGGCCTGCCCGAGCATGTCGGGCGGGTTTCGGCGTGGCGCGCGCCGGATGAGCGTGTCGGTTCGCTCTACGCGGTGGGCGTTCCCGATCCGGACAACGGCGAGTTCGAAGTTTACGTCGTGGATGAGGCTGGCAACCAATATCTGCACCTGAGCGGCTATGGCATGGTGACGCATCCCGACGCGATGGAATTGGCGCCCTTGCACGTGGAGGCAGCCATTGCGTGACGGCTATGGTCTACTGGCTGGAACAGGCCGCGTGCGACGTTCCGCCCGGGGATGAGTGGCTGAGCGCTACAGAGGCGGCCGCGCTCGGCGCGATGCGCTTCACACGCCGGCGCGCGGATTGGCGGCTCGGCCGCTGGACCGCCAAGCGCGCCGTGGCTGCTTGGCTGCAACTGGATACGCTCGCCGGCATCCGGATACGAGCCGCACCCTCCGGCGTGCCCGAGGTCCTGGTGGCGGAAACACCAGCGCCGGTGAAGATCTCCCTGAGTCACCGCGGCGGCAGGGCGGCTTGCGCCATCGCGCGGCCGGAAGTGGAGCTCGGCTGCGATCTCGAGCTCATCGAAGACCGCAGCGCGGCCTTCGCGGCGGACTACTTCACCGCTCGCGAGCAAATCCTGATCGCGCAAGCCGAACCCGCGGATCGCTTGCTGCTGCTGGCGCTGCTATGGAGTGCAAAAGAGAGCGTCCTGAAAGCGCTGGGCGAGGGACTGCGGCTGGACACCCGCTCGGTAGCCATCGCGCCAGGTAACGCCTGGGCGCAGCCCTGCGTTGAGTGGCGCCCGATCGAAGCCCGCTGCGACACGGGCCGATTGTTCCACGGCTGGTGGCAACAGTCCGGCCGCTGGTTGCGGACGGTGATGGCCGATCCCGCGTGTGAAGAACCGGAACCAACGCCGAGTCCTGCACGCGTCTCGCGCGTTGTTATTTGAGCGTCACCAGGTCGCCTTCCGCCACGTACTGGTCCACCGCGCACGCCGCATCCGGAAATGCCTGGCGCCGTTTTTTCGCTGACTCGAGGTCCTCGGCAAGCGTAGCCGCCCTGGTTCCGGCGTGGGCTACAGAGTCTTTATCGTGAATCTCCAGAAACACGTCCAACCGGCCTTGGGACAGTGCTTCCTGGAAGAGCCCGCGCACGATGGCCTTGTACTGCTGCAAATCGCTCGGCGGCGCCGCAAGCTCAGACAAGGCTGCTAACAACAATCCCAAACTCAGGAATCCGTGATGCACTCGCATGCCAGCCGTATTGCCTCCTGCTTACGAGGCCAGTATCAGGTCTATACCTCGGTACAGTGTCAAGAGAAAGTTTGGATGTGGGCCGCGCGCGGCTTCGTCATGCCAAGCGCCGCGCGGATTTGACTCGATACCTGCTCCAGCTCATCGCGGATTTCAACCGAAGAGGGATCCGTTCATGGCCTGCAGTTTCTGCTCTCCCATCTAGCCTTTGCAACAACCAGAGCCCTGGAGGCACTCTTGTGAGTCTGTCTCGCGCGGAACCGTGCCTCGCGCAGTCCCCGTTGTGCTCGTCGCGCAACGCATTCCACTGAACCTGGAATTGCCTGTCCACGTGAGACATGATTTCTCTGGGTCGAGCGGCATCCATAACGGTATGCTCTAACCACCATACAACCTACTCCTGGATGGGCGGGAGTCAAGTAACCGACCTCCCACCTGTCGCGCGTCGCCGCGCCATCATTCCCGCGAATGCCGCCGCGATCGCGAGTCTCGTGGACTGCTTCCGGTCTGTGGCGTCCGCGGATAGATCAGCCAGGCAGCATCGCCCGGCTTTGCGCGTGCCGAACAAACGCCTCCGCCTGCGCATGGCCGCTCTCGACGCCGCGAAATCGCGTCACCTGGCTCTGCAGCGCGTAGAACTTGTCCGGCGCCTGCGAAGCATGCGCATAACACGCTAGCCTCTTGCGCGGTTCGGTCGCGCTGATATCCACGAAATCGGTAGGCCGAAACATCAGTGTATCCTCGCCGTCGGAGACTTCATAGTAGTAGAATGCGAATGCCTTGCCCATCGCCAGCCAGGCGTCATATGCCAGCGTGGATAGGGCCCGGTGGTCGCGATGGCCGTCAATAGGCCAATGCGTGAAAAGCACGTCGGGCTGCTCGGCATCGATCAGTTCACGGAAAGCCTGATAGTGCGCGGCATCCACAACGGCGTGGCCATCGCACTGGCCGGCGAAAATGGGCCGGGCTTTCAGAATCTCGCAGGCATGCCGGGCCTCCCCCACCCGCACGTTGCGCGCGGCATCCACGGCCGATTCCGGGCAGCTCTTTTCACCGCGGTTCAGATAGAGCAGCACCACATCGTGGCCGCCGTCCGTATAGCGCGCCACGGTGCCGCCGCACCCGTACTCGGGATCACCGGGGTGTCCCCCGGTCACGATCACTTTAAGCTTGCGGGCCGGCGTGCCCTGCGCGCCTGCTGTAACTCGCGCCCCCAGCGCCGCGCCGGCCAGGCCATCCAATAAACGTCTGCGAGATAGGGACATGCCTGCCAGCATCGCAGGCGGCAGGCGGCGGCGCAAGCAGCACTCGAATCTGTGCCCCTGGAGTCGTGCACACCGGGAAAAGAGATAAACAGCTCTTCAAATTGCCAAAGTCGCTGTATAATCGATTCGGGTCCAGGAAACCAAACGGAAGTCCTGGCTAAGGCTCAAGGCATAACCGGCAGGCGCACAAATCACACTCGGCCTTGAACATCCGAGTGATTCCTGGGCGAGGGAGGAAAGACCATGCGGATAGCATGTCGAATCGCCGCCCTGGTTGCCCTGCTGCTCCCGGTGGCAGTTCATGCCGGCGATCCGAACGACGAACTGATCGGCGCGGCCCAACACGGCGACTTGGCCAAAGTACAGGCGCTCCTGGCCCAGGGCGCAACCGTGGATGCGCATGGCGACGACTACGTCACGCCCTTAATAAAGGGCGCGCAGTACGGCCACGCGGAAGTGGTACTGTTCCTGCTTGCCCACGGCGCAAATGTCAATCTCAAAAGCCGCTTCGGCGTTACGGCCCTGATGTCCGCCGCCAGCAGCGCGGGCCTGGACACCATGGAGGTTCTGCTGGACCATGGCGCTTACGTGGACGCCCAGAACGCCAACGGTTCCACTGCTCTGATGCGCGCCGCGGAAAGGGGCCGTGAAGACCTCATCCAGGCACTGTTGCAGCACGTGGTGAATGTGAACCTGAAAGACAAACTCGGCAGAACTGCGTTGATGCGCGCAGCCACCCATGGCCACTCGCGGATCGAAGAACTGCTCCTGAGCCGGGGAGCGAACATCGACGAAAAATCGAACGCGGGCTGGACCGCATGCATGCTGGCGGCGGCCGGTGGACATGCTGACGCGTTGGAAGTCCTGCTCGCCAAGGGGGCCAATGTGAAGACCGCGACGAATCTCGGTTGGACCGCTGAGATGCTCGCCGCCAGCAGAGGGTATAACACAATCGTCCAGTTGCTCCGCGAGGCGCCCGGAGCAAGTGCTGCTCACTGACGCGCGCCTGCCCTTGCTCCTGTAACTCCCAGGCGAAGTCATAGAAGACGCGGAGTTGATTGCCGTCCGGACCAGGCTACGCTGAACTCCGCGCAGCCGCCACGGTTTGTTGGCGGAACGGTGCCTTCGTCAGGAAGATACATCTGCTCCTCTTCGCATGAGCAACTGCACCATTGCAAGGGGTCCGCACTGGGACGCCATGTGCAACGCCGTCACGCCTTGGCCGTGGGTGAGGCCGCCGAAGGTCGCCTTGCGATCGACATCTGCGCCGTGATCGATCAGCCACTCAGCTGTCTTGATTCGGTTGCACACCGCCGCCCAGATGAGCGGTGTGCCCCGGTATGGATCGGCGCCCAGGTTCGGCCCAGCTTCAACAAGACGCGGGAGCACCTCCGTGTGTTCGCCCTTGCAGGTCCAAACCAGATCTTCGTCCAAAACTTCCTGCGGGTTGGCGGAAGGACGCCAATCCGGGAATCCGCTGTGCGGCCGATAGAACCCTCGCGCCGCACAAGCTTCGGAAGTCAATGTCTGTTCTCCGCTGAAGCATTGTTCCAACAACTCCTGGTTACCCAGACCGGCAGCAACGCGTAAGTTCCGGGGCGCGACCGAATGACGGCTCAGCAAATCGGCGGCTTCGCGATGACCCTAAAACAACGCCACCACGAGCGGGGTCCCACCCGCGCCGTGCGCTTCTGCATCCAGGTCCGCCCCCCCCAAGAATCAATAGCTCCGCAATTTCGCATTGGTCGCTGTAGGCGGCCTGATGCAACGGAGTCCAGCCGCGGTCGTTCGCGTCGTTCACGTCCGCGCCGCAGGCAAGCAGAGCCTCAACCAGCGCCAGACCCATGTTGCCGTCCGCCTTTGCCGCGGTACTCACAGCCAGTTCAAGAGCGTGTTGCCGTTCGTGCCGCGTTTCTGCGCGAGCCGCGGCTTGCGCCGCAGCAGCGCGTTTAGCGCTGCAACATCCCCGGACTCGAGATCCCGAAACGCCGCGAGAAAAGGGTTCGGCCGCCTGCATGCCCGAATCTGATGCGGGCAGGTCACCCGTTGCGCCAGTTCCTCCCAGATCTGGAAGCCATGCTCCCGGACATACACCAGCCTGGCATCCCTTCGGTAAACGGCGTCTGAATCATCCCCTCCTCCGAGAAGTTGGAGAAGTGGGGATGCCATTCGCGAATCTGCTCCCGCGGCGCCGGCGCCGCACGCTCGCGGGAAATCATCTTTGTTGCGGAGATCCCGGACCCTAAGTCGGCCGTGAATCGGCTATCCTCAGATTGTGTCATCCGATCTCCCATACCGCTCTCGTGCCGTACGCGCTCTGGTGCTCTTGCACGAGGAACATCTTCGCCGCTTCGTCCGGACCTGGCGGCTGGCACTGGCAGCCTCGCTGAGCCTCCCACCGGCCGCTGACCCCTCCTATGCCTCGCTCGGCTCCTTAGGACGCCATGTGTTAGGCGCGGCCGGCGGATACCTGGTCTGGACGTGCGAGGTATTGAAGTTACCTGACCCCGGAATCCACCCTGCCCCGGACGCGGCTGCCATAATCCACGATGCCCCCGATTACCTGGAGCACGTTCTCGAACGGTGGCGGGGCACATCCCTCCGGGAAGTTTCTGACGAACAGTTGGAGACCCCCGAGTACCCATCGCGATGGCAGACGCGCTACTCGATCGACGCGATGTTGGAGCACGCCGTGATGCATCCCATCCGCCACGCCTTTCAATTGGATGAGCTGATGAAGAATCGTTGACTTCTCGGGCCTAAGAGGATCACGATGCCGGAATTCACTGCGTTGATTTGTGGCCTCTCATTTACCGAGTGCCCGCGATGGCACGCCGGGCGGCTCTATTTCTCTGATTTCTACACCTACCGCGTGCTTGCTGTGACTTTGGACGGCAGGGTCGAGACACTCTGTCACGTGCCGCACCAACCCTCCGGCCTGGGGTTCCTGCCCGATGGCCGCATGCTCATCGTCTCCATGCGCGACCGCAAGCTCCTGCGCCGCGAGGTTGACGGTTCGCTCGTCGACTACGCCGACCTGTCCGGCGTTGCTCAATGGCACCTGAACGACATGCTCGTCGATTCCAGCGGCAGGGCCTGGGTTGGCAACTTTGGGTTCGATCTGATGGCTGGCGCGCCGGCGCGCGCCACGGCGCTCATTGAAGTGACACCCGGCGGCCAAGCTCAGGTGGCGGCCGAGGGTTTGGGCTTCCCGAATGGCATGGTGCTCACGCCCGATGGCGGCACCCTCATCGTCGCGGAAACTACCATGAATCGGCTGAGTGCGTTCCCCGTCGAACCAGCCTCATTGGGTGAGCGCCGAACTTGGGCTGCCTTCGGCGACCCGCCGAAATCGTCCGATGTCGGTGAGTTGTTGGGCGAAGTGGCCGCCGCGCCCGACGGGATCTGTCTGGACGCGGAAGGTGCCGTGTGGGTGGCGGATGCCATGCACAGCCGGTTGATGCGGGTGGCCGAAGGTGGCTGCATCCTGGAGGAACGTCACATCGAGGGAGCCGGCGTGTTCGCGTGTATGCTGGGAGGCGACGACGGCTGCACGCTCTTCGCCTGCGTCGCGCCCACGTTCCACGAAGCGCAGGCATCCTCGAACCATCGAGCCTCGATCTTGATGACGAGAGTCGAAGTGCCACACGCCGGGTTGCCCTGAGCCTGGCAGCGAACGAACCGCTGAAAAACGGCTACAGGTTCGCACCGAAAGCCAGAAGCCGGCCGTCGCAATCCTTCACCACGAACTCGCGACAGTGCCATGGCGTGTCACCCAGCCCTCGAACGAATTCCACGCCTTGGGCTGCATACTCGGCATAAAGCGCGTCGGCATCCTCTACGAACAGATACGCGTCCAGCAATTGGTCCGGGTATTTGTTCGGGTTTGCTGCCGGCGGCTCGGCGCAACGGAAATGAATCGCCCGCCCATCGCGCGCCACGATGGCATATACTGGCGGATCCTGCCACGTACCCACACATCCGAAGCCAAGCTTCTCTTGGTAATACGCGAGCGTAGCGGGAATCTCCGTGGTGAAGAATACGGGCGCAATCTGGCGGACCATCTGCTAAGTCTACGGCAAGACGCCGGTCGGGCGGCACGGATCAGCTCAGGCTGTGGCCGCTGCGTATTGCCAAATCTGTCGCCGGCGGTGGAGCGCAAAGGGGCGCGGTTTCCCGCGCCGCCGTCCGGCAAGGAACTTTCCCTAACCCGGCATAGCCGGAACCAAACAGGTAGCGATATCATGCCGGAATGGGCATGGGGCTAATCGCGGAGCGGCACGCCGCGCAGATCGAGGGTGTGTTGGGTTGCTCGGACCGCATGCTGATTTTCGGGACGTTGCCCGGTGTTTGTTTTCCTAGGGGCATGACCTCGTTCTTGTTTGAGCGGAGGATTCGGATTTTTGACTTATGCGAAGTTCGCGTTCCGCAACCGGCTACGCGAGAACGCGGAGCGCGTGGCCCGGGAGGCGGGCATCCAGATCGAGTTCATCCGCAAGCGGAATTTCCTGAAGGAAGACCGGGTGAAGGAGGTGCTGGCCAAACGGGGAGAGCACGCTGGCCTGGTCTGCATTTTCTCGGCCATGGAGCCCTGCTCCACCTACAAGCCGTGGCACAACAAGGAGACCGGCAAGACGTACCTGGTTCCGGATGACGGCAAGTGCCTGCATTACTACTTCTACTTCATCGACCCGGAGTTGGGCCTGAGCTATGTGCGGGTGCCGACGTGGCTACCCTGCCGCCTGCAGATCTAATCGTCGGGTGAAACTTGGCGGGCATTGGCACGCCCGACAGTGGAGATTCGGTTGGTGCGGCCTCTAAAAGCTTCTAAATGGGTTGGCCTTTTTCAGTGGCTTCCCGTACGGGTCGAGTTGAAAGTGGATCTCGATCTCGGTCATCACCCTAACCGGTTTGTTACCCAATAGCATCGGGCGATAAATCCATTGTTGGGCGGCCTCCCTGGCTGCCCGCACCAACAACGGGTGGCCGCTGATCAGACGCAACCACTCGATATGCCCATCCTTTCCTATGCTGGCACTGAACCGAACGGTACCCTGAATCCGGTGCTGAAGTGCGGCAGAGGGATATTCAGGGTCGACCCTGTGGAGGAGTTTCCATTCCGGCATCGAAGGCGTTCGACGGACCGGCTCGTCGGTTGCCTGAGGAGCGGCTGCGGCGATCAGGCCGGCCACAATTAGCGTGGCAAGAAACCTGAAAGCAACCATCTTTGCTCCTTCCCAATATGATTATGCACCTGTTATCACTGTTGGAGGCGGGACGATGCTAGGCGCGAAACAGTCTAGATGGTTTTCCTGCATGGCCAAAAACGTGGTCGGGTTTTGCCTTCTGAGAGGCCCGTTTTCTGGGCATTTCGACGCGTCACCCGACCATGGCCGCCGACGATCCTTTTCGGCCGTGGCGGAAGCCCTCGGCTTTCCCGGTGCGGTCGCGCAAGGCTCAGACCTGCCCGGCGCCCGCCTGATGATTCCAAGCGCTATCGAAGACCTCGCCCAGGCACTGCTGGAAGAGGGCAAGCCGCTCCCTGTTCCGCCGGACGACGCGCACAGTCCAGACGCTCACCTGGTCGAACGGGTACCGCTCTCCGTACACGCCGGGACCGCTCTGCCGTGAAACGGCAAGGTGGTCGTCGTTCAATTTCCTCGAACCCGGCAACGGGCGCGAAAGCCCTGGTGCCGCGGCACGCAGAAATTGACAATCACCTCGCGCGGAAGATCTGTGATCAACCCGGAATTCCGTCGATACGCTGAGGCAGGCGTGTTTACACGGACCAATCTCCAGTCAGCTGACCTAATAGGCCGTGGCAAACCCAAACGACCCCGGCGTCTCTACGCTGCGAAACCCGAGCTGCGGTTCTATCAGAAGCACGACAGCAGTGCCTTTGAGTGTCCGGACCTGCTGGGTCGTCTTTTCGCTAACTTTCACTCCCGAGTTTCTCAGCTCACCGAGGAACTCGGGAGTGTAACCTTTCTCCGGAACGAACTGCTCCCGCCGCAGTGGCGTCTCACCCGGTCTCAACGGCTCGAAATTGTAGAGCAGCGGAGGTGCCTTCATGATCGTCTCGATATCGAGGCCGTTTCCGATGGTGCCGAGCAAAATCCGGGTGGTCTCAGCCACGAGAGAGCTGCCCACAGTCGCGACGGCCAGGGCCGGCCTGTCCGCAGCCATCACAATGATGGGCGCCATGTCGCTCGGCAGCCGATCGCCCGGTTGGCCTGCTGCCAGGCGCGCCTGCTGGAAACCGGCCGGATCCGGAATGGGCACGCCGCCGACCA
>Ga0335078_10014884_pt1 | contig 11542 bp, 9 predicted proteins | sample Lox_Sample_32_FD_206711 | JGI IMG/M metagenome (GOLD analysis project Ga0335078, IMG submission 206711) | Soil microbial communities from Loxahatchee National Wildlife Refuge, Florida, United States - Lox_Sample_3.2 | ecosystem: Environmental > Terrestrial > Soil > Wetlands | place: USA: Florida...
GTTCGGCTCCACGGCGATTCCGTCGGACACCTCGACGACAGGCATGGCAGTCGCTTTCGAAAGAAGACCGGTTAGCGCGCTTTCGTGCGTCGGCTCCAGGTGCTGGATCAGAACGAAAGCCATGCCTGATTTGGGCGGCAACGCTTTCAGCAGTTCGGTAAAGGCGGCCAGACCTCCGGCCGAAGCGCCGATCGCAACCACGGGGAACGAGAGTCGGGAGCCCGGACTTCGGATTTCTTCCTTGTTACTCTCTCTCCTGTTGACGCTGCTCTTTTTTATGCGAGTCTTGGGGAATTTTGGCGCCGCCTTTGCCTTTGCCATAGAAGCGCGACCTCTCAGGGAAGTCCCCCTGCAAGATACCATTACTCCGAATCGAGTCGCGATGTTAGCGGGGCCATTGCGACGCGTGGTGAATGAAGAATTCTGCGGCCGAACCAGCAGCGAATAGAACCACGGCGATCGTGCCTACGCGCACGCCGTGCTTGCCATGGCTTCCGTGCGCGGCTTATTTTCCTTCGAATGTCCGCCAGAACTCCTTCATCACGATTCCAATCGTCGTATCCGACCTGAGTCCCCCAGACGCTGGCGATATTTGGCAGAGTCCGGTGCCGCGTGCGGATGGTAACTGTAGGTGGAGATCCCGGCGGAGATTGCGCTCCCGAAAATCTCCGAGTAATTGAACTCCTCGCCGCCGGAATCGGTGCGTGTGACAAAGATCCTGCTAACAGCCTTGCAGGGGGACCAACTCGGTGACTGGGAGGCGAACCCGGTGCTCAGACGCTATCACATCCCCTGGTTGAAGCGCTGGAACTTCGTCGCCGTGAGTATGCCGGGCTTCGACAGTGACGATCGCCTGGACGGGCACGGGCTTCGACGAGGTTTGAGGCTTATTCGAGACAAACAGAAAGAGCCCGCTTGTCGCGAGACCAGACGTCAGCACGCCGGGAATAAAGAGTGTGCGGATCATAACGCCTCCACTATCACGGAGCAGTGCAACTTGGAATCCACGCTTTCGCCTTGCCTGTCTGTTGGAGATGCCACCAGCCCTGAGTGTTGTGCGCTGCTTCACCCAAACTGTGCGCGATCGCACAAGAGTATCAGCCCCGAAGGCGGACGGTCACTAACTTGCATCAATTCATTTTCCATGCGTTTTGCTATCACAAGTTGGGTCTTGATGATTGCGGCGTGGAACCCACCAGTGGCAGCACAGGAGCCCGAGCCCGGGGCAGTGCGGGAGCAGACCAGCAGGAATGCCTCGGCTGTGTGCCTGGAGCCTCCGCCGATGCTGCGGTGGGAGGATTATCGCGGTCCGTACCAGAAGTTGGTCGGAGCCTTCGCTCGCAAGCTGGAGCGCAAATCTGCGCGTCCGGCGCACTATAAACCTGGAACGCTGCTATGTTCGCTCGAAACGAAGGACAAATTCAAACTCTTCGTCGAGGACACGTTTGATCCGGTGTCGCTCCTCTCTGCGGACTTCCACGCGAGCCTGGACCAAGCATCGAACCGGGACCCGAGCTTCGGACAAGGCTCGGAGGGATATGGGAGGCGCTTAGCGGCCGATTTCGGCGGCCAAACCACTTGGCGTTTCTTCACCGATTTCGCGTACCCGACTGTGTTTTTGGAGGACCCCCGGTATTATCCGCTGGGTCAAGGAAGCGCCGGCGCTCGAGTGCTCCACGCAACCGAGCATGCCTTCGTGGCGCACCGCGACGACGGCACACACATGTTTAATTTCTCGCTGTGGTTGGGAACCGGCACCGCGATCGCTCTCAGCGACCTCTATCATCCAGGCAATGCGCGTGGATTCGGTCCCGGCCTAAGAGCGACCGGCTATTCCGTGGCCGGAAGCATGGGATTCGACATCATTCGGGAGTTCGTGCCGGAAATCGCCCGAAAGCTCCATCTGCCCTTCCGTGACGCCCGCGGTCTGCCAGGAACGTCACCGTCAACTCTTGGCGGCCCGCCTTCGATTGAGTAGGGCCGGGCGGCGCGAGATCTAAGCAAGCGTCAGCGCCGGCGTAGCTGCGCGAATCACGAACCGTTTATCGAGCGCCTTGAGCTTCTCGGAGATCCCGGTATACTCAAGTTCCGACATCGGCAGCATAGCGGTGCCGACAAATCCTTGCCGCCGCATCTCCATGGCCTTATTCGCGACGTGCTCGCGAACGGTGTTCCAGAAGGGTTGGACGAAAGCATCGATGGGTTCCGTCAGAATGCCTTTGTGGACGCAGAACCCGGCGCAACTCACGATGGGAGGCCCGTCGAAGTAACTGATGCCCGTGTTCAGCGTCACCGGCATCAACGGCATCTGATGCGATCCCCGCATGCCGCCCGCAACAAAGTGGCCGATCGCATACGGCGCCAGCACCTCTCCCGTCGCCGGGAAATCCATCTGCACACGAACCAGCATGACCGGATCGTCCTTGCCGGTGTATTTCCCGGCGATATTGTGCAGCCGCGAAGTAGCCACGGCGGCCGCTTGGTCGCCAGTGGCTCGGGACCACACGGATTCGACCACGTAGCGCTCCGGATCCCGCAACAGCGCGGCGATATCGTAAATCTCTTCCGGAGCGTTCAGCTCGATGATGCGATCCCCGGTTGTGTTGTTCACGTCCATGATGACGAACCGGAAGCCACGCGACATTTTGGGCGAAAGGATCAATCCGGGCGTGTTCATGACGTCCGCGAAGGCCAGATATAGCGGAAGGTTGTAAGCGCCTGGATCCGTCTTATCCGCAGCGAAGAAGAGAAATGGCTCGTTCGGCCGTTCTTCGAATTCCATTTCGGCGACGGCCGGCCCCATTCCTCTCACGTTCCCTGAAAACGAATCCTTCAGGAGATCCTGGCCCGCTCCGTACAATCCTTCTTCGCGCGCTGTATCGGTACCGGTGCGAAACGCCTCCCAGGCCAGTTTGTGAATACGCTCGTCGCCTTCTCCGCGCGTGTGGGTCATGAGAATGGCGATGTCGTCGCCCGTGTGGCTGATGTAATGGTCGAGGAGCAGGCCGGCCGCGCGTTCCTTGATGTAAGCCGCCACGGTTTCGCGCAGCCGCTTGGACGGCGCAACGTGGCCGCCGATCGAGCCGATATCGGCTTTGATTACACTCAATGTCAATTTCATGGGCGTGTCCCCCAGTCAGACTTGTGCAAGCGGGATTCCACAAACTGCTTCCTCAAACGGCTCCTTCAGCGACTCCAAGCATGCGATACCAGGGCGGATCTGGACCGAAGACCGTTGACTGAAAGCGTACATACGCTGAACATGCGAACTTCGGCGTCGCCGACGCGCTGATCAAGGAGTCGATTTGGGCGATTTAACTCAACGCTAGGCTGCCGAAAACCCATCGGAATAGCATTCACAAAGCTCGGATTGCCTCCTCAACCTGTCGCGCCAACGCCGGATACGATTGACCATGCAGGCGAATCGGCTTTCCGAAACTGACCTCGACAACTCCAGGACGCGGCCACTTCGCATGACGCGGCAACACGCGATCCACTCCTCTCAGTCGAACAGGCACAACCGGAAGCTGCAGCCGGGAAGCGATCATTGCGATGCCTGGGTAGAACCGACCGATTTCTCCCGTCAGTGTGCGTTCGCCTTCCGGGAAGATCAAGATCGACCAGCCCTCTTCCGCCAACTCGCCGGCATAGCGGATGGATTGGCGCGCCCCCGTTTCGGTTTGGGGAATCGGGAACCCGTTAAACAGGAGCGTCACCAATCCGTAGAGAACGCTGTTTGTCCAGTGGTCCCAACGATCGTGCCGCTCCGGATGGAAATGCGCATCGAAGTACTCCTTCCACATGGCCGGCGCGACTCTTCGCCGCCACCGCCGGGGAAGGCGCGCGAGAATAATCGGCGTATCCAGATGACTCTGGTGATTTGCCGCGAAAATCAGGGGTCCTTGAACGGAGGGCAGGTTTTCAAGACCCGAGACTTTCGACCGGGCAAAGATTCTGGTAAGCGGCAGCAGAATGCTTTCGAGCGCGGCGACTCGAATCAGTTTCGCGATCCAGCTCCGGTTGTAAGTCGGGAAGCGAAGCTTTTCCTCAGCCGGCATCGGATTGGCGAGGTCGGCGATTTTGCTCGCGGAAGCGAAGGCGGTCTCGTCGATGTTGGTTTCCAGCTTTGCCTCCAAGTCCATCATCAGTTCGACACGGTCGAGGGAGCTGAGTCCGAGTTCCTCGATTGTTGTCTCGGGCCCGATCGCTCTGCCGGGAGCGTACTTTTGCACAAAGCCGGCGAGGTCCGTTTCCGCTTTCGATGTCCGCGGCTCCAATCCCCGCACGATCGCGTTTGCGATTTCGGCGCGGCGGAGCTTATGGGTCGTGGCGGTGCGGGGCAATTCCGATCCCGCCCAGATCGATAAGCCGCGAATCCTTTGATGATTTTCAAGCCTCGTGTTCGCCTGCCGCACAATTTCCTCTGCATCCCCGCCAGGATTGAGAACCAGCACCGCGTGAACCTGATCTTTCCCGATCACCGCCGATTCCCGAACTCCGGGCAAACGGTTGAGCACTGCCTCTACGTCCTCGGGAAAGACCTTGAGGCCTTCGGGCGTGACGATCATGTCTCTCTTGCGCCCGCGAATCACAAGATTGCCGCCAGCGTCCAACTCACCCAAGTCGCCCGTGCGGAACCATCCGTCGCGAAACGCTCCTGAAGTTTCTTGCGGAGCCTCGAAGTAACCCGGAGTTACGCTATCGCCACGCACCAGCACTTCGCCGTCTTCGGCAATCTTTACGTCCACGCCTGCAATCGGTCTCCCGGTGGTTCCGCGCTGAACGTGGAATGGATGGCTGAAGCTGATGACCGGCGCGGTTTCGGTGAGGCCGTAACCTTGGACGACAACGAAACCGAGATTCGCCCAAAAGCGTTCGAGGTCGGGGGAGAGAGGCGCGCCGCCGGAGACAAGGCAGCAGAACTTCCACCCGAACATGCGATGCACGGCCCGGAATCGCCACCATCGCAGCGGCCACGGTCGATCTAAGCTCGACGTATCGGCCGCCTCGGGGAACTTGTGGAGGACGTAATCGCGCAGGACTTCCAGCACCTTGGGAACGGAGACCAGCACCAAGACGCGCCGCGATCGAATCTGCCGCACGATCTCGTGCGGGCTGGTGCTGGAAATGAACACGACAGACGCGGGAATGAGGGGCGGCACGAAGGTCGCGAGGGATTGGCCGAACAGATGGCTCATGGGGAGCAGGTTGAGAATCCGCAAGGGAGCAAAGGGGCGAACATACCTGCGGTAGGGCGCAATCTGTTCCTCGATAGGTCCGATCTGCGCGGCGAGGTTGCGGTGGGTGATCACGACACCCTTCGGCTCGCCTGTGGTGCCCGACGTAAAGACGATCTCGGCGATGTCGTCGGCGGCTGGAAGAACGGGTTCGAGTTGAACTTCCTCCGCTCCGCGCTCGATCTCTGTCAGCCGCCAAACGGGAATTGCGCCGCCCGGAGTCACGCTTGGCACCCGGTCTCCCGACAAAATCAGTCGTGGGCGTACCTTCTTCTCGATCTTTCTAAACAAATCGGCCGTAGACTGCGGCTCTACGGGCACAAGGATTACACCTTCCAGCAGGCATCCCCACAACGCGATGATCCATCCCGGCCTGCTCTCCGACCAGATCATCACGGAATCGCCCTTACCCAATCCTTCGGCTCTTAGCCGTCCGGCGAAAGATCTGGAAAGGCTCGCGATCTCCGAATACAAGAAGGTGTAACCGCGGAAGCCGTCGTCATAGACGATGAACTCTTGTTGATACTGAGCGACCCGCCTGAAAAACTGGGGCAAATCGCTCAGGTTTCCGGCGCGATCGCGGGGGACCGCACTCATAACCTCTGGTTTTGCGCGAGCCTGCGCCATTTTCTTCCACCATTGCTCGCGCACTTTATCCACCATCAATGCTTGACTATCCAGCACACCGCGCGGGCGTAGTACTTCGACTTGAATGGTACGCGACGTGCCATTTCGAAGAGTGATCCCTGATCGTCACAAGGAGAAATGTATGTCACAAGTTGCAATTACCAAGGCGAACGAAGCTGAGAAGCGGAACCTGCCTATCTTTGAAGAGGTTGCGAAACGCTTCGACGCCATCCAGCGGCGCGCGTTTGATCTGTTCGAGAAGCGCGGCCGGGAACTGGGACACGATGTTGAGGACTGGCTGAAAGCGGAGCATGAGCTCTTAGGCTGGCCGGCCGCCGAGCTTACCGAAAAGGACGGCGACTACCAAATGGAAATTACCCTCCCGGGCTTCGCGGCGAAAGATGTTGAGGTGACGGCAACGCCGGCCGAAGTCATCGTGCACGCCGCCATGCATGAAGAGAAGAAAACCAAGAAGGAAAACGTGCTGTGGACGGAATTCGGCTCCAATGATGTCTACCGGCGCTTTCGGATGCCAAAGCCGATCGAGGTGGGGAAGATCACGGCTAACATCGAGGACGGCCTGCTCCGCGTTACCGCTCCCAAAGCAGCGGAACCGAAGCAGATTGAGGCGAAGGCGGCTTAACGCGGCGGAGAGCTGAAGTTCAGCGAAATGGCCTACTGGCGGGCTTCGATGTACCGGATCAGGTCCGCCAGCGTGGTCAGCTTGCCGTAGTCGGCTTCTGGAATCTCGACTCCCAATCGCTGATGCAGGCCGATCAGAAAGTTCAGAAAGTCGAAGGAGTCGATGTCCAAAGCCTCGCGCAGGTTCTCGTTCGGGCCGACCTGTTGCGGCTCGGATTCTGGGGCAATCTTCCGGAGGGCTTCGAAGATCGTTTGCCGGATCTCGGTTTGGGTCATAGCTTCTCCGGCTCCTGGAGCAGATTATCGAGCGCCTGAAGGAACTGCGCGCCGCGATGGCCGTCCGTAGCGCGATGGTCGGCGGCAAGCGTTGCCGTCAACGTCCGCCGCACGCCCAACATGCCGCGATCGGCCCAGGGCCGTTCCGCAATGTTGCCAAACCCAACCAGGGCTACTTGAGGCGGATAGATCACGCCGTAAACCGTCTCGACGCCCAGGTCGCCGAGATTGGTGACGGTAATGGTGCCCTCGGTGATCTCGGAACTGCGGAGGCGGCCAGAGCGTGCCCGCGTGATCAGATCGCGTAATGCTTCCATCAGTTCTGCAATCGACTTCTGGCCCGAGAAAAGGATGGCTGGAATCATCAGCCCGCCGTGCCGCAGAGAAATCGCGACTCCCAAATGGATCTCTTTCGAGATCTTGAGCTGATCGTCAGCATAGAACCCATTCAACTCCGGCGTCTGCTCGAGCGCGGTCGCGACGGCTTTCAGAAGCAGAGCGGCGGGCAGAACGCGTTCTTCGAGGCTCCGCTTCTGATTGAACTGCTCCAGCCAGGCCAGTGCCTTGCTCATGTCGATTGTTGTCGAGAGGTAGTAATGCGGGATCTCGCGATTCGAACGAGCCATTGCCAGGGCGATCGCATGCCGCATTCCCGCTGTGGCAGCCTGAGCCGGGGCTGGCGCAATAGGAGCCGATGGAACGGGCACCCGAGCCTTAGCGGCTTGTTCCACGTCATGCTGTTCGATTACGCCTCCGCGGCCGGTGCCCTGGATTTTCTCAAGATCCACGCCGAGTTCCAGCGCAAGCTTGCGCGCCATCGGCGATGCCCGCAAGCGCCGTGGTGGCTTTGCTACGGCTCCTTCGGGCGTCGGTGCGGCTTCAAGCGTTGGGCCCGGCGCTTCCCCCGCCACACGGATGAACGCCAAAGGCGTTCCCACTGGAAGCTTGTCCCCAGGCTTCGCGATCAGCGTCTCGATGGTCCCGGTCTCATAGACTTCGACTTCGATGTCCGCCTTTTCAGTGCCTACCACGGCGATGATGTCACCGCGCTTCACTGCATCGCCCGGCTTGACATTCCACTGCACCAAGGTGCCCGCCGTCATGTCGGCGCCCAGGCTCGGCATCCGGAATTCACCCATGCGAGCGGACCATCCCCTCCACGGCTGCGGCTATCGTTGCGGCTTGTGGAATCGAGGCTCGTTCCATTTGCGCTGCATAAGGCATCGGGACTTCCGCTCCGCAGAGGCGCTGCACCGGAGCGTCCAGATCGTAGAACACCTGTTCCATCAGCCGCGCGCTGATCTCCGCCGAGATTCCTCCGCTGCGCCAGCCCTCGTCGACAATCAGGGCGCGGTGCGTTCGGGAAACGGATTCGCAGAGCGTACGGTCATCCAGCGGCCGTAGCGTTCGCAAATCCATCACCTCCGCGTCGATACCGCGTTCCGCCAGCGAGCGGGCCGCTTCCAGCGATTTCCACAAACTCATGCCATAGGTGATCACGGAAACATCGCGGCCGGGACGGCGCACACAAGCGTTCTCGATTCCCACCGGTCCCGCATCCGCCGCCAGCTCACCCTCCATGTTATAAAGCAGCGCGTTCTCGAAAATCAGCACCGGATCGGGACATTCGAGAGCCGTGAGCAGCATGCCATGGGCATCTTCGAGTGTCGCCGGCGTCAGTACCCGGATGCCGGGAATGTGCGCATACCAGCCTTCCAGGCTGTGGGAATGCTGGGCGGCAAGTTGGCGTCCTCCGCCGGTCGCCATCCGAATCACCAAGGGCACATTGAATTGGCCACCGGACATGTGCAGCAGCGTGGCAGCGTTGTTGAGAATCTGATCCAGCGCCAGCAGGCTGAAGTTGACCGTCATAATCTCGACGATTGGACGCATGCCTGCCAGTGCGGCTCCAATCCCCATACCTGTGAAAGCGGATTCAGAAAGTGGCGTGTCGCGAATGCGCTCGGGGCCGAATTCCGCCAGCAGTCCTTTGCTGACCGCATAGCAACCGCCGTAGCGGCCCACATCCTCGCCCATCAGGAAAACGCGATCATCGGCTTGCAGCGCCCTCCGTATGGCGGAATGAACGGCTTCGCGGTAAGTCATCGCGGTGGCTCCGAATAGACAAAGCGGGTCAGATCCTCCACCGGTTCCCAAGTGCCCGCTTCCGCGAAGGCGATCGCTTGCTCGATGTCCTTAGCGACAGACTGCTCGATCGGCGTAAGATCCACTTTTGTCCCGCCCTCTTCGATGCGGAGAATCAGGGCGGGAATCGGATCGCGCTTCTTCCACTCTTCGACTTCGGCTTTGCCCCGATACAGCTCCGGATCGTACATAGAGTGCGCGCGAAACCGGTACGTTAGGCACTCCAGAAATTGCGGCCCTTTGCCGGTGCGAACGGCATCGGCAGCCGCTTTCGCCGCTTCCTCCACGGCGAGTACGTCCATTCCGTCCACTGAAACCGCGGGTATTCCGTAACCCGAGGCCTTTTTCGCGAGGTCGGTCACGGAGTGAGAAAAGTCCAACCGCGTGCCCATGGCGTACCGGTTGTTTTCGCAGATCCACAGAACAGGGAGCTGCCACAATGCGGCCAGGTTCATGCACTCGTGGAACTCGCCCTCCGCGACTGCGCCATCTCCAAAGAAACAGCAGGTGACGTGCGGCTGGTTGCGCATCTTATCGGCGAGCGCCAAGCCCATAGCGACCGGCATTCCTCCGCCTACCACGGCATTGCCGCCGAAAAAGCGAAGCACTTTGTCAAACAGATGCATCGAGCCCCCGCGCCCGCGGCTACATCCCTCCTGCTTTCCGAACATCTCAGCCATGATCGAGCCGGGAGCCATCCCTCGCGCCAGAGCATGTCCGTGTTCGCGGTATGTGGTGACGATCGCATCTTCGGGACGAAGCACCTGCATCACGCCGACTGCGACCGCCTCCTCGCCGTTGTAGAGGTGCATGAACCCGCGAATCTTCTCCTGCGTGTAAAGCTCGGCGCACTTCTCTTCAAAGCGCCGGATCAGGATCATCTGGCGCAGTAGTTCCAGGCGATGCGTCGAATCGGTCATCCACCCGCCTCCAGCGTTGAGAGGTCGCCCTCGGGCAAGCCCAGTTCTCGCGCCTTGAGTAACCGGCGCATGATCTTGCCGCTGCGCGTCCGCGGGATCTGCGGCCGGAAGTCGATCTCCTTGGGCGCGATCGCCGCACCCAGTTTCTTGCGTGCGAAGCCGATTAATTCGAGTCTCAGATCCTCGCTCGCCACGTGCCCCGGCCGCAGAGCAACGAACGCCTTCACGATCTCGCCGATCGTCGGGTCGGGTTTGCCGATCACTCCGGCCTCGGCTACTGCCGGGTGCTCCATCAACGCGCTTTCCACTTCAAATGGACCCACCATGTGCCCCGCGGTCTTGATGATATCGTCGGCACGGCCAACGAAGTTAAAATAGCCGTCGGCGTCGCGGCGAGCCAAATCACCGGTGAGGTACCACTCGGTTCCGGAGGTGTCCTTGACGAAGCATTTCGCGTAGCGCTCCGGCTCATGCAGATAGCCGCGGAACATGGACGGCCACCCCGGTTTGAGCGCCAGTTCGCCCTCTTCGTCCGGCTTCTCGATTACTTCCACGATTCCAGTTGTCCGGCGCACGATCGCCGCCTCGACGCCGGGTAGGGGTTTGCCCATCGAGCCCGGGCGGATTTCCATCGAAGGGAAATTCGCAATCATGATGCCGCCGGTTTCTGTCTGCCACCAGTTGTCATGAATCGGCAAACCGAGTTTTTCCTGTCCCCACACCACTGCCGACGGATTCAGCGGCTCGCCAACGCTGGCGATCAAGCGCAGGCTGGCGAGATTGTAGCGCGAGCGTGGTGAACCTGGCACTCGCATCAGCATGCGGATTGCGGTCGGGGCCGTGTACCAGACGTTCACATTGTGGTTCTGCAGGATGTTGTACCAGCGCTCGGCGTCGAAGTCGCCCTCGTCGATGAGATTGGTCGCGCCGTGAAGCAGCGGCGCAATGATGCCGTATGAGGTCCCGGTAACCCAGCCGGGATCGGCGGTGCACCAGAAGATATCGTGCGGCCGCAAGTCCAGAACGTATTTACCCGTAATGTAATGCATTAACGCCGCGTTATGAACGTGAATCGCTCCCTTGGGCATTCCCGTCGTGCCGCTGGTGAAGTGGAGCAGCGCCATGTCTTCCGGACTTGTCTGCGGGACTTTGAATTCGGGCGAAGCCTCGGCCATCAGCGGCTCCAACGCCCAGACATTAGAGTCGATCCGTTCGCGCGCATCAGCCACCAGGATGTGGCGCAGTTCCGGAAGATCCTTTCGCAGAGCTGCGACCGTGCGTTGGTACAACCTTTCCGTAGTGATTAGCACTTTCGCGTTGCCCCGTTGCAGGCGTTGACGGACCGGCTCCGGTCCGAATGCCGAGAACATCGGGCAGAAAACGCTCGCATTCTTGAGCGTGCCGAGTGCGGCCGTATACAACGCTGGAATTCGGCCGGAGAGCGCGAATACGCGGTCCTGCGGCCCGACGCCAAGCTTACGCAAAACATTCGCGAAGCGGTTTGTTTGCTCTCGTAACTGGGCGTAGGTCGTGTCTCGAATCGCACCGTCGCGTCCCAGCCAGCGGATCGCCACGCAATCCCGAAGGGGACCAGCGGCTTGGCGGTCGACCGCCAGTTCGCCTATGTTGAACGAACCGCACCCGGCGAGTAAGTCACGCCTCACGTCATCCCAGGAGAAGGCGGCGCGGCTTCGC
>Ga0335078_10014885_pt1 | contig 11542 bp, 14 predicted proteins | sample Lox_Sample_32_FD_206711 | JGI IMG/M metagenome (GOLD analysis project Ga0335078, IMG submission 206711) | Soil microbial communities from Loxahatchee National Wildlife Refuge, Florida, United States - Lox_Sample_3.2 | ecosystem: Environmental > Terrestrial > Soil > Wetlands | place: USA...
TACACCATGCTCGCCAAGAGCGATCCCGAGCAGGCCAAGAAGCTGCTGGCATTGGCCGAAGAGGACGTCGCCAGCCGCTGGAAGCTCTACGATTACTGGGCCCACATGCCCGTCAACGGGGGAGAAAAGAAATGATCGACCTTTCCAGAACGATTGATCTTTCCACGCACTACCTCGGATTGAAGCTCAAAAACCCGCTGGTGGCCTCCGCCTCGCCGATGTGCGAGGATCTGGCCAACATCCGCCGCATGGAAGATGCCGGCGCCAGCGCCGTGGTGCTGCAATCGCTCTTCGAGGAGCAGATCGAGATCGAAAACGACGACCTCGACCGCTTCCTCACCGAGAGCGCCGAGCACTCCGCCGAATCCGTGACGCATTTCCCCGAGTTGACCCGTCGCGTGCGCGGCCCGGACGAGTATCTCGAGCACATCCAAAAGTGCAAGCAGGCGATCAAAATCCCCGTCATCGCCAGCCTCAACGGCTCCACCAGGGGCGGCTGGGTGAGTTACGCCCGCCAGATGGAGCAGGCCGGCGCCGATGCCCTCGAGCTCAACATCTATTACCTGCCCGTGGATCCGCGCATCAGCGGCGAGCAGGTGGAGCAGACCTACATCGATCTGGTGAAGGCCGTCAAGGCCGACGTCCATATACCGGTGGCGGTCAAGCTCAGCCCGTATTTCAGCTCCATGGCCAACATGGCTAAAAAGCTGGACGCCGCCGGGGCTGACGCGCTGGTCCTCTTCAACCGCTTCTATCAGCCCGACTACGACCTGGAAGCGCTGGAAGTGGTCCCCAACCTGGTGCTGAGCTCCTCGCACGAGCTGCTGCTGCGCCTGCACTGGATCGCCGTCCTCTACGGCCAGGTGAAAGCCGACCTCGCTTTGACCGGCGGCATCCACACCGCCACCGACGTGGTGAAGGCCATGATGGCCGGCGCGAAAGTAGCCATGATGACCTCCGCGCTTTTGAAGCGCGGCATCAACTACCTCGACACCCTGGCCACCGAGCTGCTCATCTGGATGGGCGAGCACGAATACGACTCCGTCCGCCAGATGCAAGGCAGCATGAGCCGCAACGCCGTCCCCCAGCCCGCCGCCTTCGAGCGCGCCAATTACATGAAGGTGCTGGGCTCGTACGCCATGCGGTAGGCGGAGGTCATCGTGCGATGGGTGGCGGAGCTATGCAGTATCATGAACCTATGCTCCGCTACCACGTTGCCTTCCACCTGCCGCGCGCGGCGGGCGAGATGGTCGTTGCGGAGGCCCTCGATTTTCCCGGGGCCGTCACGCAAGGCTTCGATCTGCAGGATGCGCGGCTGATGATTGCCAGCGCCATGGAAGACTTGGCCGCGTGTCTCCTTGAGGAAGGTAAGCCCCTGCCGATTCCAAATCCCGACGCAACGGGAGAGGCCGACCTGATTGAATTGGTGCCGCTCTCCGTGCATGTCGGAACGCCGCGGCCGTGAAGCGACACGAACTGATTCACCATCTGCAACGCGAGGGATGTCGGGTGGCTCGAGAGGGTGGCCGTCACACGATCTACACAAATCCCGCTAACAGCGCCAAAGCTCCCGTGCCGCGCCATTCCGAAATTGATAACCGCCTGGCCCGCAAGATTTGCGACCAACTGGGCATCCTTCAGATCCGTTAAGACCAGCCTCTCGCCCGCTTCTTGGTATCAGCAAGCCCATCGGGCCTTCTGGAGAAACTCAATCCCGGCGCGCGTGACGCGGACGTAGGACCGGCCGTTCCGTCTCTCGACGCAAACCAACCCACGATCGTTGGCGTCCTCCCAAACCGGAAGCCTCGGACAAGACGTGCGCCATGCGTCCATGGTTTCCTCGTAGGAACGATCGCGGATAGAAAGCCACTCCAGCAGATCTAGGACCAGCGCCTCGACGGTTGGCGTCATTCGTCTTTACTTTATCGGTCCCTACCGTCCCGCGTCTTCGCAGATGTACTCGAAGGTTTCGCCGCCGGGAATCCACTTCGAGGCCGTCTTCTGCGAGATCGTCCAGTGGATGGACCACGGCTTGGTGTAGGCGCCCGGATCGTCGATGGTCGCTTCGTACGAAAGCGTCTTCAGGTCGGGACGCGAAATGCGCTCCGTCAAGTGCAATTGGCTGGTAGTCGGATACGATCCCGCCGGCCACTGCTTTTCATTAAGCCCTACCGTATCGATCGCCAGCGTGTCGCCTTCCCAATGTCCGATGGAGTCGCCCAGAAACGTCGGCCGCGGATCCACCGGGTGCGAGCGCCCGTCCATATGAATCACCCGCCAGGAGTGCGGGCCGGCGATGTTCAGAATCAGGATCTCCTTTTGCTCCGGAACCTCCGTGATCTCGAAGCCCGGCGCGTTGAAGAACGCGGGGCCCGTCGCGGCTTTGCACGCCACCAGCGGCGAGTCTTTCGCGTTGGTCGCCTGGCGGTATTCGTAAACCGCGCGCGCCCAGGGCTGGAACGGAACATCCGCCGCGCGCGGAAAGCCGCCCAGGCCGGGCCGCACTTCCCAATAGCCCTTCTTGCCGGGTACCGAACCCAGACTCACGTGGCCATCCGGCCCGCGCGGCGCCGGCTCCGCCGCCGTGGCGCCGCTTCCCTGCCCGCCGGCGCGCTGCGCACTAATCGGCGCCACCACGCACAATGCCACTGCTAGCAACCGCACGCGCATCTCACCTCATCGGCAGCTTTTCGCCGCTGGCCAACACGAGTCTCGTGTTTTGCGTGGCGCCCGCGCGTGGGCTTCCGTCCTTGGAGAGCGCCGCATCCTCCACCGTCACCTTGTCGCCAATTTTCACCGTGTCCCGCTTCCAGCCGCCGCGCGTCAGCGCATACGGCGGCCCGAGCTCGATGGCCACCGTTTTCTGGGCGCCGGTCTCGTCTTTGAACGCGATCGAGAGATACGCGTGCGGATTGGTCCAATCCAGCTTCGTCACCACTCCCGTCATGCTCGCGATCTTGGTCGTGTCGTAATCTACGTCAAACGAGTGGTGCGCCATCACGGGACTGGCCGCCAGCAACGTCAGAACCAGCACTCCAACCTTCATCGTCATTCCTCCTCAGCGGATCAGCGGATGAACGTCGATTCCGCATTCTCCTCGCAGAAGTACTCCGGAATCTCGCGGTCGGAGACCCACGCAACGGTCCAGCCGCCCGTCCACGGCCGCGTGTACGTTCGCGGATCGTCCACTTTCACCTGGTATTTGAGCGTGTTGAAGTCCGGCCGCGAAAACCGCTCCGTCAGGTGCAGGGCTTCGGTGTGCGGCAGCCCGCCGTTCGTCATCCAGAAGTGTTCGTTGTAGCCGATCGAATCGACCACCAGCGTGTCCCCTTCCCAGTGCCCCACGGAGTTCCCGTAATAGCCGCGGACCACTTCGTCCGGCTCTCCCTGCGGACGCCCATCGGTGTAGATCACGCGCCAGTTGCGGTCCCCGCCGCCCAGCAGCACCAGGATGCGCCCGAGTTCCCGCTGCTCGACGAACTGAAATCCGTTCGGCGCCTGAAACTGCCGCGGGCCGCCGGGAGGCAGGCATCGTGCCATGGGGTCGTCTTTCAAAAGCGTGCGCTGGCGATATTCGTAGACGGCCTTGGCCCAAGGCAGAAACGGCGCCACGCGGTCCGCATCCGAGAGGTCGGCGAGAAGACCTTCGCGGTTCATGGCGATCTTCTCCCGCGTCTCTTCCACCAGCGCGCTGGCGCTCGCCGGTCCCCAGTATCCTTTCTTTCCCGGCGGAGCACCCAAACGGACCCGCCCGTCCGGCCAGCGCGGGGCCGGCTGGCGGCCGGGCGTGGTCGCCGCGGGCTGGGCCGGAACCACAAACAGTCGCTTACCGGTGCGCGTCAACACCACCGACGTGGCGAAGGCTTGATTGCGGTCGCCGCGCGCCGGAATCGCATCCACCGTCACCACGTCCCCGATGCGCAACGCATTCGCCTTCCAGCCTTCTTTTTCCAGCTCGAGCGGCTCGCCGAATTCCACCGCCCAGTTCTGCACCGTTCCGGCTGCATCCCGCACGTTCACAAACAAGAAGGCGTGCGGATTCACCCATTCGATGCGGGTGACGGCGCCTTTCAGCGTCACCTTCCGTTCGCGGTCGTAGGTGGCCGCGCGCTGCGCGAAGGCCGCGGCAGCGAGCACGAATCCAACTGCTGCGAGTCGCGTCATCGCCTAGTCCCGCGTGATTTTGAAATCGCCCTTCGTCGCGCCTTGGCGCCACGTGCCGGTGAGCGTGCGGTGATAGGACCCCAGATCCTCCAGCCGGCCTTCGGCGGCAATGTGCACCGCATTGCCCGAGGCATCCTTGGTGTCCGCCTCGATGCGAACCGTCCAGTTGCTCACATCCACGTAGACGCTGGCGATGGGAATCGAATCCGGCCCCGGATTGATCAGGCCGCTAACCTTCTTGCCATCCCAGTCCATCACCAGCGTGATCGGGGCTCGTTGGGTGGCCGTGGCCCCCCAATCGCCGGACCAGGTGCCCGTCAGAGGGTGCCCTTGCTGGGCCACAACCGGCAGCATCAGGAAGGCGAGCAAGACCAGGAACCGAGCAAACCACCGTCCCGCCATCGATCCTCCACCTCCCGGGCGCCGCCCATTATATACCCCGGATGACCGGCGAAGGCATTGGCGGCGCAGCGGTTGTCCCCGCCTCGTTAGCATTTTTTGTTGACCTTGCACTAACGATTGACAGTATTTAAGTCGGATGGCTGTAACGGCAAACTGGACTGTGTCGAACCTGGGCCAGGCTCTCGAGTCGGAAGCGGCACGCTATCGCAAGGCACTGGACTCGTTGGAGGCCCAGGAAGAAGCACGCCTCGCCCGCGTGGACGCGGAAATGGCCCGCCGCGGGCTCTTGCATTCCGACGCGCATCGGCAAGGTCACTTCGAGGCCCGCCTCGAAAAATTGAACCAAGCCATCGACAGCCGGATCGAGATCCGACGCGAACTCATCTGCACCTGTCCCGAACTGGGCACGGCCCCCGAATTGAAACGCTTGATGGACGCTATCCAGGACGATGTCGCGCGGCTTCGCACCGTGTGCCAAGGCCCGGGCCTGTTGATTCCCTCCGAGGTCTTCTCGGGACTGCGGGAGCGCAGCCAGGAAGCCCTCGACGTCTTGAGGCGCGAGGCCGCCTTCCCGACACCCGCCAAACCGAAACCCGCCGCCGTTTCCGTCAACGTCCGCGCCGCTACCTTCGCCGCCCAGCCCAGCGCCGGCTCGTCCATCGCGGCCGCCAGCCCCGTGAGCGTCCCCACCCGCGCTTCGCTCAGCGCCGCTGCCGGTTCGCCGACCGCCGTGGACGCGGCGTACCGCAAGGCGGAGGAGGTCCTCGTCGAAGTCGAGGAGCGCAACGCGAAACTCGCGGCCGCCTTGCGCCGCCTGGCGGCGGCCATCAAGGGCGCCGGCAAACTCGCCGACGAACGCGCCTGCTACCTCGAACAGGTACATTTCATTGCGGAACAGGCGGTGCGGCCTCCCGTGATCCGCCGCGTGAGCGTGGTCAAAGGCCTCTTCGTCGCGTTGCGCGCGGGCCTCCGCGATTTCGAGCCCGTGGCCGCGGCCTTGAATGCGGCCGGTCCCCTGATGGCAACGCACTTCGGCCTCACCTGGCCGCCTTCCCGCTAGCGGGCTCTGGCCAGGGCCTATTCACTACACTAGTGAATATGATGCCGTTCCGTGCCGCCGCATGGGTTTTCCTCTTGGGAGCCTGGAGCTCGATTGCGCCGCAAGACAGCCAACCGGCCCCTCCCGCTCTGTACATCTCGAAGGGCGCCTGCCCGTTCGAAGGCTGCGTGTACCGGCGTTGGACCGCGCGTCGAGCCTTGGATGTGGTGGATCGGCCGGGTGGAACTCGCGTGGTGGATCGCCTTCGCGCGTCGGAGCCCGTGGACGCCCTAACCGGGGAGGTGCACTGCCGGCCGCTCCGCATGGTGGCCACGCGCGATCATCCGGAACCCGGATCCTACGAGCCCACCTCGCCGCGTATCGCCAAAGGCGAGACCTTTTACCTGCTCCACTATTTGGGCGAGGGGGCGTGGAAGATCTGGTTCCGGGGCGCGGTGACCCAAATCGAAGGAGTGCCGGCCGGCTCACCGCTTCCCGAAACCACGTGGTGGGCGCAGATCCGAACCGAGCGCGGCATCACCGGCTGGGTCATCGCCACCGGCAACTTCGATGGCCAGGACCAATTGGCCTGACGCAACGCAAGTGTCGTGAGATGTCAGCCTAGCGGGGCTGCAACAAGAGCATGATCCCCACCGACGCCAGGATTGCACCTTCAATCAGCGCCAACGCGAGCAAACCTTTCAGCAGCCACATCGCTCCTATCGTACCCAAAAAACCAACCGGCAGATGCGCCGCGCCCCTACTTCCGGGCCGCGGCCTGGTTCATCTTCACCTGGAATTCGGGGTACATGGTCTCAGCCCCGCCCAGGGCGGCATCCAGGGGAATGTGGTGCTTGTTGGCAAACTCGCTGACGAATGGATTCTCGCCGGGCAGGTAGTGGGGCACCTGACCGGGCGGCCGGTTCGCAATCTCGACCACCGATTCGCAGGGATACAACCAGTTCATACCTCCCGGCAGGACTAATCGGAAGACCTGAGTTCGCACGAAAGGCTCCGTCAAAAACACCGGGTCGCTCACGATGCTCACATGGGTCAGATAGTCGCCATAGCGGATGAAATGCTCCACCAGCGTGGCCTCATCGCTCTCAGGCAAGCCGTTGCGTCTCAGTTCGCCCTGCTTCAGATGGGTGGTATAGACGGTGAGCATGTCTCCTTCCCATTTGCCGGTGGAAAACCCCATCCAGGTGTGCGGCGCGTTCGGAGAAGGGTGCGGGCGGCCGTCCATCCAGATGATGCGATTCTGCTCATACGTGCTGATGTACTGCCGGATCGCGATCACGTTTTGCGACTGGGGATCTCTCTCCTCCCAAATGCGCAAGTTCAGCGGCCCGCCGAAAATATAAGGCGCGACATGGACCTGGCATTGGTGCTCCGGTAACGTCAGGCGCGACGGATCCCAAGCCAGCGCCCAGGCACGCGCGCCTTCCGTGATGGGCACGCCGTAGTATTCGCCGATCGCCGGATTGCCTGAACTCTCTTCATGCGGGACAGGCGACCAGCTTCCGCTGAGATCGATCCCTGGAGAGGTATTGAACGATCCGGCAAACTGAGCGCACGCCGGCGCCCACATGCCGACGATCAATAACAAGGTGATTGCGAGTCGAAAGAGTCGTGGCAATGATCTCTCCTGGTCTTATCCGCCAACGCGCTTCCTACTCTAAGAGGGTCCGTGTGCGTTGTCAATCTTGGAGAGAACTGCTCCTGCTGCATGATGTTCCACGTGCCCGCGGCCGCCGCCCGGCTGCGCGCCACGGTGCGGAACTCGTACCGATCCACGTCGCAAGCCGCCAGGCAACCCTGCACCCGGTTTACGTGTCCGCGCACAACTAATTGCAGCGGACAGTTGCCATTCAATTGCACCGGCCACGGAATCGACAATTCGATCAACGCGCCGGCTCGGAATCGGTGATCCGATTCGAAGGTTACCTCGCCGCTGCCAACTTGCACCGTCCACCCGGTTCCGTTCTCTGCCGCCGCAGCGGGCTTCAGAACTTTGAACCGCAACGCGCATTTCATCGCAAAACCTTGAAGGCTTCTGCTCATCCCAGTCTCCCAGACTAGAGACAGCACAGTATCGAGATTGCGGCCTGCCCGTCAATATGGTTTTGGTACTGTTCCGATATAGATGGAGGCCGTCCTATTACGGCTCAACCTAGGGTAATACCTAGTATTCCGGCCGAGGCGCCGAACGGCGCGGGGCCGGTCCGCGGGGTTAGCGAGCTTCGGCGTACACCTGCCGCACAAATCCGTTAATGGAGGTGACATTCGGCCAGTCCGAGTTCTGAGCCCACTCCGGATACGCGGACTTGAATTCCTCCGTCAGCCGCTTTCCGGCATCGTCCGCCGAGAGGCCTTGCTTCTGCAGCGCCAGCGTTCGTGACCGCATGTCCTGAAGGAAAGCGCGCTCCTGCGCGATCAGTGAGCCGTCGCCCGGCCGGCTATGGTCCGGCACAACATACCGCGGTTTCAAAGCCTCCAGCTTGTCCAGCACCGTCAGCCAACTGCCGAAGCTGCCGCCTTCGCCAGCCACTCCCGGCACAACTTTGTTCTGCACGATGTCGCCCGAGATCAGCGTCCGGTCGGGATCGATCAGAATCAATTCGTCGCCCTTGGTGTGGCCGGCGCCCAGCCACATCAGCCGCGCCGTCGCGCCTCGCAGATCGAGCGTCAGCTCGTTCTCGAAAACCACGTCGGGCGTCCGCAACTGGCCGACGCCCTTGAGCAGCCCCGCGTATTCCGGCGACAGCCGATTGAACAAAGCCAGCAGTTCGGCGCCGTGCTCCACCAACTCCTGCTGCTGGACCGCGGGACGGAGCAGAATGGTCTCCGCGGGAAAGCCTCCCTCCCCGGCGGCGTGCTCGGGATGAAAGTGGGTGGTCGTGAGGTAGAGCTTGCGGCCTTTCGAGAGCTTCCTGGCCACACGCGCCACGGTTGCGCCATTCGAAGGCCCGAGCCCGGTGTCGACCACCAGCGTGGCCTGGTAGCCGACGACGATGGCCACATTGGGGAAACCCAGAATCACCTGCACGTGCTCCGAGACGCGCGTGGTCTTCTCAGAAAGGGTCGGCGGGGGAAATTGTGCCTGGGCGGCTACGGCCACGGAAAGCAACCCCAGTCCCAGTGCCGGAAAGCGCATCGATCCTCCTTGGCGATTGGTGTCTACTTGGACCAGAGTGACACAACTCGGACGCCGCCGGCACCACGGCTACGACCGCGGTAACCCCGCGCTCACGCGCGGGGCTGATTCTGGCTGCACCGGGCGCTCGCCGGACATTCAGCCCCGCGCGTGAGGGTCTGTGAAAAAATCCGCTCGCTTACGCTCCGCGGTCCTGTATCCAGCTCTGGACACAGAACCACGACCGTCAGGGAGTGGCCGTGGCCTCGAATATTTCACAGACCCGTGAGCGCGGGGTTACCGCGAACACAACAAAAGCCTCCCGGCGGATAACGTTAACCGGATGTTAACCGCGCCTGTTTACAAAACCTTTGCATCCGCCTCACCATCCCCGGGCCGGGCTGCCTTACGATTCAATCATGGAACGGCAAAGCGCAGTCTGGGGTTCGTAAGCAGGGCCGGGCACTTGGGTCGCGATAAGTCCAATGTGCTCAATGCCGCTGGGACTATTGGCTCCGTCCCGTCGGCAACCCGAAGGGTCCTCAGTCGAGAGTTTTTCTACTGCGGAACTAACATCGTCGCGGTTTCGTTCGTCTATCCAGAGTAGGAACCCCATGCTCAAGCCAATTTCATTGCACGCATCCTCTCAGAGCGGAAAACTGGCCGAACTCCGGGCGAAGACGGATCGCGACCTCGCGGTTCTGCTTGGGCGGGAATTGGAGCGGGGCTTTCAGCAGGCTGCCCAGTGCGAGTATGCCGAAGCAGAGGCCGCTCACGCGCGCGTTGCGGGTTTGTTGCCTTCCCTGCGCGCGCTTCGGCCCCAGGAATTCAGCTCTTTGCAGATCCGGCTCGACGAGCTTCGTGCGTACCTCGAGGAAGCCGCGTTTGCCGGCAACCGTCTCGCCAGCTAGCAGCGGGTGGCCACGGCCGCGTCGGCTTTTCTGGAACCGGTCCGCCTGGGAAACAACGAAGACCACCAGTTCTTGCGGCGCGTCAGCCCGCCGGGCCGGATCGGTGTGCCGTCCAGGACGGCGCGCGGGTTGTCCTGCAACAGGAGGCGCGCGGTGTCGGCGCCGAAATGCTCGCCCACATACTCCCACGCGGGCCGCAGCTCCGTGGTTCGATGCTCCACGTCGTGCGCGTCGCTGGCGAGAAAGTGAACCAGGCGCCGCGCCATGAGATCGTGGCTGGACTCCTTGGCCCGGTTTCCAAAGAAGCCCAGCAGCGACTGCGCCGTCACCTGGACCAGGCAGCCCATCTCCACCCAAGACTCCAGTTCCTCCGTCATCTTCTGCAGGAGCCGGTTGCGCTCCGGGTGCGTGATAATCGGGCGGATCCCGGCGTCGAGCATCGTCGAGAAAATGTCGCCGGTGCTCTTCGGTATGAAGCTGTCGGCGAATTCCACCAGCAGGTAGCCGCGATGGTTGATGGAATACTTGCCCGGCTCGCGCAGCGCGCTCTCGATGTTCTCCGGGGTGAGGTGAAAGTCGCACCCGTAGTGAATTCGCGGGGCTGCTCCCGCGGCGGCCTGCAGCGCGGCGATCTTCCCTTCCACCTCGGCCGGGTCGAACTCGAACTCCATGTTGGCGTGGGGTGTGGCGACGATATCGGTGGTTCCGGAAGCGGCCGCCATCCGGAGCATTTCAATCGAATCCTCGATCGTCTCCGAACCGTCGTCCAGACCCGGCAGAATGTGGCTGTGAATATCGATCATCAGGGCTCCCGTTGACGTGCCGGTTGGGCCGAATCCGAAGCCGGAGTCGCGACGGCACTATATGGTGTGGCGCGCGGTTCCAGCATGGCGCTCGCCGCCCGCGCCGACCTGGAATACGACGCCAGCAGCGCCAGCGCTTCCTGGTGTTCGGCGCGCAGGGCTTGCAGTTCCATTCGGGCCAGCCGCAGTTCGGCCGCCAACCGCTCCCGGTCCGCGTTCGCCGCGCTCCCCGACTCGGAGGAAAATGAAGGCTGTTCGATGCGCGCCGTGGCCGCCGCGCGGATGGGCGACACTTCCCCAGCGTTGTAGTAGATCAAGCCTGCAGCCAGGAGGACCGCCGCCGCCACCGGAGAAAGCCAGGCAGACAGGCCGATCGCCACCCGGCGCAACCCGGTCCGGCCCGGCCTCGGCTGGACCCGCACCGTCTCGGGCGCGCGCCGCGCCGCTATCGGAAGATGTCCCCGGAGCGACAGGTCGTATCGGCGCCGCTCTTCGGGATCGGTCAGCGTCGAAAGAATCTGGTTCAGCCGCCGCATCTGCAGTTCCGCCAGCCGCTTCACGCTTTCGTCCTGAAACCGGTCCGGATGCACCAGCCGCGCCAGCGTCCTGTAGGAGTGCCGGATTTCTTCGGCGGATGCCCCGGGCGTGACTCCCAACTCTTCGTAGTAGGTCATCGGGACACGCTCTCCGGCCTGCTGATGACTGCAACCTTCTTGGCGGCCTGCGCCGCGGCCAGGGCCCCCGCCATCGCAAAGAACCACCCGGCCAAGGCCGGCCGCTGCTGCATCGGATAATCCACCAGGCTGTGCAGCAAGACCGACATCAGGCCGAACCCCCACAAGGAGATCCACGCCGCCCTCGACAGCAGGACCGCCAGCACGAGCATCGCCAGCATGGCCGGTAAGCCGCCTTCCACGGCCCACTGGACCCAGTCGTTGTGGGCCTGATTAGCGAACGAACCGTCGTCATACAACGCGTAGGCCGGATACGCGGTCGGCCACGTGCCCAATCCGAACCCCATCCCGGGCCGGTCCTGCACCATGTGCACGGAAGAGACCAGCATCTCCCGCCGCGCCTGGTATGGATC
>Ga0335078_10014888_pt1 | contig 11541 bp, 11 predicted proteins | sample Lox_Sample_32_FD_206711 | JGI IMG/M metagenome (GOLD analysis project Ga0335078, IMG submission 206711) | Soil microbial communities from Loxahatchee National Wildlife Refuge, Florida, United States - Lox_Sample_3.2 | ecosystem: Environmental > Terrestrial > Soil > Wetlands | place: USA...
GCTCAACCACACCTGGCACTACCGCGGCGGCGGCTGGGTGCATGCGTCCGACCTGTTCAACACCGCCTACAGCGCCAGGGATGTCTCCGGCGTGCTGCGGGCGCTGCACCTGGGCCGGGTCGATCTGTACGGCGACTCCTACGGAAGCTGGTTCTCGCAGGTGTTCGCCTCCCGCTACCCGGGGCAGTTGCGGTCGGTGACGCTGGACTCCACCTACCAGGTGCTCGGCCTGGACCCGTGGTACACCACCACGGTGGTCACCGCCCGTCGCGCGTTCGCCCAGGCGTGCCGGCTGGCGGTGGCGTGCGCCGCGGCGACCAGGGGCAGCGGTGCGTGGGCCCGGATCTCGGCGCTGGCCGCCCGGCTGGCGCGGCACCCGGTCAGCGGCCGCGTGGCGCTGCCCGGCGGCCGCGCCGCGCCGCTCACCGTGACCGTGCTGACGCTGGTCAACCTGATCAACAACGCCGGCTTCGACCCGGTCGTGTACCGGGACCTGGACGCCGCCGGGCGCGCCCTGCTGGGCGAGCACGACCCGGTGCCGCTGCTGCGGCTCGCCGCGCTCTCGCTCGGCTTCGACGACACCAACTACCCGCTGCCCGAGTTCAGCGACGGCCTCTACTTCGCCGTCGGCTGCACCGACTACGTGCAGCTGTTCAGCCGGTCCGCGCCGTCGGCGGCCCGGGCGCGGCAGTACGCGGCGGCGCTGCGCGCCGAGCCCCCGCACACGTTCGCGCCGTTCACGCTGCGCCAGTGGACGTCGCTGGACCAGTACACCGAGGCCTACAGCGCCTGCCTGCGCTGGCCGTCGCCGCGGCGGCTGGTCCCGCCGATCGTGCGCCGGCCGCCGCTGGTCCCGCCCCGGCTGCCGGTGCTGATCCTGTCCGGGACGCTCGACTCGCTGACCCCCCGGCTAGGCGGCGCGACGCTGGTCGCCCGGCAGATGGGGCCGTCGGCGCGGCTGGTGACGGTGGCCAACCTGACGCACGTCACCCTGCAGGACGGCAACGACGCCTGCCCCGCGTCCATCTACCAGCGCTTCGTGCTCGACCCGGCCGGGCTGCCCACCGAGAACGTCTCCTGCGCCCGCAAGGTCACCCCGGTCCACACGGTGGGCAGCTACCCGGTGCGGCTGGCGGGCGTCGCCCCGGCTGTCCCGGCGCCGGGCAACACCGCGGGCCGGGCCGCCCGGCAGGCCGCCGCGGCCGCGCTGGCCAGCGCGGGCGACGAGCTCAGCCGGTGGCCGCTGCTGCCCGGCAACCGGGACGAGGGGCTGCGCGGCGGGACCGTGACGTTCGTCCCCGGGCACGGGCTGCTGGCCAGGCTGCACTCGGTGCGCTGGGTCACCGGCGCCCGGGCCGACGGCACCGCCCGGTGGGACCAGGCGACCGGCTGGGTGACGGCGCGGCTGACGGTGCGCTACGGCGGCGGCGCGACCGTGCGGCTGACCGCCCGCTGGCTGCTGTACGGCGCCCAGGACCAGCCCGCGGTGATCCGCGGCACGGCCGGCGGCCGGCGGCTGGCCGCCACGCTGCCGCCGCCGTGAGCCCCGGCCCGGCCGCGGCGCCCGGTCCGGCCCTGGCCTCAGCACAGCGACTCCGGGAGCAGTTGGTTGAGGCGGCCGGGTGCCCGGTCCGGCCCTGGCTTCAGCGCAGCCACTCCAGCAGCAGTTCATTGAGCCGGCCGGGCGCGTCCAGCGGGATCCAGTGGCTCGCGCCCGGGATCACCTCGTGCCGCCAGCGTCCCTCGACCCGCGACCCGGACCGCTCCATCTGGGCGCCGTCGAGGTAGTGGTCGCCGGTGGACCAGATGCCGAGCGTGGGCACGGTCACCGGGGGGAGCTGCGGCGTAGTGCCCGGCAGCCGTGGCGCCAGGTTGGCCCGGTACCAGTTCAGCGAGGCGGTGAGCGCGCCGGGCCGGGACAGGTCGGCCAGGTAGCGGTCCTGATCCCCGTCGCCGCGGGACAGCTCCCGCAGCAGGGCCCAGTCGTTGTGCTGGAGTGAGGCCTCGGCGACCCCTTCGAACTGGAAGAACAGCTGGTACCAGGCCATCTCGCGCTGCCGCAGCGTGCGCGGCAGGGTGGGGTGGCCCACCGACAGCACGGTCAGCGTCCGGACCCGGTCCGGCAGGAACGTGGCGGCGAGCCAGGCCACGGCCGCGCCCCAGTCGTGCCCGACCACATGCGCGGACCCGGCCCCGCACGCATCCAGGATCGCGGCCACGTCCCCGACCGCGTTCGCCAGCGCGTAGTCGGCGACCTCGGCCGGCTTGTCCGAGCGGCCGAAGCCCCGCATGTCCGGGGCGAGGACGCGGAAGCCGTGCGCGGTGAGGAACGATACCTGGTGACGCCACAGGTGCGCCGAGTCCGGCCAGCCGTGGAGCAGCAGCACCGGGGTCCCGCTGCCGTGCTCCTCCACGTGCAGCTTGACGCCGCCGGAGTCGACCGTCCGGTCGGTCATGCCAGCAGCGCCAGCAGGTCGGCGCGGGAGGGGCCGGGCATCGTGAACGGCTCCCGGCCCGCCGGGGCCGTGGCGACCCGCTCGGCGAACCCGGGCCTGCCCATGATCTCCGCCGGCAGGGCCAGCATCGAGATGACATCCAGGAAGCCCCGGAACACGTCGGCGTCGTAGAGCATCGCCTGCTGCAGGGCCACCATGCCGCTCGGGTCCTCGCCGTCCTGGCCCCGCACGGCCCTGCCCTCGATGGACGCGTCGAGCTGTTCCTTGCGGGCCCGGTCGAACGCCACCGTCTGCCGGTACCAGGGGAGGATCCGGTCCTGGGTCATCCGGTCGTGCTCGGCCGCGAGCACGACCGGATCGCCCAGGTGCTCGGCGACCACCTCGGCGGTGCCCGCGGCGTGCATGAGCCCCATCGTCATGCCCCGGCCGAGGGACGGGTTCGTGCAGGCCAGCGCGTCACCGACGGGGAGGATCCCGGTCACCACCGGCGTCCCGTCCAGCACCGGCCGCCGGTACCGGTCCACGATGCCGCTCATCGCCAGGATGTCGCTGACCGGCTCGGCGTCGGTCAGGTGCGCGTGCAGCGGGCAGGCGGCGAGCACCGCGGCCCACTTGTCCGGGTGCCGTACCTCCTTCAGCGCCTGGTCCCGGGAGGAGATGTAGATGGTCACCGACCAGGTGCCCGCGTCGCCGGGCAGCGTCAGCAGCGAGAAGCTGCCCAAGGGCGTCAGCAGGCCGGTGAGGAAGGCCGGCGGGTCGCCGGACGGGGACCAGAAGTACCGCGTGTAGTAGCTGAACCCGGAGTCCTCGGCCTCCTCCGCGAGCGGGCGGGCGCCGAGGTCCGCCAGCCAGCGGGGCAGGTCGCTGCGCCGCCCCATCGCGTCGATGACCAGGTCGGCGGGCAGGTCCTCGCCGGCCGTGGTGCGCACGCCGGTCACGTGCGGGACGCCCGGGGCGGCGGCCGGGCCGGTCAGCAGCCCGGCGACGGCCACGCCGCGGCGGACGTCGACCGTGCGCCCCGCGCAGGTCGCGACCGCGTACTCGATCACCGGGCGGCGGGCGGTGAGGGTGACGAACCTGTCGTCCCCCGGCCGCGGCGCCCGGTCCTCGATGAACGGGGGCAGCATGCTCAGCGAGTCGAACCGGGACGCGTCGCAGGACAGCAGCGCGTCCCGCACCTCGGGCAGCCGCTCGTCCAGGATGTGCCGCCCGCCCGCGTGGAGATAGTGCGGCTGCCGGAACTGCGCGATGCCGCGCCGGTCCCAGGCCCGCCAGGCGTCCGCCGGTGAGCCCGGCACCCCGCAGTCGTCACGTTCCAGCACGGTGACGTCGCAGCCGTCCCGGGCGAGCATCATTGCGGCCGACAGGCCGACGATTCCCCCGCCCACCACGATGATCCTGGGCATCAGATTCCCCCCGATCTTCCGTATTGCACAATAGAGCGCCCGCGCGCCCGGGTCAGCTGATCACCGCCTGGTACACCAGCTGCCGGAGCTGGTACCTGAGCCGGTAGGTGCTGGAGGGCAGCAGCTGGGTGTAGAACGAGACGGCCAGCTCGTCGCGCTGGTCGAGGAAGAACGCGGTGCTCGCCGCCCCGCCCCAGGACAGCTCGCCCTCGGCGCAGGGCACCCGGCCGGGCACCGGGTCGATGACCACGGCGAAGCCCAGGCCGAAGCCCACCCCGGTGAACGGGAACTCGGCGTACAGCGGCCTGCCGAAGGTCTCCAGGTCCTGGCCTCCGGGCAGGTGGTTCCGGCCCATGTAGGCGACCGTGCGCGGGCTGAGCAGGCGGGTGCCGTCCAGCTCGCCCGCCGGGCTGCCGGGCGTGTGCAGCAGCATCTGCATGAACCGGTGGTAGTCCGCCGCGGTGGCGGCCAGGCCGCCGCCGCCCAGCAGGATGCCGCGGTGGCGGATCATGCCGCCGAGGGAGTCGAGCCTGGTGATCCGCCCGTCCCGGCCCGGCATGTACAGGGCGGCCAGCCGCCCGGCATCGGCGTCGCCGACGTGGAACGCCGTGTCGGTCATGCCGAGCGGGCGCAGGATCCGCGCGGCGAAGAACTCGTCCAGGGGCTGCCCGGACGCGACCTCGATGACCCGGCCGAGGACGTCGGTCGCCACCGAGTAGTTCCACTCCGCGCCCGGCTGGAACAGCAGCGGCAACGCCGCCCACCGCTCGCACGCCTGGGCCAGGTCCATGCCCGGCGGCGCGGCCCACTCGAACCCGGCGTCCCGGTACAGCGCGTCCACCGGATGCACCCGGTGGAATCCGTAGGTCAGGCCCGAGGTGTGGGTGAGCAGGTGCCAGATCCGCACCGGCCCGGTGGCCGGGACCGTGACCTGCCGCAGGTCCGAGCCGCCCGCGTAGACCCGGGCGCCGGCGAAGGCCGGGATGAACTTGCTCACCGGGTCGGTGAGCTCGAACGCGCCCTCCTCGTAGAGCATCATCGCGGCGACCGAGGTGACCGGCTTGGTCATCGAGTAGATCCGCCACAGGGTGTCCGGCTCGACCGGCAGCCCTGCCTCGACGTCTCGCGACCCGTAGCAGGACACGTGCGCGAGGCGGCCCCGCCGGCTCACCGTGACCAGCCAGCCGGGCAGGCGGCCGTCATCGACGTAGCGGGCGAAGTAGCGGTCGATCCGCCGCAGCCGGTCGCCGTCCAGGCCGACCTCGGCCGGGTCGACCTCTGCCTTGAGTCCGTTCATGTCCTGGCCTTCCTCGCCGGCGCGGTGCTGGCACCGATTGTGCGTGCTGTGCTCACGCGGGGTCCAGTCCGCATCCGATCCGGTCGTCCTCGCCGGACCCGGCGCTCGCGCGCCCAGAAGCATCGTGTCACGATAGATATGTGCGCGAGGCAGCCCTGTGGGTGCGGCGATGCTGATGCGGGCGGCGCGCCGGTCATGGCGGGCCGCCGCCCGGCGCGTGGCCCGCCGCGCGGATCCCGCCTGGTTCGCGATGGTCATGGCGACCGGGATCGTTTCGGCGGCGCTGCGGGCGGACGGGCTGCCCGGCCCGGCCGCCGTGCTCCTCGCCGCGGCGGCGGCGGCATTCGCCTTCCTCGCAGCCGTGATGTGCTGGTCGGCTGCGGCATTCCCGGCGCGGCTGCGCGCCGTGCTGGGGCGGCCGGACCGGGCGTTCACCTCGTTCGCCGCCGTCGCGGCGTCCAGCGTGCTCGGGAACGGCCTGGCCGCCGCGGGCCACCCGCTGCCCGCCGGGGTGCTCGCCGGGCTCGCGGTGCTCCTGTGGGTGGCCCTGACCTGCCGGATCCTGGTCCTCCTCGCCACATGGCGCAGGGACCGCCGGCCGGCCGGCGTGGTGAACGGTACCTGGTACCTGTGGGTGGTCGGGACCCAGTCGCTGGCGATCGCCGCGGCGTTCAGCCGGGCCGGCGGCCTGCTCCCGGCCCGGCTCGCGGCACCGGCGGCGGTCGCGGCGTGGTCGGCAGGCGCGCTGCTGTACCTGGTGGTCACCGGCCTGGTGGTGGCCCGGCTCCGGCTCGCGGGCCTGCCGCCGGCGGACGAGGCGGCGCCGTACTGGGTGGCCATGGGGGCCGCGTCGATCACCGTCTTCGCCGCGGCCCGCATCCTGCCGCTCGCCGCCACCGTCGCCGCGGTGCGGCTGGTGATCACCACGGCCGCGCTGGCCGCCTGGGTGCTCGCCACGGCGCTGATCCCGCCCCTCGCGGTGCTGACCGCCGCCCGGCGCCCCCGGCCGCTGCGGCCCCGCTACAGCCCGGGCGCGTGGGTGGTCGTCTTCCCGCTCGCCATGTATGCGATGGCGGGGCTGCGGCTGGGCCCGGTCGCGGGGATGCCCGCCATCCAGCGCGCCGGCGCGGCGGCCGGGTGGGCCGCCGCCGCCGTCTGGGCCCTCACCAGCGCCGCGGCCCTCATCAGCGCCGCGGGCCCCGCCGCCGCGGCCCTCGCCCACCGGCGGCGCGGGCGGGGGGACAGGGCACCGGGCGGCCCGGGGGACGGGGCACCGGGCGGTCCGGGGGACGCGGCACCCGCCGCGATGACCCTCGCCGCCGGACGACAGGACAGGTGACCACGATGAGGCGATTCAAGTACCAGGCCATGGTCAAGCTGCGGCCCGCCGGTGACGGCAGCGCCCCGGCGGCGCTGCCCGCCGACACCTGCCGGATGGTGATCAAGGCCCGGCACCGGGAGACCGGCGCCACCAAGATCTTCAGCTCCCTGGTGACCAACGAGGGCGGCGCGGCGGGCGGCTCCGGGATCAGCGTGGTCATGCTGGTGCTGGGCGATGACGCCGGCGACTACCTCGCCCCGGGCGAGCGGTTCGCGCTCTGGCGGGGCCACGAGATGGGCTCCGGCATCGTGACCCGGCGCGTCTTCGTCTGACCGGCGCGCCTGCCCCACAGGTCTCCGCCGTCACTTCCGGCACCGGCCGGGCGCCGGGGCTTCCGCTTCGCGCGGGCATCTCCCGGCACCGGCCGGGCGCCGGGGTTTCCGCTTCGCGCGGGCATCCCCGGGCACCGGTCCGCGCCGGGCTCTCCGCGCGCGAATCTATGCTAATCTTTCATAACGATGGCGCCGTGGCCAGTGGCGTTCCCGTCTCGTGGCCCTGATCCGGAGTCCGGGAGGTGCCGTGCCCGCTGCCTCGCGGCCCGAGTCCGCCGGCGGCCGTGGCTCCTCGATGACGGGCAGCCGGCCGCCGAAGGCCGCGATGCTGGTGGCCCAGCGGATCGTGCGCGACGTGGTGCGCGGCGGCCTGCGCCCCGGTGACCTGCTCCCGCCCGAACGGGCGATGCTGGAGACCTACGAAACCGGGCGGGGCACCCTGCGCGAGGCACTGCGGCTGCTGGAGTTCCAGGGCGTGATCGCGCTCAAGCCGGGGCCGGGCGGCGGGCCCATCCTGATGAACCCGGCCGCCTCCCACCTGGCCAGCACGCTGCAACTGCTGATGCAGCTCAACCAGGCGCCGTACCGGGTGATCGTGGAGGCCCGCGCGGAGCTGGAGCCGATGGTCAGCCAGCTCGCGGCCGGGCGGATCGGTGCGGAGTCCCTGGCCGAGCTGTCCAGGAGCGTGGAGCAGGCGCGCGGCGCCCCGGACGACATGGAGTCGTTCCGGGACGCCGCCGCTCACTTCCACGAAGTGATCGCCTGGTCGTCGGGCAACGTCCTGTTCGCCTACCTCGTCGACGCGCTGCTGGGCATCCTCGACGGCACGGTGATCGGCATCGATTACCCCGGGCAGCGCCCCGCGGCCGTGCGCCTGGCCCACGAGGAGATCTACGCGGCCATCTCCCGGGGTGACGCGGCCGCCGCGGCCGGGCGCATGCGCGAGCACATCGAGGCAGGCGCGCTGGACGCGCAGCGCAAGTTCCCCGAGATCCTGGACCAGACGATCACCTGGGACCGGCTGCTCCCCTGACGGCGCGGCTGCGTAGGCTTTCCTGACATGCCCGCTAACTCCCCGACGATCCTCGCCACCTCCGGCGGCCTGCGCCGTGGCAGCCGCACCGAAGTCGAATTCAGCCCGCTGGTGCTGCACGCCATCGAACTGTCCGGGGTGAGCGGCCGGGCGCCCCGGCTGTGCCACGTCGGCACGGCGGGCGGCGACCAGCGCTGGTTCCAGGCGTGGCTCACCGATGCCGGCCATGCGCAGGGCATCGCCGTATCGCACCTGAACCTGTTCAGCATGCCCAGCAGCGACGACATGACCGGCGTCCTGCTGGACCAGGACGTCGTCTGGGTCGGCGGCGGCAGCGTGGCGAACCTGCTCGCGCTGTGGCGGCTGCACGGCCTGGATCACAGCTTCCGCCGGGCCTGGGCGGCGGGCGTGGTCCTGGCCGGCGTGTCCGCGGGCTCGATCTGCTGGCACGCGGGCGGGACCACGGACTCCTTCGGCCCCGAGTTGCGCCCGGTGACCAACGGGCTGGGCTTCCTGCCGTACTCCAACGGCGTGCATTACGACTCCGAGGCCCAGCGCCGGCCCCTCTACCAGCGCCTGGTCGCCGACGGGACGCTGCCGGACGGCTACGCCACCGACGACGGGACCGGCCTGGTCTACCACGGGACCGCGCTGACCGAGGCGCTGGCCGAGGTGCGGGGCAAGGGTGCCTACCGGGTCACCCGGGATGGCGGCAAGGCCCGCGAGGAGCGGATCGAGCCGCGCGTGCTGCCCGGCGCGGACTGACCCGCCGCCGGGAACCACGCCCTCCCGGCCCGCGTCCGCCGGGCAGGCCGGGGAGTGCGCCCCGGCGGCCCGTGCGCGGGTCAGGCCCGGGCAGCCCCGGCGAGCCCGGCCGGGGCGGCGGTGCCGATGAAGCTCCGCAACACCCTGCTGAACAGGTCCGGCGCGGTGGCGGGCCAGTTGTGGCCCTGGTGCGGCGCGATCCAGAGCCTGCCCGCCGGGAGGCCGCTGGCCAGTTCGCAGGCGGCCGGCACGGCACGCCAGTCCCGGGAGCCGCAGACGACCAGCGCTGTCGCGGTCACCTGGGACAGGCAGTCGCGCAGGTCGGTGCGCTCAAGCTCGCCCAGCATCCGCAGCCACTCCGCCCGGCCGCGCACGTCGGAGAACAGCGGGAGCGCGGGCGCGGGCAGCCGCCGGAACCGGCGCAGCGCGGCGGGCAGGTCGCGGCCGGGGACGACCGGTGTGCCGGTGACGACGAGGCTGGCCACCTGCGGCCCGAGGCGCGCGGCGGCCCGGATGGCCACGACCCCGCCCAGCGACAGGCCGCACAGGTGCACCGGCGCGGTCTGCACGGCGATGACCTCGCTTACCGCGTGCGCCGCGCCCGCCATCGTGAACGGCCCCCCGGAGCGGCCGAACCCCGGCAGGTCGGGGGCGAGGACGTGCCAGTCCGCCGACAGGTCGGCCAGGGCCGCGCCCCACATGCGCCCGGCCCGGCCCGAACCGTGCAGCAGCACGACCACCGGTGCCGTCGCGGCACCGGCCTGATGGATCCGCAGTCTCACGGGCCCATTTTCGCCGGGCCGGCGCCCGTGCGGTACCCCACCGCCGGGCCGGCCGGCCCCCGGCGCGCCGGAGCCCAGGTCAGCGGGGGAGGCCGTATTGCCTGCGAAGCAAGGAGTCGTAGGCGCGAGCCGGGAGCACCCGGTTCATCGTGACCAGGCTCTTGGCGACGGGGTTGATCAGGTAGCGCGCCCGGGGGCGCCGGGCGGTGACCGCCTGGGCGATGACCCTGGCGACATCCTCCGACGTCGAGCCGAAGCGGCCGACCAGGCCCTCCTGGCTCCGCCCGAACGAGGCGCCGACCGCGGCCTTGTACGCCGCGTAGGGATCGCCGTCCTCGGCCGGGGCGGGCTGGCCGCCGGCCGGGGCGGGGCCGGGCGCCGCGGCGGTGGACAGCGAGGCGGCGGCCACGTCGTTCCACGGCGTCTTGACCGGCCCCGGCTCGATCAGCACGACGTCGGTGCCGAACTGGGCGACCTCCATCCGCAGCGCGTCGCTGAACGCCTCGACCGCGTACTTCGAGGCGTGATAGAACGCCCCGCCTGGCAGGGTGATCCGGCCGCCCATCGAGGACACGTTCAGGATCCGGCCGCGGCCCCGGTGGCGCATCCCGGGCAGCACCAGTTGGGTGAGCCGGACCAGGCCGAAGAAGTTGGTCTCGAACTGGCGGCGTATCTCGGCCATGGGAAGCTGCTCGACCGGGCCGTACAGCCCGTAGCCCGCGTTGTTGACCAGCACGGCGACCGGGCCGTCCGCACGTTCCACGGCCTCGACGGCCTGCGTCATGGACTGCTCGTCGGTCACGTCCAGCGCCAGCGTGCGCAGGCCGCGGCCGGCGAGATCGGTGATCGCCTCGGTCCGCCGGGCGGTCGCGTACACGGTGAGCCCCGCCTCGTGCAGGCGCAGCGCCGCCGCCCGGCCGATCCCCGACGAGCAGCCGGTGATCAGCACCGGTGCCGAGCCTCTTCCGCTGACCATGATGCAGGTCCCCTTTCGCATGCCGCCGGGACCAGGTAATCACCTCCCGCCGCGGCCCGCACGGCCGGTGCCCCTTCGCCGGCCCCGATCGTCACCACGCGGCCGCCGCCCGGGAGCGTGCTCAGTGGTGCGGCCACATCGGCCGGCGCAGCACATCCGTGACCGCGTCGTCCAGGCCCGGGCAGACCGGCACGATCCGGTCCACCCCGAGCGACGCCAGGACCGCCCGTACCGGGGGCGTCGGCGCCACCAGCCACAGCCCGGCACCCCGCGCCGATGCCCGAGTATGCATCAGCATCAGCATCCGCGCCGCGGCGACGTCACAGTGCACGGTGGCGCTCATGTCCGCCATCAGCACATGCACCCCATCGGCCAGCGTGCGGGCGAGCACCTGGCGCACCTGTGCGGACCGGGCCCGGTTGATGTCCACCGGCAGCTTCACCATGGCCCACGTTCCTACCCGTGCCACTGGCAAGCCCTCCCGGCTATCCACGGTCTCCCACTCCTCGACGAGGCAGTGCCGGGATCCGCCGACGGGGCCTATGGGAAAGCCAGCCGGGCGGAATCCCCGGCTGGCTCGACAACCGTGTACAGAAACGTACCATCCGATCACTCAACGCACAACGCCGCGTGCGGCGAATCGCCGGCCAGCGACGACGCGGCCGCGCGGTGACCGTGAGCAGCGTGGCGCGGGTGTCGTGCGGGATCAGCGATCCCCGGGTACCGCCATCTCGCCGAGCGGCGACCAGTCGTCCTGCGGGACCGTCACGTTGATGACCCTGGGCGTCTCGGCGAGGTAGCGCGGCAGGGCCCGCTGCGCGGCCCTGAAGTGCTCGGACTGGACGTGCGCGGCGCCGGCCTCGCCGTCGCGGAAGGCCTCCACCAGCACGTACTCCGCGGGATCCGCCAGGCTTCTGGACCAGTCGAACCACAGGCAGCCCGGCTCCGCGCGGACCGCCCGGGTGAACTCGGCGGAGATCTCGGGCCAGGCGTCGGCGTGCTCGGGCAGGATCCGGAACTTGGCGGTGATGAAGATCATCGGACTCCCTCTGCGGTGGCGCCGGCAACCATCGTCGCGCAGCGGCCGCCGGGCGCGCCAGCCCCTGGTCAGTTGGAGCTGTAGGGCGAGTTCCGCAGGTCCGGGGCTGGTGTCGCGGTGAGCGTGCGCAGCAT
>Ga0335078_10014889_pt1 | contig 11540 bp, 4 predicted proteins | sample Lox_Sample_32_FD_206711 | JGI IMG/M metagenome (GOLD analysis project Ga0335078, IMG submission 206711) | Soil microbial communities from Loxahatchee National Wildlife Refuge, Florida, United States - Lox_Sample_3.2 | ecosystem: Environmental > Terrestrial > Soil > Wetlands | place: USA: Florida...
CCGACCTGGCCAGGCTGTGGAGTTTGAGAACCAGGGTTTTGCTGACCCGGGTGAACTCGCCGTCCGAGGCGAGGCAGGCCTGGGCTCCCTGGACATCGCCGGCTTTCTTCTTCCGCACCACCTCCGCCGCCGTCTGATGGAATTGAGCATGCAGCGTGTTGATTTCGCTGAAGTGGCGCTCCAGCGCCTGAGCTCCCTCACGCTCCAGCCATTGTCCGAATTCGCAACCATTGGGCCGCTGAACCTTCGTCGGCTCAAGGTCAATCTTGCCTGCCATGAACTTTTCGAACCGGGTCTTCCACATCCCGTGGGCGCCGATCGCCTTCTGGAGTTGCTGTTGCGTGGACAGTACCGCTGCTTCCTGGTTCGCTTCGAACCTGAAATACCCCACCAGCGACTGCAGATCAACCGCCATGCGCGCCAGTTCGCTGGAGGCCGCCCGGCCGCCCGAAGCGCCGTTGCTGGTGTTTTGGGCGGCAGTGGCCACGGCCGTAATGTTCGCAGCCACCTGGCGTCCGCTATCCGCCGCTTCGGTCACGTTGCGCGCGATCTCGTTGGTGGCGGCGCTCTGTTCTTCCACGGCGCTGGCAATGGTGTTGGAAATGTCGTTGATCTGGGTGATCACCTGGCTGATCTGGGCGATCGCTTCCACGGCGCCCTTGGTATCGCCTTGAATGGCCTCGATCTTTTGGGTGATGTCCTCGGTGGCCTTGGCGGTCTCTTTGGCCAGTTCTTTCACCTCGTTGGCCACCACCGCGAAGCCCTTGCCGGCTTCACCGGCGCGCGCGGCTTCGATGGTGGCGTTCAGCGCCAACAGGTTGGTCTGCTGGGCGATGGAGGTAATCACTTTGATCACCTGGCCAATCTCGCTGCTCGCCTGCCCCAGCTTAGTGACGGTAGCGGTGGTGTTTTCAGCGGTTTTCACCGCGCCGTTCGCCACCCGGGCGGCGTCGGTGGCGTTCTTGGCGATCTCCTTGATGGAGGCGGTCATCTCCTCGGTAGCCGTGGCCACGGTTTGCAGATTCTGGGTCACGCGTTCGGCAGCAGCAGAGACGACGCCCGACTGGGTCGAAGTCTCTTCGGCGTTGATGCCCATCTGCTGGCTGACGGTGGACAGTTCTTCCGAGGCGCTGGCCAAGGTTTGCGAGTTTTGCGCGATGTCTTGCATGCTCGACGTGAGCTTCTGGACCATGGTGTTGATGTGGGTTTTAATCGCGGCGTGGTCGCCCTTGTAGTCGCCGACGATCCGTGCCGTAAGGTCGCCGTCGGCGATTCGCGCCAGCGCGGCGGATGCTTCCTCCAAGGGCTTGGTGATCGCATTGAGTGTCTCGTTGACTCCCTCGATCACACTGCGATACTCGCCTTTGTGCTTGGAAGCATCGGCCCGAGTGCTGAGCCGACCTTCCACCGCCGCGCTCGACAGCATGCGAGTGTCGGCGACCAGGCCGTTGACCCCGTCCATCATGCCGACGAAGGCCGGAATCAGTTCGTCGTTGGCAGACCGTTTGCCAACCTTCCTGAGCTCAGCGAGATCCTTCAAGTAATCCCCGACGGCAACGTTCTGCATGACTCTCTGGAGGTTCTTGAGCCGGTCTTCCGTGGCGTTCACAGCTTGGGCGACCTCCGCAAAAATGCCCGGATACTGGCCTTTAACGCTCAACGTAAAATCATTCACGGCCACGCGCTGCATCACCTTATTGGCTTCGACCAATCCTTCCAGGCCGTCGATGCAGGCGTTGAGGTTGTCCTTGATGGTGTTGAAGTCGCCGTGGTAAGTGTCCGTGACTTTGGGAGGGATATCCCCCATGCCGATCCGATCCACATACTCGGCCATGAGATTGATAGGCTTCACGAAGGCCTCAATCAGGTCGTTGATGCCAGCCACCAGCTTTCGCCAGTCTCCCGCAAAAGCGTCGGCGTTTCCGCGGCTGGCGAGTTTTCCGTTCAGGACGGCCGCCGTGAGTTCGTTGAGGTTCCTGGACACACCCAGCAGATTGTCCCTGAGCCGGTTCACCCGTTGGGTGGCGATGATGCGCTTGCCGGGGAAATCGGGCAGGGTGTTGCTAAAGTCGCCTTCCGCGTACGCGCCAATCAGGTCGAGGATCTTCAGGATGTCCGTGATGTGCGAACGAACGGTGTCGTTGGCACGCGTCACAATCTGCCGGTAGGCGCCGGCAAACCGCTCTTCCGACGCGAAGGCATCGATGTCGCCGGCGCTCTGACCTTCATACATTTGGGTCATCTCGGAGAACATGGCATTGAGCGTGTCAGCACAGCGATTTAGCGCGTTGCCCATCGCGCCCAGCTCGTCGTTCGTGGTAACCGTGACATGCTGGCTGAGATCGCCTGCTTCCAGGGCCCGCAGCGCACCGGCGACCTCTTCAACAGGCCTTCCGATGACACGGGAGATCAGGTTGCCGAGCAGCAGGGATAGTGCCACCACCGCGAACATGATGACGATCGTCAGGAGCCAGGCTGTGGAGTAGGTTTGAGCGGATGCAGCCATGGCGCGACTCGAGGCCTCGGTTTTGCTTTTGGCGAACCGGTCCAGGGCCGCGGCGGCGGCGGCGTACGCCGGGGACATATGCGTCGCCCCGAATTTCACCGCGTCTTGTCTGTGTTGCTGGTCGCTGGTGCGGTCCATTTCAAACATCTGGCTGCGGAAATTTGCATAGTCGGACCAGCTCTGGTGCACCGTTTCCAGGTCGGCGCGTTCCTCCGGGGTGAGCTGCGCCTTTTCAGCTTCGGCGATCGATTGATAGATCTGGGCGTCAAGGGAAGCGACCGTGGCTTCCATGGCCGGTTGTTGCTCGACGGTCGCGAGGTTGTGCCGCACCGCCCAGAATCGGCCTTCCAGCATCTTGCTGCGGATATTCCAGCCTTCAATCTCCGGCTTGGTCTGGTTTTGCTGAACGTCCTCAAAGCGGGCCTGCATGGAAGACATGCTCCGCACCGAATAGGCGCCGAGAACGATCGTAAATCCGCTAATCACCAGAAAGGCAACCAGCAGCTTGGTCATCACCTTCCAATTGGCCATTAAACGGGCGATGAGGTTAACGCTACGTTGAGTTGAGGGCATGATGCGCTCCTTCAGTTAACTCTATGTCCATCAATAACATTCCCAGGATTTGTCAGCAAGCCATGTATTTTCATTATGCTAGCGGCCCGAGCAGTTCCCTGAAAATTAGCTAACTGCATTTGTTATCAGTAATATTCCAGCTTTTTTCGATAACCTATTTGTTTTCAAACACATTCCAGCTTTGCGGCAATTCTAAAATAGAAGTCGTTTATTATCATGATATTCCAGCTTCGTTTGTCTCAAAATGAGCGGGGGTACCCTCCTCTCGAATGCTCGATTTCAGCCATTAAGTAGCGGACCTGCCGCCCAAGGTCCGCGGCTTTTCCCGGTTGCGAGCACAAGGTTTGTATCAGTGGCTTCCAGCCGTGCCACGGGCGCCGTCTTGTATCAGGGCACGGCTTCAGCCGTGCCGACTGAAGCCAACCCATCAGTGGGCTTTTTAGCCCCTGCTGCTTTTTACCTCGCAAATAGGTAAAGCAATAGGGAAACGCTCCCGGCGAGTCCGCCAACCTCGCCTTCACGGGATTCTCCGCAATGTATTGTCGATGTCGCAGGAAGTTCTCCTGGCCGTCAACCCGTACGTCCGAAAATCCCCGCTGCCAGACCTCTCCCCCATATCCCAGTTCCTTCCTGAGCCAGTAGGAAAACCCGCCCTTGACAAACTGCAGAGCCTTTTCAATTGTCATGTCACCCTGGACCGTGATCAGCAGATGCACATGGTTGGGCATCACGACGAAGTCATGCACCTGGAACTTGCGTGCCACCACGTAGGAGCGCAGGACGTCGATGAACAGCGTGGCGTTGCGTTCCGACTGCAATAAGGCTCGCCCCATGCTCGTCTTCGTGGTAACGAAGAACGTGCGCGAGGAGCTTAGGATCCGGCTTGGGCTAGCACGGCGAGCAGGTTTTGCCATATCAGGGGCTAAAGCCCGATTGATTTCGACCGTTCTGTGGCACGGCTGAAGCCGTGCCCTGATACAAGACGACGCCCGATCATTTCCCCCCCCGATCATTTCCCAAAGATGAACATCCGTCGCTAGGCAACCTGCGTTCAGCACGTAGCGACCTGCCGCCCAGGCCGCGACTTTCCCAGCCGGCGCAAATGCCGCAGACCTCTGGGAAGCGAGGTAGGCGCTACCGTCTAAGCGACCCTTGCGGCCCGCCTGGGCTTAGTTGTGCTCACACTGGCTGCGTGCCCAGCTCCCTGGTACTTGAACTGCCCTACCAGCGATTGCAGCTCGGCCGCCATGCGGGAGAGTTCACTGGAGGCGGTCTGGGTGTCAGACGCGCCGCTCGACGTGTTCTTGGCGGCCGTCGCTACCGACGTGATGTTTTGCGCCACGTCCCGCCCCCCGCGCGCCGCTTCTGCCACGTTGCGGGCGATCTCGTTGGTGGTGGCGGTCTGCTCCTCCACCGCGCTGGCGATGGTGTTGGAGATGTCGTTGATCTGCGTGATCACCTGGCTGATCTGGGCGATGGCTTCCACCGCGCCCTTGGTGTCGCTTTGAATGCCCTCGATTTTTTGGGTGATGTCTTCGGTGGCCTTGGCCGTCTCTTTGGCCAGTTCTTTGACCTCGTTGGCGACCACGGCGAAGCCCTTGCCGGCCTCGCCAGCGCGAGCCGCCTCGATAGTGGCGTTGAGAGCCAGCAGATTCGTCTGCTGGGCGATGGAGGTAATCACCTTGATCACCTGGCCGATCTCGCTGCTGGCTTGCCCGAGCTTGGTCACGGTGGCCGTGGTCTCTTCGGCGGTTTTCACAGCTCCGTTCGCCACTCGCGCAGCGTCGTTGGCGTTTTTGGCGATCTCCTTGATGGAGGCCGTCATCTCCTCGGTCGCTGTGGCCACGGTTTGAAGATTCGTGGTCACCTGCTCGGCGGCGGCGGAGACTACGCCCGATTGGGCGGAGGTTTCTTCGGCGTTGGAGCTCATCTGCTGGCTGACCGCGGTGAGTTCCTCGGAGGAACTGGCCAGGGTCTGGGCGTTCTGCCCGATGGCCTGCATGCTGGCCGAGAGTTTCTCGGCCATGGTATTGATGTAGATTTTGGTCTCGGCATGGTCGCCCTTATAGTCGCCTGCCACCCGTGCGGTAAGGTCACCCTCGGCGATGAGTTGTAATACGCTTCCAGCTTCACGCACCGGGGCCGTGAGGGCGTCGAGGGTATCGTTGATCCCTTGAATGAGCTTCCGCCAGTCTCCCCTAAAGGCTTCGGCATTTCCGCGGCTGGCAAGTTCGCCCTTCAGCGCACGGTCGGTGAGTTCGCTAACTTCCTGCGAAACGCGCCGAAGGTTATTGCGCAGCAGGTCCATCTTCTCGTTGGCGATCACCTGCTTGCCTGGCAGCTTCTCGAGAACGGGGCTGAAATCGCCCTCGGCGTAGATCCCGACGATGTTGAGGAACTTGAGAATGTTAGTGATGTGCAGCCGCACGCCCTCGTTGGCGCCGGCGGCGAGCTGTCGCCAGGCGCCGGCGAACTTCTCTTCGGGCACGTACGCTTCGATGTCGCCCGCCCTTTGGGCTTCGGCCATGCGGGTCATCTCGCCGATGACGCCGAGAAGGTTATTCCGCAGCAGGTCTATCTTCTGGTTCGCAATCGCTTGCTTGCCCGGGAGCTTCTCGAGGACATGGCTCAAGTCACCCTCAGCGTACGCTCCCAGGATTGTAAGGATCCTCAGGATATTGTTGACGTGCAGCCGCACGCCCTCGTTGGCGCCGGCGGCAAGCTGCCGCCAGGCGCCGGCGAATTTCTCCTCGGGGACGTAGGCGTCAATATCGCCTGCCCTTTGGCTCTCCGCCATGCGGGTCATCTCGCCGATGACGCCGAGAAGGTTGTTCCGCAGCAGGTTCACCCTTTGGGTCGCGATGATGCGCTTGCCCGGAAAGTCCGGCAGCGCCTGGCTGAAATCTCCTTCTGCGTAAGCACCAACCAGATTGAGAATCTTGAGGATGTCCGAGATGTGAGAGCGTACGGCGCCATTGGAAGCAGCCACAATCTTCCGATAGGCGCCGCTAAACTTTTCCTCCGCCGCAAAGGCATCGATGTCGCCGGCCGCCTGACCGGTGTGCATGGCACTGATCTCGGCGAACACATCGTTCAAGGTGTCCACGCAATGATTCAAGCTGCGACACATCTGACCGATTTCATCCTCACCGTCTACTTCAAGGCGATGCGTGAGATCGCCAGCCGCTACAGCCTCCAGCGCCTTCGCGGCTTCGCCCACGGGCCGGACAATCTGCTTGGCGATGAGCCAGCCCAAGAGGCCTACCGTCAACGCGGCCAGGATCGCAATGACCACTTGCCAGAAGGTACGGCTTTGGACCACATCCGCGGCTTGTTGCTCGGAGCTCTTGATGGCTTCGTCGAGTAGATTGGTGAATTCGGTAAGACTAGCATCATAGCGGTTGTATACTTCACTCATTCTTGGGCCGAGCTCTTGGGCTTTCTTTTCGTCTCCGCTGAGTTTGGCTGGAATCAGCTCCTTGTCGACAACTTGCAGGTAAGCCTCGGCATTCTGATATAACTCACCGGCATACAGATCCCTGGCTTTCCCTTCGGGAAGCTGCTTGAGCCAGCTCGCATAGCCCTTCTCAAAGGCTTCGCGGGCTGCCTTGTAGGCATTCAGCCGATCCTGAAGGTGCGCTTGATCGGCCGAGGCTACCTGCCGCGCACGAAGAGCGCAAGGAAGCGCGCTCGTATTGGGGGTTTCGATATCAGTGGCAGCCCCGTTCAACACGGCGAGCTCCTGATAGATGGGGCCGCCGATTCTGACCTTCGAAAGCGTCACGAAAGAGAATGCGGTAAAGGCGGCCAACCCGGCGAGAGATACGGCCGTGATGAGAGCTAGCTTGGAGCTGATTTTCAAGTTTTTCAAACTCGTCATGTTTCACCTCAGAGAGTCAAGGTCGTAGGGGCAATTCATGAATTGCCCCTACATGGCATCTGGACCGGATGGCGCACCGTCGCATTCATGGATGCCCTTACCCACTTACCGCCCTCTCGGTATCCAGCACGTGCATCAGACGATCGTTCAATTTGTGGACCCCGCGAATCAGGGCGCGAGCGCTGCTTTTGAGAGTGTCCGGCGGGCTCTCAAAAGTTTCGTCGCCCGCTTCCACCACGTCGTCGATTTCATCCACCAGCAGGCTGACCGGACCGTCGGCGGTGCGAATCACCACGTTCATGGGCAGCCGGTCCGGCGGCGCTTCCGCGAGTTCGAGGCGGCGGCGAAGATCCAGCGCCGTGACGATCTGGCCGCGCAAGTTGATAAGCCCTCGGACCACGGGCGGCGCCAGCGGCACGCGCGTCATTTCCTGGTGGCGCAACACTTCCTGGACCTTTTCGACTTCGACGCCGAAGAAGAGGCTGTCGACAAAGAACGTTGCGAACTGCTGTTGACCTGACATGATTCAACGGCTCACTTTCTGCAGGGAATCCTTCACCGAGCGTAGCGCGGCATGCGTGCGAACCAGCCCTTCCAGGTCCAAAATCTCGGTCACGCGCCCCTGGATAGCGAGGCAGCCTTGCACGCCCTCCCGGCTGGCGGGCTGCAACTTGGAGAGATTCTCTTCGACAATGTCCAGAATGTTCTCCACCACCAGGCCGACGGTGCGTTCGTGATCCGCGTGAACCACCACCTGGACGGGAACGTCCTCCGCTGAAGCTTGCTGCGGCCCTCGCGTCTTCCGGCGCCTCTCCTGGAGCAGGTCCGCGACGCGAACCAGGGGCAGGATGCTGTCGCGATATTGCACCACGGTCTGGCTGCCTGTTTTCTCGATGGCGGAACGCGGAAACTCTTCGAGGCGAGTTACCAGGTTGAGAGGAATGGCCATGCGTCCGTTATCGGGACTCTGGAATAGCAGCAAGGTCTGGAGCTCTTCAGAGGTATGCGCGCTGTGCGCTTGGGACGTTTCTGCTAACCGGGCCTCCCGGCTCTCGGAGATGACGTGGGCCTGGTGCGCGAGGCCGACCACGTCCAGGATGAGCGCTACCCGGCCGTCCCCCATGATGGTGGCCCCGGCGAAGGCGCCGATGCCCTTGAGCTGCTTGCCGAGCGGTTTTACCACGATCTCCTCGGTGTCGTTAACGGCGTCCACCACCAGGCCGAACGGGTGTTCGTCCGCCTGAAGCACCACGATGTTGACCTCGGAATTCTCCGCGGCATACTGCCGCAGAGCATCGATGAGGGTGATGATGGGCCCGGACATCGTTTCCAGATTCTCCAGCTCCCGCTCGGATTGCTCAACTTTGTTAGACCTCTTCAGCACAATGACCTTTTGGGCTTGCTTGTGAAACGCCGTATGAGCGCTTTCCAGCTCGCTCAACTGGGGCAGGTGACTGTACTGCCTCATCTGGGGCGAATGCAGCCACTTCCCGAGAGCGCACTTGTCATTCCTGCCGACTTCTTCGGCGTTGAAGCTGCCCTTTCCGTCGAGGAAGTCGCGCAACTTGATTTTCCAGGCTGCATGCGCCTTCTTTGCGCCCTCAAAGTCAACGGCCAGGAAATCCGAACGGTTGACGCCCGCGCCCATCACGAGCTGGCCCTTATCAAGGCCAAGTTCGTGATTCAGGTAAGCCAGCGGTAGCAGGTTTCCGCGCAGGCGGTACACCGGCGCTCCGTGAATGGACTCAATCCCCTTGTGGGCTTCATCACCCTCCAGGCGCACCAGTTCCAACAAGCTGATCTGCGGAATGGCGTAGCGGTCGCCGGCGCTGGTGACGATCAATGCCGGGATAATCGCCAGCGTGAGAGGGATCTTGATCTTGAGCGTGGTGCCCTGGCCAAGCTGGCTTTGGATATCGATGGCGCCGCCGATCTTATCGAGGTTCGTCTTCACCACGTCCATGCCGACGCCCCGGCCGGAGACATTGGTGATCTTTTCGGCAGTGGAAAGCCCGGGCAGGAAGATCAGGTTGAGAGCTTCGCGCTCGCCCATACGCGACGCCTGCTCAGCCGTGATCAGTCCGCGATCGACGGCCTTGCGCTTGACGCGATCCACGGCGATGCCGGCGCCGTCGTCGGAAATCTCAATATTCACCTGGCCGCCTTCGTGATAGGCGCGCAGGAATAAGCGGCCTTCAGCGGGCTTGCCGGCGGCCTCGCGCTGCTCCGGACGCTCGATGCCGTGGTCCACCGAGTTGCGCACGATGTGCGTCAGCGGGTCCTTGATGGCTTCGATCAGGGTCTTATCGAGTTCCGTTTCCTTGCCTTCCATTTCGACGCGAACGCGCTTGCCGCAGGACATGGCCAGGTCGCGGACGACGCGCGGGAATTTGTTCCAGATGTTGTCGATAGGCTGCATCCGCGTCTTCATTACGCCTTCCTGCAGCTCGGTGGTGATGAGGTTCAGCCGCTGGGTGGTGCCGAGAAAGGCGGCGTCCTGCTGGGCGGCGCTGAACTGCAGGATCTGGTTGCGGGCCAGCACCAGCTCGCCCACCAGGTTCATCAGCTTGTCGAGCTGGCCTACATCCACGCGAATGTTGCTGGCGGAAAGGGCGGAAGCGCGAGTCTCATTTTGCGTCTTCAGGGCATCGACGACTTCGTTGGGATGCACCGCGCCTTGCTCCACCAGAAGTTCACCCACGTGCCGGGGGTCGCCGTCGATTTGCCGCTCGATGGCTTCGGCAACCTGCTCGGGCGTGGCGTGGCCCTTGGCAATAAGGATCTCTCCGATCGGCTTGGCCTCCGGAGGCAGCTCTGTTTTAGGCTTGGGCGGGGGCGCGGCGGCTTGCAAAGCCGGAGGCGCCTCCACGACGGGTTGTTCCGGAGGCATGGCGGCCGCGGCACTCGGTGCGCCGGGTTGCGAGGGCGCCGCGGCGGCCGGACTCCCAGCCTGAAGAGCCGTGAGGCGCTCGATCAGCGCGCGATAGTCGCGGTCGCCATCCAGGCCGGTTGTCTCGATGCTGGCCAGCATCTCGCGAACTGCGTCCACCGTGGCCAGCAGGGCGCTCGTGATCTCCGGGTTCAGCGTGAGAATGCCGTCACGCAGTTTGCTGAGCAGGCTCTCCCCGGAATGGGCGACCGATTCCAGTTTCGAAAAGCCCAGGAAGCCTGTGGTGCCCTTGATAGTGTGGATCGCGCGGAAAATCCGGGAGAGAATCTCGTTCGAAGTGGGCGCGGTCTCGAGGGTTACCAGGTCGCGGTCCAACTGATCCAGGTTTTCGTGGCTTTCAACCAGGAATTCTTTGACAAGGTCATCGAGTTCGTTCATCGCCAGGACTCCTTGGTATCAGGTGCTGGGTTGCCAGATGCCGGGTCGAAGGTGTCGGGGTTAGCACCTTTCCGCCCTTTACACCTAAGAAATCTCACATCTACGGGATCGCGGTTGCGAATGTATCACAGCTATATTATCTTTACAATTTATAAATGATGTGATATAAGTCACAGAACTACGCCGAGGTTCGCAAGCGCGGGGACTCAATTCGGGTGGGGAGCCAATTTCATCAGTTTCAAAGGGAGCCAGTCGTGACGGCCTCATCGGCGGGGACGCGGCAAAAAACTCTATATGTAATTTCCCGAGGGGTTGTGGTGCTTAGGTCAGATGTGGTTCGGTGGACCTCAGTTAACTCTTGCTTGTGAGAGCGGCTGCTAACCAGGATCCGGCTTTTTCGTCGAATCCGGCATGCTCAACAATCGCATAGCCACCATTCTGGCATTCACTGCCTTGGCAATCCCAAGCTGTGTCTCTGCCGCGCAGGACACTCCTGCGCAGCGCGTCGACCCACTCTTCTCCCAGTACAACAGTGCTGACTCTCCGGGGCTGGTAGTTGCCGTCGTGCGCGACGGAAAAGTCCTTTTGAGCAAGGGCTACGGTCTTGCCAACCTCGAATACCGGGTCCCTATTACTTCTTCCACAGTCTTCGACGTGGCCTCGGTATCGAAGCAGTTCACCGGACTCGCAGTTGCCATGCTCGTGGAGCAGGGGAAAATCAGCCTTAGCGACGACATCCGAAAGTATATCCCTGAGCTCCACCAGATGGGCCCCACGATCACCATCAACCACCTCCTGCACCACACCAGCGGCTTGCGTGACTGGCCGGCCACCTTGGCGGTGGCAGGCTGGGACTTCGGCGACGTTTACTTGTTTAAGCAGATCCTCGGAATGGCTTACAACCAGAAGACTCTCAACTTTCCCCCTGGTTCCGAGTATTCCTACTCGAACACGGAATACAACCTGCTGGCGGAGATGATCGCGCGAGTAACCGGCCAGTCATTCCGCACCTGGACGGACCAGAACATCTTTGCCCCGCTCCGTATGACCAACACGCACTTTCGTGACGACTACCGGGAAGTCATTTCCAACCGCGCCTACGGGTATGACCGTGTGTCCGACCACCGGTACAGCGCGTCGACAGATGATCTGGAAGCGTACGGGTCAAGCTCCCTGTTCACCACGGCGGACGACTTGACGAAATGGGTGACGAATTTCGATCAACCCACCGTGGGAGGGGCGGCGGCGATTCA
>Ga0335078_10014890_pt1 | contig 11540 bp, 6 predicted proteins | sample Lox_Sample_32_FD_206711 | JGI IMG/M metagenome (GOLD analysis project Ga0335078, IMG submission 206711) | Soil microbial communities from Loxahatchee National Wildlife Refuge, Florida, United States - Lox_Sample_3.2 | ecosystem: Environmental > Terrestrial > Soil > Wetlands | place: USA: Florida...
GGCATTCTCGATGTTCTACGGTTACTGGTCGGGATTGGGTCGCGCCGCACGGAGGCCGGATGAGGGCTCGCTGCGATTGCTCAAACCGTTCGCCTTCGCCACGTTTCTGTGGTTCACCTTGAGTTTCACGGGACCCGGGCTGGTAACTCCCGATCTTGGCGTGGCGGCCATCATATTTCTGGCGGCCGGGATTACCTGCCGGCTGGCGCAAGCCGAATCCAGTTGGAAAGAGTATGCGGTATTAGGGCTGGTTCTCGGTATCGGTTACTATGTGAAAGCGGCTGTCTTACCTCTTGGGATTGCCCTGCTGGTCCTGCTGGCGTTGACGCTGCCGGCTTCCGCCGCACTCACGCGCCGGACACGGTATCTTCGCATAGCCGTTGCCTTCCTGGTTCTGCTGCTGGTCGCCGCGCCATTGATTGCCGCCATAAGCGTCAAGGTTCACAGGATCACGATCGGAGAAGCCGGCTGGCTGAACTATATCTGGCATGCCAATGGGCTGCAATGGACCAATGGAACCGGGGCTCCGGAGCAGTATTTTCTGAATACCACCCCCGACCACCCCGCCCCCAAGCTGGCCATGCACCCCGTTACTTTGGTCTTCGCCTCGCCGATTGGAGGCACTTACCCTCTCTGGTACGATCCGTTTTACTGGTATTCCTCCGTCAAGGCCCGGTTTGATTTGCCGAAGCTGCTTGTGGCCCTCCGTGTCTCGCTCGGAATCTTCAAGGACATACTCTTCGCCGGCCTTCCTTTTGTCGCGGGAGCGATCGTGCTCCTGTGGTTCAGTCTAAACGCCACGGCGCGTCCCATCCTGCCCCGGACGTCGTGGTGGCAACTGGCCTGGCCGGTGAGCGCCTGTATCATGTACTCCCTGCTGTATGTCGAGATCCGGTACCTGGCGCCGCTGCTGGTGCTGTTGTGCCTCGCCGTCTACCGTGTTTTGATGCCGCTCGTGGACCGGCGCGCCGCCGCAGCAGCCTGCGCCACGGCGGCTCTCGTGTTCATGGTTCCGTTCGCCGTGCAGATGGCTGTACAAGGCGCGCGCGTGGCCGAAGACCTGGTTCGCCCGCGAGCTCCGGAGTATCAGATCGAAGGCCTCGGGCTGCGCAAGTTGGGACTGCGCCCGGGCGACAGGCTGGCAGTGGTCGGGTACGCGCACAATTGCTTCTATGCCCGATTCGACCGGCTTCGCATCATCGCGCAGATACCCGATGCCGACGAATTCTGGCATCTGGGCTCCGCGGACATGAAGACGCTGGCGGAGCGTTTGCATTCGATCGGGGTCAAAGCGGTGGTGGCCTTCAACGGCCCGGAACCGGCTTCGACGCCATCCTGGCGAGAAGTCACGATTTCTCCCTGGACGCACATGGACGTGATGCTGGTCTCGCCCGAAATCGCGCGGAACAGCCCGCGATAGACCACTCGCCGCTCCCATGCAATTCCGGCGACATCGATCACGGCGTCCCGGATTTGTTCCGCTCTTTCGTGACATATCGATGACGGCCGGGCCGCGCAAATTCTCCTGGCGCGCGTAGTACCCTGGGATTTACCTTGCTCAATCTCACCAAGAAAGCCGAGAAGTTCCGCGCCCTGCTGGCCGCCGACCGTTCCGATCACGCCATCGACCTGCTGCGGCAGTTCGATATCGGGGAAGCGGCGGATATCTTCATGGCGCTGCCTTTCGCGCAGCAGGAGATCCTCTTTCGCAAGCTTCCGATACCGCTGGCGGCCGAACTTACGGCCGCGTTTCCTTATTACCACGCCTACGTTCTGCTGCACGTCCGGCCGATCGACGAGCTGAACGCGATTGTCGACGCCATGCAGCCCGGGCAGCGGATGCATTTCTTCGACGAGCTGCCCGAAGAGGCCTGGCGCCAGCTCATGGACGAGCTGGCCGCGAAGGATACCGCGGCGCCGCCCCAGGCGGAAGCCGCGCCGGCAGCCGGACCGGCCGCGGCGGTGGAACCGATCGTCGAGGCGCGCGCCGTCGAAAAGCTTTTCGACCATCCGGGCGGCGATGCGGTCCAGGTGATCGCCCCGCTCGATCTCACCATCGAACCCGGCGTAATCATGGCGGTGCTGGGACCCTCCGGCTGCGGCAAATCGACGCTGCTCCGCATTCTCACGGGCTTGACCAAGCCTTCCAGCGGCGAGGTTCTCTGGCATGGCAAGCCGGTGGCCGAAGCCGATCCGCACGTGGCCATCGTGTTCCAGAATTTCGCGCTCTTTCCCTGGCTGACGGTGATCGACAACGTCGAGGTGCCGCTGCTGGCGCGAGCCATCCCTCCCGAGGAACGGCGCGCCCGCGCCATGCGCAGCCTGGAAGCCGTCGGACTGCAAGGCTTCGAATCGTCGTACCCCAAGGATCTCTCCGGCGGCATGAAACAACGCGTCGGCTTCGCGCGCGCGCTGGCCGTTGAGCCCGAGATTCTGTTCATGGACGAGCCTTTCTCGGCGCTCGACGTCCTCACGGCGGAAAACCTCCGCGGCGAGTTGCTGGAGCTCTGGCTGGGAAAGAAAATACCGACGCGCAGCATCATGGTGGTCACGCACAATATCGAGGAAGCGGTCCTGCTCGCCGATCGCATCCTGGTGCTGGCCCGCAATCCGGCCCGCATCCGCGCCGATTTTCGCGTGCCGCTCACGCAGCCGCGCGACCGCAACTCCGCCGAGTTTCTGCTCTACGTCGACTACATCTACAAGCTGATGACGCAGCCGCAAATCGAACCCGAATTGCTGGCGGCGCCGCGCGCCAAGCCGCGGTACCCGATGCTGCCGCACTCCCGGCCGGGCGGCATCGGCGGATTACTGGAGATTCTGAACGACCGCGGTGGCGCCGACGATCTGTACCACATCGCCGACGAACTGCGGATGGAAGTGGACGACCTGCTGCCGATCGTGGAAGGCGCCGAGCTTCTCGGCTTCGCCCGCACCGACAAGGGCGACGTGATCCTCACGCCCGAAGGGAAGGCATTCGCCGATGCCGATATCGGTCCGCGCAAGCGCATCTTTCGTGAAGCCGCGCTCGCCCACGTGACCCTCCTGCAGCAAATGCAGGTCGGCCTCTCCGGCAAGAGCGATCATAAAATGCCGGCCGAGTTCTTCCGCGACGTGCTCGAGGAACATTTCAACGAGGAGGAGGCCCAGCGGCAGATGGAGACGGCCCTCAACTGGGGCATTTACGCCGATATTTTCCGCTACGATTCCGACAGCGACCGGCTCACGCTCTACGAACCGGCGGCCGCCGAGACCGGCTCCCACTCGTAATGGCCACGAAACGCCAGACATTCTCATTCCGCCTGCTGCCGTGGAGCGAGATCTCCACCGGCTCGGTCACGCTGGCGCGCGATCTCCCCATCGTGGTGGGCGGGCTGGCGCTTTTCTATGGTCTGCTCTCCCTGGCGCGTTATTGGAACGGCGCCCTGAACACCCAGGCGCAGATCAGCCTGAGTCCATGGGCGCTGCCCAAGTACACCGCATTTTCGCTGGCGCGGCTGATGGTCGCTTATCTGATCAGCCTCATCGTGACGCTGGTGTATGCTTACCTCGCGGCGCACAATCGCAAGGCCGAGCGGTTTCTCATCCCCCTGCTCGATACGCTGCAATCGATCCCCGTGCTCAGCTTTCTGCCGGGTGTCATGGTGTCGATGGCGGCGCTTTTTCCGACGCGCCAGCTCGGTGTCGAGCTGGGTTCCATCCTGCTCATCTTCACCGGACAGGTCTGGAACATGACGTTCAGCGTCTACTCGTCGATGAAGAGCATTCCGCGGGAAATGGTGGAAGCCAGCGAGATCTACCGGTTCACCTGGTGGCAGCGGTTCACTCAGCTCGAACTGCCCTATTCCACGATCGGCCTGGTCTGGAACTCGATGATGTCGATGGCGGGCGGCTGGTTCTTCCTCATGCCTTGCGAGATGTTTGTGCTCAACCATCGGGATCTGCGTCTTCCGGGATTGGGCTCCTACCTGCAGACGGCATCGAACGCCGACGACACGCGCGCCATGCTGTGGGGCGTATTCGCCATGATTGCCGTCATCGTGCTGATGGATCAGTTCATTTGGCGGCCGGTCATCGCCTGGGCGGAGAAGTTCAAGTTCGAACAGGTGGAAGCTTCGCAAACGCCGCGTTCGCCCATCCTGGAGCTTTTTCGCCGGTCGCACATTCTGGCGCGTGTCTCCTCATCGGTCATCGATCCGGCTTCCGAAGCGGTCACTCTGTTTTTCGCGCGGCGGCGCACCGCCATGGCGGAGACCGGCGCCGCGCTCCACCGCGCCTCCTGGATCTCCACGGGAATCGGAATTGCTGCGCTGCTGGCCCTGGGCTATGCGGCTATCGGCATGACTCGTTTGCTGGCCGGGCTTACACCGGGGGATTTGCGGCATCTCGTCAGCGGCGCCGCCGCCACGTTTCTGCGCGTCGAGCTGACGCTCCTGCTGGCTGCCCTGTGGACGATCCCGGTGGGCGTGGCTATTGGATTGAATCCGCGCCTGTCCGCGGTGGCGCAGCCGCTGGCGCAGATCGCGGCGTCGGTGCCGGCGACCGCGCTCTTCCCGATCATACTTCTGGTGCTGATTCAGTGGGGCGGCGGCATGGGGGTGGCTTCCATTGTCCTGCTGCTGATGGGCACGCAGTGGTACATCCTCTTCAACGTCATTGCCGGCGCCATGGCCATTCCCACCGACCTCAAAGAAGTATGCGCCACCTATCGCGTGGGCCGCGTGCAGCGCTGGCGCAAACTGATTCTGCCGGCCATCTTCCCGTACCTGTTGACCGGCCTGGTCACGGCGTCCGGCGGAGCCTGGAACGCCAGCATTCTGGCGGAGTATTTCCATTTCCACAACCAGACCTTCAGCGTCACCGGCCTGGGCGCGACCATCAGCGCCGCCACCGATGCCGGGAATTTTCCCATGCTGTACGGCGCCACCATCCTCATGGTGGCCATGGTGGTCACCATCAACCGGCTGGTCTGGCGCCGCCTGTACGGGCTGGCCCAGACGCGCTATAAACTCGAGGCGTAGCTCCGCCCGCGCTACCCTGTACTCATGCACCTCGCCTTCATCGGACTCGGCAACATGGGCGCGTCCATGGCCCGCAACCTGCTTCGCGCCGGACATCAGGTGTCCGCCTACAATCGCACGCGGGCGAAAGCCGAAGCTCTTGCCGGCGATGGCGCGCGGGTCGCCGGATCCATCGCCGATGCGTGCCGCGGAGCCGACGCCGTCATCACCATGCTGGCGGATGACCGGGCAGTGGAAGAAACCGTTTTCGGCGATTCCGGCATCGCCGCGTGGCTCGCGCCCGGCGCCGCTCACATTTCATCGAGCACCATCAGCACCGCGCTGGCCCAGCGTCTCGCCGCCGAACACGCCGGACGCGGGCAGGGCTGTCTGAGCGCGCCCGTATTCGGCCGTCCCGACGCCGCGGAGGCCAAAAAACTGGTCGTGGTGGCGGCCGGCGGCACTGCCTTGATCGAGCGCTTTCGTCCGGTCCTGGATTGCCTCGGCCGCCAGACGTTCGTCGCGGGAACGGAGCCGTGGCAGGCCAATGCCGTCAAGCTTTGCGGCAATTTCATGATCGCGAGCATGCTGGAGTCATTCGGAGAAGCGTACGCCACGCTGCGCAAATCGAAAGTCGAGCCCCATTTGTTCCTGGACGTCGTCAGCGCCGTCTTCGGATCGCCGGTTTACGCCATCTACGGCGGCATCATTGCCGACCAGAAGTTCTCGCCGGCGGGTTTCACCGTGCCCCTCGGATTGAAAGACGTGCGCCTGGTGCTGGAAATGGCGCAGGAGTGCCGCTCGCCGATGCCCATCGCCAGCCTGGTTCGCGACCATCTGGTTTCCGCCCTGGCCCAGGGCCAGGCCGATCTCGACTGGTCCAGCCTCGCCAAAATCGCCGCCCGCAACGCCGGCCTGGAATAAACCGCAAAAACAGCCAATGCCGACACGCCATCAATGACCCAGGTCGTAAGTGGCGACTGTACGCTCTGCGGCCCGTCCCCGGGCAGTGTCGCTGCCGTAACTGACATCGAGGGTCGCCGGGCCGCGAAATGTCACGATTCCCGGATCTAACTCCATGTAACCGTCGCGGAAAGAAGCCATCCACTCCCACGGGCCTTCGAGGACATCCGGATGTTGTTTGACGTAATCCCTTTCGGTGGGCGTGAGCGGCGGCGGCAAAGGCGCCTTTCCCAGCTTCCGCAGAGAATCTTTCTCCACATCCAGAACGAACAGCGACGTATCGTTTCCCTCCAGAGCGATGAAGGCGACATAATGGCGATCCGGACCCGGAACCGCGGCGAAAGCTTCGATCGCCCCCTTCGTAAATGCGGAGGCTTGCGCCTTCCGGTCGATCTCACCAACATAGTAAGTCTCGACCAGCCGCGAACCGATTCCGTGCTCCTGGCGAATTCCAAAGATATACCGCCGGATATGCGGATTGAAGCCCAGACAGATGCCCTCTCCGACGTAAGTACCGCTCCAAAGGACTTTCCTGGTCTTCTTATCACGCAGGACTAAGTGGGCTTCTCCATCGTTTCCGTTGTGGCGTAGTGAGCGAGACAAGCCGTCCAGCTCGAGGACAGTCTCCGTTCCCGTGGGACAGACCGAGGGAAGGATACGGTGCTGCGAGGAGTCTGGCGGAAAATCCCGCCTGTTCGTTTCGACATCCGGCGGCACGCGGGTCTGCGCGCCGCCGGACGCCGGCCAAAGCCAGAGCGCCGCCGCCAGTAGACACCTTAGTCCGGTCACTATGGAGCATCCTTGGCTATGATCACGACGACATCTTCCTTACCCGCCCAGTTGAACACGTGCTCGGCGGCTCCGGGAGCCACGTGAATACAGGCGTGCGATTGTGTCGTCGGGCTCCCCTGATGAATCGCCTCTCCGCCATTATAGAAAAGCGCGAATTGCATATTGTCGTGCGGCTTCGGAAATGCCGAGCTGGTGTGGTGCCGCAGGCGTCTGCTGGTCATCTGGAAGACGCCGCGGTGCGACGGGAATTTGGGCCTTCCCCCAATGATCGGGCTAATATTCAACTCCGCCTTCCCGTCCTTAAACGCGGTGAGCTTCATTCCATAAAGGTCAACCAGAATACATCGCCCGGCCGGCGCATCGGATTTGTCACACGTGGTTGGCTTGCCGGACAGCTTTTTGGCGGTGTTCGGGCCGACCGCGCCATCGACGGACAGGCCTTGCTGCTTTTGAAACTCCATGACGCGCGCCATGGTCAGCACCCCGTAGCCTTGATCGATATCCAGCCGTGGCAACCGAGTCGGGCCGAGGCAGTTCAGTTGCTGCTGCAAAGTTCCAACGTCGGGACCCTTATCATTACGTGACAGTACTCCACCCATATAGCATCCTCCGTACGAAAAGTCAGGACCGCTCCGGATCTATTCTTAAGCCCGGTTATACAATCCGCGCTTAGTATGGCGGCTCCTGTTAACGCAAGTCAATAGAAGAGGCGATTGAGATGAAGTTCGGGTACTAGTGATCAAACTGGTTGACCTCTTTTCGTAATTCGGCTCAAGCCCGGCCTGGATGCGCGACAGCGAGGGCAACGTGCGGCCCCTGGCGAATCGAACCGTCCTTCACCGGCGGCGCAAGCGGCAACAGCGTCACGCCGGCAAACAATCGAGGACGTGCCCCCTTTTGGACCCGCGCCGCAGTACTAGTCCGCCGCCTCTCCCCGTTTGGAATTCTCGTCACTTTCCTGTGATATTCTTTCCGGAATCAGGAGGGGGATATGGCTTTATTGGCCGTAGACGTGGAGACCGCCCGTTATCGCACGCGGCGGGTAACCGGGTCGGCGCTTTCCATTGGATTATTTCTTACACTTACGCAGCCATGGCCAGATTCGCAGGCGTATCTGCAGCGGTATATCGCTATCTTGATGGCCGCTGGATTGATTCTATGGACCATCAATCTGGCCTTCTCGCTGAGCTCACAGTTGAGAGCCGCGACCACCGCCGCGACCTGGAGATTGATAATTCCCGCCATGATCGGGGAGTATGTATACCTGATCGTGGCATCGGTGGCCGCGCTTGCGCTCATCAAGATTCCGACCTGGGTGGGGCAGTCCACATTTCGAACAGTTCTTGTGGACGGCAGCTTCCGCGGCCTTAGCTCGATTATTTTGTTGGCGGGCATGGGAATCTTTCTCGCGGTGTTTCTTTGGTCGCTCCGTTCGGGCGAGCGGATCGAATTTCAAAGCCAGTGGGGCGGGCTCGGGGGCGGAGGCGGCGGCTGGCGCGTCTCCACACCGGCAGTCTGCATCGTCGTCTTCCTCATGCTGGCGCTGGCATGGGGCCTGACCCAGCTACAGGTGAAGCCGCAGACGAGCGAAGCCGGGAATACCGCCAGGATCACGGATGTCTCGGTTTCGACCGCAGGCGGCAAATCGCAGCCGGCCACGCCAAATCCGTCGGCTTCATCGGCCACGGAGAAGAAGGAATAGCTATGCCCTATGTCCTCCTCAACGCGCCCGACCCGCTAACCGAGCGTTCCCTGACGCGGCCGCTGCAGGAAGGCGTTACGCTGGCGATATCGGCTCAATTCCACCGGCTGTATCGCGAAATCGCTAATTACGTCGACGGCAGTTCCACCGGGCGCTCGTTTCTTATTTCGGGCCACCGCGGCAGCGGAAAGACCACGCTGGTGGCGGGGGTCATCGATCTGCTGCTGCGCGAAGCCCGCGATGGCCAGGTGCCGCTGCGTCCGATGTATGTCCGTCTGCATGGCCCCGACCTGCTTCCCGATTCCATCCCGGCCAACGTCAAGGACCAACCCAAATCCGCAAACGCGACCGTCATGCAGGTGGATATCGGCTTGCCCGGCTCCGATCCGGATTCCACCAAACCCGCGGATGCCGCGGCGGCCGCCGACAACGGCAAGCCCTCTGCCGACAAACCCGCGGGCCAATGCGACCCGCAGACGGACAACGTCATCCGCCAAATCGCCGTCGCTCTTTACCACGCCGCCGCCGCGGAATTCGCGCGCGCCTATCGCGACCGTGTCCTGGCCCGCAAGGATGAACTCAAACGCGAGCAATTCTCCGAGTTTCTGGAAATCGCCGCGCAGCTCAGCTTCGATCTGGAAACCTGCCCGACCCTCTCGCGCCTCCGCGAGTATTGGCAGCGCGGCAACCTGCTGCGCGGCGGAGCGCTGTTTGCGCGCGCCTCCGACAACAATCCGGATCAGGGCTATCTGGAGCTGGTGACGTTCGCGATGGCTTGCCAGGCATACCAGATCGTCTCCGGAAAGTGGGACGAGGTTCGAAAGGAGAACGCCGCCCGCAAAAGATCGGATTCCACCACTCTGGCTACCGCGCTGGAGGTGAAGAACCTGCTCGGCCCGCTCTTTACCGTCATAAGCGGCGGCGCGGTGGGAGCGATGGTCCTGAAATCGCTCGATAACCCGCTGGCGGCGGTGCTGGCGGGGATCGGATCGGCCGCGGCCGTTTCGCTGGGGTTCAACTGGAGTTCCACGCGGTCTCGCGACCAATCCGTGGAATTGCAGAATACGTTCTCGCGCGATCGCACGGTCGGCGCGCTCGGCCGCATGCTGCCGCTCCTTGTCGACCACTTTCGCCGCATCGGCTTGATGCCGATCTTCGTGGTCGACGAGCTCGATAAAGTCGACCATCTGTCGGATCGCATGCGCACCCTGGTTCGCTATTTGAAGTATTTCGTCACGGAGAAGGCCTTCTTCTGCTTTCTGACCGACCGCAACTACATGGAGCGGGTGGAGCAGCTTTCACTCTCGAATACCTACGCCCAGGAATACACTTCTTTCACCGATCGCCTGTTTGTTTCGTACACTCCGCGCGACCTGCGCGAGTATCTCGGCAGGATCTTCCAGCACGTGGACCCGGCGTCCAACGATGTTCCGAGCGTGGATCTCCCGGTGCTTTACTATGCCCTGCTTCACCGCTCCCGCCTGCACCCGTTCGATCTCCGCAGGGAGATTGCCCGCATCACCAACGCCGAGCGCCGCATCATGATCGGCGGCAAACCTCTGCGCGACGACCTGGTGCTGCGTTTCGAATGCCTGATCCAGGTAGCCGTCGAGATCGCGCTCTCCGGCGAGGAAGTGCTGTCCCGCATGGCGGGTGATTCCCGATTCGCCCAGCTTGCTTTTGACAGCGTCTACTTCCCATCGCGCAACTGGCAGACGGGAAACGGCACTTTGGACGTCTCCGAATCGGTGTTTCTGAACTATCTTTCGGCCCGCATGAAACCCGCCAGGGCTACTCTCGACGAGGACACGAGCACGGAACATCCGGCTTCCGCCGGCCCCGGCAGGAACGGCTCCGGTCCTGCTCAGCCGCAACCGCAAGCGCCCGCTCAAAGCGCCGTCGCACCGGACGAGGCGCAGTTGCCGCCCGCCGAAGATGGCGGCGTGAACGCCGCCGCAGCCCCCCAGGCGGCGAACCCCGCAAGCGCCGTTCAGGACGACGGCTATGCCCAAAAGCTGCTGAATGATGACGACCGCAAACTTCTACTGGGCGCCATGCACTCGGTGGTGAGATATCTCTTCGATCACGATGAGCTGCTGGACCGCGCTAAGGCGCTGATGACCACGCCCGAGGAGATGGCGGTCATACCGGCCCTGCCCACCGGCGACAAGTACCGCCTGCTCGACTACATCTCCAATGATCAGTATCGCTGGCGCTATACGCCCGCGGGCATGCTTTCGTCGCAACTGGGGACGGAAGTCTTTACCGAGAATCTGGCGTGGGACACTACCGTCATTTTCCTGGCCGACGAATTTGTAAGACAGATGTCGGATCAGCGGCTCGATTTGGAGAAACTGGCCGCCTATCGCATTTTGAACACCACCCCGAGTTGGGCGGCGTTCGAATCGGCGATTCACCACCTGGATGCCGCCCGCGCGCAGAAGCGCGCCGCCTCGGGTCCCAAATTCAATTACTCCGACCTGAGAAAGGCGGCGGACTGCGTGTGGGAGTTCGCCAGTAATCTGCGGGCAAGCGCCGACCTTCTGGTGCTCGCGATAGTCACCGGGACCGCGGTCAGCGTCGCCTTAGAAGGCGCGCCTTCCGAAGGCGTGGCGCTGCGCGGTCTCCGGCTGGTCGCCGAGTGGTTGGGCTTCAAAGGCGCGGACGACGATACCAGGCGCCGTCTCTCGGCGATCTTCCAATCCTGGGCCGACCTGGTGAACTCTCCCGCCCTGGTCACGCAGTTGAATGAAGTAGCCGCCGAGGCCCTGGCGGAAAACAAAGCCTGGAAAAATCACGCCGCCGCCCTCCTGCAGCAGTGCCAGTCGGTCCAGTCGCCGCCTGTACCGGTGCTGCAATCGAGAGGCGTGGAAATCTGGAAAGACCGGTTCTCGAGGTATTTTCGATCGGGCGATACCAGTTCGGATTTCCTGCTGTCCGATTTCATTTACACCGGGCTTCTGCGGGGCTTGAATCCGAATCTGGATAAGATAAGCGCCAGCCGCTGGAGCGCGTTGCTGTTGGACGCCGCAAGATCCCGTGAAAACGTCTGGGCTGCCGTGCCGGCCTTGTGGCAGCTCGGA
>Ga0335078_10014891_pt1 | contig 11540 bp, 12 predicted proteins | sample Lox_Sample_32_FD_206711 | JGI IMG/M metagenome (GOLD analysis project Ga0335078, IMG submission 206711) | Soil microbial communities from Loxahatchee National Wildlife Refuge, Florida, United States - Lox_Sample_3.2 | ecosystem: Environmental > Terrestrial > Soil > Wetlands | place: USA...
GTTGGTGGTGAACACGACTTCGGCAGGCGTGACGTCAAACGGGGCGCTCGTCGCGCCCCGATACCACGTGCCGTCTTCAAGCAGGACGTAGGCCGGGAGGAGCCGCTCGCCCACGGCCTCAGCGGGGCGGCGTGCTGGTTTTGGCGGGCTGGGGCGCCTTGGCATTGCCCAGCGGCAGCGCCGCTGCCGCGCCCGGGGACGTGGCGGTGTCGAGCGGCAGTGGCGCGAGCGGCTGCGGCGCCGGGGCCTCCTGCTGCTCGGCCTGGCTCTGGAATACCGACCGCGGTGTCGAGGTGTGCATCGAGAGCAGCGAGAGGATGAAGCACAGGCCCAGGAAGATGCCGCCGCCCCACCAGCTCGTCTTCGTGAGCAGCGTCGCAGCCTGACGGTTCCCCACGAACGAGTCAGTGGACGAGGCGCCACCGAACTCGGCCGACAGGCCGCCGCCGGAGCCGGACTGCAGCAGGACCGCGGCCGAGAGGACGACCGCATCGAGGATCAGGAGGATCAGGAAGAACGTGTACATGACCTGATAAAGGTACCCGGCACCGGCTTCCGGGGTCAACAACGGGGAGGTGACGACGTGACGGAGGTGATGGCATCGCCACCATCACCTTCCCGTCACGGTCACCGCGCCGGACGGGTCGCCGAAAGGATCTTCAGCCAGCTTTCCGCCTCCAGCGATGCCCCTCCCACCAGCACGCCATCCAGCTCGTCCTCGGCCAGCAGCGCGGCGGCGTTGGCGGGGTTGACGGAGCCCCCGTAGAGAATCGTGGCGCGGGCCGCCGCGGGCGAGCGCTCCGCCAGCCAGCGCCGGATCGTGCGGTGCACCGCCGCCGCATCGGCCGGCGTGGCATTGACGCCGGTGCCGATGGCCCACACGGGCTCGTAGGCGATGACGACGCGCGCGGTCGCGGCGGCGTCGAGGCCCGCCAGGCCCGCGCCCAGCTGGCGCAGCACGACCTCCTCGGTGCGGCCGGCCTTGCGCTCGTCCAGCAGCTCCCCGACGCAGAGCATCGGGGCGAGGCCGGCGGCGAGGACGGCGTGGACCTTCCGGCCCGTCTCCTCGTCGGTCTCGCCGAACTTGTGGCGCCGCTCCGAGTGGCCCACCAGCGCCCACGCGGCGCCGGCCTCGGCCGCGAGCGGGGCCGAGATCTCGCCGGTGAAGGCGCCCTTGGGCTCCCAGAACACGTTCTGCACGCCGGCGGCGACGTCGCGGCGGCCGGAGGCGCGCAGCTCGCCCACGACCGCGCCCAGCGAGAGCGCGGGCGGGAAGAACAGCAGCTCGCGGCCCGGCTGCGGCCGGTAGCGCGCGAGCACGTCCCGCACCAGCGCCCCCGCCGGCGCGGGGGCGAGGTGCATCTTCCAGTTGGCGGCGAAGACGAGCCGGGTCATGGCCGGTCGTCCAGCGCGGCGACGCCCGGCAGGACCTTCCCTTCCAGGAACTCGAGCGACGCGCCGCCGCCCGTCGAGACGTGGCTGACCTTGGCGGCCAGCCCCGCCTTCTCGATCGCGGCGGCCGAATCGCCGCCGCCCACGATGGTCGTCGCCCCGCCCGCGGTGGCCGCGGCGAGCGCCTGCGCCACGGCGAGCGTGCCGTGGTCGAAGGGCGGCGTCTCGAACACGCCCATGGGCCCGTTCCAGACCACCGTCCTCGCGCCTGCGACGATGGCCGCGAACGCACGCTCGGTCGCGCCGTCGATGTCGTACACCGCCCAGCCGTCGGGAATCGCGTTCCACGCCGTCTCGCGCTTCTCCGCCGCTCGCTCGAGGGCCGGCGCGACCACGCCGCCCGTGGGCAGCACCAGCGTGTCGCCGGCCCGGGCCAGGAGGTCCTTCGCCATCCCGATCCGGTCCTCCTCCACCAGGCTCGCGCCGGTCGCCGCGCCCTTCGCGCGGAAGAAGGTGTTCGCCATCGCGCCGCCGATCAGGATCCGGTCCACCTTCGGCAGCAGGTTCTGGATGACGTCGATCTTGCCCGAGATCTTGGCGCCGCCCAGCACGGCGACGAACGGCCGCTTCGGGGCGCCGAGGGCCGCCCCGAGGTAGGTCAGCTCCTTTTCCATCAGCAGGCCGGCCACCGCCGGCTTCAGCAGGTGCGCCACCGCCTCGGTCGAGGCGTGGGCGCGGTGCGCGGAGCCGAAGGCGTCGTTGACGTAGAAATCGCCCAGCGCCGCGAACATCCGCGCGGTCGCCGGGTCGTTCCGCTCCTCGCCGGCCTGGAAGCGGGTGTTCTCGACCAGGGCCACGGCGCCGCGGGGGAGCTGCTTGGTCGTCTCCACCGCGGCCGGGGCGGCCGGGTCCTCGATGAACGTGACCGGCATGCCGAGCAGCCGCTCCAGGACCGGCACGACGGGCTTGAGGGAGTACTTGGGCTCCGGTCCGGTCCCCTTCGGGCGGCCGAGATGCGAGAGCAGGATGATGCGGGCGCCCCGGTCCTTGAGGTCCTCGATGGTCGGGATCGCCGCCCTGATGCGCGTGTCGTCGGTGACCGCGCCGTCCTTCACCGGCACGTTGAAGTCCACGCGCACCAGGGCGCGGCGGCCGAGGACCGCCGCCGCGTCCAGGTTCGCGATCGTCCGCTTGGCCATTACATCCTCGCCGCCACGAACTCCATGAGGTCCACGCACCGCATCGAATAGCCCCACTCGTTGTCGTACCACGACGACACCTGCAGCATGGTGCCGTCCACCACCGCGGTGCTCAGCGCGTCCACGATGGACGAGTACGGGTTGCCGATGTAGTCGCTGGACACGAGCGGCTCGTCCGACACCGCCAGGATGCCCTTCAGCGGGCCGGCGGCCGCCTTCCGGAACGCCTCGTTGACGTCGGCCGCGGTGGCCGTCTTTTCGACCTGCACGATGAGGTTGACGGACGACACGTCGGCCGTCGGCACGCGGAGCGACACGCCGTCGATCTTCCCCTTCACCTCGGGGATCACCAGCGAGGTCGCCTTGGCTGCCCCCGTGGTCGTGGGGATGATGCTCAGCCCCGTCGCCCGGGCCCGCCGCAGGTCCTTGTGCGGGAAGTCCAGCACGTTCTGGTCGTTGGTGTAGGAGTGCACGGTGATCATGTAGCCGCGCACCCAGCCGAAGCTCTCGCGGACGACCTTCACCACCGGCACCAGGCAATTGGTCGTGCACGAGGCGTTGGACAGGAGATGGTGCCTGGCGGGGTCGTACTTGTCGTGGTTCACGCCCATCACGACCGTGATGTCCTCGCCCTTGGCCGGCGCGGAGATGATGACCTTCTTGGCGCCCGCGGCGAAGTGCCCTGCCGCCTTCTCCTTGTCGGTGAACTTGCCGGTGGATTCGACCACCAGCGTCGCGCCGAGGTCCTTCCAGGGCAGCTTCGCCGGGTCCTTCTCCGCCGTCACCATGATCTTCCGGCCGTTGATCACCAGGTGATCGGGCCCGGCCGTCACCTCGCCGTCAAAGGTGCGGTGCACCGAATCGTACTTGAACAGATGGGCCAGCGTCTTCGTGTCGGTGATGTCGTTGACGGCCACGATCTCGAGGGGCGTGCGCTTCTTCAGCGCGGCGCGCAGCACGAGCCGACCGATGCGTCCGAACCCGTTGATCCCTACCCGGACTGCCATGTCTGCCGACCTCCCTTGAACGAAAGCGTTCGTGGACTACCCCGGCACGGTCGCGCGCGCGAACGTCAGCGCGCCGATCGTCGCCGGCCCGAGGGTGGCGAGCGCGGCGGCCGCGGCGCCCAAGGTGGCGCCCGTCGTCAGCACGTCGTCCACCAGTGCAACCGCGAGCCCGTCGAGCCGCGGGCTTCCCTCTCGCGTGCCTGCCGCCCCGCGAGGCGCGCGGGCCGCATCGGCGCCGGCCACGAACGCGCCGGTCACGTTGCGCCGCCGCTCGGCGGGCGAGAGCCGCGTCTGGCTGCGCGTCTCGCGCGCGCGGCGCAGCGCTCCCGCCAGGACCGGCACGCCCGCGATGCGCCCGAGGGCCTCCGCGAGCAGTGCGGCCTGGTTGTACCCGCGTTCCCGCTCGCGTGCCCTGCCCAGCGGCACCGGCACCAGCGCCGCCACCGACCGCAGCCGCGCGGGCGCGGCGGCGGCGATCCGCTCCGCCAGGACGGGCGCGGCCGCACGCCAGCCACCGTACTTCAGCGCGTGCACCAGGTTGCGCGCCGGCCCGTCCTCCAGCCACACCGCCGACGCGGCCCACGCGAGCCCGGCCGGCCAGTCCCGACAGAACCCGCACGCCGTCGGGCTCCACACGTCCAGCGGCTGCCCGCAGCGGGCGCAGACCGGCGGCGCGATCGTCCGCATCCGGTGGCGGCACAGGGCGCAGCAGGCCGAGGCGTCGCCCGGCGGCATCGGCCGCTCGCAGCCCAGGCACGCGCGCGGCAGCGCCAGCGCCTCGAGATCGCGCGCCCGCGCGGCGAACACGCCGAAGATACTACCGGCGGAGGGCATCCTCCACCGCCGCGCGCATCACGTCCACCGGTGCCGGCACGCCGAAGAAGCGCTCGAACGCGAGCGCGCCCTGCGCCACCAGCACGCCGCGCCCGTCCTCGGCCGGGATGCCTGCCGCACGAGCCGCCGCCACCAGGCGCGTGCTTCCCCGTGCGTACACCAGGTCGAGGACGGCGGGAGCCCCGAGCGCCGCGAGCGCCGCCGCCTCGAGCGGAAGCGGGTCCTCGGGCCGGAGCCCCAGCGGCGTCGCGTTGACCACGAGGTCCACGGCCTCGCGACTGCCCGCCTCCCACACCCGGCACGCCACCCCCTGCGACGCCGCCCAGCGCGCGAAATCCGCACCGCGCGCCTCGTCGCGCGAGCGCACCAGCGTCGCCGCCCCCGGCCACGCGTCCGCCACCGCCAGGGCCGCGCTGCGGGCCGAGCCGCCGGTGCCGAGCACCAGCGCCCGCCGCACCGCCCGGCCGTCCAGCAGCGCGCGCGCGGCCGCCGCGACCGCCGGGAGGTCCGTGTTTTCTCCTGCAATCCGCGCGCCGTCGGGCCACAGGGTGTTGCAGGCCCCGCTGCGGCGCACGCCTGCCGACGCCGGATCTGCGAGCGCCGCCGCGGCGCCCTTGAACGGCACGGTGACGTTGAGGGCACCGCGCGCGGCGAGCACGCTCCGCACCAGCTCCGGAAACGCCGCGGCCGACGTGCGCAGTGCGACGTAGACCGCGTCGAGCCCGAGCGCGCCGATGGCGGCGTTGTGCATCAGCGGAGAGAGCGAATGCGCGACGGGATCGCCGACGAGCGCCAGCAGCCTAGTCGTGGCTCGGATCCGCATCGCCGTGGGGGGCCGGCAGCCGGGCGACCGCGTCCTGCAGCAGCGCCTCGAGGCGGTCGAAGGTGGCGCGGTACTCGTCGAGATCGCCGCCGAAGGGGTCGTCCACCTGCGCGTCATCGGCCGCACGGCCCGCGTACGCGCCGAGCAGGTGGCTGCGGCCCGCGCCGCCGAGCGACTCGGCGCGCTCGACGTGGTGGGCGCTCATGCCCAGCACCAGGTCGGCGTCGGCCACGAGGTCGGAGGTGACCTGGCGCGCGCGGTGGCCCGAGAGGTCGAGGCCGTGCTCGAGCGCCACGAGGTACGCGCCCTCGGATGCCGGGGCGCCGTCCCAGGCGGCCGTCCCGGCCGAGCCCACGGCGACGTCGCCACGGCCGCGCGCGTCGAGCAGGTGCCGCGCGATGGCGGCCGCCATCGGGCTGCGGCAGATGTTGCCCGTGCAGACGAACAGGAGGCGCACCTCAGGCCTCCAGCCCGGGGACGATGGCGGCGAGCCGCGCGCGCGGCAGGGCGCCTTCGCGCAGCACGCGCGGTGCGGGCCCCGTGCAGTCGATGAGCGTGGAGGGCGGCGACGTGGGCAGCCGCCCGGCGTCGAGCACCAGGAGCGTGCCGTCGGCCACGGCCGGGGCGAAATCCCGCTCGATGTCGGGCGCGTCCATCAGCGAGGGCCGGCCGGGCCGGTTGGCGCTGGTGGACGTGATGGGCGAGCCCAGCGTCGCGATGATCCGCGCGGCTCCGGGGTGCGACGTCCAGCGGACCGCGACCCCGCCCTCGGGGCCGCGCAGCGTGTCCGGCAGCAGGCCCTCGCCGCCGGGCAGGACCAGCGTCAGCGGGCCCGGCCAGAACGCGGCCGCGAACCGCTCCGCGGCGTCGGTCAGGCGCAGCCCGATGCCCGCGAGCATCCGGCGGTCGGAGACCAGCACCAGGAACGGCTTGCCCGGCTCCCGCCCCTTCAGCACGCACAGGCGGTCCACCGCGGGCGACGCGACGATGGAGCCGAAGCCGTACACGGTCTCCGTCGGGTAGGCCACGAGCCCGCGCCGCGCGAGGTGGGTGACGACCGCCGGCAGCGCGGCGGCCACCGCTGGCTCGGTGCGAAACGGGATCACGCGTCCGCCGCGGCGATCGCTTCCGCCAGCGCGAAGTCCTCGGGAGTCGTGATCTTGAGGTTGCGGGCGCTGCCCGCCACGATCCGGACGGGATGGCCCAGCCGCTCGCACAGGGCGGCGTCGTCGGTGGCCGGCCCGGCCGCGTCCGCGCGGCCGCGCTGGTGCGCCGTCTCGAGCATGGCGCGGGGAAAAGCCTGCGGCGTCTGCACCGCCACCAGGCGCTCGCGCGGCACCGTCCGCACCACCAGCCCGGCCGCGTCCGTCTCCTTCACCGTATCCGCCAGCGGCAGCCCCGGCACGGCCGCGGCGCCCAGGGCGGCGACCGCCAGCACGCGGTCGATCAGCTCCGCCTCGACGAATGGCCGTGCGGCGTCGTGCACCAGCACCAGCGACGGGCCCCGCGGCAGGCGCTGCAGGCCGTTGGCCACCGACTGCTGGCGCTCCTCGCCTCCGGCGGCCACCAGCAGCCGGTCGGACAGCAGCTCGCGCAGCCAGGGCGGCGGGGCGTCCGCGAACGCCGGCGGCAGCACGATGACGATGGGCCCCACGCGGGGATGGCGCGCGAACGGGCGCAGCGCGCGCAGCAGCAGCGGCTGGCCCGCCAGCAATCGGAACTGCTTCGGGGCGCCGGCCCCGGCGGCCGCATCGTCGCCGCGGGCCCGCGACCCGCGGCCCGCCGCGACGAGGATCGCGCCGGCGTCAGGCGGCGAGGCGATGGGCCAGATCCCCCAGGTGCTCGAGCCGCACCAGCTCGAGGCCGTCCGGCGCTGCCTGGCGCCCTCCCGTGCGCGCGCCGGGCACGGCCCGTACCTCGCCGCCGAGGCCCACCTCGCCCAGGAACAGCGCGTCGTCGGGCAGCGCCCGGTTGTGCACGCTGGAGATCAGGGCCGCCACCACGGCGAGGTCGGCCGAGGGCTCGCTGAGGCGCACGCCGCCCACCACGTTGACGAACACGTCCAGATCGCCGAAGGGCATGGACGCGCGCCGCTCGAGCACCGCCAGCAGGACCGCCAGCCGCCGGTGGTCCACGCCCGCGCTCACCCGCTGCGGCGTGCCGAAGCCGGCGCGCGAGGCCAGCGCCTGGATTTCCACCAGCAGCGGCCGCGTGCCCTCCATCAGCGCCGTCACGGCGCTGCCCGAAATCCCGGCGTGCCGCGCCGCGAGGAAGGCGGCCGAGGGGTTGGCGACGGGCAGCAGGCCGGCGGCGGTCATCTCGAACACGCCGATCTCGTCCACGCCCCCGAAGCGGTTCTTGGTCGCCCGCAGGATGCGGTGGTCGAGGGTGCCTTCGCCCTCGAAGTAGAGCACCGTGTCCACGATGTGCTCGAGCGTCTTGGGGCCCGCGATGCCACCGCCCTTGGTGACGTGCCCCACGAGCAGCACGGCCGGCCCCGACTCCTTGGCGAAGCGCATCAGCCGCGCGGCGCACTCCCGCACCTGTCCCACGTTGCCCGGTGCTCCCTCCAGGTCGGCCGTATAGGCGGTCTGGATGGAGTCCACCACCACGACGCGAGCGCCCAGGCCGGCCGCCTTCTCGATCACCCGCTCCAGCACGGTCTCCGCCAGCACGTGCACCCGCCCCGCCGGCTCCTGCAGCCGGTCGGCCCGCAGCCGCACCTGCTCGGGCGACTCCTCGCCGCTTGCGTACAGCGTGGGAACGCCGGCGGCCTCCAGCCGCGCGGCGCACTGCAGCAGCAGCGTGGATTTGCCGATGCCGGGCTCCCCGCCGACGAGCACCAGCGAGCCGGGGACGATCCCGCCGCCGAGGACGTAGTCGAACTCGGCCAGCCCGGTGCGCCAGCGCGGCATCGCGTCCGCCGCGATGCTGTCGAGGCGCACCGGCTCGGGTCCGCCGCCCGCCCCCCGCGCGCCGCCGTGCGCCGCCGCCCGCGGCTTCCGCACGACCTCCTCGACCAGGCTGTTCCACGCCCCGCACGCCTCGCAGCGCCCGGTCCACTTGGGCCGCTCCGCGCCGCACTCGGTGCACCGGAACACGGAGCGCGGCTTAGCGGCCATTGCCGCCCTCCTCCGTCTCCCGCGCCGTGTAGTTGTCGAAGCGCGTGTACGCCTTGTGGAAGTGGAGGTTGATCGTCCCCGTCGGGCCGTTGCGCTGCTTGCCGATGATCACCTCCGCCCGCCCTTCGATGTTCTCGCCGGTTTTCGGGTCCTCGGTGCCGGAGTACATCTCCTCGCGGTAGATGAACAGCACCACGTCCGCGTCCTGCTCGATGGCGCCCGACTCGCGCAGGTCCGAGAGCTGCGGCCGCCGGTGCTCCCCGCCCCGCTGCTCGGGTGCGCGCGAGAGCTGCGAAAGCGCCATCACCGGGACGTCGAGCTCCTTCGCCAGCGCCTTGAGCGACCGCGAAATGGCGCTGATCTCCTGCACCCGGTTGTCGGCCTGCTCCGGCGAGCGCATCAGCTGGAGGTAGTCCACGATGATCAGCCCGACGTTGTGCTCCGCCTTGATGCGCCGCGCCTTGGACCGCAGCTCCAGCGGCGTCAGCGCCGCACTGTCGTCGATCCAGATCGGCGCCGACGACAGGATCCCCGCCGCCCGCGCCAGCAGCGCATAGTCCGCGTCCTTGAGCATCCCCTGGCGCAGGCGGTGCGCGTCCACCCGCGCCTCGCTGGTCAGCAGCCGCTGCACCAGCTGCGCCTTCGACATCTCGAGGCTGAAGATCGCGACCGGAATCTGCTTCTCGATCGCCGCGTATTGCGCGACGTTGAGGCACAGCGCCGTCTTGCCCATCGAGGGCCGCGCCGCCACGATCACCAGGTCCGCGTTCTGGAACCCCGCCGTCCTGTCGTCCAAGTCTGCGAAGCCCGACGGCACGCCGGTAATCGATTGGCCGCCGGCATGGAGCGATTCGATGCGCTCCATCGTCGGCCACAGCAGCTCCTTCAGCCGGATGAAGCCCTCGGTCTTGCGGGTTTCCGAGACGAGGAAGATCCGCTGCTCCGCGGTGTCGAGCACCTCGTCGGCCAGGCGCTTGCCGTCGTACGCCTCCTGGACGATGCCGGTGGCCGCCTCGATGAGGCGCCGCAGCAGCGCCTTGTCGCGGACGATCTTGGCGTGGTAGTCGATGTTCGCCGCGGTGGGCACGACGTCCAGCAGGTACGACAGGTACTCGATGCCGCCGACCCCCTCCAGCTCGCCGCGCCGGTCCACCTCGTCGCGGAGCGTGACGGGATCGATCACCCCCCCGCGCTCGACGATGCCCAGCATGGCGCGGAACAGGCGGCGGTGCCCCTCGCGGTAGAACATCGCGTCGTCGAGCAGCTCGGTGCCGCGCAGCGCGGCGTCGGCGTCGAGGAGCATCGCGCCGAGGACCGCCTGCTCGGCCTCGGCGCTGTAGGGCGGCTGGCGGCCGCCGAAGGCGTCAGGCGGCGTCGCCATCGTAGATCCGGCGCGCGATGCGGATGTCATCCCAAGTCGGGCGCTTCCAGTGGGGGTTCCTCAGGAGCGCCGCCGGGTGGTACGTGACGACCAGCGGAATGCCCCGGTAGCGGTGCAACTTGAGCCGCAGCTCCCCGAGCGAGGCGTGCCCACCCAGCAGCGCGTGCGCCGCCGGCAGGCCCATCGCCAGGATGACCCGCGGCCCGATCAGCTCGAGCTGCCGATGGAGATACGGCGAACACGCCGTGACTTCAAGCGGCTCCGGATTGCGGTTGCCGGGCGGCCGGCACTTGAGGACGTTGCAGATGAAGACGTCCTCGCGGCGCAGCCCGATGGCCCCCAGGATGTCGTCGAGCAGCTTCCCCGCGCGGCCCACGAACGGCCGCCCCGTCTCGTCCTCCGTGGCGCCCGGCGCTTCGCCCACCACCACGAGGCCCGCCCGCGGATCGCCCTCGCCCGGCACGCTGTGCAGCCGCGAGCTGCCGAGCTGGCACTTGCGGCAGGCGTCGATGATCGGCACCAGGGCGTCCACCGTCGCGACCTGCCGCAGCGGGTCGGCGCTGAACAGGTCGCCGCTCCCGGCCGGCGCCTCCGCGACGATCCCCGGCTGGAGGGCCGGCAGTGCCGGCTCATGAGCGGGAGCGGCGGGCGACGCCGAGACGGGTCCGGGCCGGGCGCGGGGCACCGGCGCCTGGCGCGTTCCCGCCGGTTGAGCGACGACGGACTCCGTTCCGGGAACCGGTGGCGGGCTTGCCGTCCGGGAACCGTCCGGTACGCCGTGGTCGGCCCCCTCGTTCCTGGCGGGCAGGACCACGTCCGTTTCGCCCAGCTCGATCAGCTGTTGGAGGTAGCGTCTGCGGCGGTCATCCACGCTTGGAAATTAACATCGCCACGCGGTCGAGGATCGCCTCGGCGACCTCGTCCTTGGGCTGGAGCGGCAGGGCTTCGGCGCCGTCCGCGCCGATCAGCGTAACGCGATTGGTGGCGACCTCCGGCCCGGCCCCGGGCTCGGTGGCGTCGTTGGCGACGATCAGGTCCAGTCGCTTGGCCTCGAGCTTGGCCCGTGCGGCCGGCAGCGGATCGCCGGTCTCGAGCGCGAATCCCACCACGACGGCGCCCGGCTTCCGGCGCGGCAGGGTCGTGGCCAGGATGTCGGCCGTCGGCTCGAGATCGAGCCGGAGCGCGCCCTCCTCGCGCCGGGTCTTCCGGTCCAGGGGGACCGCGGGGCGGTAGTCCGCAGGCGCGGCCGCCATGAGCAGGACGTCGGCCACCGGCAGCACCTCAGCCACCGCGGCGGCCATGTCGGCGGTGGATTCGACGCGAACGACCGCCACGCCCGGGGGGGACTCGAGGGCGGTGGGCCCGCTCACCAGCGTGACGTCGGCGCCGCGCAGCCAGGCCGCGCGCGCGAGCGCGTACCCCATCCGGCCGCTGGAGCGGTTGCTGACGACGCGCACGGGGTCGAGCCGCTCGCGGGTCGGCCCCGCGGTGGCGACCACCCGCCGGCCGGCCCACGGCGGCGCAGTCCGGAGCAGCCGCTCGGCGTGGGCCACGATGGTCTCGGGCTCCACCATCCGGCCCGGACCGTCCCCCTCGCCGCGCGCCAGGGCCCCGGTATCGGGGCCGAGGACGTGCACGCCGCGGGACCTGAGGAGTGCGAGGTTGGCCTGCGTCTCGGGGTGGGCGAACATCCGGTCGTTCATCGCGGGGCACAGCAGCAGCGGCGCGTCGCGCGCGAGGAGCAGCGCGGTGAGGAAGTCGTCGGCGAGGCCCTGCGCGGCG
>Ga0335078_10014893_pt1 | contig 11539 bp, 10 predicted proteins | sample Lox_Sample_32_FD_206711 | JGI IMG/M metagenome (GOLD analysis project Ga0335078, IMG submission 206711) | Soil microbial communities from Loxahatchee National Wildlife Refuge, Florida, United States - Lox_Sample_3.2 | ecosystem: Environmental > Terrestrial > Soil > Wetlands | place: USA...
TATGCTCCCTGTACCTAGAGTCAAGGTAAAGATATTCTTCGAAACCAGTTCGCTCGGAATGAAGACTCGTTTTTCAAATATGACCGTACCTCCATCGGATGTCCCCGGAACATCTGCTGTTCTCCAAGTCTTCCCGTTGTCGGTCGATGCCTGCCACGCGCCGTCCAGCAGGATCTTTCCCCTGGTTGGTGTAACCTGAATATATGGGAGCAAGTTTTCGTGTAAACCACCTTGAGAATCGATTTCTTGGCCGGGGACAGAAGAGAGTGCGGTAAAAAGTGCCAGAATCGTTAGTTTTTTGAGGTGCGGGTGAAGCATTTATTGAGGTTTAACTCCCATTGTTCATAAATTTAAGAAAATTGCGGGGTGAATGCAATTGAACGATATAAGGTATTTGCCTACTCTTACTTTTTGAGTCGCGTGAGCGATTTTTTTGCCGAGATCTCACCGGCGCGAACCATTTCGGCAAGCCTTTCAAATCTCGCCCAATTAGTATTGCCAACCTTTGGACTAATAACGACATCAGCCACGCTCAACCCAGCTTGGTTGAGCGAATAGCTTGTTATCTCGTTCGCTCTCAGGGCAACATCAAAGGCAGTCTGAAGTTCGATCTCGCGTTTCAGCGTCATCGAAACATCAACCGCAATTATCTTTCGGCCAAATGTTTCGAGAGCTGCTTTGACAGGGACGACACCGGTTGTGCTGCCGTCAGTGAGGATAGAATTGCCAAGCTTAAGTGGTTCAACGATTCCAGGTATCAGAGAACTCGCAACTATCGCGGGGCGGACTCTCCCGCTCTTGATAACGACTTCTCTCCCTGTCACTAAATCTGACGCCACACTGACGAAAGGAATCCGCAGGTTGTCGAACCGAACATCCGGCAAAAGGCAGTCGAGAGTATCGTTCAGTATATCATGCGAAAAGATTGCTCTCTTCGATGCGGCTTTGAGATAAATGAATCCGCGTCCTAACTTCTCAATAATTTGTTTGGGCTTCTGGTAGGTACCCGGATCTTCCGACAATATAAAAAAAGTCTTTCCGAATCGTTCATGGAATTGACTTTGAAGGAATTTCTTGAAGATCTCCTCGACTTCGACAGCATCGCCATAGTAAGCAAACATTGCCCCGACGATTGCGCCCATACTTACACCTGCGATCCCTTTGATTCTTATCCCTTCACTTTGGAGAATTTTCAGTACGCCGATATGGGCGAATCCTCTTGCTCCGCCGCCGCCAAGCGCCAGAACATACTCCGGCTTTCCTTTCCTGATCGTAATCAATCAATGCACCAGATTATCGAGCTAGCTAACCCGCTCGACGACAAATTCCGTCAGCTTCATGAGTGACTCTTTTGCCGGCGAATCTTGAATCTCTTCAAGCTGCCTTCTCGCATTCCGGACAAACTCGATGGACTTCTCTCGTGCGCGACTTATTCCACCATAATGTTCGGCAAAATCTATTACTTCGTCGATCCTCGAGCCGCGCTTCCCGTTCTTCATCAGCCTCAAAATCATTTTTGCCTCACGCCTCGGCGCACTTTCGAAAGCATAGATGAACGGAAGAGTGACCTTCCTTTCACGGATGTCGCCACCAATAGGCTTTCCGAGAGTGGCTTTCTTGCCTTCGTAGTCCAGGATATCATCTTGAATTTGAAATGCGACTCCGAGATTTTCCCCGAAAGCTTTGAAATGGTCTGTAAGCAATTTATCACCGGTGGCGCTCACGGCACCCATCTCGCAGCAGCTTGAAATCAAAGAGGCAGTTTTGTCGGATATAATCCTGAAATATGTGGCCTCATCCATGTCAAGCCTCCTCGATTTCTGTATCTGCAGCAGCTCTCCTTCGCTCATTCGCTTGACCGCAACCGAGCTTATTTCCAAAAATCTGTATTCATTGTGGAATAGAGAAATAAGCAGCCCGCGCGACAACAGGTAATCCCCCATCAAGACGGCGACTTTATTTTTCCAGGTCGCATTGATCGAGGCAATTCCGCGCCGCGTATCCGCGTTATCAACAACGTCATCATGGATCAAAGTCGCCGTATGAAGCAGTTCTACTAAGGAGGCAGCGCGAAAAGTGCTCTGATTAATTTCCCCGCTTGCTTTCGCGGACAATAATACCAGGATCGGGCGAATCTTCTTGCCTTTTTGATGCAGCAAATATCTCGCAATTGTATCTACTATGCCAACCGGCGATCGGATAGCCGCTTTGAACTCGGTATCGAACAACTTCATCTCCTCCTCGATCGGGGCAATTATGTCATTCAGATCCAAAGCACACCTCGACCGCAGAGATTTGTTTGTACGAAACTCTTACGCAGATGCCTTCTCTTTCTTTTGTTTATTTGCGCGCGTCACCTTGACGACAATAATCGATATTTCATAAAGGACATAGAGAGGGATCGACATCATGATCCAGCTTGCAATATCCGGAGGAGTGATGAAAGCTGCTACAAGCAAGATAACGACTACGGCGTGTCTTCTATACTTGCGGAGGAACTCCGGGCTCAGAATTCCAAGCCTCGCCAGAAAATACGAAAGCATCGGGAGCTCGAATACAATGCCGCTAGCCAAAATGATCCCCGCAATAAATCCAAAGTACGATTGCACGTCGATAATATTCTCAATGTATGGAGAGCCGAAAATCGCGAAGAAATTCAGCGCGTTAGGTATCAGGACAAAATACGCGAATGCTCCGCCAATGAGGAAAAAGAGAGTCGAGAAGAATACTATCCAGCTTACATACTTCCTTTCGTTCGGATAAAGCGCCGGCTCGACAAACTTCCACAAATGGTAGAGAGTGTTCGGGAGACTAAAGATCAGCCCTGCGACAAAAATGATTTCCATGTACAACACCATCTGACCATAAGGCTTGAGATTTTGGATCTTGAGCGGTGGCTTGCTGTGAATGGCAGGCAACAACAGGAATTTGTTTACGATGAAATCTGCAAATATGGCACAGATGGCTGTCCCTATCAGGATGCCGACGGCAGACCAGATGAGGCGCTTCCTCAGCTCCTCAAGATGGTCCCAAAAGGACATCTCCCTATTTGATTCGGCATCCAATGAATTACCAACGAGTTTTATTCAAGTCTCGAAGCGCTTGTCCGAATATTTTACGGACAACCACCATTCAATTAAGGACGCTTCAAGAGTTATGTCTGAAAATCATAGATCGGGAACTCACTGCACAATTCTGTGACATCCTGCTTTACTTCTCGGTAGACCTTTTCACTTCCGATGTTTGTTATGACTCGGCTAATCAAATCTGCCAGCACGGTCATTTCAGGCTCCTTGAAACCACGAGTCGTTACTGCCGGAGTCCCAATCCTTATTCCGCTTGTGATCAAGGGCGACTTGTCATCGAACGGAACTGCATTCTTGTTCACGGTGATCCCCGCCAAATCCAGTGCCTCCTGAGCATCCTTTCCGGTAACGTTCTTGTTGCGAAGGTCGATCAGCATCAAATGATTATCGGTGCCGCCTGATATGATCTCAAATCCCTTTTCGGTGAGACATGATGCCAGAGCATGTGCATTTGCAATTATTTGCTTTGAATATATGACGAATTCAGGTTGCAGTGCCTCGTTGAACGCAACTGCCTTCGCCGCGATAATATGCATGAGAGGCCCTCCCTGAATACCGGGAATGACCATGGAATCAATAAGCTCCGACATCATCTTCCTGCGACCGCTCTTCGGAGCGACGACGCCAAAAGGATTTTCAAAATCTTTTCCCATCAAAATTAATCCGCCTCTCGGCCCGCGCAATGTCTTATGCGTTGTCGAAGTGACTACATGACAGTACGGCAGCGGATCACTAAGGAGTTTTGAGGCGATCAACCCTGCGGGATGAGCGATATCCGCAAATAGAAATGCTCCCACTTTATCTGCAATCTCTCTGAATTTCATATAGTCGATGTTCCGCGAATATGCGCTCGCACCGACGGTGATAAGCTTTGGCTTTTCTTTGATGGCGACCCGTTCCACTTCATCGTAGTCTATGTAGCCGCTCTCCTTCTTGACGCCGTAGGCAGCAAATTTATACAGTTGGCCGGAGAAGTTCACAGGAGAGCCATGAGTAAGATGACCACCATGAGATAAATTCATCCCGAGCACCTTATCACCCGGTTTGACGAACGTAAAATACACCGCCATGTTTGCTTGTGAGCCAGAATGCGGCTGGACGTTTGCGTAATCTGCACCGAAGAGTTTCTTCACACGCTCGCGCGCAAGATTCTCTGCGACATCTACAAATTCACATCCACCATAGTACCGTTTGCCTGGATAACCCTCCGCATACTTGTTCGTCATTACTGAGCCGGCAGCCGCGAGGACAGCCTTGCTCACAAAGTTTTCCGACGCAATTAATTCTACGCCCTTCTTCTGGCGTTCGATTTCGTTAGAAACCGCAGTGAAAACTTCGCTGTCCGAGTTCTTCAGAATGTCTAAATAGTCCACTATGTCTCCACAATTTCTATGTTCTGTCCATCCCAGACGAATCCCTCCTGGGAAAGAAGCCTTCGCAAAATTTTAAATGTTGAAGTCGCAATCCGGAATCCAGAATCAAGAATTTTGTTCAGCACCCGGTAAGGGTGTGAATCTTATTCACTCTCCTCTCGTGCCTTCCACCCTCGAACGGAGTCGAAAGCCAGATCCGAATGATCTTTTCCGTTGTGTCCCAATCCGTCAGCCGTTCACCGATGCTCAGCACGTTTGCATTGTTGTGTCTTCGCGAAAGCTCTGCCATCTCAAGATTTGCGCAGAGTGCGGACCGGACATTCTTAACTTTGTTTGCGACTATATCGACCCCTATCCCGCTTCCGCATACTAATATCCCTCTGTCGCATTCTCCGGATCCGACTGCCTTAGCAGCGACGTACGCAAAGTCGGGATAATCGCTCGGCTCATCGCTGTGCGCACCGAAATCTTTGTACTCCAAGTGCAATTCGTCGAGGATCTTCTTTATTCTTTCTTTATATTCAAAACCCGCATGATCGGAAGCGAGCGCGATCAAGGTCATTCTCCTTCTGGCCGGATGAACCAGCCTTCTCCCAATGTGATTGAAAAATATAACCGGAAAATTTGTTCTCTCAGCAGGAAATCAGTCGAAAGTCCGCGCAAACCATATTGCGCAGACAGAGAAGCCGTCGAAGAGTAACTCATAGGAATCTCTATGCCTGCTGTCAAAAACAATTCGTCCAACTGCTTCCATTGTCCGGTTTTCGTTGAGTCCGCGAACTGAGTCTTCTGGTAATAAACACCGACGCGGAGTATTCTTTTATCATAAATGGAGCCAAAGCCTTTTCCCTGCCGAATTTCTATGCCCCCGCCGACAAAGAGAGCATCCTTAAGAGAGCCAGCCGGAGTATATGTGTCATGATATTTGGAGAAAGGCTGGAACCTGACATCGAGCATCCCAGTAACGTGGTCGTTAAAAGATTCGGAAACTCCGACTCCGTATTCATGAGGTATGTATCCATTGCCATCTTGCGAAAACGGGGAATAGAGGGTGTCCGCATAGAGATTTTCCAATACAAAAGTCCCATTGAGATTGTACGGCAGTTTGTAGTACCCACCGATCGAGAATCCCTTCAAGAAATCGTATCCACCAATTTTGTCAAGACTATCCAGTACAATTCCGAACGTTCCGCCGGCCGCTTGCAGGTAAGCACTGTAGTCGGAATATGTGTTCGTGTAGGAGGAGCTATTGAAGCTTATTGTTCTTATATTCTCAATTCTCCCGAAAGCATACTGGAACATTCCGCCGAGACTTATGAAATGAAACGGCGAAAAGCTCGCACCGACAAATCCTTCCCCGAGTCCTCCCGTGCCCGAGGATTTATAAACATATGAAGGAATATCGGAGGTTGAATCGAACGGCGAAGTGATGGTAAAATTATAGGAAGTAAGCGGAGTAAATCCACCCGCCAAAGTGAACCCGAGATTCTTGTCAATCGGCAATGCGAAAATGCCGCCACCAAAATTTCCGTTCACGTAGTAAGAAGACTGGCCGATTGTATTGTCCTTTGAACTTACGCCTGAAAAGCTATACAAGGCGGTGAATTGGACATTATCCAGGCCGCTCCAGGTTGCCGGATTGATCCCGCTGAGAAATCCGTTTCTTATGAGTGCAATCCCTGAATTTCCCATTCCGGTGGACCAGCTGCTTCCAAAAGATGAAAACTCACCGACCCCCTTTGCGGACAATGGTGTTCCATCTTGTGCATATCCGCGACCGACAGACAAAACGATCAGAAAAATCAACACTCTTGTTTTCATCTTTTCTTCACTGCCGGCGTATATGTTATCGTAAGCCTCGGTTTCAGGGAGTCCGGAGCATTTCCACTGTAAATGAACCGCGAATCGAGATTATTATAATCTTCTGATCGGGTGACTATGAATCCATAATTACCAAGGTTCACCATCTGTTGAACCAGGACCCCAACTTGGAAAGTATATTTGTTTCTTCTCACGGTGTCTTGCGCGCTTAACGCTATGCCATAAATACTGCTAAATGCATGTGTCGTAGGGTCGTTCTGATAATATGCATAAAGAGAATCCGGAGATTGTCCTGAATAGAGCGAATCGATTGTATTTTCAAATAGTGTTAGCTGCGCGTAATTGATGATGGAGTAATTTGGAATACGGCTTAGATCGAATACTAAATTCCCATGGTACCCGGTTCCGCTTTGCACTGTGAAAGTCTGGGACGGACCCGCTATCGAAGTGGTCGCAACATAAGAAGAATAACTGGACCTAGAAGTCACAGTGTCAGGGACGCCATTTATTAGGCATGCGACGACTATCGTGGGTTCAAGACCCGTCCCGGAGTAAAGCGTCGAATAAGCTGACACGACACCGGAGATGTTCATCGGCTTCAGAATGAAGCCATAATTCGTTTCATGTGTACTTGTATCTGTCGCATTTCCCCAGCGTCTTACGACGCCGGTATCTATTTGAATCACCACCGCAGAGTCGCTCACCTGAGGAAACATTGGAGGCAGAACCATATTCGAGCCCTCTCGTGGCAAGCGAGCCACGCTGTCCCAGGTGAAAGTGCCGCTACTCCAGACCGAATCGAGGGCGTAGCCCTCGAATTGCAGGTTGCGAACGTCAAAGCCAAGAGGCTGCAAGCTGTAGTAGCTGCGGGTCAGAATCACCTCTGCCGACAGGATGCGGCTTGCATAATAAACAGAATCGAGACCGGAAAACTCCAATAGCATATCAGCTTCAGTCCATGGTACGGCTCCCAAACAAAGAACGGTGTCACCGCCGTTTGCCAGACCGATATTCACTTGTGAGCATGTTACTCTTACCGTATCGGAATCAAACGCGCGCGGAGTCAATGTACTATCATAACCGACGAGCCCTGAACCAGTTTGATTAAACTTGTTGGAACACCCGACCATTCCGAAAATGAATACTCCGGCAACTAGTGAGAACTCAATTATTCTTTTTTCCAATGAAATCTCTTTGGGGCAATCTTTTCTTGACAAAATTATCGATAAAATCGTACAGGTTTTCAGCAAGATAATCTATTTTGATGCGGTCGTCAATGCACCGTTGATAATCGGCCCTGCCATATCCTGTCATGACGAGCGAAGTTGTCGCCCCGGCGTTCTCGCCGCACTTCACGTCGCTCCATTTGTCGCCGACCACGAATGACAATGTGAGATCCAAGTTGAATTTCTCTTTCGCTCGAAGCAGCATGCCGATGTCAGGCTTCCTGCATGTGCAGACATATCCATTACTCGGGTGATGCGGGCAATAATAGATTGCATCCACTACAGCTCCGTGGCTTCCAAGCATTTCGACCAGCCGCTTGTTGACATTTTCAACTTGGTCAATCGTCATGAGACCCCGGGCGACGCCCGATTGATTAGAAATTACGACAACTTTCAGTCCAAGCCTGTTGGCCAGTGAAATTGCCTCCGGCGAATATTCAATAAATTCAATTTGATCGGGATCGGTGAGGTATTCCTTGTCGATGTTGATCGTTCCGTCACGATCGATGAAGACTGCCCTCGTCACTTTTCCAAGATCTTGTTGTAGAGCTCGGTATAAAGCCTCGCAGAATTTGTCCACGAAAAATCTTCAACCATGGCATTCTTCATGATCTTCTGCCAATTTTTTCCGTCATTGAACAACGTGATAGCCCTCGAAATCGCTTTCACCATCTCGTGTGGCTTATAATCATCGAAGAAGAACCCGGTCCCTGTTCCTTTCTGGAGGTTTACCTCTCTCACGGTATCAGCAAGCCCTCCGGTTCTCCTTACGATCGGTACGGTGCCATACTTCAGACTGTACAATTGGTTCAAACCGCAGGGCTCAAATCTGCTCGGCATAAGGAATATATCGGAGGCACCTTCAATGAGATGCGACAACTCATCGTCGTATTTCAGCTCGACGGCAAATTTCTCGGGATATCTTTTTGCCAGCGCCTCCAATTTAGAATGGTATTCCCTCTCGCCCGTTCCGAGAATGACGAGATATAAATTCATCTTCATCAGCTCGGGGAAGGCATTGATTAGAAGATCGATTCCCTTCTGCTCGACAAGCCGTGTCACCATTCCGATTAGCGGCGCCTTGGGATCGTATTTCATATTGAATCGCTTCAGTAAAAATTTCTTGTTCTCCACTTTTGCATCGAGGGTCTTTACGCTGTACTTGAATGGAATATAATTATCGATATCCGGATTCCAGATCGTGTAGTCGATCCCATTTACGATACCCGTGAAGACCTTCTTCCTTTTCTTCAGGATTCCCTCCATGCCGCAGCCGAACTCTTCCCCGTCAGAGATTTCTTTGCCGTAGGTCTCACTCACGGTTGTAATATAATCCGCATAGACAATTCCCGCCTTCATAAAACTGAACTTCCCATAAAACTCCGCACCATCGGGAGTAAACACGTCCGCCGGCAGCCCGGTTTTGTGGAAGGTCTCTTTCGGGAAATTGCCTTGATAGGCAACATTGTGGATCGTAAAAACGGTTTTGATCTTTTTGAAGAATGGATCCTTGTTGTAAATCTTCTTCAGATAAACTGGCACGAGAGCGCTCTGCCAGTCATTGCAATGAATTATATCGGGGGCCCAGCCAAGAAGCTTCAAAATTTCAAAGACACTTCGTGAATAGAAAATGAATCTTTCGTCGTTGTCGGAATAGTCTCTTTTTGCTTTCGGATCCTGATAGATTCCCGGTCTGCCGAAGAATTCCGGGCTGTCGATAAAATAGATCTGGACTTTTATTCGCTCCCCGACAAGAAAGGACGACTTGACGTTAAGTTTTGCCGTCTTCTTCCCGATTGGTATGTCGATATTCTTCAGCCTGATAATCTCATGAATACGGAATTTTCTTTCATTCACAAAACCATAACGAGGTATCGCAAGCCTGATGTCATTCCCTATCTCCTTCAACGCCTGCGGAAGAGCACTGGCAACGTCAGCGAGTCCTCCGGTTTTAGCAAATGGGAATACCTCAGAGGAAAGAAACAAAACATTGAGGGGTTGTGTCATTTCATACCATGATTTGTTAGATAAAAATACCAAAAAATCGGCTAATAATCAACGTGATGGTCGTGTCTCAGGGTGAGCAATCCAGAAAACTTCCCGGATGAACGCAGAAAAGAAATCACAATAAGTCAGCCGCCCTGTGTGAGGCGTTTCGAGCAGGCGCGAGCTTGAAAGTAAGCTAATCTCTTCCGAAGCTCAAACTAATACATGAGCCATTATCCGTCGGATCATCGACCTCATTTCAGTTATTCCGATTCCTTACTCTTTTCCCAAAGTTCATTCATCTCAGCGAGGCTTGCATCATGGAGCGAGACATTTTTCTTTAAGAGCTCGCTCTCAACGTAGAGAAATCTCTTTTCGAATTTCTCGGTGGCGCCGCGAAGTGCACTCTCAGGATGTACATTAATGTGCCGGGCATAATTGACGAGCGAAAAAAGCAAATCGCCGAATTCCTCTTCCATCTTAATGCGGTCTCCATTCTTTACTTCTTCTTGAAGTTCTTCAACTTCCTCCGTCACTTTCGGGAGGACTTCGACGGCGCTTCCCCAATCAAATCCGACTTTTGCCGCTCTATCCTGAATCTTGAAAGCCCTTGCAAGAGCCGGGAAGGCAACGGGAATTCCGTCGAATATGGACTCCCTGCCGGCTTCAGTTTTTATTTTCTCCCAGTTTATTTTTACCTGCTCCGGCGTGTCCGCTTCGACATTGCCGAATACATGCGGGTGACGGAGAATCATCTTTTGAGTCTCATCTTTTAGCATTTCGGTCAGCGTAAATTTTCCCTCCTCCTCGGCAATCTGCGCATGCAGGAAAACATTCAGAAGAATATCCCCGAGCTCGCTTTTCACTTCCGACCATTTTCCAAGGTCTATTGCCTCGGCAAGCTCATAAACTTCTTCGATTGTGTAATGCCTGATCGATCTGTTGGTCTGTATTTTGTCCCATGGACATTCTCTCCGTAATCTTCTGATGACATCTATGAACTCTTCTAAGGCATCTTCTTCCATCTTTCTCATTTGCTTACCCTCTTTCACATCTTTAGGAATTCGCTTGTTTTCTCGAACACTTGTTCTGGCATTATGGCTTTTATGCACATCGAGTAATATTCGCTCTTCAACTCTAAAATGTCCTCATTGCAACATGGAACATCATTAATGTTTTCGAGCTCTTGGTGCACAAATTCGAGAATTCGGATCGCCTCGAAAGATGATCCAATTGACCGGAAAGCAAGGGCTCCTGTTCCATCATCTCATCGTCGCGAGGATCATCTCTATTTTTGAGCTAACGCTTTCGAGTGTTATGTCATCAAAACTTCGCCCCTCATCCGGCAGGACGACTTCGTACAAATCGCTCGATGGCTTGAACTTATTGAGGTTCCACTCGACGCGGGGATATAGACCTACTGTAGGAATATTGAACGCCCCGGCAATATGGATGATGGATGTGTCTGGAGAAATCACGAGCTGTGCATGTTTCATTAACCCGACGATGTCCTTGATCGTACGCGAGTAAAATAATGTTGAGTCATTACATCCATCGTGTATACTCTTTGCTGCCTCCTCATCATGAGGATGGAAAGTTATAATGGGCGAGAAATCGGCAGATTCACAAAACGAGCACACTCCGCGCCATTTCTCGATCGACCAGCGGCGCGAATCATCGCCGGCCGAAATATTGATGATTGCCTTTCGCTTGGCGATCCCCTTTATCTGTTCCAGCACGTACGAATCGGCTTCAGCATTGCAATATAGTCGTAGATCGCTCTTTTCGATGGACTTAATGTCCAGTGCAAATAGAGCCTGAATGTTTCTCTCAATAGCATGGAGGCTGAAATTTTCCTTGTCAGATGGAATGCCGACATCGAAGACCTTTCCCGCCACAGGATTCCAACCTATTTTTGTCCGCGCATCGCTTAACCGCGCAAGCAGAGCTCCTTCCCGTGACCGATGATCTTTGGGGTCAATCCAATAATCATAACGCTCTCTTCGGAGTCGGTAGACCAGCGAAAGAAGTGAAACCAATTTTTTCT
>Ga0335078_10014894_pt1 | contig 11539 bp, 13 predicted proteins | sample Lox_Sample_32_FD_206711 | JGI IMG/M metagenome (GOLD analysis project Ga0335078, IMG submission 206711) | Soil microbial communities from Loxahatchee National Wildlife Refuge, Florida, United States - Lox_Sample_3.2 | ecosystem: Environmental > Terrestrial > Soil > Wetlands | place: USA...
TCGTCGGCATTCTGCCCGCGCACGGTCTCTTACACGCCTTCTTCACCGCGACTTCCATGATCGGCTTTATCGCCGGTGCGGGCATCGTTGTCCGGAATTCGATCATCTTGGTCGATTTCATTGAGCTGCGCCTGAGTCAAGGATTGCCGCTCGATCAAGCAGTGATCGATGCGGGCGCGATTCGCTTCCGTCCCATGATGCTTACCGCCGCGGCCGTAGTGGTCGGCTCCTCGGTGATTCTCTTCGATCCGATTTTTCAGGGGCTCGCGATTGCGTTGATGGCCGGCGAAATCGCATCGCTGCTGCTTTCGCGCATGACCGTCCCGGTACTGTTCTTTGTCTTCAATCGAAATAGGAGGGCTGTATGAATGTCGAACGATACTTGCGCCTGATCGCCGGAGCGTTCGTGATGCTGACCCTGACGCTTGGATACTTGGTGAACCCGTATTGGTACCTGTTCACCGCGTTCGTGGGGTTGAACTTGTTTCAATCCGCGTTCACGAACTGGTGTCCCATGATGAGCATTCTTCGCAAGCTGGGCGTCCAAGGTTGACCCGGGCCTACCAACCCTTCCGGAGACAAATTACTGGCTCTCAGGTATGGTCCCTTTGAGCCTAGATTCGTATACTCGATGCTAACAGTACCCCAATAGGCGACAGAGGCCAGACCATCCCTCCGACGGACGACGCCTCTGTCGCCTCCCGTAAAACGGTCCTCTGGAGAATGCCAAGCGGGCGGACAGGTAGCGGTCCTATCTCCCCTGTTACACTCAAGAGAATTCATGGCATTCGGAAAGATCGGCCAAACCCTCACAGCGGTCGAGATTTTTGATTTAGTTCGCGTCGAGCTTGAACAAGTCGAACGCGAGATCGGCCTCGAATCGGTCTCCTCCGTCGACGCCGTAACTTACATCGGACAGTATCTGCAATCCGGCGGCGGCAAGCGCCTGCGCCCCATTCTTGTCTTGCTTTGCGGGCGCCTATTCGGCGATCCAAATCCCGGCTTGGTGCGCATGGCGGCCGTGGTCGAAATGATCCACACCGCCACGCTGGTGCACGACGACGTCATCGATATGGCCAAGACCCGCCGTGGCCGCCCCTCCATCAACGTCGTCTGGGGCAACCACACCTCCGTCCTCGCCGGCGATTGGCTCTACATGCAGGCCTTCCAGGTCGCGCTGCGCGAACGCAGTTTCCCGATTCTCGACACCCTCATCAACCTCACGCAAATGATGGTCGAGGGCGAGCTCCTGCAGCTCGAACGCATCGGAAAAATCGGCGTCAGCGAAGCCGATTACATGGAGCTGATCGATCGCAAAACCGCGAGCCTCTTTTCCGCTTGCGCGCGTCTCGGAGCCGCGGCGCAGGGCGCCCCGGAGACCGAAGAAAACCAGCTCGCCGATTACGCCTGGAATTTGGGAATTGCGTTTCAGCTCATCGACGATGTTTTGGATTTCACCTCGCGCGAAAAGATCCTCGGCAAGCCCGTGGGCAACGATCTTCGCGAAGGCAAGGTGACCCTGCCTTTAATTTATGCGCTCGAATCCGCCAGTCCGGAGGAGCGCAGCCTGGTGGAGACGGTTCTCGCCGACGGCAACTACGATCAGGTCCCCTTCGGCAAGATTTTGCAGATCCTGCGCCGCCACGGCGGAATCGAGCGCGCCCAGCAGCGCGCCGAAGAGTTTACCGAAAAGGCTCGCGCCATCATGCGCGACTTCCCGCCATCCGCCTATCAGCGAGCCCTGCTGTCCGTGACCGGAATGGTCACTGCCCGCGACCATTGACGGTCGTGGCGCATGCTCTCAGCATGCCGTGTCGGCACTCTGCCGACACTTTTTGCCGCGTTACTTCGCCGCCGCCCGGTAAACCGCCAGGTTCGACGTATCCACGATCCCCGTTCCCGTATCGATAAACCGCGGCAGCCGCGAATTCGGGTCGTGCGCGAAATCCACCGTAAGCGATGGCAGCTTGTACAACACGATATCCGCCAGCATGCGCAGGCCGGTGTAGCCCATCGTGAACGGCTTCTGCGCCACGCTCGCCGTGATCCATCCTTGCTCGATCCCGTCCAGAGTCGCGGTCAGGGCATCCATCGCGATGAACACCTTCTTCTTGTTCTCGCGTTTCAGAACCTCGGAAACCTGCGGACCCGCTTGCCCTTCCAGCACCACGAATGCGTCCACCTTTGGCGTGCCCTTGTTCAATATGCCTTCGGCGTCGTCGAACGCCGTGGTCGGATCGCCCTTCAAGTCCGAGCCCTCGATCAGCTTCATCCCGCCGTGCATCGCGATGATGCTCTTGTAGCCCTCTAGGCGCTGCTCCAAGTTGGGCTGGCCGTACGTGTACAGCACCGCGACATTGCCTTCGTTCTTGAGCTTGTCCGCTAGTACGCGCCCTCCCATCTGTCCGGCTTCGAAATTATTCGTGCCGACGAACATCAGCCGTTTGCTGGACTCCGCGTCGGAATCCACCGTGATCACCGGAATGCCCGCGCCAATCGCGGCATCGATGCTCGGCGTTAGCAGTTTTTCGTCCGCGACCGACACCAGCATTCCGGCTGGTTTCAGCGCCGCGATCCGGTCGAACTCGGATTTCTCCATCCCGGCGTCGTAGGACTCCGGTCCGATCAGCGCGACGTGAACTCCCAACTCGCCGGCCGCTTGGTTCAACCCCGCGTCGACTTGCTGGAAGTAAGGGGACTTCGTGTTCGGAACGACAAGATAATACTTCTCACCCGGAGTATGAGGAAGCTGGCTGCACGCACCCAGGAACACGGATAACAGCGCCGGCAGAGCTGTAGCGATTCGCGGTTTCAACAAGAACCTCCAAATAGGGATTATAGGTCACTACAGAGGCTCGAGACGTATGAGCCCCTGTATGCAAATTCGCGATGCGGCAAAGCTGTGCCCAAAAGCGCTGCCAAAAAGAGCGGCATTGACACGGCAACCGCCATTCGCTACAATCGGTAGCGCTACAACGGGTAGCGGGCAAAGGGTGCGGCGGCGCCCTCAAGGCAGGAAACGAATCTGCCGCCGCACTCCATTTTGCCGGCGGGTCCTTAAAAGCGCATGAAGAAACATCGCAAACCCCTCAGCGCCCTCGAAAACCTGGTGATGTCTGTCGTTTGGGATCGTGGCTCCGCCACCGGGGAAGAGGTTCGCACCGCGCTTGCCGAGCGCCATCCGATGAAAGAATCCACCGCGCGCACCGTCCTGACGCGCCTCGAAGAAAAGGGCTATCTTCGCCGCCGTGTCGAAGGCCGGACCAATATTTATAGCGGCATCGACGCGCCGCAGCAGGTCGCCGCCGGTGCCGTGCGCCAGATCATCGATCGCCTGTGTGGAGGCTCCGTCGAACAGCTCCTGATCGGCATGGTCGACGACGAAGTCCTCACCGAGCGTGAGTTGCAACGCCTCGCCCGCAAGATCGCTAACCGAAAGGAGTAATGCTATGGAGCACTTAATTCAAATCACCGAACGCTCTACCATCCTCGCCGTCTTCGTGGCGGCGGCTCTCTGGCGCGTCAAATCCGCTTCATTCAAGCACGCGGTGTGGACCATGCTCGCCGCCGGAATGCTGCTCCAAACGATCCTTGGGCCGCTGTTGCCTTCGCTCCCCCTGCCAGTCCTGCATCCGGTCGAGCTCGCTCCTCCTTTAGCCGCCGACGCCTCATCGGCCTCGGCAATCTCAATCTCTGTAAGTCAGGCAGCTCGTCCGCCGATCTGGCCGCTCATCGCGATGGCCGCCTATTTCGCCGGTGTTCTCTTCTTCCTTCTCCGGCTCGCGCGCGCCCTGATCTTCACCCGCGGATTGGTTCGCCGAAGCGAAGAGATCGCTCCCGGCCGTTATCAATCGAGCGAGATCACGGTGCCCATGACCGCCGGCTCGAAGATCCTGCTGCCGCTCGCGTGGCGCGATTGGGACTCCGCGAAGCTCGATAACGTCATCGCGCATGAGCAAGCGCACGTGCGCCGCCGCGATTCCCTCGTCTCGCTCATCGCACGTCTGAATCGCTGTGCGTTGTGGTTCCATCCGCTGGCATGGTGGATCGAGCGCGAGCTCGCACGTTTGGCCGAGCTTGCCTGCGACGATGCCGCATTGGCCGTAGTTCCCGACCGCGAGCAGTACGCACGGACGCTTCTCGATATGGCTCGCACGGTTCACGATTCTCGCGGTCGATTATTGACCGCGCAAATGGCAAAGGAGGCCACTGTGGAAACTCGAATCAATCGGATTTTGGATCGCACTCGCCGTCTTCCCAAGGCGCTCGGCCGACGTGGCTGGATGGCGCTGATCGCCATCGCCGCGCCGCTGGTCTATTTCGCCGCCGCGGCCCAGCTCGCGCCCGCGCAGACGGTGCTGCCGATTCCCGCGCCACGTGCGCCCGAGGCTCCAGCCCTCGTCGCGCAAGCGCCCGAGCCCGCAGTTCCTCCTGCCCCTGCCGCGGCCCCGCAGCCTCAAGCCGCCCCGCAACCTCAAGCCGCTCCGCAGCCGAACATTTTCGAGGTGGACCGTCAGTTGGGAGAGCTCCAAGATGACCTGCGCGCCGCCGAGACGCAGCGCCTCAAAGAACGCCAGCAGCAATTGGAGCAACTCGCCCAGACAATGCAGCGCTTGAAAGAAGCCGAGGCTCAGATGAGAGCCGAAAAGGACCCCGGCGTTTCCGTCACCGTCGCGCCGGAGCGGAATGTCACCATCAGCATCGCACTCGGCCCCGCAACTCAAGGCGACGCCATCGCCTCGATCAGCTCCGACGACGGAGGCGCCGTCAAAGCCGGTGTGCGCCACGGGATCACTGGGCCAAACTCAACCTGGGACCTGCCCCTTTCCTTGAAGCCGGGTAGCTACCGCCTCAAAGTCCTCATCCGAGACACCGCTGACGGCACCATCTCGACCAAAGATACTCGCTTCGAAGTGAGATAGCCATGCAGCCGCCGGCCCTGTTCACGATACCGATGGCAAAGGAGGCCAACGTGGAGGCAAGAATCAATCGCATCCTGGACAATTCGCGAGCCCTTCCGAAATCGTTCAGCGGAGCCGGTTGGCTCGCGCTGTTTGCGGTCGCCGCGCCGACGATCTATTTCGTCGCGGCCGCCCAACTCGCGCCCGCGCAGACACTGATTCCGATCCCCGCTCCGAATCCGCCTGCGTCCCCAGTCCTAGTCGCTCCGGCCCCACCTCTGCCGACCCCAGCGCCTCAATCGCGTCTTGGAACGCAAGTCGAGCCCGCAGCGCCTCCCCCGCAGAGACTCGATATGCCCCAGGGCAATATGGCAATCTTGCTTCAGCAGTTAGCGGCGTCCCTCATTCCAGACGGCCTATACGCTCCCGACAATCTGTTTTCGAGCGACCGTGCCACAGCCGAGCAAGTTCCCGAAGCCCCAAGTCAAACCGATCCCGACACCAAGATTTCAGTTGACGTCTCTGGAGAACGGAACGTCAAGCTGAGCATCCCTCTCGGAGCCTCCATCGAGCACCACGTATTGGTCGAGATCTACAGGGATGGCCGTCTCGTGCGCACCGGCGTGCGCCGAATCGTCGGCGTCCGTTGGGATCTGAACGTGCTGCTTCAGCCAGGCTCCTACCACCTGCGAGCCGTCATCAAGAAGGCCGCCGACGGCAGCATGGTCGCCCGCGGCTTTGATTTTCAAGTCGAGTAAGATTCGATTTTCAAGTCGAGTAGAATTGTCAGCAAATGTGCAGACTAGCCGTTGTCCTGCTACTCCCTATCTCCCTGCTGATCGCCGCCGACCCTCAATTTGACGTCGCCACCGTCAAGGAGAACCGCTCGGGCAGCCCCGGCTCTGCGGGCCCCAGCGCCCGAAACGGAAGATTCACCGGGCAGAACAATTCGCTCAAGGCGCTGATCAGCGTGGCGTTTGCTGTGCCGGAGTTTCAGGTTACGGGTCCAGATTGGCTGGAGTCGCAGCACTTCGATATCGCCGCGACTGTACCCGAAGGCGCGCAATCGGCTCAGATCGCACCGATGCTGCGAGCGCTGCTGGAAGAGCGGTTTCATCTCCAGACGCATCGCGAAACCGTCGAAATGAGTTATTACGCGCTGGTAGTCGGCAAGGGCGGACCAAAGATCAAGCCGATCGTTCCGGGCGAGCCAATCCCGCCGCCGCCGTCTCCGAAGGGTATGGCGGTGCAAATGACAAACGGGACATTGCAAGACTTTGGCGAATTTCTCGCACGCAGCCAGGGGCGCCCGGTACTCGATAAGACGGGACTCCCCGGGCGCTATCACATTGTGATCGCGTACGCCACGGAGCATTCCACCGAGCCCGGACCCGATATCTTCACGGCTATCCAGGAGCAGCTAGGTTTGAAACTCGAATCGCAGAAGGGACCGATCGACGTTATCAAGGTAGATCGGGCGGATAAAGTTCCGACGGAAAATTGATCACCGAGCTAGCCGCAGCGCCACCGCGAGCTCTTTATCGCTCCGCACCCGCCATATCTTCGCGTCGAGCAGATAATGCGTGAACGCGATCCCCCACACCGCCGCCGAAACCGTCTGGCTCGGGAACAGGTACTGCGGCACGAACGTGAGCAGGAAATGCAACCCGATCGCGACCAGTAAATACGTCGCCACGTTCGTCGCGAGCCTCGCCGCCAGCCCATTGCGCTCGATCGCTTCCGGCGTCGAATACCGGTTGCGATTGTGGAACCACATCAACCGGTGATATTGCAGCCCGTGGAACAACCCCAGGGGAATCGCCGCTTCTAACGTCCCCGCGATCCCGAACCGCGTCGCAAATCCGAGGGCCAGCCACTGCAGCGGCACCACCGCCGCCAGCAGCGCGAGCTTCGGCCAGTTCATCGCGATTCCGGCTCGCCATTTCCACGCCTGCCGCCCCAGCCATGAGATCGCCAGCGCCCCGTACGGCACGAGAATCGCCGGTCCGAGCCACCATCCATCGAACACCCGCTGCGTCTTCGCGACGAACAACGCCAGCGGGGCGAACAGCGACGCCAGCAAAAACCATCGGTCGAGCTTCCGGTCCGTCTCGTCCCGTTCTTTGTTCTTGGCCTTGTACAACATCACGAAGCCGAAATGTTGCTTGACCACGTGAAATTGCTGCCACACGAATGCGGCCAGGAAGAACAGTGCGACATGCCCGGTCATCGCCGCCGCCGGGCCCACCAGCAGCATCGGCGCGATGATCCACAGGAACCACCCCAGCTTCTGCCGTTCCGCCTTGTCGAAGTATGTGCGCGTCACCGTCGCCAGCACGTGCGGCCCGTCCACTCCGAAAAACCAGATCGCCTGCAGTGGCAGAATCGGAAAGCCGGCCCACATCAGCGCAACCGCGGCATACCCGGCCAGCGACGAGCCGATGAACCACGTCAGATCTTCGCGCCTCGATATGATCCATCCGACGGGCGCACCGCTGGGAGCGGGAATTGCTGTTGTCGGCGCGGGTACGGTGAGGGAACTCACGGATGAACCTTTACGGTCCATCGGCAGTTCCCGCCGCCGGCTTTACTCCTCGCCGGCCGCCGCGTCGCGAGCGTGCAGTACCAGCGCTAACGCCGTCTCCACGTCCGCGGCCAGCGCAGTCATATGACCCATCTTCCGTCCCGGCCGCGGCTCCATCTTCCCGTACAGATGCAACTTCACTTGCGGACACTTCAGCGCCGCCGGCCAACCCGGCTCACCATCCGCCCACAAATCCCCCAGCAGATTCGCCATCGCGGCCGGACGCAGCAGCTCCGTCGATCCCAGCGGCAGCCCGCACACCGCGCGCAACTGCTGCTCGAACTGGCTGGTCGCGCTCGCATCGACGGTCAGATGCCCCGAATTGTGCGGCCGAGGCGCCAGCTCGTTGATCAGCAGCCGCCCTCCCGGCTCGACGAAAAACTCCACGCATAGCACGCCGATCACATCCAGCGCCTCGAGCACGCTGTGCGCGATTTCTCTCGCGCGTCCCGCCACATCCGCGGGCACTCGAGCCGGCGCCAGCGAAACATCTAAAATATGCCGCCGATGCTGATTCTCGATTACGCCCCAATCCACGCACGCTCCGTCGGCTCCGCGCGCCGCGACCACGGACACTTCGCATTCGAACGGTATGAATTGTTCGAGCACCGCCGGCGCTCGCCCGATCGAAGTCCACGCCGCCTCCGCGCCCTCCGCGCTCTCCACCCGAGCTTGCCCCTTACCGTCGTACCCGAAGTCGGCGGTCTTGAGAATTGCGGGCGTTCCGAGTTCCGCGATTGCTTTCGCTAAATCCTCCGACGTTTCCACCGTTCGGAATGGCGTCAATGGAAATCCGGCTTGCTGAAGAAATGTTTTTTCGCGGATGCGATGCTGCGTCGTGTGCAACACCCGTCCGGCCGGACGCACCGGAGCATGCTCCGCCGCTGCCTGCGCCGTCGCCGCTGGAACATTTTCGAACTCGAACGTTACCACGCTGACGCCCGACGCAAACCTCCGCACCGCGTCCAGATCGTCGTACTGAGCCTGAATTTCGAGATCCGCCACCTGCCCGGTCGGCGTGTCTTCGTCTGGCGACAGCGTATGCACCCGATATCCCATCCGCCGAGCCGCGATCGCGAACATGCGGCCCAGTTGGCCGCTGCCTAGCACGCCCAGCGTGGCTCCGGGTAATATCGGCGAAAACATTAATCCAAGGTATCGCTTAGGATGCGATTGGTCTGCGCTGTCCGCCAATCGTGCCATTTTGCGCGTAGTTCTGGCCGGCTTCGCGCCAAGATCGCAATCGCGAACAGAGCCGCGTTCATCGCGCCCGCCTTCCCGATCGCAAACGTCGCCACCGGAACTCCGCCCGGCATCTGCACGATCGAGAGCAGGGAATCCATCCCCTTCAGTGCATGCGTCTCCACCGGTACGCCGAGCACCGGCAGAGTCGTATGCGATGCAACCATTCCCGGCAGATGCGCCGCGCCGCCCGCGCCCGCGATGATCGCTTCCAATCCGCGCTCTTCGGCCGTCGACGCGTACTCCGCCATCAGCTTCGGAGTTCGGTGCGCGGATACGATCTTCTTCTCGTACGGGACACCGAAGCTCTCCAGAACCTCCGCGGCATGCCGCATCGTGTCCCAGTCGGACTTACTGCCCATGATTACGCCAACCAAAGGCCGCGCCTCCGTAGTACGGGTTGCCATTAATGATTAGGTAAAAACCACGATAGCACGCACCGGCTCAAAGCCCATGTGGCCAGGTTCCCCCCCCGCGGCTGACTCACCAGGCCCAACTATCGCTGATGCGCTAGAGAAACAGCTGGGGCTCAAGCTGGAATCGAGCAAGGGCCCGGCGAAAGTGCTCGTGATCGATTGCATCGAGAAGGAACCATCGTCAACCAATATGGCTCGGCGGTCCGCGCTAATCTATGGCAATGGAGTTGATTTTCGAGATCCGCGACGCCGAGGAGGGCGGTTACTACGCTCGCGCGCTCGGTCACGCGATATTCACGGAAGCAAATACCTGGGAGGAACTCCGCGCGAACGTACTTGAGGCTGTTTCAGTGCATTTTCAAGACGCCCCGATCCGTCCGAGGATTGTGCAGCTCCACTACGTCAAGGATGAACTGCTCCCCGTCGAAGCCGCGTGAAGCTACCAAGAGGTGTTTCCGGGGAGCGGCTGATCCGTGTGCTTGAACGATTCAGCTACACGGCTACTCGCCAAAAGGGAAGCCACGTTAGGTTGGTGAACGAAGGCCCTCCGGCTCACGCCGTTACGGTGCCCTTGCACGGCGTTCTGAAGGTCGGCACCCTCCACGGGATAATTGCCGAGGTCGCGCAGGCACGATCCATTCGGGTCGAATCGATTATCGAGCTACTATAGTGGCGATTCAGCCTCGCCCAGGGGCGATATCCACCGAAGCAGATACCTGGGAAGAGCTCTGAGAACGTCCTCGATGCTGTATAGACTTTCTCCAGGAATCCCGCGCTCAGGGTGTTGGACACCTCCAAAACAGCCTCGGGCACAGCTCAGGTAAGACGTCGAAGCATCCGCGTTCATCGGTGTGAATCAGCGGCTCGTTAAGATGAATGCAATCTCCGCCAAAACTCTCAAAAAGTCTATTGACCGCCGATGAAAACTGATGAACGCCGATTTCGGATGAGCCCGGCATGCCCTGCCTCACCCACCCCTACGGCAGCGTGTACGTCACGCCCGTCGTGAACTGAAACGAGTTTTTCTTAAACCCCGGCGGCGGATCGTTCAGAAACTGGTCGAGCGTACTCACGTTCAAGCTGAGCCGCTTGTACAGAGCCATCGTCATCCCCGCTCCCGCGTTCCACGAATACGCCCTCGTGTTGTTCCATGCCGGAATGAACGTCGCCTGCTGATTGAACGCGATCCCCAACGGCAGCTTCCGCACATACGCTTCGCCGAAAATCGATCCAACCAGGCTCTGGTTGTTGCTGGAGACGGCGAAGTGTTGATTGATATAGCTGGCCGTGCCCTTCAGATCGAGGGTTTGCTTATCGGTTTTGATCACCGTCCAGCCGATGCCGCCGCTGTAGGTCTGTTGCAGGTCCAAGCCTTGCGAAAAGTTATGATCGAACGCCGCCTGCCCCAGCGCATAGGCTCGCGGCGAAAAGTACTCGTCCCGCTCCGCGTCAAAGTGGAGCAGATCCGTCTTCACCTCGGGAGTGCCAGGCTGCGTAATCTTGCCGTACGACGTCGTAAAATTCACCAGCGTTCGATTGCGCGCCGCCAGCCAATCCTGCGCCGGAATCGCTCGTATTAAGTGAACCGCGGCGGTGAACGTTTCGCTGTTTTGTGTCGCCTCGATCAAGGAAACGCCGCCTGTGATTCCGCCCTTCCAATCCTGGAAGAAATTCGGATTATGCAGCGCGCTCTGATAAGCCGCTTCGTCCACTACGAAAGCCGCGTCGCCAGTCCCGATCGTCTTCCCAGCCGCTCCCTCGCCCGGGCTCACTTGAATCTTTTGATCCGCCACGCTGATCGTTCCAACAGAAATCTTGCCGTCCGTCTCTTTACGTTTGAGAGTCACACCCTTGGGAATCACCGCAAACTTTCGCGCGGACGTAAGCTGCTTGATCTTCGACCAATCCACCGTCACATCCCCGACCGCATCGCTATGGAAGGTGACCGATTTCCCGGTAGCCTTGACGAACTTGCCCGTCAGCATCTCGCCGTCGGCCAGGGTCATCGTGTCAGGCGGATCCGCCGCGGAAGCTGTAAAAGCCAAAGCCGTAACCAATGCCCCGGCTACCGCTATCACTCTAAGGAACAGAGAATGTGCGCCCCGATTCACAATCGCCATCCTACCATCAGGTTGTCACGAAAAGCTCGCGCCGGTCCCCATGCAGGCCGGTATATTCTATTGCCGCAAGAAGCGTTACAATGAAAGCGTACGTGACCCCGCGTTATAACCCCTCGCTTCATCGCTATACCATAATTCTGGCCGTCTGCACCCTATTCCTAGTAGTCGCCGGAGCCTCCGTCACCAGCAATCAGGCCGGCCTATCGGTCCCGGATTGGCCTCTGTCCTACGGGCAAGTCATGCCGCAAATGACTGGCGGCGTTCTATTTGAACACG
>Ga0335078_10014895_pt1 | contig 11538 bp, 14 predicted proteins | sample Lox_Sample_32_FD_206711 | JGI IMG/M metagenome (GOLD analysis project Ga0335078, IMG submission 206711) | Soil microbial communities from Loxahatchee National Wildlife Refuge, Florida, United States - Lox_Sample_3.2 | ecosystem: Environmental > Terrestrial > Soil > Wetlands | place: USA...
CCCGAGTGTCGAACCCGGCCCAAGAGGAGCGGGTGATCGCTCGGGCGCGTGGCTGGGCGGAGGAGGTCGGTGTCTCGCCGCCCGTCGTCGAAACGATCTTCCGGGCGATGGTTGACTACGGAAAGGAACGGTTCCAGGAGCGGAACCTTCCCGCTGCTGCCGTGCAATCCCACCGGGAAGTGCGGGTACGGTCTCACTCTTCCCCTTCCCGCCGCAACGTCCGCCGGGTCTTTCGACCCGCGACGTTCCCCTCGACATGAGCGCACCGGCCCTCGGAAACCGCCTCCGGTTGGAGGGTCATCCGTCAGGGAGCGGAATCCACCGCAGGCTCAGGGAGAAACCACTGCGCCGCGAGCTTCGTGGACGCCTTGCGGAGGAGCTCTAGGGCGGTCGAACGGCCGACTCCGAGGCGGTTTGCGAGCGTCGAAAGGGAGGCCCGGCGAGGGTAGTCGAAGTATCCGATCTCGAAGGCGGTGCGCAGCGCCCTCTCCTGACGCACGGTGAGGCCCCACCGGCTCCGGTACGCCCCCGCGCGGATCAGAGTAGCGCCGGGAGCGCCGTTCCGGCCCGCGGCCCGGAGGAGTCGACGCGCGTCGTCGATGCGGGGGACGAGGACCTTCCAGGGAACGGGAGCGACCGCGTCCTCCTTTCCGAGGAAGGGGCATCGGATGCAGAAATCGCCGAGGTCGAACGCCACCGAGCACGCGGCCGGCATCGGCACAGAGACCCGAAGGAGCGCCCGAGTGGGGCCGAGGTCGGACACCGCGAGGTCGCGCGAGGCGAGCCTGCTTCGCAACCGGTTCACCACCGGCGCGACCCCCGCCTCATCGGTCTGAATCTCGAACAGCCGCAGCAACCTCCTTCGACCCCGGTCGGAGGGCCGGCAGGCGACGAGCCGGAACGTGGCGCCGAGCGAAGTGAGGGTCCGGGTGACCCAATCCTCGGCATCCATCCCTTGGAGAACGATCTCGACCATCGGGAGAGGCGCCCCCCGGTCCGGCGCGGCCGGGCCCGGGTTCGACGAACGCGATCTCGAGGCTCGCGCGGCGGAGTCCCGCACTGCGCACCTTCCGAAGCCGGTCCCGGTGAGCTCGGTATTTGGTCGTCCCGTCGGCTGAGGTTGACGGGAAACACGGCGTCGTGGGACGTCGGCGGGTTCAGAGCACCGGAGTGGCGAAGGTCGGTTCGTAGTTCTCTGCGAGGTGCCCAACGATAGGGATCGAATGACCGCAGTTCCGGCACCGGTTCTGGGGGTCGAGGCGCCAGGACTGTATCGTGAATCCGAACCGTCGCACCACGACCGTTCCGCACTTGGGGCAGTACGTATGCTCGAGCCGATGGCCCCACACGTTCCCGAGGTAGACGTAGTCGAGCCCTTCCGCCTTCGCTGCCGCGTGAAGTCTTTCGAGGGTCGCGACGGGCGTCTCGGGGAGGTCCATCATGTGGTAGTCCGGATGGAACCGGAGCAGATGGAACGGCGTCTCCCGGCCGAGCTCGTCCCGGACGAACCGGGCCAGCGTTCGGAGCGCCTCGATCGAATCGCCGACCTTCGGCACGATCAGGTTCGTCACCTCGACGTGCACTCCCTTCTTCCGAAGGTCGACCGCGGACTCGAAGATCGGTTCTGGCCCCTTCGCCGCGACGTACTTCCGCAGGAAGCCGGGCTCACCGCTCCCCTTGAAGTCGACACTGACCGCGTCAAGGTTCGGCCCGATCTGAGCGACCGCCTCGGGGGTCATGTAGCCGTTCGTGACGAAGTTGGCGAACAAGCCGGCCTGGTGGGCCTCCTTGATCACGTCGAGCGCGTACTCCGCGAAGATCGACGGCTCATTGTACGTGAACGTCACGCCGCGGCATCCGTATCGCTGGGCTTCGCTCACCGCAACGCGCGGGGGAAGGGACCGACCGACGACCTCCCGCTCTTGGGAGATCTCGGCGTTCTGGCAATAGGCACACCGCCAATTGCACCCCACCGTGCCGATCGAGTAGACCCGCGTTCCCGGATGGAAGTGGGAAAGCGGCTTCTTCTCTACCGGGTCGACTTGCACGGCGGACGCCCTGCCGTAACTGAGGAGGACCAGTCGGCCGCCGACGTTCTTCCGAACGAAGCAGAACCCGTGCGAGCCGTCGGGGATGGTGCAGTAGCGCGCGCAGGCGGTGCACCGGACCTTGCCGTCCGCGATCGGTTCGAACAGCGTGGCGGGGTGCCCGAGCGGAGCCGGCATGGACCCTCCGTACGAAACAAGGCCGTCCGGGGCATTAAGGGTGGTACCGTGCCGGCGGCTCGAGCCGAAGGTTCATCTGCGCCGGAACGTCCCGGTGCCTCGATGCCGTCGACCGGGTCCGCATCAGAGCCGCGGTCGCGAGCGGATGCGGTCGAACGGGACGTGGCGGCGCGGATCGCACCCTCCGCGGAGTTCCTCGAGCGGGTCGCACGCGTCCGTTCCGAACTCGTCGAGCGTGTCTCGGCCGCCGCGCGGGACCGCTCGAGTCCACTCGTTCGCGCCCTCGTCGCGGGGAGTGCGGCCCGAGGGACCTTCCTCCAGGACCGTCTGGACGTCGACCTGTTCCTGCTGTTCCCGCCCGACCTCTCCCGGGACCGTCTTCGAGAGGAGGGCCTTGCGCTCGGGCGGGCGGTGCTCACGGACCCCGAGACCCGGTACGCCGAACACCCGTACCTACGCGGGAAGTTCTCCGGATTCACGGTGGACGCCGTTCCCGGTTTCGCCATTACCGACCCATCGCATCCGCTCTCGCCGGTCGACCGGACGCCGTTCCACCAGGAGTACCTCCTGGCCCGGGAGACGCCCGAGATCGTCGGTCAGGTCCGGCTTGCGAAGCAGTTCTTCCGTTCGCTCGGAGTCTATGGCTCGGAGGCGCGCACCGAGGGGTTCTCGGGGTACCTCGTCGAACTGCTGGTGGTGCGCTTCGGATCGCTGCGCGGACTGCTCGAGGCCGCTCGCGACTGGCGCGTCCCGGTCCGCCTGACGGAGCGGGGCAAGGAGCCACCGCGACTCCCACCGGAGGTCGCGCTCGTGCTCGCCGACCCCGTCGACCCGAACCGGAACGTCGCGAGCGCCCTCTCCCGTCGCAACCTGGGCCTCTTCATTCTGTCCGCGGGAGCGTACCTTGACGCCCCAGGCCACCGTTACTTCGAGGTTCGCGTCCCCCGGGGTCTTTCGAAGGAGGAGGCGGCGGCGAGGGTGCACGCTCGCAGTACCCACGTGACCGTGGTCGAGCTTCCGCGTCCGGAGCTGGTCGACGATACGCTCTACCCTCAGGTCCGGAAGGCGGCGCGAGCGATCGCCGAAGAGGTGGGTCGCTCCGACTTCTCCGTCTTGGGCGAAGCGAGCGCGGTGGGCGACCGCGCGGTGGTGATCGTCGTCGAGACGGCCCACGCTCGCCGTCCGGCGGTCCGGGTTCAGGATGGACCGCCCGCCGGTATCGACCGGACCGGGAACTTCCTCGAGAAATGGGGGCCGAGGAGCCCCCAGGTCCTCCAGGGGCCGTACGTCCGCCCCGACGGCAGCCTGGGCGTGGAGACCCACCGACCCGAGCGGGATTCGGAAGCCGTGATCCGTTCCGCCTTTCCGCGCCTCTCGCTCGGCAAGGACCTGACGCCGAAGGACCTGTCGACAGTCCGCGTGACCCCGCTCGCCGAAGCGTCGGAGAGCGCCGCGCTCGGTGACGCCCTTCGGGAGCTGCTCGCGAAGCGACTCCCGTGGCTCGACGAGCCGGTCGACTAGACCGCGTGCGGGGAGAGGTTCTGGAGGACGAACCAGAGCGCCAGCCACCCAAAGAACTCGAGCGCGAGCAGGCCGGCCCAGTCCCCCTTCGTGTAGATCGACGACTTCGAGCGAAGTCGTCCGATGATGTAGGGGCTCACCGCGAGGATCACGATCCCGAGCGGGAAGACGATGTACCAGTAGATCCCCGTCACCGAGAGCGCCCAGGAGAGCACCCCCATCAGGACCGTGATCGCCGTTGCGAGGAGAAGCGCGTAGGTAAGCTCGAACTCCTTGGCGGCGAACGCGGCCTCGTCAAAGGGAGGGAACTCGAAAGCGTCCGCCTCCTCTTCCTCGAGCTTGCGGCGAACCTTCTTCGCCATCGCTCATCCTCCTCGTGCAGCGCGCGCGCTCTCGTACAGCTCCTCGGCGCGGTAGGAGCTGCGCACAAGGGGTCCGCACGCCGCCCCGCGGAATCCGAGCGAGCGGGCGGTCTCCTGCCACCGGGCGAACTCGTCCGGGGGGACGAACCGATGGACAGGGCGATGCGAAAGGCTCGGCCTGAGGTATTGTCCCAGAGTCAGCAGGTCGACGTCCGCTGCCCTCAGGTCCCGGAGCGTGACCTCGAGCTCCTCCTCAGTCTCGCCGAGGCCGACCATGATCGAGCTCTTCGTGACGAGCGTCGGCGCCCCGAGCCGACGCGCCGCTCGCAGGACGGAGAGCGAACGGTCGTATCCCGCGCGCGGATCCCGCACCTCCGCACTGAGCGAACGGACGGTCTCGAGATTGTGAGCGAGGACGTCGGGCGGGGAATCGAGGAGCGAGCGAAGCGCGTCGTCCCGGCCACCTAGGTCTCCGATCAGAAGCTCCACGAGCGTTCTGGGAGAGCGCTCGCGGATCCGCCGAACGGTCTCCGCGAGGACGGCGGCGCCTCCGTCCTCGAGGTCGTCTCGGCAGACCTGCGTGAGAACGACGTACCTCAACCCCCATCGCTCGACCGCCTCGGCCACGCGGGACGGTTCGGTCCGGTCGACCACTCCCCTGGGCCAGTGCGTCGTGACCGCGCAGAAGGTGCAACGTCGGGTGCAGTTGGTGCCGAGGAGCATCAGCGTCGCGGCTCCCGCGGACCAGCACTCCGGCAGGTTCGGGCATCGGGCCTCTCGGCAGACGGTGCCCAGCCCGAGCTCTCCGAGCATCCCTTTCACCTCGGGGTAGGCGCTCCCCCGGGGAGGTCGGACCCGGATCCACTCGGGGAGCCGAGAGCTCTCCAAAAATGAGGCATCCGCCGACGCGCCGGTCACGGCGGTCCGACCCGTGCGGGTGTTTTAGGTTTTCCGCGAGCGGCCACGACCCACCCGCTCTTCGAGGAGGGTCGTGAGGAGGCTCGCCGGCAGCTCGTCCATCGTTACGCTGTTGGACTCGCCCGAGGAACCGGTCTCGAGCGTCACAAGCCCGTCCCGTTCAAGCTCCTTGAGGGTCCGCCAGAACGTCGTTCGGCTCATCGGGGACGTCCCGAGCTCCTCGAGGAGCGCCGCGTGGTTCGTCCGGAGCTTCTGGCTCGTTGTCGAGGCTCCGCGTCGCTTCAACGTCCGGGAGAGCGCGAGGAGCACGCCCAGCTCGTTCGTGGAGAGCGACTCGAGCTGCGTCTCCGACATCGTCGGCAAGAGCGAGCCTTTCGCCCGTCGAACGTGCTCGGCGGTCACCACGTCGGAACCAGAGTCCTCTGCGGCGTGAGCGGCGCCCGCGAGGACCTCGAGAGCGAAACGGGCGTCACCGTTCGGGGCCGCGATGCGGGCGATCTGGTCGAGGGTCTCGCGCTCGATGCTTCCCGCCCGGAGCGCGAGCTGGGCCCGCGCCTCAAGGATGTCGGTCAGCGCCGCCCGGTCGTACGGGGCGAGCGTCAATCGATGCGTGACCCCGAAGCTCGAGCGGCTCGCGGGGTCAAGATAGGGGAACAGGTCGTCGACCGCGACCAGCACGAGGGAGATCGAGCCAAGCTCGACCTCGCGGGAGCGCGAGAGAAGGTAGACGAGCTTCGTCTCCTGGCGGACAAGGCTCGACGCCTCGTCCAACACGACCACGAGATGCGCGGGGTTCTTCCGGATCCCCTGCTCGAAGACGTCCAGCATCTCGGAGAGCGAGTAGCCGCGGTCGGGCAGCGAGACCTGGACCGTTCTGAGAAGGTCGAGCATCACCGTGCGGTCGCTGGCGCGCCGCCAGCAGTTGACGTAGGCGGCCTTCACGGGGAACCCCCCGAGACGACCCCCGTGTTCGAGGTCGGCGGCGAGGCGACGCGCGAGGGCCGTCTTTCCGCTCCCGACCCCGCCCGTCAGGAGGAGGTGGTACGGTAGCCCCTTTCCGAGCGCGTCGCGGTAGCGGCGTCGCAGGAGATCGAGCTCGGGGTCCCGATGCACGAGTCGGGCCGGGAGATACGACGGGTCGAGCGTCTCCTCCCGGGTGAGGATCGAGGGAGCCGGGGTCATTGTTCGAGCGGGGGACCGAGGTCGGGCTTATCACCTTCGCCGTCGGGAGGGACGACCCGACCGGGGCGATCGCGCGAGCCGGAGCCCGTCCACGGTCTGGCGAAGGAGCTCGGAGGGCGACGCGCGAGCGTCGAGCACCAGCCAGCGCCGCGAGCCGGCCAACGCGCGGTACGCCCTCGCCACCCGACGCAGCGTGCGGGCCCGCTCGAGAGGTCCGCGACGGTCGCTTCGTGACCCCACTCGATTGAGCGCATCCGACAGAGGGAGGTCGAGAAGCACCACCCGATCCGGTTCGCGCGCCGCCGCGCGCTGGAGCTGCTCGAGCCGTCGCCGGTCGCTCGCCGGAAGAGCGCTCCCCTGGTAGGCGAGTGTGGAGTAGAAGGAACGGTCTTGAAGCACCACATCGTGGGTTCTCAGGTCCCGCTCTAGAGCAGGAGCCGCCAGGTGGCGGTCGACGGTGAAGTAGACGGCGCCGGTCCACGCGTCCTCGGCCGCCGCGGCCTGGGCGAGGGCCCCCAGCCTCGCGTCCGACGGTTCACGTCGGACCGCCACGGTGAGTCCTTGGCGTCGGAGGGTTCTCGAAAGCGCCTGCAGCAGGGTCGATTTCCCGACCCCATCGATGCCCTCGAGAACGACGAAGGTCCCTCGTCGTACCCGGGTCATTCTGCCGCCCCCTCCGGCCCGATCTCCGGTCGCCATCCGTAGACGCGCTCGACCGACTCCACGAACGGCACGTACAAGCGATCGACGCCGTGTTCCGGGTCCTGGGCGATGATGGATCCCGCCCGTCGCGGGACCGTTGCGAGGTCCAGGACGGCACCCGGGCGGCGCGGGTCGTCGAGATAATCCGTTTCAAGGAACCATGGCCCGGGTTTGCGCGCGACGTCGCGCACGACGTCCCGATGCGCGAGATACGACGGGGTCACTCCTCCCGTCGACCCGGGAGGGAGCGGGCTCCGCGTGTAGTGCTTGACGACGCGCTCCGGTCGAAGTCCGGCCTCGCGCGCACGCTCGGAAAGCTCGAGGAAGCCCGCCGGGTCGAGGTCGGAAGAGTGGACCACGACCGGACAGTCCGAGTCGTGCGCGACATCGAGGGCATGGCGGAACGCTGCTTCCACGATCGTGGCGACCTCGGCGTTGACCGGGAAATGGGGGCGGCCGACTTCTCCCAGCGCCACCGCTTTGCGCTCGCGCACCCATCGACCGGCCAGGTCGAGGGCGGCTCGGTGGAGTTCGAGGGCCGCCTCCGCACCGAGCTTAGCGGTCGCCCCCACGATGTCGATCGGATACGGTGCGAGCACTGGGTAGGCACGGACTCCTACCTCCTCGTGGACCTTCCGCGCGAGCTCGCACGTCGTCTCGAACTGTCGGACGTAGGTGTCCAGCGACAGCGGGACCGAGGTTTCGTAATTCTGCGTGGCGAGGAACAGGTGGGTCCCGCCCGCGGCGTGGAACCGCTCGGCCGCCCGAACGCCGTCCCCTTTCGGGGAAAGATGGCAGTGGTGGTCGACGACCGGGAGACCTTTCGGTAGGGGCATCCCGGCCTCGATGAGAAAGGGGGCCGAACCTAGCGAAGCAGGCCGGCGCCCTGGAGCTCCTTCGTGATCTTCTTGACGGCGACCTCGACGTCCGAGGGCTTGCGGGCCCCCGTACAGACGAGCTTGCCGCTGCCGAACAGGAGGACGACGACGCGAGGCTCATCGATCCGGCAGACCAGGCCCGGGAACTGCTCGGGCTCGTACTCCACCCGGTCGAGGCCCAACGTGACCGCGATCGCGTTCAGGTTGATCTCGCTCTCGAGGTCGGAGCTGGCAACGATGTTCTGCACCTCGATCTTCGGGTGCATGTTGATCTTCTGGCCCCCCTTCTTGATCTGCTGAGAGACCGTCTGGATCGACTCCTCGACCTCGTGCATGCTCTTCGCGCCGGTGCAGACCACTTTTCCGGAACGGAACAGCAGGATAGCCGTCTTCGGCTGTTTGAGGCGGTAGATGAGCCCCGGGAACTGTTCCGGTTCGTACTCGGCCCCGTCGAGGCCGAGGGCGATCGACTGTAGGTCGAGCTCGTCCCCAAGGGATGTGGAGGCGACAACGTTCTCGATGCGAATCTTAACCAAAGTGCTCCCCGGGGCCGTGACTATTTAAACCACTATTTAAACCATCCCGTGGCAAAAACCCCCCACCCCGCCGTGCCCGGCACCGACTTGGCCACCACGGGGCCAACGGACCGGGACTCCTTCAGCCGTCCGGCGGCTCCTCTGGGTGTGGGACGAAGACGGGACCGATTGCTGCATCCCGGCTCGGAACGCCAAAGAACTGGCAGAGCACGCGCCGGGTGAACCCCCAGAGGATGTGACCTTCGAACACGGTCGCAGGCACCTCCGCGTCCCCGCGCATCGTCTCCCGGAGGATCGGGCGGGATGTAGCGAGGGCCGAGCGTGGCAGCCAGAAGATGTGCGCGACCTCCTCTGCGCTGCGGGCCGTCGGAGCGTGGGCATCCGGGCTCAGTCCCGTCGCGAACACACCGACCTTGAGGCCGAAACGGATGGCGAGTTCGGTGTCCACGTAGCGGAGCTCTCCCGAGAAGTCGGCACGGCTCAGTCCCACCTCCTCCTCGAGCTCACGAAGGGCCGTGGCGGCGAGCGAGCCGTCGCCGTCGGAGACATGGCCGCCGGGGAAGGCGACTTGACCCGACGCCGGGTCCGAGGGGCGCTCGGCCCGCTCGATGAGCAGCGTTTCGACCTCGGAATCCCCCTCCCGGAGCACGATGACGACCGCCGCGCCCGCGGTCGAGACCGGGGGTGAGAGGATTGGGAACCGGTCGAGAAGGTCCGAGAGGCGTGCGGGGGCTGACCCGGGAAAACTCGCACCGGTGTCCGGCGGTGTCATGTCTGCCAGTCGTAGGTGACTTTCTTCTGCACGGTCGATGAGTCGGCCGGATGGAGCTCACCGGCCCCGAGCATGCGTTCGAGCGCGATCACCCGGAGCTTGAGCTCCCGCAGCTCGCGCTCCATACGGGCAAGCCGTTCCGCAATGTCGGGGTCCACCGCGGATTCCATCCCGGTGGAATTCGTCCAGAGGCAGATAAGCCTGCGGTGCGGCACCGCGGCGGTTCTCTAGCGCGGGCCGACCTCGTTCGCGGACTCGGCCGAACGGACGAACGGGACGATGGCCTCCGTGAGCTCCTTCGGTCGCTCGACCGGCACGAGGTGCCCCGTTTCTGTCAGGATCCGGATCTGGGCACCGGGAATGGACTGCCGAAGAATCCGGCCGTGGGACGCGTCCACGACCTCGTCGTTCATCCCCTGGACGATGAGGGTCGGTCGCGCCACGGACGCGATGCGATTCCGCTCGTCGAACGAACGCATGGCCATCGCCCACCGCACGGCCGGTCCGTAGTCCTGGTGCTTGACCTGTTCCCGAACCGCGTCGGCAAAATCGAGGTTGGCCTCGACCCAGTCCGGATAGTAAAGGTCCTTGAGCAGCCGGAGGGCGAAACGGTCCGGGCCCTCCTTCGCGAACGTCTCGGCCCATCGTTCCGCCACCGCCCGCGTGTGGGCGTCCGTGTAGGCCGCACCGCTCACCATCACGAGGCTCCGTACCCGCTCGGGACGGTCCAGGGTCATTCGGAGCGCCAGCAGCGCTCCCCCGCTGAGCCCCACGATGTGCGCGGACGAGAGGTGATGTTCGTCGAGGAGCCGGAGCACGTCTCCCAGCATCTCAGCGAAGGTGAAGTGTGAACCGGGTGGAGCCCGAGAGCGGCCATGCCCCCTAAGGTCGGGGGCCAATACCAGGAACTCCTTCGCGAGCGCGGGAATCACATCGTTCCACACGGTGTGATTGCCGCCGATACCGTGGAGCAACAGGACCGGTGGCCCCGTGCCTTCCACTCGGCAGGTCAGCTCCACCGGTGGGGCGGCGAGCTCCTCAGGCATCGCGCGTCGGACCCGGGTGCGCTATTTACGCCTCTCGGAGCTGCGTTCGCCGGGTCGCCCCGGGGTCGCCTAAGCCGAGCGAACGTTCGGATGCGAACCCGAAACCTCCTCGCCCATGCGCATGCCTAAATAGCGAGGACACGTGAATGAACGCGATGGCGCGCGGGGTGATGCTCATGAGCGGAGGGATCGACTCCCCGGTCGCACTCAATTTCCTCCTCCGGCAGGGTCACGAGATGGTGACCGTCCACATGGACAATCGTCCGTTCACGGACGACTCGCCGCTCGAGAAGGTGGTCGACCACCTCGCGATCCTTCGCGAAAGGTATCACCAGCCGATCCCCCTCTACTTGGTCCCGCACGGGCCCACGCAGATCACCCTGATGCGGTCGACGGACCGGCACTTCGGTTGCGTTCTCTGTCGGCGGTTCATGTGGCGTTCGGCCGAGCGGATCGCGACGGTCGAGAACGCCTCGTTCCTCGCGACCGGTGAGGCGCTCGGGCAGGTCGCCTCGCAGACGCTCTCGAACATGCGAACGGCCACCGCCTCGGTCGGCCTTCCAATCGTGCGTCCGCTCATCGGCTTCGACAAGCAAGAGATCGAAGCCGAAGCGAAAGCGATCGGCACCTACGCGATCTCGACGCGGCCCGGGGTCTGTTGTCAGGCCGTTCCGGACAAGCCGGCAACGCGCTCGAACCTCGTTCAGATCCTCAAGGAAGAGGAACGGGTGGACGTCGATGAGATGATCGACGACTGCGTTCGGAAAGCTGTTCTCCTCTAGCCGGTGACTCCGAGCCGGCCGGAAGTTCCCATACCCGCATCGATAGAAATATTGGGGAACGGGTGCCCCGACCATCATGCGTTCTCCCACGTTCGCGCCGGTGTACCCGAGGACGGCGTATCTCCTCGGGCTGATTGGGGGGATCCTGATCGTCCTCTACGCGGTCTACGAGATCGGCGCCGCGCTCGCCTTCAGTTCGAGGATCGAAAGCCTCCTCCACGGCGGGACGCGCCTCCTCGAGATTCTCGGCGCCGTCGGGGTCGTCGCAGGATTGCTGGTGGTCCTCTTCGCCTTGCGACTCCGCTCGTCCCCCGGTACGGCCCGAACGTCGGGCGTTGTGGTCCTTGTGATGTCGCTCCTCAGCTTCGTCGCGGGCGGTGGCCTGTTCATCGGGTTGATCCTCGGCCTCATCGGCGGGATCATGGCGATCTCCTGGCACTCTCCCACCCCGAACCCGTCGACGTACGGCCCTTCCTATCCGAACCCTTGGGGAGGCAGCGCGACTCCGCCGGTCCCGCCGGGAGTGGCGCAGCGGTTCTGCCGCTCCTGCGGGTCTCCGAACGTCGCGACGGCTCAGTTCTGTGCGAAGTGCGGCGCGTCGATGAGCTAACCGA
>Ga0335078_10014896_pt1 | contig 11538 bp, 7 predicted proteins | sample Lox_Sample_32_FD_206711 | JGI IMG/M metagenome (GOLD analysis project Ga0335078, IMG submission 206711) | Soil microbial communities from Loxahatchee National Wildlife Refuge, Florida, United States - Lox_Sample_3.2 | ecosystem: Environmental > Terrestrial > Soil > Wetlands | place: USA: Florida...
GGCGTGGATCACTCTGGCGAGGGACAAGCTGGCTCTTACGCGAAAAGACGAGGTGATTACGTACATATCGCGCAACCTAGAGCCCTACAGGGGCTTTCACATCTTTATGCGGGCGCTGCCGGAAATTCTTCGACGCCGTCCGCGCGCACATGCCCTGATCGTCGGCGGCGACGGCTACAGCTATGGCGAGCCACCGGCAAGCGGAGGCACGTTTCGGCAGATGCTGCTCGAGGAGGTCGGAGATTCGCTCGATCTCGACCGGGTTCATTTCCTCGGGCAGATACCCTACACGACCTATGTGAACATTCTCCAGATTTCTTCCGTTCACATTCACCTTTCCTACCCGTTTGTTCTCTCATGGTCTTTTATTGAAGCACTTGCGGCGGGCTGTGCGCTGATAAGCTCCGAGACCGCTCCGGTTCTCGAGGTGCTGCGCCACCGGCAGAACGGATTGCTCGTTGATTTTTTTTCGATCGATGAGATTTGCGACTGCGTCGATGAGATTCTCGACGATCCGGACAGGATGCAACCTATGCGAGACGCCGCTCGCGCAACCGCAGTCGAGTCGTTTGACACGCGTCTTGTCACGCTACCGCGTTGGGAGAAGCTTCTGGAAGAACTGATTGAACACCGATTCCCGGCAGCACAGCCGCCGGATCCCGGCCTGGCCACCCAAGGCGAGCCGCTCTTGAGTCGCCGCGGCACTCGACTCCGAAAAGCGCGCGACAGTCGAGGACGCCGCGTCCGCCTCGGCTGAGCGGACCCACATTCTACTCGCTTTTTGCGGCGGGCTCGTGATATCAAAGAGGAGCATCATGCCAAACGAATATCCAGGCTGGGGCGGCCGCCGGTCATCCTCACACTCTTACCTCTGTGAAGGCGCCACGCAACCCCGGATCGTCTTCAAATCATGCCGGGTTTGACGATCTCCCCTTGGTCTTATGATTACCGAGCCATCCAAACCGGAGAATCCAGGGGCAGCCAGCAGCCAGGCGCCGAAGGCCACTTGCGACAGTTTTCAGAAAATCAGAGTGCTGGTGACGGGAGGCCTGGGATTCATCGGCTCGAATCTCGCCCGGCGCCTGGTGGAGCTTGGCGCTGAGGTACTGATTCTGGATTCTCTTCGCAAGAACTCGGGTGGTAATCCAGCCAACATAAAAGGACTCGAAGATAGGCTCGAGGTTCGTGTCGTCGATCTAAGAAACTGTCACGAGCTGGCTCATGCGTTCGATGGCCGGAATATCATCTTCAATCTTGCGGGCCAGGTTTCACATATCGACTCCATGAGCGATCCGGTCGAAGATCTGGCGGCCAACGTTCATGCGCAGATCGTATTTCTCGAATCGTGTCGAAAGCTCGCGCCGCAATCGCGAATTGTGTTTGCCTCGACGCGCCAGATCTATGGCCGGCCTCGTTGTAACCCGGTCGATGAAAGCCATCCTCTGCATCCGGTCGACATCAACGGAGTCCATAAGATTGCGGCAGAGGCGTACCATACTCTCTACTACGAAGTCTACGGGCTTGAGACGGTTTGCCTCCGCCTGACCAATACCTTTGGACCGCGCATGCGGGTAAAGGATGCCCGCCAGACGTTTCTTGGGATCTGGCTGCGGCGGGTCGTTGAAGATGCTGAATTTGAGTTGTGGGGCGGGCAGCAGAAGCGCGATCTCGCCTATATCGACGACGTGGTGGACGCATTTCTCCTCGCCGCCACCAGCCCCGACATGCCCGGCAAGGTCTTTAACATCGGGGGCTCACCCCCTGTAACGCTTCTTGAGCTGGCGGAATTACTGGTTTCGATCGGCGGTTCGGGACGTTACAAAAAGAAAGACTTTCCGCCGGAGCGTTTGCGCATCGACATTGGCGATTACTTTGCGGACGATCGCCTCTTCCGCCGATTTACAGGCTGGGCTCCCAAGATCGACCTTCAGGAAGGCCTGACCCGGACCCTGGCCTATTACCGCGAACACCTGAACGACTATGTCTGAAATCGCCAGTCATCTCCGAGCCATTCCGCAGATGCGCCCAGGCGCGTTTTTCGAATCAGTGAAGAGCGAGACTTTGGCTGCAATGCAGCGCGTGATCGAAAGCGGCTGGTACATTCTCGGCGAAGAAGTGCAAAGCTTCGAACGGGAATTCTGCAGCCATTTTCATTTTGCGCACTCAGTTGGTGTTGCCAACGGCACCGATGCGCTGGCCATCGCGCTGCGGGCTTTGGGGATTGGAAGCGGAGATCGCGTCGCAACGGTCTCCAATACAGCGGTGGCCACGGTAGCCGCGATTGAAATGGCAGGCGCGCGGCCGGTCTTTGTCGAGATCGATGCAACAAGCTACACGATGTCCTCTGTCTCGCTGGCGCGCACGCTCGAGGCATTCGATTCCATCAAGGCAGTGATTGCCGTTCATCTTTATGGGCATCCGGCCGACATTCCGGCCATTGCGGAGATTGCGCGCCCACTTGGCGTGCGCCTCATCGAAGACTGCGCGCAAGCTCACGGGGCCATGCTTCATGGGCAGTTCGCAGGCAGCATGAGCGACATCGCCACTTTCAGCTTTTATCCCACCAAGAGTCTCGGGGCGCTCGGCGACGGCGGCATGGTAGTGACCAGCGATCCCGCGCTCGCCAAGCGCGTGCGGATGCTGCGTGAGTACGGATGGGATCGCCGTTATGTAAGCGACTTCCCGGGTGTGAACAGCCGCCTGGATGAGTTGCAGGCGGCAATTCTGCGAATTCGCTTGCCGCGGCTCGACGCAGGGAATGGCCGCCGCGCTGAGATTGCCGCCCGGTACGATCAGGGATTGGCGGATACCGGATTGACCTTGCCCCGAACCATGGCGGGGGCGAATCATGTCTATCACCAGTACGTCATAAGGCATCCGGAACGGAATCGCCTGCGAGACCGGTTGCAACAGAAAGGTGTCGGCACCAACATCCACTACCCGATGCCAGTGCACCTGCAGCCCGCTTATGCATCAAGATGCGAGATGGATCCATGCGGCCTGGAGATTACCGAAACATACGCGAACGAGATCCTCAGCCTGCCCATGTACCCGGAGCTCAGTCAAGACGAAGTGGATGCAGTGATTGATGCGGTCCGGGATTCCTTGTAACTGGAAATCGAAAGCAAAGTGCTTCTGAGAGCGGAAAGTGAACCTGACCGAAAACAAAGCGACGAGGTCCGCGCCGGACATCACCGGCGTCGATGGCCCGCCGGCCGAAGCTGCAGACATCGGAAACTGCCTGGCGGTCTTCCTGGGACGGAAGCCGGATCGTGAACTGCTCGATCGCTGGTGCGGGAAGAGCATCCCCGAGGTTCTTCGCGAACTCCTTGAGACGGAGGATTTCCAGAGCAAGGTTTTGTCCGCGGTGTTGCTGCGCGAGCCGCTTCCGCACGTTCTGCTCGAAGAGGCTCCCTCCTTGCGGTTGATCGATTGGATGCAGGGGCGTTTGCCCATTGAAGCTCGCACTCGCCGGGAACTGGGCTGCGCCCGCACCTGGACGCAGTTGCTCGAAATCCTGCTGGCTGATTCGACACTGTTGTCTCTTTCAGAAGGGTTGGCCAACGCGGAAATAGACGCCACCTTGCGAGAGCGCCTCGAGAATGAGCCGTTTGCGACCATTCAACGCTCGGTGGTCGGCTCTGTGGATACCGCTTCTGCGTTTGAGGTTCGAGGTTGGGCAGTGGATGTGTGCGATAAATCCATCCCGGTCGTTCTTGAGTTTTTCGCGGAGAGTGCCTTCATCGGCTCCGTCACCTGCAACGCCTTCCGCGCCGACGTACAGGATGTCGTCGGGGGAAGCGGAAAATTCGGCTTTATCTTTCATATTGCGTCGGCACACCGCGAAGCATTCGCCGGGGGCCGAACACTGATCGCGTTCGACTCGGTATCGAAGCAGCAAGTTGGCGCGCCGATTATGGTCCACGACGACGCGACCCGGAGCTGGGATCTGATCGGCGAGACACGGACCGAGATCGCCGGCATCCGCAAGCTTCTCGAGCGGATCGAAGCGCGCCTGCCAGAAATCGGACGCAAGGCAAGCATTCCGGTCGAGGCCTACTCCGATTACTGGGAGCGTTTCTATCGTCCGTCTCGGGACGTTTTGGACGAACAAAGGGTTCGCAGCCGGCAATTCACTTATCGGCCCTTGATCTCGGTGGTCATTCCGACCTGGAACAGCGACACCCGATTTCTGCACAAAGCTATCGAAAGCGTTCGCACCCAATCGTACGAGCAGTGGGAGCTGATTCTGAGTGACGATGCCTCGGATCGCGATGAAATTCGTTCACTGCTGAGCCGCTACTCGAGCGAACCGCGAATTCGCTGCCTCGAGGCTGCGGAACGCGAGGGAATCGCGGCCAACACCAACCGCGCCCTTGCCGCAGCCAGGGGTGAGTACATTGCATTCCTGGATCATGATGACGAGCTGTCTCCGGACGCACTCTTTTGCAATGTCACGCAACTGCAGGAGCGCCGCTATGGGCTGCTCTATTCCGACGAGGACAGGATTGAAAGCGACGAACAGGGGCGGCTCGTTCATCACACGCCCTTCTTCAAGCCCGGATTCGACCCGGACCTGCTGCTCTCCATTAATTACATTTGCCACCTTGTCGTCCTGCGAAGAGACCTTGCCGCTTCTCTAGGCGGGCTGCGCAGCGGCTTTGAGGGTGCGCAGGATCACGACTTGCTCCTACGCGCCGTGGAGTCGCTGCCCGCGACGGAAATCCTGCATCTTCCACGGGTGCTCTACCACTGGCGCGTTATGAAGGGCTCCGTGTCGGGTTCGCCCCAGCGGGTCGAGGAGATTCAGAGCCGCGTAGTGGCCGTCGTCGATGAGAGCCTGAAACGCCGGGGAGCTGCCGCAATCGCCGAGAACCACAATGATCCGGTGGGTTCCGCCCGCTTGTTTGCGACACGCGTTCGCTGGGGCTTGCCTTCAAATCCGCCAAAACTGTCGATTCTTATCGCCACTCGCGACCGTGTGGATCTTCTGCGTCCTTGTTTAGAAAGCGTTCTCGCCTCCACCGTCCACTACCCCGGCAGCAGCGAAGTCCTGATCGCCGACAATGACAGCATTGAGCCCGCGACTTTGAAATATTTCGCTGGCCTGGCCCGCCACGAGAGCATTCGGATCGTTCCCTTTCGCGGCCCCTTCAATTTTTCGGCAATCAACAACAAGGCAGCACGCGAGGCGAACGGCGACGTCCTCATCTTTCTCAACAACGACACGCTGGTTTTGACGCCGGATTGGTGCGTGGAACTGGCAGCGCATGCTTTGCGGCCCGATGTCGGCGCTGTCGGCGCAAGACTCCTCTACGGGGATGGAACCATCCAGCATGCGGGGGTTCTTCTGGGCGTTGAGGGCGTCGCCGGGCACGAATGCGTCGGAGATTCTGCAGAGGCGGGCGGGTACTTCGGCCGGAGTCAACTGCTGCGCAGCGCCGCAGCGGTCACCGGCGCCTGTCTCGCGACGCGGCGAGCACTCTTCGCAGAGATGGACGGCGGATTCGATGAACTGAACCTCAAGATTGCGTTCAACGACGTCGATTACTGCATGAAACTCCGCAAGGCCGGATATCGTATTGTCTATAATCCCTTCGCAGTTCTCTACCATCTGGAGTCCAAGTCCCGCGGCCGCGACGTAACCGCAGTTCAGGCGACGCGTCACCAAACCGAGGCCATCGCCTTTCGCGCCCGCTGGAGCGAAGAGGAGATGATCGACCCTTACTACAACGCTCATTTCGAGCGATTTTCGCGACCTTTCGATCGATTGCTTCCGCCGCCTGATCTGTCTCGCCGGCTGGGCGATCATCCATTCTCCAGCAAGCTGTGACTCTCGTGAGGTTCCGTCTTCGGAATGGGCGCGGATGGCCGTGCTCATGGCCGCGCTACACATGCATGGTACGTATTCGAGTACTCCAGTTGTACCTGGTACTTCTTGCCGTTGATAAGAAACATGGGCTCCCCGAAATTACCGTATTGATTCTGGGGCGGCTGACACTCGTCGGCTACCTCGTTGCCTGACTCTGGATAGGTTTTGATGTTAGTCCAGCCGGTTGGCGGCAATGGATCCGTAATGGTCTCAAACGTTTCGTGCGACAAGCTCGAGTTTGTGGAGTCAATGAGTCTGCTGTTGGCATAGGGCTGCGTCACCGAGCAGCCATCTACGGCTTCATAGGGCTCCACGGTAAAGAAGACCACGCCAATGTCCGATCTTCCGAAATCGATTGCATCGTGGTAGGCACAAAACACCCATGAGTTGAAATTGTCGGGCGAGTAGCACTGCATCTTTTCGTCCATGCAGGTATCCATGCCCTTGGGGAGAAAGATGTGGTAGATGTGGCCGACGCCCGAGCCGAATCCTGCAGCCTTGGCTACTCGATGCACAATGGCCCACAGCTCGTGCTCGTAGAGCACATTGCCGTACAGAGCGTAATTCACGGAAGTATTCGCTCCTACAGAGTAGCGTCCCGCGGCCGTTCTGTCGGTGTACTGGTCCGTCACGTGGATGAACTTGTCCTTGAATAAGTCGCGCAGAAACGCTTCCGGGTTGCCCCAGTTGGCAGCGATCGTCCCTTTGTAATTGACATACACTGCATGGTTCACGGCACTTGTTAATGTAACTCCCGTGCCCTTTGAAAGGTCGGCGGGATAGAAAGATGGCTTGTCGAGTACGGCCTGGGGCGCGGCAAGATCCGCTTCCTCCTGCGTTCCCAGGTCCTCGATCGTGCGCCGGTTGATTTCGGAGTTCAGTGCGGCCGCCTTCTCCCTTGCACCCGGAATATGCGCGGCCAATACGTGCGGCGAGGAGAAGCTGACGCTGGCAGCGGCCTTCCGGTCGGCCTCGCTCACCACGAGATGCCTGCCAACGAAGGTGTCTTCTACCTCTTGACCGAGCATAGTCCGTATTGGGAATGCTACGAAAATTGCGGCGACGAATGCGATGCGGCGAATTTCCTCGTGCGACTGGATCATCTTTTGCCTCGCTGGACTTTCCCTGACCGCCGGCCGCAGGTTCCCGGCTGAAGCCGCGCCGGCCATGGAGCGGAGAAGGGAGAATTTCGGAATGGATAGAAGATCATCCCATGGTGGCCGGGCGGAATCAAGGTTGCCTGATGCTTTCGCCCGTGCGCGCGCCGCATCCGTCGGCGCCGATCAAGCAAGCGTCGATTCGGCGAGCGGGGTTCGCGTGAATGCGGAGCGGCTGCATTCACGCGATTTCCAGCGGACAGTTGCAGCGCACATTTGGAGTTAGCAATCGCTAGGTCGAGGGCGCGTCGGCGGGAATTTCATTCGGCATAGGGAAACAGGCTCCACGGTGGAACGGGTTGATTCCACCGTGGAGGGTTGTGGGTCGCCGATCGTCGGAGGAGGGTTAGAGATGCCTGGCGAGCGAGAATCCTGTCACTGGCCTCAATGAGTCGGGCTCGCTCGAGGTTATGGACCGTTCTTATAAGCCGAGGATGAACGACAGCTCTTTCGACGTCGCGGTCTGCTTTGGCGGGCGCTCCGCTTAAGTTGACATTTGCGGAGTGGCGAATACCACTGCGGACAAATGCGATCGTTAACAGCGCGCGAAGCTTTCCAGAGCCATGCGGCTGGGAATGGTGAGTGTGGTGCCGTGGCAGGAGACGAGGCGGCGATTCCTGAACGTGCTCAGCGTACGAGTTACAGTTTCGCGCGATGTGCCGATGAATTCCCCGATCTCTTCGTGCGTGAGCGGGAAGTGGAAGCGGGTTCCGGAGTCGGTGGTCTGCCCGTTCTCGCTCCAGTCGAGCAGCAGGCGCGCCAGTTTTTCGGGAGCCGAAGACGAGAGGCCGACGGTCCGCAACTGCTCGCATACCATATTGAGGTGACGGCTCAGTTCCACGGAAAGAAGCTGATAGACTTCGGGGTGGCGGCGCAGGAAGCCGAGAAAGTCGGCGCGTTCGATCACCGCGATTTTCGCCGGGTGAAGCGTCTCGGCGGTGAATTCCGCCGGTCCGCCGGAGACCACGGAGGCGAGGCCGAGAATCTCGCCGGCTTTGGCGATGCGAAGGATCAGGCGCTTGCCGTCCATGGAGTTCATGGAGAGCTTCACCTCGCCCGAGACCACGATGTAGATGCCATCCGGGGTCTGCTTCTCGGAGAAGAGGATCATTCCCGCCGGATAAGCGGTGGGAAACTCCATCGATTCGAGGTCCTGAAGCGCGCCCTCGGATAGCTTGCTGAAAAACTCGCCCGACCGGCGTGCGCGACCTTTGTTCTCTGTGACCGACTCTCTCATGGTCTGCATTTCAAGACTCCTGACGAACGGTTTGAAGTTCGACGCGCTTCACTTCTTCGGCTAAGAAGCGAGTCCAGGGGTTGCCACTGAGTAACTCGGCGCCTGACTCGGCATAGATGTCTCTCAGCACCTGAGTGCCCCTGGGATCTGAGTAGGTGATATCGCGCAGATCGAGGGATAGCTTTTTGCTGGCGAGCAAGGGAGCCTTTTCTTTCCATACGCGGCTTAGTTCTTCCACCCATGGACCGGCGACTCGGCCTTCCAACTTGATCACCGCCCCTTGCTCGCTCTGATTGATCGTGATCCGTAACGTATACTCGCCCTTCCTTTCGGCTTGCCCTGTATAAGGCAGGTTGCGTGCCAAACCGCTCGTCGCACGGGACGCCGTTCCCAGCACTTTGAAAACAAATGATTTAGCAGGATCGAGAAAAGGCGGGAAAAAGAGATGACTGGGCGCGGCGAGACGAAGTGACGATGACGAGATTTCGTCACGAGACTACATATAGTCACTTCGCTCGATGCCGAGCTTCTTCAGCTTTGAGTTGAGAGTGGTGCGCTTCAGGCCGAGTCGAGCGGCGGCTCCGCCTTCGCCGCCAATCTGGCCTTTGGCCTCGCGAAGCACGCGAAGAATGTGCTCGCGTTCGGCTTCGTGCAGGGTAGGACTGGCCGCCCGCTCGCCGTCATCCCCCTCCGCTTCGTCTTCGACTTCGAGCTCGGCCATGGGCACATAGAGCGCCCTTCCGCGAGTGAGAATGACCGCGCGCTCGAGGAAGTTCTCGAGTTCGCGGATATTGCCGGGCCAGCGCCAGCCGGTCAGCGCTTCCATAACTTCGTTGGGAATAGTCTCGATGGTTTTGCCCATTCGGCGGCTGTGCACGGCGACAAAATGGCGGACGAGGATGGGGATGTCGCCGGCGCGGTCGCGCAAAGGCGGCGCAAAGATGGGAAAGACCTTGAGGCGGTAAAACAGATCGCTGCGAAACTGCTTCTCGGCGACCATTTTGGCCAGGTCGCGATTGGTCGCGGCGATCAGCCGGACGTTTACCGGAATGGGGCGGCTGCCGCCCACCCGCTCGATCTCGCGCTCCTGCAGGGCGCGCAACAGCTTGGGCTGCAGATCGAGCGGCAGCTCCCCGATCTCGTCGAGAAAAAGCGTGCCTTCGTGGGCCAGCTCGAGGCGGCCGATCTTGCGCGCAATGGCGCCGGTGAATGCGCCCTTCTCGTGGCCGAAGAGCTCGCTCTCGATGAGTCCGGCGGGGATTGCCGCGCAATTGAGCTTGATGAAGGTCCGCTCGTGACGCGCGCTCAGGCGGTGGAGGGCTCGGGCGAGCAGCTCCTTGCCGGTTCCGGTTTCGCCCTGGATGAGAACCGTTGCGTCGGTGGGAGCGACCTGCTCGATCTGACGAAGCACCTGGCGAAGACCCGTGCTTTCACCCACGATCTCGTCGAAGCGCTTCTCCAGCTCGATCTCTTCTTCCAGATAGTGCTTTTCCTGCGCCAGGCGCTCGCGCAGCTCGGTGATGCGCCGGAAGGCCAGCGCGTTGTCGACCGCCATGGCCACCTGGTCGGCGATCTGCGACAGTAGGTCGGCCTCGCGCTGCGTGAACGCTGCATCCAGGCGGCTGGCCACGGCGAGCACGCCGATCGTATTTCCGCGGTGGATGAGCGGCGCCCAGCATCCGGACTGCATCCCGAGAGAAGTATGATGACGAACCGTCTCGGCGGCAAAGGGCGAGCCTTCGATGCGCTGCAGGATCACCGGCTGGTGGGTGCGATAGGCGGCACCGGCGGGCGAGCGATCGAGCGGAATGCGGATTTCGTTGCGCAGGGCATTCCCTTCGCGCGCATCGAGAAATTGGGCAATCAGACCGCCGGATGCGGCATCGTGCAGCGCAAGCGTTGCCGAGTCGTGAGGAAGGACTTCGCGAATGCTCTCGGAGATGGCGCCGAGCAGCTTGCGCACGTCCATATTCTCCAGCAGCGCGCTGGAGAGCTGCAGCATGACCGCTTCCTGGGCGGAGCGGCGATCGGTGACGTCGCGGGTGATCTTGGCGTAGCCGGTGACCTCGCCGGCGGTGTCGCGTATGGCGGTAACAATGATATCGGCCCAGAATCGGGAGCCGTTTTTGCGGACGCGCCAGCCCTCCTCCTCGACCCGCCCGCGCTCCGCGGCAAGGCGGAGCAGCTCCGCCGGCCGGCCGCGATCGCGATCCTCCTGCGTAAAGAAACGGGCAAAGCTCAAGCCGAGAATCTCGTCGGCGGTGTAGCCCTTGATACGTTCCGCGCCGGCGTTCCAGGTCTGGATATGGCCCTGAGGGTCAATGAGGTAGATGGCGTAGTCGCGAATGCTCTCAACGATGGAGCGAAGCTGCTGATCGTTGCGGCGCAAAGCCTCCTGCGCGGCCCGCTGCTCGGTGACGTCGCGAATGATGCTGATGACGACGGTCCCCGAGCGCGTCTGCAGCGGCTTGAGCATGATATCGACGGGAACTTCGCTGCCATCCTTGCGCCGCGCGAAGAGATTGAGAGCGGCGCCCATCTGGCGGGCGCGGGGGTGGGCGCTGAAGTTTTCGCGATGGCCGGGGTGGCGCCCGCGGAAACGCTCCGGGACGAGGGTATCGACGGGCCGGCCGATCAATTCGGCCTGCGTGTAGCCGAAGAGCTCGGCCGCGCGCGGGTTTACGCCGCGGATCACGCCGTCAGGATCGGTGATGACGAACGCGTCGGGAGAGATCTCGAAGAGATTCTCGACGGCAAACCGGGCGAACTCGGTCCGACCCTGCCTGAGCGCAGCCGCGTCCTGTTCCGGGGAATCAGACAGGCGCATATGTGTTGGTTTCTTTCCTGCTTAGGCACGATACTGCTCCGCCGCCCAGGCAGGCAAACACAATCATAATCGACCGGGGCCGGGGGTATCGGTTGCGCACATAGGGGCGCACGATTCGGAATCGGGAAGATCAGTCTCCGTGTCCACCATTTCCCTTCCCGGCTGCCTCCGCATTCCAGTCCGGCGTGGGCTGGCCCAGCAGATTGCGCACAAAGAAATCCATCAACCGGCGCTGGCCGTATCGGCCTCCTGCGCCGTGATCGCCTCCGGGAACGACGAGCAGGTCGAAGTCCTTGCCGGCTTTGATCAGCCGGTCGACGACCTGGAAAGTCGAGGCGGGCGGAACGTTGTGGTCCATTTCGCCCACCACCAGCAGGAGCTTGCCCTGCAAACGCCAGGCGTTATCGACGTTGGACGACTCGGAGTATTGCGGGCCCACCGGCCA
>Ga0335078_10014897_pt1 | contig 11538 bp, 6 predicted proteins | sample Lox_Sample_32_FD_206711 | JGI IMG/M metagenome (GOLD analysis project Ga0335078, IMG submission 206711) | Soil microbial communities from Loxahatchee National Wildlife Refuge, Florida, United States - Lox_Sample_3.2 | ecosystem: Environmental > Terrestrial > Soil > Wetlands | place: USA: Florida...
GCCAGGTTCGCCGCCATGGACCAGGCGATCACGTGCTGCGAGCAACAATACGGAAGAAAAGCGAAACTGCTCGACCACCCTATCCTCGGCCCGTTGACCGGCCGCCAGTGGCGCAAGTTCCACCGCGTGCACGGCGAACACCACGCCAGGCAGATTCTGCGCCTGCGCCAGAAACAGTAGAGGCGCAGTTTGCCAGTCTCGCGTTTGCTTAACCTTGAAACGAACGTCCGCGCAAAAAAAAGACTAGCAGAGGCTCCCTGTAACCTTCTGTTAACAATTCTGCGCTAATATGCCGCCCGGCGTGGGGCGCTTGCAAACCTGCTCGCCTTTGAGTTGGCAGGCCCGCTGCCACGCAATTCTTGTCCCGGTCCCCGGTTTCGGCGTATCGTGCTACGGTTTGCCAGGCCAAAAGAGCGGGCTCCTTCCGGCGTAACATAGCGGAAGGCAAACCCGGCCCTGGCAAGGAGTCCCAATGTCCGCCTCTGATTCCCGCTCTCCAAGAGCGGCCAAGAAAAGCCGTCATGTAAGCCTGGTTCCTTACGGGCTGAACCAGCAGCATCCCAACGCCTATTTCGACATTTTGGGTACCGCCTGGGAGAACCGCGATAACCTCGCCTACGCCTGGCGCATTCTCCGCAATGGTTGCTGCGACGGCTGTTCCCTCGGCACCGTCGGCATGAATGACTGGACCATCAAAGGCGTCCACCTCTGCGCCGTACGCCTTTCACTGCTTCGCTTCAACACCATGCCGGCCATGGATTGGCGCATTCTGCAAGACGTCACTCCTCTGGAGGAGAAAACCGAAAAGCAACTGCGCAAGCTCGGCCGCCTGGCCGTGCCCATGGTCCGCCACAAGGGCGAAAAGGGTTTTCGCCGCCTCTCCTGGCAGGAAGCCATCTCCACCGTTGCCGAAGGTTTGCGCCGCACTGATCCTCATCGCCTGGGCTGGTATCTTACTTCGCGCGGCCTGACCAACGAGGCTTACTACGCCCACCAGAAAGTCGCCCGCTTCATCGGCACCAACCATGTGGATACCAGCGCCCGCATCTGCCATGCTCCCAGCACTCTGGCCCTGAGCGCGACCGTGGGCTGCGCCGCCACCACCTGCTCGTATTCCGATTGGATCGGCGCCGATCTGGTCATCCTCGTCGGCTCCAATATCGCCAACAATCAGCCCGTCACCACCAAGTATCTGCACTACGCCAAGAAGGCGGGCACCCAGGTGTTTGTGGTTAATCCTTATCTTGAGCCCGGCCTCGAGCGCTATTGGGTCCCCTCGGTCACCGAAAGCGCGCTCTTCGGCACGCGCATCGCCGACGATTTCTTTCAGGTCCACGCCGGCGGCGACATTGCTTTCTTCTACGGCGTCATCAAACACCTCATCGAAAACGGCTGGGTGGATCGTCAATTCATCGCGCAGCGCACGCTGGGCTGGAGTGATCTCGAAGCCAAGGTCGCCGCCCTCAGTTGGCAAGAACTCGAGCGCAGCTCCGGCCTCACCCGTGCCGATATGTTTCGCTTCGCGGAGGCCTACGGCAAGGCCCGGCACGCCATCGTCGTCTGGAGCATGGGCATCACCCAGCACCGTTACGGCAGCGATAACGTCCGCGCCCTGGTGAATCTCCAGCTCTGCAAAGGCAACATCGGCAGGCCCCACACCGGGCTCATGCCGATTCGCGGCCACAGCGGCGTGCAGGGCGGCGCAGAGATGGGCGGCCAGCCCGGCGCCTACGTCATGGGCTCGCCTATCAGCCAAGAAAACGCCAGAAAATTCGCTGCTCCTGAGATGTGGGGCTTCGAGCCGCCCTCCTGGAAGGGCATCAGCGCCGCCCACATGGTATTGGCCGCCGAGCGCGGAGAAATTGACGCCCTCTGGCAGAGCGGTGGCAACTTCAAGCAAACCTTGCCCGAGCCCAGGCTGGTTCATCGCGCGCTCGGCAAGATCAAGTTCCGCATTCACCAGGATATCGTCGTCAACCCAACGATGCTGGTCGAGCCCGCCGATACTGTGGTTCTGCTGCCCGCGCGCACTCGCTACGAGCAGCGCGCCGGCGGCACCGAGACCAGCACCGAGCGCCGCATCATTTACAGCCCCGAGATTCCCGGCCCGCGCATTCCTGAAGCCAAAGACGAGTGGGAGATTCCCGTGCTGGTGGCTCGCGCCCTCGAGCCCGAACGCGCCAGGGCCGCATTTCCCTGGACAGACACCCAGGACATTCGCAACGAGATTGACCGCGTCTGCCCGACCTATAAAGGCATTGCCAAGCTGCAGAAGAAGGGCGACCAGTTCCAGTACGGCGGAGCGCGCTTGCTCGAACACCGCTGCCTGACGCCCGATGGCATGGGCCATTTCAGCGCCGTGGAACTGCCCGAAGAGCACGTCCCCGAAGGCCAGTTCCTGGTGGCCACCCGCCGCGGCAAACAGTTCAACAGCATCATCAATGCGCAGACCGATCCCATTACCGGCGCGCGCCGCGATGACGTGATCATCTCTGCTGAGGATGCCGCGCGCCTGGGCCTGACAAACGGCGACGCCATTATCTTGCGCAATCACCTGGGCGAATTCCACGGCCGCGTCAAAATTGATCGCATCAAACCCGGTTGCCTGCAGGCGCACTGGCCCGAAATCAACGTGCTGGTGCCGGTCGGCCGGCTCGACCCGAGCGGCGTGCCCGATTACAACGCTACCGTGGAAGTGGTGGGCGCAGCCTGCCTCGCCCCGGAAGCTGTGCCGGTCGCCACGTGAAAGGCGCCTGAAACTGCCGCGATGGATTTCCGCGCCGGAAGTCTGCTGTTTTCGGCTCGCAAAACTTATGTCCAAGCCCGCCAGAAGCGTGGATATGACCCCGGTGCAGGAATGGCGCGAGGGTGCCGTGCACCAGTCTCTCGACTACCTGGTTGCTGAAGAGCCGCTCGAGATTCGCGTCAATGGCTCGCCCCTGACGGTCACCATGCGCACTCCCGGCAGCGACCTGGAACTCGCCGCTGGATTTCTCCTCACCGAGGGAATCATCTCCGGCCGCGCGCAAATCGCCCGTCTCGACCATGCCTCGCCGCCAAAAGACAAGCCTTCGGCCAAAAACAATGTCGTCGAGGTCCAACTCAGCGGCGCCGAATTCGACGGCTCTCGCCTGCAACGCAATTTCTTTGCCGCCTCGAGCTGCGGCATTTGCGGAAAAACCTCGATTGAATCTGTCCGCGTGCGCGGTATACGCGCACCCAACCCCGATTTTCGCATCAGCCCTGAAATCCTCTGCGCCATACCTGACCGCCTGCGCGCGGCGCAGGCCATCTTCGATCGCACCGGCGGACTGCATGGCGCGGCATTATTCACCGCGGAAGGCGAGCTCATTCAGGTCCGCGAAGACGTGGGCCGCCACAATGCCGTGGATAAGTTGATCGGCTGGGCCCTGCTCGAAGGCCGCGTCCTCGCCGGCTGCATGATGCTGGTCAGCGGCCGCGCCGGCTTTGAGATCGTGCAGAAAGCGCTGGTGGCCGGCATTCCGCTCCTGGCCTCGGTCTCCGCGCCTTCCAGTCTGGCGGTGCAACTGGCCCGCGAATTTCATCTCACGCTGGCTGGCTTTTTGCGCGGCCAGCGTTTTGTCACCTATGCCGGAGAAGACCGGCTGCTTCCGTTCCAGGGAAATGCGTCCGTCGAGTTAAACACGAAGAGCACGAAGGAACACGAGGAAAGACCTGCCCGAAAATCGGCGGCCCGCCGGCCGCTTTCTGCGAGGTGAGATATGGCATCCGAGCGCTTGCCGAATCGTTGGGGAATCGCAGTCGCCGCTGTGTTGATGCAGATCTGCCTGGGCGCCGTTTACGGCTGGAGTGTATTCAAAATTCCTCTCATGCACGCCGAACACTGGGTGGAGACCGCGGTGCAGCTCAACTTCACCCTGAGCATCGCATTTCTCGGCCTGGGCACTATCCTCGGCGGCCTCTGGCAAGATAAAGTCGGTCCCCGCAAAGTCGCGACCGTCGCCGGCGTTCTCTACGGCCTGGGCTACCTGATTTCCGCTTACGGCGCCAGCCAGCACTCGCTCAATCTGCTCTACCTCGGCTATGGCGCGATTGGCGGATTCGGCATGGGCATGGGCTACATCACGCCCGTCGCTACCCTGGTCAAATGGTTCCCGGACCGCCGCGGCCTCATGACCGGCGTGGCCGTCTGCGGCTACGGCGCCGGCGCCCTGGTGATGAGCCCCATCGCCGCCCGGCTCATCGTCTCCCGCGGCATTCCTTTTACCTTTGGCGCCTTGGGCGTCGCTTATCTGATCGTGGTCGTGCTCGCCGCGCAGGCCTATGCCAATCCACCCCAGGGCTGGCGCCCCGCCGGGTGGGAGCCTCGCGGCGCCGTCGCCAAAGCCGCTACCACCTACGACTTCACCGTGGGCGAAGCCATGGCGACCTGGCAGTTCTGGCTGCTCTGGCTCATGCTCTTCCTCAACGTCTCTGCCGGCATCATGATCATCAGCCAGGCCTCGCCCATGGCTCAGTCCAAGGAATTCGTCGGCATGACCGCTCTGGCTGCCGCCAACATGGTCGGACTGATTTCCATCTTCAATGCCATCGGCCGCGTCTTCTGGGCCTGGGTTTCCGACTGGCTGGGCCGCGCCAGAGTCTACTTCCTGCTCTACACCATTCAGGCGATCGTCTTCTTCACCCTGCCCCACCTGCACACTACTACCGCCTTCAGCGCCTGCTTCGCCATCATCGGGCTCTGCTATGGCGGCGGCTTCGGCACCATGCCCTCGTTCACCGCTGATTTCTTTGGCGCCAAGTCCATGGGCGGCATTTATGGCTGGATTCTGCTGGCCTGGGCTGCGGGCGCGATTCCGTCGCCCATCATGGCCGCGCGCCTGCACCAGACCACGGGCGAATTCTCCACTTCGCTGCGGGTTATCGCCATCGTGATGGTGTGCTCAATCGTGCTGCCTCTGCTGGTCCGCAGGCCCAAGCGTGAGGCCGCAATGCCGGCCCCCGGCCTGGCCCGGGCGAGCTGAGAGCCGGGCGCTGAGATCTGGACCTGAGAACCGCGAACTGACAACCAGAAACTGACAAATTCGTTGCTGGGCAGCGGAATTAGAATGCCGCTCCCACCCCTGTCATCCCGACCCGAGCGCGAGGCGAAGCCGAGCGCGTAGTGGAGGGACCTGCGGTTCGCGGCGGTGGCTACAAAACAGTACAGCGCCCGGCGTCTTACTTTTTCTCCGCCTCGCTGTCGCCGCCCTCTTGCTGGTACTTGGCCAGGGCGTAGCCGTAGAGGTAATTGCTGTTGCGGACAAACTGCAGGCTCGCCGTGGGCGCGCTGAACTGCAGCACCGTCTTCATGATGGAAACTCCCGACAGCAGGTCCTCGCGCACGAAAACGTTCATCACGCTTTCTTTGTCCTTCTCTGCCTGGTCGCGAATGGCATCCTGCCGCGCCTGGGGCACGTCTTTGGCGAATGCGTATTCGAATGGCCGCGTGCTCCAGCTCCCGTCGCTCAGGCGGGAAAGAAAACTCTCCAGGTCTTGCTTCGAAATCGTCACGTACCCATCCAGGGCTGCCCCCGGATGCATGAATGTGGCCGTGGCCCAGGCCGCTCCGCCGGTCCAGAAAATTGCGTCCCGGCTGCGCAGGCACGGGGTATTCATGCTCTCTTCCTGGTAGGTCGGCTTCACTTCATCCTGCATCAGCTGCTGGATCCCCGCCCAGATGTCGTTGGGGTTCTTCTCCAATCCCCGGTTGCGCCCGGTCACCGATCCATAGTCAATCTCTTCGCTGTGATAACTGGCCAGGTCGGTGCCGCCGATTTCGCAGCCCAGCTTGGTATTGCCGCTGCCGATGTCGAGGTACAGTGAGTTCCCCCGCGCCGTGGTCGGCACCGCCGAGATCAGCCCAAAGTAGCCCTCGCGTTTGGCGTCCACAAAATCCATGTCGATTCCGGTCGCCGCCTTCACCGCCGCCACCAGCGCATCCTTATTCTTCGCCTTGGCCACGCCGCTGCTGCCCACCACGTAGTACCCGATCACCTTGACCTTGTCCTTGTCCGCGGCGGCGTGGATTTCCCCCAGCAGTTCCTTGACCGCCTCGGTGGCATCGCGCACTCCGTTGTCCGTGAACTGGTCGCCTTTCATCGAGCTCACCAGCGTGGTGTTGATCGGCCGCTTGTAAATCACCTGCGCGTCCAGCCCGGTGCTTCTCCGCTTTCGGAAGGTGAACAGCGCCGCCTTCGTGCCCTTCGAGCCCACATCAATTGCGCCGAAATAATCCCCTCCCGGCACCGAAGCCAGAAGGTCTCCGCAGCTGCTGTTGCCCGTGCAGTCCGCGACTTTGGCGTGCTTTCCCAGGCTGCCGCGTAACCCGTAGTAGCCCAGTCCGGCCAGCAACAGCACCGCCAGGGCTCCCACCGCGGCATATTTCTTCCATGGACCCTTCTCAGTGATAACCGGCGGCCGCCGGATGGTCTCCGTCGCCGTGCTGCTGCTCGAATCGGTCAGCTCCGTGCCACCCGCCGTCCGCTTTTGCCGCCCCGGCTTGCGCAGGTCCTCGGCCACCTTGCGGATGCCAATAGCTATGTCTTTGAAGGCCTGGTCGCGGTCCGCCCACTGCGTCACCGCCTTGGCGTTCTTGGGCAGGGCCTGCAGTTTGCTTAGCGGCGAGCCGTGCCAGTCCACGTCGCGCAGCATGATCGAGATCACCCGCGCCTCGCCCGCCGCGTGCCGCTCCATGGCCCGCTTCACTTCCACCTCGCGGCAGTATTGCGAGGCCAGAAAGTCCGGGCTGATCAGCAGCAGAATGATCTGCGCCGAGTTCAGGTGCTCGTCAATCTCATCCGCCCACTGCTTTCCCGCGGGGATGGCGTGGTCCACCCAGTTCGTGATCACCCCATTGTGCTGCAGGATGTTCAGGTGCGTATCTAGTTCTTCCCGTAAGGCTTCGTCCTTGTGCGAGTAGGAACAGAACACCTCAATCGGCTGAGGAGTCGCGGGGCTAGCGGGGATTTCCGGCGCAGCCATGGCAGTTCGCGCCCTGCGCGGGCCTGAAGAAATAGTATGGTACCCGAAAAAAGGCCGGTTTCAAGCGGAAATTCCGCGCTCCGCAGGCGGTTCAGTGAAACGCCCTACCTCATTTGGAATCGCGCAAAAACCGACGCAGGTCTCTCCCCCGATGCGGGCTCCTGAGGAAAACCCGGTTCGATGCGGCTTTTGCCCGCTCCGTCTGTGCAAAAAAATTAAAGCTACAGTAACTGCGCGCTAACCGCAGAGCAACATAGGCGGCGTAGCCTCCGCTTGCCTGAAAGAGGAGGCTAATGTATGGCTTTAGATCAAGCAGTTTCCTGGAAGCGGCGCGCTGCTTCAGTTGTGAGTCTGTTTGGTTTGGCAGCGCAATTGGTTTCTCCCGCCTTCGCCCACGACGGGCATAACCAGTACGATCACCACCATCACGCCCAGACCCGAACCCCCATCAAGCACGTCATCGTGATCATTGGAGAAAACCGTACCTTCGATCACGTCTTTGCAACTTACAAGCCAAAACACGGTGAGAAAGTTTGGAACCTGCTCTCCGAAGGCATTATCAACGCCGACGGCACGCCCGGGCCGAACTATGCCAGGGCCGAGCAATTCTCCGCCAGTGACACCGATTCCGATGGATATCAGCTCAGCCCCTCCGGCAAGTCGCTCTATCCCACCTTGCCGCCGCCTCTTCAGGGCGGACCTACCACTCCCTACTTCAGCTCCGTCGCCGATGCCAAAGCCATCGAGAACGGCCTTCCCGATGACTATTACGTCTATCTGACCACCGGCGGCACCGGGCAGACTGGTCACGTTCCGGATGCCCGCATCCCCAACGTGAACAATCTGCCTCCCGGACCCTTCCAAATCACCTCTGCCACCCTGCCCTACGACGCCTACACCGCCAGTCCGGTGCACCGTTTCTACCAGATGTGGCAGCAGGATGATTGCAGCGCAGTCTTCGCCACTCCCTGGAATCCCAGCGGATGCCGGCAAGATCTCTTCCCCTGGGTGGAAGTCACGGTTGGTGCGGGATCAAACGGCAACCCGCAGCCGGCCAACTTTGACTTCACCACCACCGGCGAAGGCTCGACCGCCATGGGTTTCTACAACGTCCAGCAGGGCGACGCCCCCTATTTCAAAATGCTCGCCGATGACTACTCCATGAGCGACAACTATCATCAGGCCGTGCTGGGCGGAACCGGCGCCAATCACGTGATGCTCGGCACCGGCGATGCCATTTGGTTCAGTGACGGCATGGGCGATCCCGCTACTCCCCCGCATAATGTGCTGCTCGCCTCCGGCAGCCCTAACGCCGGCGTCGTAGATGAAATTGACAATCCCAACGCCCAGCCCAACACCAACAATTACTATACCCAGGATGGTTACGGTGGCGGCTCCTATGGCTCCATGTCCTATGGCGGCGGCACCTACAGCGATTGCTCAGATCCCAACGCCCCGGGAGTCGGAGTTATCCTCAACTATCTCCATGCCATCCACATCAAATCGAACTGCGCCCCCGGCCACTACTACCTGCTGAACAACTACGCCCCCGGATACTACGGCGATGGCCGCGATGCCTACGCCGATATCACCAATCCCAACGAAACCGTGTTCACTATTCCGCCTTCCTCACTGCGCAACATCGGCGATGAACTGAATGAACACGATATCTCCTGGGCCTATTATGGCGACCAGTTCAATACCTACCTGGCCGATCCCGACCTGAACTACGTCGCCCCCGACAATACTTACTGCAACATCTGCAACCCGTTCCAGTATTCGACTTCCATCATGACCAACGCCGCCGTGCGCACCGCCCATATCAAGGATACGGCCGATCTCTACACCGCCATCCAGAATGGAACCCTGCCCGCGATCTCGTTCGTCAAACCGGACGGATATCTGGACGGCCACCCCGCCTCCTCGAAACTGGACCTTCTCGAAGGCTTCGTCAAAAAGATCGTGGATGGCGTGCAGGGCAACTCCGAACTGTGGAAGAGCACTGCCATTTTCGTCACCATGGACGAGGGCGGCGGTTATTACGATTCGGGCTACATCCAGCCGCTCGATTACTTCGGCGATGGCACCCGCATTCCCTTCATCGTGGTCTCGCCTTACACCCGGGCCGGCCACGTCTCCCACGCCTATACCGATCACGTCTCGATTCTGAAGTTCATCGAGGCCAACTGGGGATTGAAACCGGTGACCTACCGCAGCCGCGACAACTTCCCCAACCCGCGCACCGGGCGCAACCCCTACATTCCACTCAACCGCCCGGCCATCGGCGACTTGATGGACCTCTTCGACTTCAGCTGCTTCCACCGCTAGAGTCTGCTGTTAGGAAGTCTACTGTAAATGAAGAGGCGTAAGGGACGGCGCTGGGCCACTGGCCGGCGCCGTTTTTCTTTGCTTTCTCTGCGCCTTCCTCGAGCTTTTCTCAGCGCTCTCTGCGCTGTAAGGCTTTTTAGCAGCGCCCGCAATCGCCAATGGAAAAAATTCCGCTGGCAACTCCGGGTCATGCTCCTGCAATCCAACTAATTGGTGGATCCGCTGCCAACCGCCTTTCGGCCCCCGGAGCGGAGAGGGTACGGATGGCGGTGGCAGCGGTGACCCAACCAGTCTTTCCTTGCCAACTCTCAGACCGATGACCGAGCCTTGCCCAGGGGGGCCCGCTCGCTCCGGGTTGGCCGGAATCCGATACACTGAATCTATGAAATCTTCCCCCCGCCTCATTCTTGCGCTGGCTGCTGCCGTCGTATTTTCCGCCCTGCTACCCGCACCCGCGGCTCTGGCCCAGGAAGGCCCGCTCGACTCTGCCCAGCCCAACGGAATTACTCCCGACGAGATCATCCAGCGTTTCGCCGCCAAAGAGAGAGAGTTCAAGGAGGCCCGCGAGCAGTACACCTACACTCAGTCAGTGAAGGTGATGACCCTCGATGGAGATACCGTCACCGGCGAGTATCAGGAAGTCTTCGACGTGGTCTTCGGTAATGATGGCAGCCGGGTCGAGAACGTGACCTTCGCGCCTCAGTCCACCCTGGAGAATGGCGGCATTTCCATGTCGGAGCAGGATCTGCAGGATATCCGCCACCTCATGCCCTTCGTCCTCACCAGCGAAGAGATTCCCGAGTACGACATTCTCTACAAGGGCCAGCAGCAGGAAGATCAACTGCACTGCTACGTCTTTGACGTCGCCCCCAAAAAAATCGAGGGCAAGAAGCGGTATTTTCAGGGGCGCATCTGGGTGGACGACCACGACTTTCAGATCGTGAAGACCTACGGCAAGTCCGTGCCCGATATCCGCAAGAAGAACCAGGAAAACCTGTTCCCCAAGTTCACTACCTGGCGCCAACAGATAGACGGACGCTACTGGTTTCCCACCTACACCCGTGCCGATGACGTGCTCCACTTCCAGATGCAGGATGTGCACATCCGCGAGATCATCAAGTACGAGGACTACAAGAAGTTCGGCTCCAACGTGAAGATCACCTACCAGGGCAAGGAAGTGGAAAAGGGGCAGCAGAAGCCGGAGCAGAAGTAGGGGTTTAGTCGTTGGTCGTTCGTCGTCGGTCGTTCAGCAATCAGCACTTGTCTCACAAACGGTTCTGTGGAAGGGCACGGCTTTAGCCGTGCCGCCGGGGGCACAAACGACGGGGTCTTGGCCCCTGAGGGTTGGTCCGTCGGCTCCGGAAACGATTTATGAGACCACTTCTCTGCGTTCAGCTGTCAGCATTCAGCGGAGTGCAGTTAGCATTTTGCCAATTGCATTTTGCAATTAGCATTTTGCCCACGCGCAGGCGAAGAGCTTCGTGGCTTCAAGCCCGATCCCACCCATAGAAAACCGCAAGGGGATGCCCCGGTGCAGAATGTAGAGAGGGCCCCAACGTATACTTCCGACGGGAAGGTGGTCTGTCGCTCAGGAGTATTCTTGGGAATCAATGTGAAGAGAGCCAAGGATCCCGTGGTTGTCCCGGCCTGGATACGGGCGGTGGCAGTCGCAGCGGGGTGCTTTGCATTCGGATGTGTTTTCGTTCTGGCCTGGGGATCCTTTCTCGAGTCAACTAGTCTGGTTTTGGGGGCGGTCGTGCAGCCCCGTTCGCCTCGGATCGGAAGGTGGCTCATGTGGGTGAGTGCTCTGCTGCTTAGTGCGATTTTGCTTCCGACAGGCAGCCGGGTCGCCTATGACTTCATTCTCTACCATCACAGGGCCATTTTATGGACAGAGTCACTAATCGTACTGGTGGCAGGGTTGATCGTTTGGTGCGATGTTGCCCTGGTGATCGACGCGATGAGCCAGAAGCGCGGACACGCGATACTGTTGCAGCGTTCCAAACGAAACCTAGACTGGTTGGTTTGGGTTGCGGCCCTCGCCCTGACCCTCTATTGGGTGTGGGGTATCGTGCAGGGTGTGCGAGCGTATCAGCTTTACGGTAGGCTCGACCCTCTCGTGATGTCAGCGGCGTTTACCTTAGTTGTGCTTCTCTTCGACGTGGCCCTAATAGGCCATGCCACCAGACAAGGAGAGCGCGTCTC
>Ga0335078_10014898_pt1 | contig 11538 bp, 7 predicted proteins | sample Lox_Sample_32_FD_206711 | JGI IMG/M metagenome (GOLD analysis project Ga0335078, IMG submission 206711) | Soil microbial communities from Loxahatchee National Wildlife Refuge, Florida, United States - Lox_Sample_3.2 | ecosystem: Environmental > Terrestrial > Soil > Wetlands | place: USA: Florida...
AAGGTGGCGGCGCCGAGCTTCTGCAAGTCGAGCATGCCTTGCACATGCACGCCGATCGATTCGTAAGAGCGCTTCAGATATTCGTCGGGATCGGCGCGCCGCAATTCGGCCGCCTGCTGGATCGTCAGGCCGCGAGGGATATAGCCGTTGAGCGGATCGTGAGCGCTGGTCTGATCGGTGAGAAGGTCGGGCACTACCCCGCGCCGCGCCATTTCCGGAATCACGTCGGCGCAATTGCCAACCAGGCCTACCGACGTGGCCTGCTTCTGCCGGACGGCCTGCTTCAGAATCCGCAGCGCTTCGTCGAGATCGTTGACGCAGATATCGCAATAGCCCTGCCGGATGCGCCGCTTGATCCGTTCCGCATCCACCTCGACGCAAAGAAAGGCTGCGCCATTGAGAGTCGCGGCCAGCGGCTGAGCGCCGCCCATGCCGCCCATGCCGCCCGTCACCACCAGCTTTCCGCTGAGGTCGCCTCCGAAGTGCTTGCGGCCGGCCGCGGCAAAGGTCTCATAGGTACCCTGCAGAATTCCCTGCGTCCCGATGTAAATCCAGCTTCCGGCTGTCATCTGGCCGTACATCGTCAGGCCCATGCGATCGAACTCGAGGAAGCGCTCCATGTTGTCCCAATGGCCGACGAGGTTCGCGTTGGCGATCAAGACGCGCGGCGCCCATTCATGCGTGCGGAACACGCCGACAGGCTTGCCGGATTGCACCAGCATCGTCTCGTCGTTCCCGAGCGCTTCGAGCGTGCGGACGATCGCATAATAGGCGGGCCAGTTGCGCGCGGCCTTGCCGGCGCCGCCGTATACCACCAGGTCCTGCGGGCGCTCGCCGACCTCGGGATCGAGATTGTTCATCAGCATCCGCATCGCCGCTTCCTGCTGCCAGCCCTTGCAGCGCAGGGTGGCGCCGCGCGGCGCGCGAATCGGGGTTGCGGGCGGTGTCTCGTGAGTCGCCGGTTTTTCAAAAACAACAGCGGAGCGTTCGCTCATCGGCAATCCCTCATCGTCATCATAGCCCGGCATACCGGGTGAGGGAACTGCTTTCATTTCATTGCAAGATTCCTACTCCTGGCGCTCCTGAGCCGGAGAATTCACCACAGAGACCACCGAGGCCACAGAGGTCTTTCTCCGTAGACTCGGTGATCTCTGTGGTGAATCTTCTTCGCGCGAGCGACGTAGCGCGGAACTCGCTTTTGAAGCCCTGGCGTTCAGAATGGTTCGACGTAAGTGCCCCAGGGCCAAAATCGGTCTGCGCCACCTTGCTCCGGAGTGTGATCTTCGTGATACGCTCGATAGCCGGCTGTGAGGCAGGCCTCATGCACAAGTTTGAACGGCTATTCCAAGTCGCAGCGAGCATCTTCTTGGCCCTGCTGGCCACAGCGATTGCCGCCCAGGCGCAGACGTTCACAAGCCTGGCGAAGCTCGCCCCGAAGTCTGGCACTTCACCCTTGTACGAGTCGCTCGTGCAAGGCACGGACGGCAACCTGTATGGGACTGCCAGTGCGTCGGGTGCATACGGTTATGGCACCGTGTTCAAGGTGACTCCGTCGGGAGCCCTCACGGTGCTCTATAACTTCTGCGCCGTTTCCGACTGTTTGGATGGGCGGTTTCCAGAGGGCGGCTTGACGCTGGGCACGGACGAGAATTTTTACGGTACAACAGCCGCCGGTGGTCCGTACAACTCCTCCTGCGGCGGGGGCTGTGGCACAGTCTTCAAGATCACGCGCCAGGGAGTTCTTACCACTCTCCACACTTTCGATTTCACGGACGGGTATGTTCCTTCCGGCGCGCTCGTCCAGGGAACCGACGGAAATTTCTACGGAACAACCCTGTTCGGCGGTACCGACGATTCTTGCAAGACCATAGGAAGTGAAGTCGGCTGCGGGACGATCTTCAAGATCACACCCGAGGGTCGCTTCACGACTTTACATAGCTTCGTCGAGACGGATGGCTGGGAACCCATCGCCGGATTGATTGAGGCTACCGATGGGAATTTCTACGGGACCACCTATCTGGGCGGCGCGAACGATCGCGGCGCGGTTTTCAAGGTCACGCCCGAAGGCGATTTAACCACGCTCCACAGCTTTTGCGCGCTGGCGCACTGCGCAGATGGCGACGGGCCATACGCGGCCCTGGTTGAAGCCTCAAACGGGGACTTCTACGGGACGACTCTGGGCGGCGGCACCAACACCTCTTGCGACATCTACAACGGCGACCAATGCGGCACGGTTTTTCGAATCACCTCAGCCGGGATGCTGACGACGCTTACCGATTTTCTCGACTACGATGGTTGGGAACCCTTCGGCCCGCTCATTCAGGCGACTGACGGGAACCTGTACGGCACAACGGGCGCGGGCTTTGGTACCAATTGCCCGGCCTACTTCAACCAGGGCTGCGGCACAGTCTTTGAAATCACCCCGCAGGGTGTTTTAACCGACCTGCACTCGTTTGGATACATTGACGGCGCCGTGCCAGTGGGCGGATTGTTCCAGGCGACCAATGGGCTGTTCTACGGCACCACCGTCGACGGCGGAGGCCTATCCTGCTCTCCTTGGGGGTGCGGGACGGTCTTCAGCGAAAGCGTTGGCCTCGGCCCGTTCGTTATGACCGTGCCCACAGCGCGGAAGGTGGGGCAGGGCGTCATCATTCTGGGCAACGGTCTGGAAGGGTCAACCAGCGTCACATTCAACGGCGCGCCCGCAACGTTCAAAGTGGTCTCCGCCACAGAAATCAGCACCACTGTGCCGGCAGGAGCCACCACGGGCACGGTCCAGGTGATCACGCCCGGCGGCCCGCTTTCGAGCAACGTGCCGTTCAAGGTGGTTCAGTGAGCCAGGGTGAAAAAAGCCATCCGGAGAGAACAAGATGATGAACCGGCCATTCGTCGTTTCGGCGAGCTTCGCACTCATGCTGCTGGGGGTAGTCGCTGCGGGCGGGCAGACCTTCCGTACAATCGGCACCTTCAGCGGGGCCAACGGTGCTAACCCCGATTACGCGCCTCTCGTGCAGGGCACCGACGGCAACTATTACGGTACGACGCAAAAGGGGGGGACTTACGGCTTCGGCACCGTTTTCTATGTCACCCCGTCGGGCACTCTCCACACGCTCCATAGCTTCGACTCGACGGATGGCGCCTACCCGAACGCTGGACTACTGCTGGGAACGGACGAAAACTTTTACGGAACAACCGTCGGAGTCAACGGCGACAGCACCGTCTTCAAGATTACTCGTGAGGGCACTCTTCACACCCTTGCCAGCCTCGGCGAGGTGTACTGCGAGGCTGGGCTGGTCCAAGGTACTGACGGGAGTCTCTACGGCACGACGGGAATTGGCGGAGCGTATAACTTGGGAATGATCTTCAGGATCACCACGGAGGGGGCGCTCACAACGTTGCACAGCTTCGATGGCGGCGATGGCGAGAATCCCGGTGCGCCGTTAGTGCAGGCTACCGACGGGAATTTTTATGGAACGACCTCCTCGGGCGGCTCTTACGGTTCCGGTACGGCGTTCAAAATGAGTGCGAGCGGAGTGGTCACGACCCTACATAACTTCGACTTCACCGATGGCGCCAGCCCGGCTGGGATGATGCAGGCCACCAACGGGGAGTTCTACGGGACAACGCTTGCGGGCGGAGCCAATAATGACGGGACGATCTTCAAGATGACTTCAAGCGGCACGATCACGATGCTGCATAGCTTTGATTCCACCGACGGCAGCCTGCCTAAAGACGCACCGCTCCAAGCGACAGACGGTAACTTATACGGCACGACTTCTGAGGGTGGCGTAGGTCAGACGTGCGGAGGTGGATGCGGCACAATTTTCAGGCTAACGCCTGGCGGGACGGTAACAACTCTGCACAGTTTCAACTCGGTGGACGGATTCAGACCGTCAGCCGGGCTGCTTCAGGCGACCAGCGGCAGTTTCTACGGCACTACGTTTGGTGGCGGCGCGTATTATGACGGCACTCTCTTCGGCTTGTCTTCGGGACTCGGTCCCTTCGTTAGCACTCTGCCCAGCGTTCGCAAAGTCGGGCAAGGTGTGATCATTCTCGGAAACAGCCTCAAGGGATCAACCCGAGTGACATTCAACGGCACGGCAGCGGTCTTCACGATCGTTTCGAACACCGAGATCGCTACGACCGTGCCTTATGGCGCCACTACGGGGCCAGTCAAAGTGGTCACGCCCGGCGGCACACTCAAGAGCAATGTCCCGTTCCGCGTGATTCGGTAGCGAAGCTGTTGAGTGCGGTGGGTTGCTACCGCTTTGATCAGGCCAGCTTGCCGGCCGTGGACAGCACTATGATCGAGCGCATTGCGTGATGCACCGCGAGCGAGCCCGCTGGATAAGGCGGCAGCAAGACTGCCGCCCTCAAGAGCTGCCGTGGGTGCTGTTTCCGGAGCAAGGTAGCGCATCTATTATGCCGTCGGCGCTACGATTACTGTGCAAGACCAAACTGTCCGAATTTGCGTAAGTTGTTGAAAAGACTTGTAAAATAAAGTTTCTCAAAATTCTCACTATTCCCCACCGTCCAAAATTTCGGGTGGACAATACCGTGTCGGCCTTTTTCGGACCGACGATTTTACGGAGAGGAAATGAGGGAATTCATTCGATTTTTGCCGAACGAACCCATCAGGTGACTGAAAACAGAAGGCTTCTATTTTTCATATCACTCGCAACCCATCAGGTGCATGAAAACAAACGACTTAAATATTTGAACCCATCAGGTTATTGATGGCCAGTGGTTTAGCCCAATTTTGGAGGTCGAAAAATGTGGTGTTTGAGACGGAACCGGACAACAGTAGTTCCGCACAGACGCCAATCAGATGCCCAAGAGTCCACCGACGCAGTAACCGGTACTGCGGCTTTGCGTTATGCTGAAGATAAGGGGAGAGAGTCGGAGGGTCAGGGGTTTCCCAGGAAATCAATCCGCCAAAAGTGAAGCCGCCATGAAGATTCTGTCTCGTTCATCGCTGTTGCTAACCCTCGCAAGCCTGATGGTGGGGTTCGGGGTCGGAACCACGATTCTGGCCCATGACTCGGGTTTAACCGTAATGCATCTTCCCGCTCCGGAGTTTCCGCCGCCGGTGACCGCGGCACCGGACATTACTGGCCCCGCGTCGCCAGGGGCGCCGGCCGGTGCGTCCGGGGACGGCAGGGGCGGCTCCGCGCCGCCGGTGGGAATCCAGTCTCAGCTTCCTCAGTCCTCGAGCTCGACACCGGCCGAAGGCGTCATCTGGATCAACAGTCCGCCGCTGACGATGAGGGAGCTGCGCGGCAAGGTGGTGATGATTGACTTCTGGGACTACACCTGCATCAATTGCATCCGGACTTTTCCCGTGAACAAGAAGCTCTGGGAGCGATACCGCGACACTGGCTTCGTGCTGATCGGCGTTGACGACGCGGAGTTCAGTTCCGCCGCGCCCGTCGATCGCGTGCGCGAGGCGGCGAAGCGATTCGAACTGCCGTATCCAATCGTGGTCGATTATCGTTTTCAGATCTGGAACGCTTACAAGAACGCTTTCTGGCCGAACATCTTCCTGATCGATGCTGAGGGCACGATCCGCTATAACCACGAGGGCGAAGGCAACGACAAGGAAATCGAAGGCGCCATTCAAGGCCTCCTGAAAGAAGCCCGTCCGGGCCTCACCTTTCCCGCGAGCGACGCCATCGCTCCCGACGTCAAGGTCACCGCGCCCGAATGTGGCGGCGCTCCCACGCCCGAGATGTACGTGGGCGATTGGTCCGGACGCGGCACGCTCGCGAATCCCGAGGGATACCACGACCGGAAAACCATCGATTACGCGCAGCAGAATTCCGTCGCCGACGGCCACGTGGTTCTGTCCGGCCGCTGGGAAACCGACAAGAACGGGATGATCTATCGCGGCAAGCATAAGGGCGACGAGCCGGGCCCCGACCGCGTCACGATGCAGTATCACGCCCGCGAGCTTTATTCGGTGATGAATCTGGCGAAGGGGCGCGCCGCGCGGCTTTACATCAAGCAGGACGGCAAATACCTGACGGCGGCCAACAAGGGCGCGGACGTGACCATTGATTCCGAAGGGCGCTCCTTCATCGAGGTGCGCGAGCCCCGGCTGTATTACCTGGCGCAGAATCCGGAATTCGGCAGCCACACGGTGGAACTGTTTCCCGAGGCCGACGGCCTGATGATCGATTCATTCACGTTCGGGAACAACTGCCAGACGGATTTCGCCCATCGCTAAAAAGGAGCCTTAGCGAAAGCCGTCGTGCATTTGGGTTGCTGCAGCGCTATTTCAGCGCCGGCTCGCTGGACACGACGCGCTATTTCTTCGACAATGGCCGGTGAGGTAATTGCTTCGAGAAAGAGGAACTTGAGCTTGGCGAACACGGTTCAATTGATTCCCGTTCCCGACTACGTGCGCGCAGACCGCTCGCCGATTTCGCGTCTCGCGCACCAGTGGGAGATGCACTCCGCCATTCTGCTGAGTCCGGCCGAAGAGCGGAACATGGTTCGCGAGCCGGCACAGGCCGTGCCGGACTCGATCGCCGAGCGCCTCGGTCCTCTGCGGCTGCTGCTGGTGCCTTACATCGCCTGCACAAAAGAGGGCGACTTCGTCAGCTTCTCGAAGCCTGAGGGCGAAGCGCACACCTCCGTCTGGGTGGATGTGGAGGGCAGCACCCGAGTGGTGCTGGCGTGCCGTGAACTCGACGCCCACGACACCGGATTTGAACTGCTGGCCTGCGTGGCTGAACTGCTCCGTCCGCGACTGACCAGCGGCGAGGTTTCGCAGTTCCAGCGGCTGCTGGAGAGCGAAATGCGCGAGGGCGTCACCGGCGAGATCGATGAGGAAGCCGCCCGCGCCAAAGAGGCCCTTGCCGGTCGCAGCGGGCGCCGGCGCAGTCAGGAGTTTGAGAGCTACCGCGACATCTCTCTGGTGGAAACGCTCGCCGAGTACATGCACGGCCTCTGGCACGACGTCCAGATTCGGGTGGGGCCGGAGCATCTGCCGCTTCCCCAACTCCGCCTGCGGCTGGAACTCCTGTCGCGCCTCTTCCCGCCCAACGAAGGGTACAGCGTGTTTGACGAGGCCATCGCCACGAAGGAGGAGCCGGCAACCAGCGATGAATGATGAACAATGAACGATGAATACGTGCCCTTCGTTCATCATTCATCATTCATAGTCCGTCGTTCATGGTAGTTTCCTGTTGCATTCCGCCCGTCGACTGAATATGCTTGCCCGCTCGGAGGACCTGAATGGCGACCTCACTGCCGTCGTACGTGAAAGCGTCGGTTCCGAATCCACCCGGCGCTCGTGCGCCCTGGTACAAGAACACGGCTCCGTCCTATTTCGGAATCTTCCTGTGGTTTCCGTTTTATCTCACGCTGGCTCAGCAGACGCTGACCAAAGCGTCTCTCGCCACCTGCCTGCTGGCGCTGCTGGTGGCGGGTCTCGTTTGCTTCGGCCTCTACTACTACGCGCCCGCCATGCTCGGCATGCAAACGGGCCGGCCGCTCTACATCGTCGGCAGCTCGGCGTTCGGCACCACGGGCGGATACCTGATGCCGGGCCTGCTGATGGGCGTGCTGCAGATCGGCTGGTTCGCCGTCGCCACCTACTTCGCCACGGATTACATCCTGCGAGGCCTGCACTCGCAGTCGAGAGTGCTCTTCATTGTGATCGCAGTGATCTGGGCGTATCTGCTGGCCTTCGTGGCCATCAAAGGGATCGCCTATGTGGCGCGGGTCGCGCAGGTGCTCAACTGGGTTCCGCTGGCCATGATCCTGATCGTCTTCTTCGCAAACTACGGCGGTCTGCACAGCTATCAACCGGCGGGAACTCCCGACAATGCGGGCGGCTTCCTGATCATGCTGGCGATCGTGATCGGATTTTTCGCCACCGCCGGCGCCGCCGGAGCCGATTTCGGCATGAACAACCGCGATCGCCGCGATGTGACGCTGGGCGGTCTGGTCGGGATCGCACTGGCGATCCTGGTGGCCGGCGGATTACCCGTGCTTGCCGTGGCGGGGCACATCGGCCTGACGCAGGCGCCGTTCACGCCGGCCAATCTCGACTTCTCGACGGCGGTCACCCAGGTTGGCGGACTGGCTTCCGCGATCTTTTTCCTCTTTGCCGCCGCTTCGGTGGCGCCCACGTGCTTCTGCACCTTCATTGCCGCCAACAGTTTTTCCACCATGCTGCCCAAGATCCCTCGCGCCGTCTCCACGGTGATTGCAGTGACGATTGGCATGCTGCTCGCCGTGACCGGCGCCGCGCAGAATCTGATCGGATTCTTTACCATCGTGGGCGCGTCCTTCGGACCGATCTGCGGCGCGATGGCGGCGGAGTACCTGCTGGAAGGCGGCAAGTGGGCCGGGCCTCGTCAAGGCGTTAATTTGGCCGGGTACATTGCCTGGGCGCTCGGCTTCACGGTCGGAGTTCTACCGCAAATTCCGGGGATTCCGGCGGCTCTGGCGAACGTCGACAGCCCGGCGCCGCTGTTCTCATTCGTGGTCGGATTCGTGGTTTATTGGCTGCTGGCCAAGGCCGGAATGCGACCGCCGGCGGTCGCGCTTCCCGAATCGGCGCCGGCCGCAGCGGCCCGCGCCTGAGTGTCTTCTTGATGTTACGCGACTTGATACCATTGACACGCTCCGCAGAGGCTGTGTAACGTACAAGCAACAATCGAGGAGCGCATGACCGGGGAGAGCGTTCAAGCAGCGTGGGACTTGCTGAAGGAAGCCTATCAGTACCAGATGGGCGGCGACTACGAGATGGCCGTCGAGCTCTACAAACGCTCTCTCGACATCCATCCAACCGCCGAGGCATACACCTTTCTGGGTTGGACCTACCACTTTCAGGGCAAGTTTGACGAGGCGATCGCCGAGTGCAAGAAGGCGATCCAGATCGATCCCGAGTTCGGCAACCCCTACAACGATATCGGCGCGTACCTGCTGGAGGCGGGCGCGTATGACGATTCGCTGCCTTGGCTGGAACGCGCCCTGCAGTCGAAGCGCTACGAGTCCTACCATTATCCCCATTACAACCTGGGGCGCGTTTATATGGCCAAAGAAATGTACGTCAAAGCGCGCGAGCACTTCGAGCAGGCCTTGAAGATGTGTCCGGATTACACGGCCGCTCGCGACGCGCTGGAGAGAGTCCGGCGCCGGATTCAGTAGGCACTGCGCCTTCCCTGCACATTTCTCCTTCCCCCTCCGTCGCCGCGCCGCTATAATTCGTCTTCAACGAGACCATCATGCCCTCAACTACCATGCAAGCGATCGTCAAGCCGGCGCCCGCCCCGGGAGCCGAAGTCGGCCGCGTGCCGGTGCCGGAAATCGGCCCGCGCGACGTCCTGATCCGCGTGCGCGCCGCTTCCATCTGCGGCACGGATCTTCACATCTACAGTTGGGACCGCTGGGCGCAGCGGCGCCTGCGGCCTCCGCTCGTCTTCGGTCACGAGTTCTGCGGGCACGTGGAGCGCGTCGGCGACGAGGTCCAGGGCCTCAAGCCCGGCGAATTCGTCTCCGCCGAAATGCACGTGGCCTGCGGGCTGTGCTACCAGTGCCGCACGGGTCAGAGCCACATCTGCCAGGACGTGCGCATCATTGGCATTGATGCCGATGGCTGTTTCGCCGAGTTCGTGAAGATCCCGGCCACCAACGTGTGGAAGATCGATCCAGCGATACCGGTCGAGTACGCCGCCATCCTCGATCCGCTTGGCAACGCCGTGCATACGGTGCTCGCCGGCGATGTGGCCGGCATGAGCGTCGCCATCACCGGCGCCGGGCCCATCGGCCTGTTCTCGATCGCCATCGCCAAGGCGTGCGGCGCGGGACCGGTGTTTGTGACCGAGCCCCATCCTTACCGCCAGAAGCTGGCCGTGAAGATGGGCGCGGACCACGTGATCGATCCCACGTCGGCCGACGCCGTCGCCGAGGTGCTCGGCGCGACCTCCGGCATCGGCGTTGACGTCGTGCTGGAAATGTCCGGCCATCCCGACGCGCTGCGCCAGGGATTCCAGATGCTGCGCCGCGGCGGGCGCATCTCGCTGCTCGGCATTCCGGCCAAGCCGCTCGAAATCGATCTCGCCAACGACGTGATTTTCAAAGGCGCGATCGTGCAGGGCATCAACGGCCGGCGCGTGTTCGACACCTGGTACAAGATGCAGGCGCTGCTGAGGTCCGGCGCGCTGAAACTCGATCCGCTGATCACGGACCGGATCCCGCTGGCCGATTTCGACCGGGGAATCCAGATGCTGCTGTCGGGAGACGCGTCGAAGATTTTGCTCTATCCGAACGGAATCGAGAAATGATGAACGCTGAATGATGAATGACGAGGGGTAGCGCAGACTTCGCGCTTTTCGAAGTCTGCGGCTTCTCTTTGGGATTACGAAAAGCCGCGGACTACCCGCTCAAAGGGGGAGATGATGCCCAAAGCACAGCTCCAATATCTAAGCGACGAGCTGAACAACCTCCGCGAGCAGAAGCTCTACCAAAAGCTGCGCATTCTTCAGACGGAGCAGTTGCCGGTCAGCACGTTCGACGGACGCGAGGTCATCAATCTCTCGTCGAACAATTACCTTGGGCTGACGACCCATCCCAAGCTCCGCCAGCGCGCCATCGAGGCCACCGAAAGGTACGGCGTGGGCTCGGGCGCCGTGCGGACGATCGCCGGCACCATGAGCATCCACATGGAGCTCGAGGAGAAGATCGCCAAGTTCAAGAACGTGGAAGCGTCTGTGGTCTTTCAGTCGGGTTTCACCGCCAACGCCGGCACCGTCTCGGCAATTCTGGGCAAGGAAGACGTGATCATTTCCGACGCCCTCAATCACGCCTCGATCATCGACGGCTGCCGCCTTTCACGCGCCGAGATCAAGGTATTTCCGCACAAAGACGTGACGGCGTGCGAGGACGTGCTGAAGGGTCTCGAGAATCACAAGGGCCACAAGCTGCTCATCACGGATGGGGTCTTTTCCATGGACGGGGACATCGCGCCGCTGCCGGCGCTGGTGGAACTGGCGGAAAAGTACGGCTGCATTATGATGATTGATGACGCCCATTCCTCCGGCGTCTTGGGGCGCAACGGCCGCGGCACCGTCGACCATTTCCAGCTTCACGGACGCGTGGACATCCAGGTCGGGACACTCTCCAAGGCCATCGGTGCGCTCGGCGGCTACGTCTGCGCCACCGGCGACACCATCGATTACCTCTACCACCGCGCGCGGCCGTTTTTGTTCTCCACGTCACATCCGCCCTCGGTCGCCGCCAGTTGCATCGCGGCCTTCGAGGTGCTGGAGGAGGAGCCGCAGCTCATCGATCGCTTGTGGTCGAACACGCGATTCTTCAAGTCGGGGCTGCAGAAGCTCGGGTTCAACACCGGCGCCAGCGAGACGCCCATCACTCCGGTGATGGTGGGAGATGCTGCCTTGGCGCACGAGTTCTCGCGGCAGCTCTTCCAGAACGGCGTCTTCGCCATGGGCATCGGTTTTCCCACCGTGGCCCGGGGCAAGGCCCGAATTCGCACCATCGTCACCGCCACCCACACCGAGGCGG
>Ga0335078_10014900_pt1 | contig 11538 bp, 9 predicted proteins | sample Lox_Sample_32_FD_206711 | JGI IMG/M metagenome (GOLD analysis project Ga0335078, IMG submission 206711) | Soil microbial communities from Loxahatchee National Wildlife Refuge, Florida, United States - Lox_Sample_3.2 | ecosystem: Environmental > Terrestrial > Soil > Wetlands | place: USA: Florida...
CCTTCCCAAACCTTTTATTATCAGATGGGCAAAAATGGGTGGGGTCCGCACTATGTCATTTGGGGAGCTTTTGTTTTCGGCGATGTTTATGGAGGAAATAGTGCTCGGGTACTTCCGGCAGGTGATGATCAAGGAGTTATAAGCGGGGCACGCGGTGCAGAAGCTAGCGCGATCATTGAGGTTGAAGAATGCGACTTGATTGCGTGAATAATTTGGTTGAACGAATAGAGCGCCCGTCTTTACAAAAAAGAGAGTGGTTGGAATTGCAATCCAATATGCGGCCACCAATTGGTAAATCAAATCTTGCTGAATTCCCTTTGAAACGTGATGCGCTTGTTCATCCAACTGTCAGTCAACAGCGGATTTTATTGGTTGAGAAACAAAATCCAAATGATTACCGGCACAATTTGACTCAAATCTTCCGACTTACTGGCCCGTTTGATAGTACAGCTTTGGAAATGGCATTAGAACATCTTGTTTTACGCCATGATGCTTTCAGAATGGGCTTTTCCGACGGTGATCCTTCTACAGTGCTTGTGCTATCGGCAGGCGTCAGGATCTTGGAGAAAGAGGACTTGTCCGGTTTAGTTCAATCAGAACAGGAAAAAATAATATCGGTCTTACTCGACCAAAATGCAATGAGGCCTTTTGATGTGGTGAATGGCCCTCTGATCCGCGTTCTTTTAATTAAAATAGGTGAATATGAAACTCTGCTTGCTCGCACTGTCCATCATATTATTTACGATGGTTGGTCGAGCGGCTTGTTTTATCGGGAGCTGGCAGATTTATATAAAAATTTTTCATGCGGGAAAGATCCTTGCCTTCCGGAATTTACATTCGGTTTTCGAGATTTTATTCAATGGGAAAATGATTGCCTCAGGCAGGGGAAATTTTTGACGCAATTAAGTTATTGGTTGAAGCGGCTTTCCAAGCCTCCGCGACTGAATTTTCCTGTGGAATATCGTGAAGGTCTAGGTCAGCCTTTTTTGCCTGGGTATATGTCTTTTAATCTCGACTATATTATTTCTGGTCATTTTAGAAATTTGCTCAAGCAATATCAGGTAACTGAGTTTATTGGTTTTTTGGCGGTTTTTGCCCTCCTGATTGAAAAATACTCTAGCCAAGGTGAGGTCATAATTGGCTGTCCGATGGCTCGTCGAAATTGGAGTGAATTCGAAAACTTTATAGGTTACGTTGCGGACACTCAACTTTTCCGCATTGGCCTTTTCAATTGTCCAACATTTTTAAAGCTTGCTCACCACGTGCGAGATGTCGCTGTAGAAGCTTACGAAAATCAAAATGTGCCATTACCTGCAATCATGTATTTATTACAGGGAACGGCTCAGTATGTGCCGATATATGACGTGCGCTTTGTTTACGAAGGCTTTCCGCAACCGTCATTAAAACTGCCGGGCATTGAGATACAACCTTTTAAGGTTGCACAACGTGGTTATGGTGGTTCAACGCGGCATCTTTCGCTATATATTACAGATGTTGGCACGCATTTTAAGGGAACCCTGCTTTATAACAGCCGACTTTTTTCCGGGTCTTTTGCCGAAGAATTCTTAAAAAATGTCAAACAGATTATTTATCTGATTGTTCAGGATCCAGAGGCTTCAATGTTCGGTTTTTGAATATAATTCGGTCTTTGTAAAATTGGCGATTTGTGGGCTTATGCCGTCGAAAAAATTGTTCGTACGCGATCTGCGTGATATAAAGAGAATCCTCAGTAAATTTCACTTTTGTTCGATAGGCGATCTTCCTTTTTTTATTAATGGTTTAGAAAAACTGGTACCCTATTACACGTTTATTACAACGGGTACCAGGACGAATAGGATTGCCCCATCCAATGTCAAAGTTCTTTTAGCTCGCCGGCCCAGCGACCCGATTTTGAAATCATCGGCTGAAGTGCTTAAGAAGCCAGAAATCATTTCAAGCCTGAAAAGGTTTCGGGTTCGTCCATCTTTAATAACTTATGAATTTAATCAAGAAACGGTTGATATCTGCAAAAGATATGGCTGGGATATATTAGGAAATAGGCCGGACCTAAAAGTATGGTTGGAGAACAAAGCCAATTTTCCCCGGATTCTTAAGGAAGCGAATATTTGTGGGCCCGAATGCTCGATAATAAAACCGGCAAAGATTGATGAGTTGCATAAAAAATGGAAAGTGCCCTTTGTCGTTCAAAGAATTACTAACGATTTAAATGGCAAGGGAACTTTTTTCGTAAATTCTGTTGCGGACTTACCTGCAATCAAAGTGGCTTGTGCCGATGACGCCCTAGTCAAGGTAACTAGATTTGTGAATGGGTACAGCGTTAACACTAGCGCTTGCGTAACAAGATTTGGAGTTTTGTTGGCCAGATATTTGCATCAATTGGTGGGCGTGAAAGATTTAATCGACATTCGAGGCGGATACTGTGGAAATGACACCTTTCTTTCTTTTCATTTGAATCCTGATATAGAGTCAATGTTATACGACTTGACCACGCGAATAGGAATGGTTCTGCATCGGTACGGATTCAGAGGTTGTTATGGAATTGACTTTGTCGTTTCAGAAAAAGGCTATCCTTATCCCATTGAGTTGAATCCTAGATTTCAAACCACAACTGGTCTGCTCAATGCAGTCCAGTTGAAGATGGACGGAATACCTTTCTTGGCGTTTCATATACTCGAACATCTCGAAATTCCTTATCAGGTCGATGTCGAAAATTATAATCGGACAAGTATCAAAATTCCTTTGGTCGACCATTCGCAAATGGTTATTCATCAAAAACAATCCGAGGGTGCTGTTAGAATATCGCTAAAGCCCGGCATATACGAAATAAAATCTGGAGGCTTGCATTATCGAGAAGCCGGTTTTTCCATCGATGATATTAAGGACAAACATTCGTTCCTTGTCACACGTTTATTGGAAAAAGGACAGCTCCTTCCGCCGAATGCTATGATGCATATCGTACAGTTTCAACAAGGAATCTTGCGCGATTATTGCATACTGACAGATTTCGCAACAGAAGTTTGTCATTTAATTCGCTCTACGGTAGTGGATGGTTAGACCTTATCACGATAGGATTTGTTTTGGCATCCAATACACATATTGGAGCTTGGAGTTGGTCCAGAGACATGGGCCATTTCACTACTGACGAGTTACGTAAGTCGTTCTTAATAGAAAATATGTTGCATCCAAATTGCATTTATTGGCAGTTCACGAGTCTGGACGATTTAGCTTTAGGAGGTGTTGTCCCATGTGGATCGCCAATAAATATAGATTGTTCAACACAACTAAACGAACACTATTTGGTAAATGGCCGAGAGTTAGGTGCGATTAATATTGGTGGCCCAGGAAATGTAACGGTGGACGGGATTGAGTTTATCGTCAAGTCATTTGGTTGTATTTACATTGGACTAGGAGCCGAAAATATTTCATTTGCTAGCCGATGCTTACATAGCCCCGCAAGATACATCTTGTTTAGTTGTCCTGCGGGACGATATTATCCCACTAGAGTAATGCAACGAGACGAGCCCAATGCGGTTTACCGTGGAACTGCTACTTCGGCAAATCTGCGCATCAGTCGTACTTACATTCACAGAGATGGAATAAAAAGTTGTCGATTGGTAATGGGATATTGTGAAATGGTTGATGGAAGTGTTTGGAATACGTTCCCGCCGCATGTGCATAGTCGTCGGTCGGAAATATATTTTTATTTTGATCTTAATGAACGGATTTTAATGCATTTTATGGGCGATCTGTCGAAATCTCGTTATTTAATTGTCCACAATGAACAGGCAGTCCTTTGTCCACCTTGGTCTATTCATTGCGGTTGCGGTCAAGGCAGTTATAAGTTTGTCTGGGGCATGGCTGGAGAAAACCAGGAAATTAACGATGTTGATTTAGTCAATCCAACCGATTTGCGCTAAATCGCGATATGATGAATGACCCAATGAGTAAAAAGGACCGCTTTCAAATACCCTGGACCCGAGCAAAAAACTCCACGATATTTTTGGGTAATGGCAAAGAATATATAGATTTTACTTCTGGTGTTATTTTGGCCAATGTAGGACATGGGCACACTAATATCATCAAGAGAATCCAGGCACGCTTATATGATCCATTGCTTCATTGTTATAAATATCCATTTCCTGATAAGACGCTGCTTTCGGAAAAATTGCTTGCGTTAACCAATCGTTCCTTCGCTGAATTGTGTTACTGTGTGTCTGGAACTGAAGCGATTGAAACGGCTCTAAGAATATGCAATCGGGTTAATCCAAACAAGACAATCATTTCATTTACTGATGGTTTTCACGGGAAATCATTGGGTGCTGGGACAATTAGCGATGCTTTCAGACATCAGTTACCCGAATGGGCACAGCATGCTAATTGGGTGAAGATCGTGAGTTTTCCTTCAGATGGAATGATAAGTCAGCGTGTTTTAGAATTCTTAGAAAAAGAGAAAGGGAATGTGTCCGGAATTGTTATTGAATGCATTCAAGGAAGTTCCCTTAAAAAAATAGATGTAGCATTTTTGAAAAAAGCGGCACAAATATGTACTCGAAATGATATTGTGTTGATAATTGACGAAATACAAACGGGATTTTACCGTTTAGGCCTGCCATTTGCCTATATGGAATACGACATTCAGCCTAATATGATTTGTATCGGAAAAGGATTGACCAGTAGCTTACCGTTGGCAGCAGTCCTTTTTGATTCAACTACGGCTCCATTCTATAAAGCTGATATTGACTGCTCTACCCACGCAGCAAATCCATTGTCTGTCGCTGCCGCTTTGGCTTGCGTTGAAATCTATGGAGCAAAAAAATTTCAAAACCACTTGTCTTCAGTCCAAGTTGAATATACCGCTCAGATGAAATCTTTAGGAGATTTGTTACTTCCTGCTATAGTACATTGCTATTATGGTACGCTTTTTGGCGGGCTGATTTTTCCTAAATCTATGGCTTCGGTTGCCGATGATTTTGTTTCCCGTTGTATGGATCGTGGTTTATTTATTGCCCGACCTGTGGGTAAGTGGAAAAATATAGTTAAATTTGTTCCTCCTCTGAGTATAGAAAGGCAAGAGTTGACAAAAGGCTTTTCGATCGCCAGGGAAGCTGCTCGCGCCTCAGGAATTTTAACGGAAAAATCACAAAAATTTGCGAAATCATGAATACTATGGACGCCGATCACCTTAAACCAACAGTTGAGATATTCTTTTCACGTCGTTTCCCGGAAAATGTTGTATATTCTGGCCATCTAAAGGAATTTCTGGCGGAGCATAATGTCGATTGCGATGCCTATGAAATCGAAGATCAACGTCAGCGATGGGCAGAAACAGGTTTGCGAAGTGTTCCTTCAGTCTTGATCCGAGTGAATGGTAAGGCTATTTCGAATATAGTAAAATACGCATCATTTGAATATGTTTTGAACCGTATTCAGAAATGCTCTGCAAACGTTTCAGAACTCACTTCTCCTCCTGTAGCAGCCGTAACTGCTGGAGATGACCTGCCGGACCCGAACTCGCTAACGCCTCTTTCTTATGTAGTGATTGGTTCTTCCGGCTGTCATCGCTATGAACGATGGAACGAACATTCGGTGATGGACGAAAATCCTCTAACCGGTTGGGTTTGTCCTGGCGGCTTGTCAGCCGAAAAAGAATACCTTCATTTTGATTTTGAAAACACTGTAAAAGTCAATGTGATTACTTTAAAGCCGCGAACTAGGAATGATGGTACGCCTTCTTACAAAAGCTTTCCTAAAGCTCTTTCGGTGTATACCAGAAGCACGTCATCGAAATGGAAAAAGGTTTGGAAAGTTAAAGATATCTATATCGCTGACCTTAATAAGCCATTTCCTGTGCATTTTGCTAAACCGGTCGAATGCAAGGAAATCAAGCTTGTTATTGAAGAAAAGCATGACATTGACGGGAAAACTTTTCCGTGTATCACAAATATTTCTTTTTTCGGACAACAGTTAAAATCTCGAGTTCCGGGATCAATTCGGTATGAGCTATCAAAAAAATATAGTCCAAATGTATTTCTAAAGACGGGTATCTTTGCCCAGGATCAAATCAGAATAGAACTTCACAATTTACTAAAAGATCAGGTGACTCCAGCAAATTATTTAAATAAATATAAAATACTAATACCGTTGGAAGGGGCGGTGGAGTCGAAAATTGGAAGCGAAACTAATTCTGCTAAGAAGGGTCAGATAATTGTCATTCGGCCTCGACACGCGTTTCAAGTCCGAGGCATAAATAAGAATAATCGATTGCTGGTGATATTTTCGTGGGACGGTTTGGATTCATTTTGGGAATCACGTTAATTCGGTAAAATAGTATGAATCCTCAAACCATAGCTGTTCATGGCGGACAAAGGTCGGCAGGAGAAAAACAACTTCCTGTTCCGGCATTGATTTTAAACTCTGCAATCTTACTGGAGTCGGTGGATGAGGGCTGGCAAATGTTGACAAACGAAACAAAACCTAATATTGCCTATCAACGTTATGCTAATCCAACGGTAATGGTTTTGGAGGATAAATTTTCAATGATGGAAGGAGCGACGTATGCTTTGGCTGTTAATTCCGGTATGTCAGCGTGCTATATGCTTTTCCGGACGTTGCTTTCTAAAGGAGACCATATTGTCGCCCAACATGGTCTTTATCACGAAATATCGGATCAAATCATTTTCGATCAAAAATCTTGCGGTGTTGAATTTTCGCTAATTAACGACTACTCAATATCAAGCTTTGAGGAGGCATTTAAACCGGCAACCAAAATGGTATTTGTCGAGTCGCCCACCAATCCGGCGATGTTAGATGTAGATATCGCATCGTTGGCCGAAATTTGTAGGAGCAGGAATATTATTTTTGTGGTTGATAATACATTATTGACCCATGAATTTCAAAAACCTTTAAATTTAGGTGCCGATTTAACAATTTATTCGACAACGAAGTCTATCAACGGACACGGTGATGCGATCGGCGGCATTATTAGCACAAACAATAAAGAGCTATATTCTAAGCTTAAAGCGTTCCGCGATAACACAGGAATGATCATGGATCCGATGTCCAGTTGGTTAACGACTCGAGGAATTCGAACCTTGCCGCTACGTTTGAAACAACATACAGAAAATGCCTTTGCGGTCATGGATTATCTTTCTAAGAATTTCCCAGAGATTGCAATTCGATATCCTCTAAATTTGCCAAATTCAAAGCGCAATCGGATAACAAATGGTGGAGGAATTTTGTCCATAATATTAAAAGGTAGAGAACAGGCTGTCCAATTTATTAATAATTTAAAATTGATAAAAATAGGAACAACTTTCGGTAATCTCGAATCGTTATGTTATTGTTTTGGCGCTTTTGCGCGACCACATCGAGACATCACAAAGATAGGCATCCCTCTTGGTTTGGTCCGGTTGTCTATTGGGATTGAAGATGTTGAAGATATTATAAGAGACATTGAATTCGGATTAAAACAGGCTGGTATTTCACCGGTAGAAAGTAAAAAACAAAGTATATGATCAAAAAATTGCGGGCAATAGCAATTGAAGCAGGGAAAATGTTGACACGAAATAACCGGAATGACTTAGGCATTCGGCAAAAAGCTGCAAAGGATTTTGTGACAAAATGGGATAAGAGAATTTCAGCATTTGTTATTCCCAGACTGCATCATTTAGTTCGTGATTCCGAAATTATGTGCGAGGACAGTAAATTTGAAAAACTGGCAACCAATCGTGCAAAAAAAGTTTGGGTCATTGATCCTATAGATGGAACAACGAATTTTATCCACCGCTATCCATTTTATACTATTAGTATTACTCTTTTCGATATTATGTCGAACAGGTCGGTCGCAAGCGTCGTTTTCTGCCCTCTTTTAAATCAATTATTTGAAGCATTTGAAGACAGCCGAAGCACGTTAAATGGAGAAAGTATTGAGGTGTCTAAGGAGTCGAATGTTAACAAATGTTTGTTGCTTACCGGTTTTTCACATCAAGTTGTTCAGAACGGAAAGGAGTTAGATATTTTTCGAAAAATGTCATGTGAGACTCATGGCACACGCCGTTCTGGCTGTGCATCTGTTGATATTTGTTATGTGGCCGCTGGCTTTGCTGAAGCATATTATCATTTTAATCTTAAACCATGGGACACATTGGCGGCGGTGCACATCCTGCGAAATGCTGGAGGACAGGTGACCAATATAGCAGGAAGTCATTTTAATCCCTACCAAAAGACAATTATAGCCTCCAATGGCAAGTGTCATTTGGAGGTAAACAAACTCATTTCTACAACCAATCAATAAAACAGAAGAAAATCTTTTCAAATATCTGGCCATACGATGTTTAAGCTATGAATACCAGCAGTCAATTGAAGGAATGGGATTTGAAACATGTATGGCATCCTTATTGCCAGATGAAGGCTTATTCAACGAATCAGCCAATTATCATGGATTGCGGAAATGGCTGCACCATCAAAGATCTGGATGGCAACCAGTATATTGATACTATAGCAGGGCTATGGAATGTCAATCTTGGTTACGGGAACAAAGAGCTCATTGAAGTTGTGACGCAACAGATCGCGAAGTTGCCGTACGTCAATCTTTGCAATTTTACCCATGCTCCCGCCATTGAGCTCGCGAAGAAGCTAGTCGAGATTCTTCCGCAAAAACTGTCGCGCATTTTTTATTGCAATAGCGGCGCAGAAGGTAATGAAACCGCAATAAAAATGGCGCGTCAATATCATCGCCAAAATGGCAATCCACTTAAAATCAAAGTGCTTTCTTTTTCAACGGGCTATCATGGAACGACCTTTGGAGCGTTAAGCGCCACTGGTAACCGGCGGGACCGATTAAAATTTGAACCGTTGCTTTCAGGCTTTATTCATTTACCGGCGCCTCAAATTCCAGAATCGCCTTGGGATAAGTACGAAATGCATTGCAGAGACTGCATGGAGCACCTAGAACGAGTGATAGAAAATGAGCGAGCTGAAACAATAGCGGCAATTCTCATTGAGCCAATACTGGGTTGTGGTGGAGTTCAAAAGCTGACCAAGAGCTACGTGCGGCAACTCCGAGAGATTTGTGACCAGCATCATATTACCTTGATATTTGACGAAGTTGTTACTGCCTTTGGCCGAACTGGTCATATGTTCGTTTCTGAATATTATGATATAGTTCCTGATATCCTCGTGATGTCTAAGGGAATAACTAGCGGTTATTTGCCACTGGGGGCTGTTGCTGCTCAGGACAAAATCTTTCAAGCCTTCTGGAGCGATGATCGGGACGCAGCATTTCTTCACGGTTTTACGTCCTCCGGTAATCCTGTATGTTGTGCTGTAGCACTTCGAACAATTGAGATTATCCAAAAAGAACGACTGTGTCAGAGAACGGTAGAGATTGGTGACTATTTTCTCAGAGCCATTAGTGAAAAGTGCTCGCGGTATGAATCCATTCGAGATATTCGAGGTATCGGATTGATGATAGGAATTGAATTCTGCGACGTATCGAATAATGCCAGTAAACCTCCGCCGGAATTTGTGCCTTCGATTGTTAAGAATTTGATGAGAGATGGAATAATTATGCGAACATTAGGCTCGCGTAATAATGTAATTGTCCTAATGCCACCTTTGATCATTACTCGCGAGGATGTTAATCAAATCGTAGAGAAATTTCAAAAAGTTGTCTTAAAGGTACAGAGCCAATTCTAGTTAGTGAAAAGTATCTGACCGAGTGAAGTGCAACAAGTCGTTGACGTGAATTACTCCGCATTCTTTGATTGAATTAGTCGTTCAATTTTTTGTTCGAAATTTGAAAGTTGGGCAGACGATTGGATAAAGCTCTCCATGCCTAAAATTTTTGAAAAAGCAGTGCCATTTCTTTGGTCGAAATCGCTTCCTTTGCCATATGTAATCAGATTTCGTTTATATAATGCATTTGATGACTGACGACCTATCACCGTGCAATTTCCTTTGAACAATTTTAATCGAATAGTTCCTGACACAACTCTTTGATTTTGTCGCAGGTAGGCAAGAAGATCCATGTGGTGAGGCGAAAACCAATCTCCAAGGTAAATCAATCGAGCATATTCTGTATCAACACCCTGTTTAAAATCCAAAGAAGATCTCGAGAGTGTTAACGTTTCAAGCGCCTTATGTGCTCTTATTAGAATCGATGCGGCTGGGGCTTCATAAATTTCACGAGACTTTAGTCCAACCAGGCGGTCTTCAATGTGATCGATTCTGCCGATACCATGTTGTCCTCCTAATTGATTTAATCGGTTGACCAAATCGAGAAACGAAAGATTTTCTTTATCAATAGCAACTGGCAGGCCCGACTCAAATTCAATTTCGATAACAGCTGGTTTGTTTGGGCAGACTTCTGGTGATTTGGTCCATTCAAAAACCTCTTCGGGAGGTTCCAGATTGATATCTTCCAAAATTCCGGCACAAATACTCCGGCCCCAAATATTCTGGTCTATGCTATAAGGTTTATCCTCAGTATATCCCAAATTTATTCCTTTATCTAGCAAAAATTTGATTTCGTAATCCCGGCTTAAACTATTATCGCGAATTGGGTCAACAATTTCAACATCGGGTAATAATGCTCGGACAGCCATTTCAATACGTACTTGATCATTGCCTTTTCCGGTACAACCGTGAGCAATGCAATTTGTTCCTTCTTCTTTCGCAATATCGACAAGAACCTTCCCTATGTAAGGGCGGCTCAATGCTGTGGCCAGAGGATATACATTTTGATAAAGAGCATTCGCCTTAAGTGCTGATGTAAGAAAAATTTCGGCAAAATTTGCCTTTCCATCAATTATCCGCAAATTATGAATCCCTAGCATATCTGCAGATCGACGGACCTCGTTTAAATCTTTACTCTGACCAATATCGAGGCAAACGCAGATTGGTTCAAAACCTCTTTCTCTAAGCCAAAGTACGCAAAACGAAGTATCTAATCCCCCAGAAAAACCCAAAACAATTTTTTTATTCATAAAAGTTTAATAAATACCACAAGCGATCTAACGCCGATCGCTAGAATCTCTTCATTTTCGCCTTTTTTCAAGTTAATTTTGTATTATATACTCGACGGAAGTAATGGCCTAATCCATTGATTTGACTCACTTTACGTTGCCTCAGTTCCATCAACGGCATAATCCCAGTTATTTTTGCCGTTGCCTGGCTTAAAAAATCGCTTTTGTGTTATTAATATTTACTTGGCTACAAGGAGGCGATTTTGGATGACAATGGATATAATGCCCATTAAAGTTAGCCACAGTCGTCGAATAAGGACATGAATAAATTCGCCGAACGAATCGCAAAACTTTCTGCCGAGAAGCGAGCATTGTTGGGATTGCAGCTTCAGAAGGAAACAAATGAGGCCCGGCACAGGAAAGTTTTTAACAAAATTCCGGCTGTGTCGCCGAGGGATCGAAATGGCGTATTACCATTATCTTATGGGCAGGAGCGTTTGTGGGTATTGGACCAAATGGAGCCTGGGAATGTTGCGTATAACATGCCTGGGGCGTTACGGATTCGTGGAGAATT
>Ga0335078_10014901_pt1 | contig 11538 bp, 12 predicted proteins | sample Lox_Sample_32_FD_206711 | JGI IMG/M metagenome (GOLD analysis project Ga0335078, IMG submission 206711) | Soil microbial communities from Loxahatchee National Wildlife Refuge, Florida, United States - Lox_Sample_3.2 | ecosystem: Environmental > Terrestrial > Soil > Wetlands | place: USA...
TGGCGGGCGTAATCGCGACCGGCCCGGTAAATCTTCAGGCTCAAGTCGCGCGCCTGGGTCGCGAGGTCGTTGCCGGCGATTTTCTGCGCCTGGTCGAACGAAATGTTTTCGTCATGGCCGGCCTCGGCCTTGGTGGACGGCGTGAAAATCGGTTCCGGCAGCTCGGCGGATTCGGTCAGGCCGGGAGACAGTTTGATGCCGCAAACGGTCCGGGATTGCTTGTATTCCTTCCAGCCGGAACCGGACAGGTAGCCGCGCACGATGCATTCGATGGCCAGGGGTTTGGCTTTCTTGACGATCATCGCACGGCGCTGCAAATCGGCCAGTTGCGCAGCCGGGAGGCCGGCTAAAGCCGGAACTCCGAGCGGTTCATTCGCACGGCGCAACAGGTGGTTCGGCACGAGCGACGCAAATTTCTCGAACCAGAAATGCGAAATCTGCGTGAGCACCTCTCCCTTGCGCGGGATGCCGTTGGGCATGATGACGTCGAAGGCCGAGATGCGGTCGCTGGCCACCAGCAGCAGGGCGTCACCGAGGTCGAAGATGTCACGGACCTTGCCACTGCGGAGCTTTTTGATGCCGGGTAAATCGAGTTGTAGAATTGGTTCGTTTGCCATCGGCGAATTATTAAATGCCCGGCCCAAAGTTCAAGGCCCAAAAGCGGTTTTCGTTGCAGGAGACGGCGTAAGGAGCCTCTGACTTTCCCCGAGTGAAACGGTGATTAAATTTGAGTTTCGTCACCTCGACTCCTACACAGTTTATTTTACGCCACCGCGCGCGGGATAAGTTTGACCTGCAAAGGGATGCTCGTCTGGGACTTGCCATCCAGCCGGATGTCCACCGAATACAGACCCGCCGCGGGAAACTGCAATTGCTGGATGTTCACGACGAAATTGAGGGAGATGAAGTGCGTATCCTCCGGTAGCCTGACGGTCAGGGGTATTTCGATGGGCGGCATGATGGACCGGCCGTCGGCGTTGATGAAATTCAGCGCGAGTTTATGCTGGCCTTCGTCCTCGGCGGCAAAGGTGGCCCGCAACGCCACGGCGCATTGCGGTTGCACTGCCGGCATCTGGGACGCGAAAATTGTGTCAAAGGCGCCGAGAACGCTGAGCTTGCTGTTGCTATCCTGGGTCGCGGCATCGCAAAGAACGGCTACTTGAACAATCATGCCTCCATACAGACACGAAATTTACGAATTGGCACGAATTTCTTTGGGCAAATTTTTCGCTTGACTTACATAGAGTAACTATGTATTGTGTTCCTATGATTCGCAAAGAACTGGTCGCCGCGTCGGCCGAGCCTTTGATTCTGTCCTTGTTGTCCAAAGGCGAGAGCTACGGCTACGCCATCATCCAGGAGGTCAAGACCCGCTCCGGCGGCAAGTTGCAATGGACGGACGGCATGCTGTATCCGGTGCTGCACCGGATGGAAAGCCGCGGCCTGATCAAGTCACACTGGGGAGAGAGCAAGACCGGACGCAAGCGGAAGTATTATTCGCTCAAGAAGGACGGCAAAACCGCGATGGCCAAACATCACGAACAATGGTCATTGGTCCACTCCGTCCTGGCCGGCCTGCAAAAGGAGCAATTTGTTTAGGAACGGTTGAGGGTTAATTGCAAATAAACGATATGTTTGACCTGGAAAAAGCGATTGCCGATTGGCGGAGACAAATGCTGGCCGCTGGCATCAAGACACCCGTGCCATTGGAGGAGCTGGAAAGTCACTTGCGCGAAGACATCGAGCGGCAGATGAAATCGGGTTCGAACGAGCAAAAGGCTTTTGAGGTTTCCTTTCAGCAGATCGGTCAACCTCAGGCGATCAAGCGAGAATTCAAAAAAATGGAAAGGACGTTTATGAAAAAAACTATGATAATCCTGTTCGGCATTTTCGGCATCCTGTTCGGCCCGGGTATCATCCTCCCGGCACTCGCCAAGCATCGGGATTTGGGCGTGTGGAACACTGAAATTGTAATGCCGATGGTCTGGGGAAGCCTCATCCTTCTTGCCGGCCTTGCGGCCGCGGCCTATGGATTCAAGCGCCGCAAAGCCTAGCCGCGCGCTTCCAGGTATTTCTTCAATTCGGCCGCCGCTTTGCCGCCGAAGCCCGGCACCCTAGCGATTTGCTCCAAAGTCGCCGTCCGCAACCGCTGCACCGAGCCGAATTTTTTCAACAACGCCGCCTTGCGCGCTTCGCCGATGCCGGGGAATTCGTCGAGCACACTTTCGGAAATCCGTTTGATGCGCAATTGTGCGTTGTAGCTGTTGGCCACGCGATGGCATTCGTCGCGAATCCGCTGCAATAATTTCACCGCGGGATGGGCAAGGCCGAGCCGCAGCGGTTTGCTTTCGCCCGGCTGATAAATCTCCTCAAATTCCTTCGCCAACCCGATGACGGGAATTTTTCCGAGCCCGAGCTTCTTTAATTCCCCGCACGCTGCGTTGAGTTGGCCCTTGCCGCCGTCAATCAAAATCAAGTCGGGTAACGTAGCACAGGCTCCCAGCCTGCCTCTAACTTTCGGCGTGGACATTTGAGACCAGCCGGATACCTGTCCTCCATTCTTAATGGGAATTCCCCGCCGAACCTTTCGGCTTGTTTCGTCCGCCAGCTTTTGAAGTTCCTGCGGAATCGCTTCACCACCGTCTTCTTTGGACTTTGGACTTCGGTCTCGGGACTCGTTCAACAGCCGCGAATACCGCCGCTTCACCACTTCCGCCATGCTCGCGAAATCGTCCTGACCTTCGACGGTCTTGATTTTGAACCGGCGATAATTCGCGCGGTCGGGCCGGCCGTTCTTGAAACTTACCAGCGATGCCACCGCAAACGTGCCGCTGATGTTCGAAATATCGAACCCTTCGATGCGCCGCGACGGCTGGCGCAAACCGAGCACTTTCGCCAATTCGGCCAGATCGCTTTCCGGGTCGAGGGAGAGCGGCAACGTGTAGGGCACGCGCTCGAATTTCCGCTCCTTCTTCGTCGTTTCACCCAGGTCGCGGATGAGGTCGCGCAGGTCGGCGGCCTTTTCGTAATCCTGTGCCAGTGCGGCCTTTCTCATCTCCATCTCAAGCTGCTCCTTCATTTCCACGCACTGGCCTTCCAGGAAGTCGCACGCGGCGTTCACCTGGTCCAGATATTGTTCGCGGGTGACATTGTCGATGCACGGTGCGGTGCAGTACTTCAAATGCGCGTAGAGGCAGTGCTTATAGTCCGCCTTGCCCGGCGTGAAGGCGCGGCAGCCGCGCAGATTGAATTGCCGCCGCACCAGCGCCAGGGTGTTGCGCAGCGCGCCCGAATTCGAGAACGGCCCGAAGTACCGCGCGCCGTCATCCTTCCGGAATCGGGTGAAGGTGAAATTCGGAATCGGGTCGTTCAGATTCACCTTGAGCATCAGGAATCGTTTGTCGTCGCGGAAACTGACGTTGTACCGCGGATGAAATTCCTTGATGAGCTTGCCTTCGAGCAGATACGCCTCGGGATCGCTGCGGACGACATGAAAATCGAAATCACAGATCGCCTCGACCAGCGCGCTGAACTTCAGGTCCCAGCCCATGCGCCGGGACGGATGGAAATACTGGCTGACGCGTTTACGCAGATCGCGCGCCTTTCCGACATAAATGACCGTGCCAAACCGGTCCTTCATCAGATAGATACCCGGCTTGTGCGGCAGGGAGCCAATCTTCTTGCGGATGTTTTCAGTCGCCGACACAAGGCAATTTCAACGCAAAGTCGCCAGGGCGCAAAGCGAAAATTCTTGCTTGCGCGATGAATTAATTCGGCGTATTGAGCCCCGAACCCAACGAAAGGAAACCCATGTCAGATAACCAAACCCAGGCTCCGCCTCCAGCCCAGCCGCCACCAACCACTGCACCCACGCCGGCTCCCGGTTCTCCTGAAAGTCAGGCCCGTACCTGGAACATGCTCTGTCACCTGAGCGCGCTGGCCGGCTTTATCATTCCCTTTGGCAACATCTTGGGTCCGCTGCTGGTCTGGCAGATTAAGAAGAATGAGATTCCTTCCGTGAACGTACACGGCAAGGCAGCGCTCAATTTTCAAATTACGGTTGTCATCGCCCTGTTTGCGGGAGCGGTTGTCGCGTTCCTTTTGTCCTTTTTCTGCGTTGGCTTTTTGCTGATCCCGGTCGTCATGTTAATCGGACTCGCCGGACTGATTTTTGCCATCATCGCGGGCATCAAGGCCAACAACGGCGAGGATTACAAATACCCGTTCAGCCTCGAACTGGTGAAATAGAGGCCGGATGCAGACGGCAGTGAATGCTTATCCTGCTTTCTGCCTTCCGCCTTCTGTCTTTCCGGCCATGTGCCGGTGGACGAAGAAGTAGTAGAGTCCGCCCAGGACGAGCGCTGCGCCGCCGAGCCACAGGGCGACGTGCCGCATCTCGCCGTGCATGAGCTTTTGGTCCTTGCCCGCCTCGACGCCGACATAGCACAGCACCGAGCACCAGGTCGCCGCGCCGAGCATGGTGTAAATCGAATATTTCAGGTAATCCATCCGGGCGACGCCGGCGGGAATACCGACGAGTTGCCGCGCCCCGGGCAGCAAACGGGCAACGAACACACCTATCGGGCCATAGTGGGACATCCAGCGTTCGCTCTTCTCGATTTTGTCCGGCGGCATCAAAATATAACGACCGTAACGCACGAGCAACGGCCGGCCGGCCAGCCGTGACAGCCAATACATGATGGTGGCACCGAGCCACGAACCCAGCACACCGGCAGCCACCAGAACGATTTCCGCCGGCCAACCGACGAAATGAATGTCGAAAATTTTCAGGCCCTCAGACCAGACCAGATAAGCCGCCGGCGGGATGATGGCCTCGGCGGGAATCGGCAGGACGGAACTTTCCATCGTCATCAGCAGCACGATGACCGGATAACCGGCGGTCTTGAGCGTGGCGAGATACCACGTCAGCAGCGGCTGGAAAATGGATTTGAGCATCGGAGTGTAAAAATGAGTCCGCTAATTACGCGAATTGGCGCGAATTGGAAAGGCGCAAATTATTTCGGGAGCGTCCTGACTGGATAGTAGGGCACGACCTAATGGAACTACAAAGCCATCCGAGATTTGTCAGAGCGTATTCGTTTGTAGGAACCATCGGAAGATGAAACGGCGCCTCCATTTGATCTCCCTCTCCGCCAAAGAAGTTGGGGGAGAGGGCCGGGGAGAGGCGGAGCTTGGCTCAGCTCCTTGCCCCATTCTGCTGGAAAGCGCCTCTCCTTGGAAAAGAATGAGCCTCCTCACGTCGGCTGCTACGATCTATCAAAGACGCCTTTTGAAAGGCAATTCGTGCCAATTCGTGAAATCCGTGTCACGGCTTCATTTCTTACGCCTTCAGAAAATAATTCCGCTGTTTTTCACTGATGGGCATGCTGAGTTTTTCCATCACCGCCAACATGTCTACCCAGACCTTGCGTTTCTCGCTCATCGCCTGGTTGCGCAGCAGATACGCCGGATGATACGTCGGCATCAGCGGGATGCCGCGATACGTCTTCCACGTCCCGCGCAATTTTGTAATCCCAATCGTTTTGCCCAGCAACCCTTCCACCGCCGTCGCACCGAGAGCGACGAGTACTTTGGGCCGGATCAAATCAATCTGCTCGTGCAGGTATGGAATGCACGTGGCCATCTCGTCGGTCGTCGGCTTGCGATTGCCGGCGGACTGGCCGGGTGTATCCGGCCGGCATTTCAAAATGTTGCCGATGTAAACGTCCGCGCGTTGCAACCCCGTCGCCTGGATGATTCTGGTGAGCAACTGGCCGGCTTTGCCGACGAACGGTTCGCCCTGTTCATCTTCATCCGCGCCCGGCGCTTCACCCACGAACATCAGTTGGGCATCAATGCTGCCGACGCCGAACACGACCGTCTTGCGCGACGACGCCAGGTGCGGGCATTTCACGCAGACCAGCGCGCGTTCGCGCAACGCGGCAAACGCAGCAGCTTTGGCCTGCGGATCCAGCGGTGGAGCCTGACCGGGAACAGTTTCGCCCGGCAACGCCAGCAGGGACGGTTGCTCGGCCGGTAGCGCAGCAGATACCGCCTTTTGGCAGGGATGGGCCGCCGGCCCGGACGGTTTGGGAGACGGCATTTCTGGCGGACGCGCGGGCCGCACGTCCCTACCTGAAACCGGTTGCGCCAGGGCCCGGACGGTTTCAGGCGCAACCGCCACATGGCGGACACCGCGTGATTTCAAATCTTCCAGATGTTGAATCGTCGCGTCGAGCAGTTGGTCGTAGGTTGAGGACATCAGTGATTGGAAGTTTGGTTCCTTGTCGTCCGGCCATACCAAATCCCGGAAAGGACAAAAACGACGCCGCAGGCCGCCGCGAAATAAACCAGAAACGGCAGGGGCAACACAAAGTGAGCGGCCACGGCGGCGCCCAGTGACAACGCGCCGCAGAGGTAACAGTAAAACGCGCTGGCCCGGGCATTCTGCACACTTTTTTGGAGCAACAATTGCATGGCCTGGTCATTTCGGAAAAGCGCCGCCGCACACTCACTGGAACAAACCAGGCGCGGCGTTCCGGCAGACCCGGCGCACCCGACACACACTGCCCGGCCGCAATAGGCGCAAATGCCAATCGCTTCGGCCTGGTGTTCGGCGCATTTCATGGATTGAAATTGCGCCATTGCCCGGAGCAATGCAATCCGAAGCTTGATAGGAGTCCACGCACAATTTGGTGGGGCGAGGCTACTGACGAGCCGGCCTTGGCGCCCCAAAGCGAAGCGGCGGTGGCCCGCGGGTACGCTCCCACCACAACTGGCAAAATGACCACCATCCGAAGCTTGCGACCCTTGCCAAAACGCGGCAACGTTTCTCCATGAATCTCGAAGACCATCTGGGCGATATCATCCGGAAGGCGCGTGACATGAGCCAGGTTTCCGCCGCGACGGCGGCGAAGGCCGCCGGACTCTCCGGATCCGAACTGGCGGCATTAGAGGAAACCGGGCAAATCAGCAAGCCGCCGGACCTGGCGGCACTCGCCCGGCTGATTGGCCTGAATCAACTCAAACTCGAAGGCATAGCCAGGGGCTGGTTACCGGCGGAGAAGGATTTGGGCCTCTGGCACGGACTTCGCGTGTTCACAACTTCCGGCGAAGGCATGACGGTGAATTGCTATCTGGTCTGGGACGAGGCCACCCGTGACGCGGCTGTGTTCGACACGGGCTTTGATGCCGGACCGGTCCTGGATGGCGTCATCGAAAACCGGCTGCAACTCCGGCACGTTTTCATCACGCACTCGCACTACGATCACGTCGAAGGGCTGCCGAAAATCCGCGAGGCGTTTCCCAAGGCGCGGCTGCATTCGAGCTCCAAGTCCGCGCCGGTGGACCAGCGCAACAAACCGAACGAGATTGTTCACCTGGGTGGGCTGCGCATCACGCATCGCGAGACGCCTGGTCACGCGGACGACGGCGTGACGTATATCGTCGGCAATTGGCAGGAGGACGCACCGCACGTGGCAGTGGTCGGTGACGCCATCTTTGCCGGCTCGATGGGTAACGGCAATGGGCAGTGGGATTTGGCGAAGAAAAAAATACGCGAACAGATCTTGTCGCTCCCGCCGGTCACCTTGATTTGCCCGGGCCACGGCCCGCTGACGACGGTGGCGGAGGAAAAGGAGCACAACCCGTTTTTCTGATCTATGGCCGACCCCCTTTTTCATTCCAGCATCGAAGGCGCGCAGCACGGCGCGAAATCGCTCGGACAATTTCTCGAATACGCCAAAAAATCGGGCGCGTGCGGGGCGCAACCGTCGAATTTCATGCTGGAGGACGGTAACAGCGGTTTCCAAAGCGCCCGGGAAATCAAAAGCGCCTTTGCGAAGGCCGGGCTGTCACTGGACGGCATCTCGGCGCATTGCCCGTTTTGGGTGCACACGACGGCCTGGACGGGCAGTCCGACGATTCGCCCGTTCGTGCCCGCCGGTGTCGCCAGGAAATCCCCCGCGGAAATTGAAAAATGGGCCGAGGATTACCTGGTGCGCCTGCTCGATTTGTGCGCGGAACTGGGCGTGAAAATTGTGCCGATGTTCTGGGGCGTCGCCTTCGGCTGGGAGCTGGCCACCGGCTATCCGTGGGGGTTCTGGAAAGGCGGCGATTACGACTTGCTGGCGGAAGGCCGGGAGCGGTTTGTTAAGAAGACGGCGAAACTCCGGCAGTACGCGCGCCGGCTCGGCATTTTTCTCTGCCACGAAATACATCCCGGCACCGCCGCGATGTGCGCCGATGATTTCAATCTGCTCGTGGACATTTGCGATGATGACAAATGCCTGGCCGTAAACGCCGACCCATCGCATTGCTGGGAAGGCGAAAGCTGGGAGACGCGTTTCCAGAAGGTCGGCGCCCGCATTCACGCCTGTCACGTGAAGAATTTTGCGATCCGCCATGGCCGGCCCTTGCGGATGATGGAACCAAACTGGCAGAAACGCGCGATGCAATTCGTGGACATTCCGACCGGCGACCTGAACCTGACGCGCTATGTCGAGTTGCTCATCCACACCGGTTATCCGCAGCGATATTGCCGGGTGATGGAGACAAAGACGGCGCCCCTGGTGGTGGAAGCCGAGAGCGCGTATCGGGCCCTCGAGGCCACGAGCGCAAATGGAATCCGGTTCGTGCGCGAACAGCTTTGTTTCCCGCTGGCCACCGGTTCGTTTGAAGAAGGCATGGGCGCATGACTGATGAACGGCGGGTTTCTTGCGGCTTGCCAAGCCAGTTTCCTCACGGGTTAAATACCCGTGACAATAAAAATGAAAATCTCACTTCCACTTCTCACCAGCGTTTGCGCTGCCTTGTTCTGCTTCCAGAGCGCCAGCGCCCAGGAAACAACCCAGACCAACAGCTATCATCAGTGGTGGCACGACCGGCCTTATGGCCGGCCCTTCGCCAGCTCGCAATTGGCGCCAGTACCCAGGGTCCGGGTGCAGGGAAACAAATTCGTTGATCCGGAGGGCAAGACCGTATTGTTCCGCGGCGTGTCGATCGCCGACCCGGACAAGCTGGAACACGAGGGGCATTGGAACAAGCACCTGTTTGAGGAAGTAAAGGGCATGGGCGCGACGCTCGTCCGCATTCCGGTCCATCCGATTGCCTGGCGCGAGCGCACGCCGCGGGAATATCTGAAACTGCTCGACCAGGCGGTCACCTGGTGCAACGAACTGGGCATTTACGTGGACATTGACTGGCATTCGATCGGGAACTTAAAAATGGAGATGTTTCAGGATCCGATGTACGACACCACGCAAAAGGAAACGTTCGCCTTCTGGCGCACCATCGCCCAGCATTTCCAGGGCGGTACCGGCACGGTCGCCTTTTACGAATTGTTCAATGAACCGACACTATACCGCGGACAACTCGGCAGCGCGTCCTGGAGCGATTGGAAGAAGTTGAACGAGGAAATGATCGGGGTGGTTCGCTCCTTCGATACCAATGCCATTCCGTTGGTGGCCGGATTCGATTGGGCGTACGACCTGACGCCGCTCAATGTTGAGCCCATCAATGCGGAAGGCATCGGGTATGTGACGCATCCTTATCCATTCAAACGGTCGCAGCCGTGGCCGCCCAAGTGGGAAGAAGATTTTGGATTCGCGGCCGGCAAATATCCGGTCATCGCGACGGAAATCGGGTTTTCCATCCCCACAGGAACAGTCCCCAAAGCCGATGATTACGGGCCGGCGATTACGAGTTACCTGGAAGGCAAAGGTATCAGTTGGGTCGCCTGGTGTTTTGATCCCACGTGGGAACCGGCCCTGTTGCAGAACTGGGATTTTGATCTCACTGGTTCAGGGGAATTTTTCAAGCAGGCCATGCACGGACAAGCTGCCGGCCAGCCAGCTCAGAATTAAGATGGTTGCCGACAATCGTGGAGGCAAAACACGCCTCCAGTCTTTGTAGTGGGAGAAGGGTGAAGTAAGTTTAGAAGCTTGCAGAAACGTTGCCATGACACCGTCCGCGCCCGATCATTTTAACGCCATTGCCGGCCAATACGCCGCCAGCGAAGTCCACGCCAACAGCCCCACCATCCGGCGTTTGCATGAACTGCTCGCATCGAAAAAACTGGATTCGGTCTGCGACGTCGCCTGTGGTCCCGGCCATCTGGCTTTGTCGTTTGCCGGCAAAGCCTCGCAAATCGTCGGGATGGACGCTGCGCCCAACATGCTGCGGCAGTTCGAACGGCTGGCAAAAGAACGCGGTGTAAGCGTGGAAACGGTTCTCGCTTGCGCCGAATCAGTGCCGCTTCCAGCCAATTCCTTTGATGTGGTTGTCTCGCGGCTGGCGCCACATCATTTTTCGGATGCCGCCAAAGTGGTCAGGGAAATGGCGCGTCTGACTAAGCCGGGCGGCGGCGTGGCTGTGATTGATCTGGAAGGTAACGAAAATTCTGCGCTCGATGACTTGAACCATCACATCGAAGTGCTGCACGATCCGTCTCATGTCCGGAGCTACCCTGTTGCGCGCTGGCGGGAATTTTTTGAGAAGAACGGCCTCGCCGTGGAAGCGTTGGAATCCAAACAGACCGAATTGCCGGGCGGCTTGACCATCCAGCGCTGGTGTGAAATCGGGAACACTCCGCCGGAAGCGCGGGCCAAAATCCGCGCATTGCTGGCCGCGGCGCCGGGGGAACATCTGACGGGGCTGGGCATTTGTTTGGAAGACGGCGAATTTCGCATTCCCGTCCGCACCCTGATTATTCTGGGACGCAAGAGCCGGGCCACTTGAATTTGTAAATTGACCGGAACCGGCGTGGTGGTTAAGCTCTCAACCCGTTTCCAAACGGTTCTATGCGACATACCATTTCAATTCTGGTGGAGAACAAATTCGGCGTGCTCACGCGGGTGGCCGGCCTGTTCAGCGGACGCGGCTACAACATTGACACCCTCAACGTCGGCCCGACGCACGACCCCAAGCTCTCGCGCATGACCATCGTCACCCACGGTGACGAGGCCACCCTGGAGCAGATCGTCAAACAGCTCAACAAGCTGCCCAATGCCATCAAGGTGCAGGATTTCCACGAGGGCGAATATGTGGACCGCGAACTGGTGTTGGTGAAGGTGGCCGTGGACTCCAAGTCGCGCGCCGAGGTGATGCAGATTACGGACATTTTCCGCGCCAAAATCGTGGACGTGCAGCCCAAGTCGCTCACCATCGAAATCACCGGCGCCGAGAGCAAGGTGGAGAAATTCATCAGCCTGATGGATTCGTTCGGCGTGACGGAAATCACCCGCACCGGCAAGGTGGCGTTGCCCAGAAAGTGACCGCCGGAACGCGGGCTTCGGCCGACGAAAGCATTCCTTGAATCATGCTGCCACCCGGACCCGGCGTTCCCTACCCACCCAGGCAACCAAGATTGGCTGCGTTTGCATTTGACGGACGGACCCTGATGTTTAAGATTAAAAACTCATGCGCATGAGTTGACGCGGTTGAACCAACACACAAACGAGAAAGATTGATTTATGGCAACGATTGATTTTGGCGGTACGAAGGAAAAGGTCATCACCCGCGCGGAATTTCCGATGGCCC
>Ga0335078_10014902_pt1 | contig 11537 bp, 11 predicted proteins | sample Lox_Sample_32_FD_206711 | JGI IMG/M metagenome (GOLD analysis project Ga0335078, IMG submission 206711) | Soil microbial communities from Loxahatchee National Wildlife Refuge, Florida, United States - Lox_Sample_3.2 | ecosystem: Environmental > Terrestrial > Soil > Wetlands | place: USA...
GATTCTGTAAAGACTTAGAGCGCCATTTCTGCCGTTTTCGGCGCCTTTGGCCGGTTTGCGGTAAGGTGGCCGATTTAGACAAAGTTAACGTTGTAGTTAACAGTTTTTGCTGAAAGTAAAATCACCACCCGAAAGGCGTCTCTTCGTATTGCAATTAGTTATATGCGAATATGTTATGATAGCATGACAAGAGAGGCGCGTCAACAAAAAAGCGAAGTTCGTTCAGGACCAACTTTCTTGCCTCTTTTGCTGGAAACTTGCATTTTCCCTGACCCGGCTGCAAATATGATTACCCTCCATTTCTATTGGGCGCCATTCTTGGCTGACACCTATGGCTCTAGTGGTTTTTCTGCGGGGCGTCAACGTTGGCGGGCACAGGCGGCTTCGTCCCAGTGTCCTGGCGACCGAACTGCGCGCTTATGACATTGTGAACATAGGCGCGGCCGGGACGTTTGTGGTTCGCAAGCCAGGAGCGAAGGCCAAGTTCCGCGCTGCGCTGTTGCGCAAGCTGCCATTTGAGACGGAAGCCGTGCTCTGCGACGGGCGCGAGCTGCTTCGCCTGGAGAGAGAAGATCCGTTTGCAGGCCAGCCCTCGCGCCCCGACATCGTGCGCTTCGTGAGCGTTCTTTCGAGAGCCGGGCGTTGCCCGCTTGCCATCCCGTTCCAGCTGCCGCCAGAGGGGGAATGGCTGGTGCGAGTGATTTCGTCCAGGACCCCATTCGTCTTCGGAGTGTATCGGCGCCACATGAAAACGATCGGCTGCCTTGGCCAGCTCGACCGGATGTTCGGGGCGGCGGCGACGACGCGCAACTGGAACGCGATCCTTGCGGTGGTTAGGATTTTGAAAAGCCAGGAGAAGAGGGTCGCTGGCGAGGCGCCGAGGCGGGCGCCGTGATACCATCCCGCCCGCGCTTCGGAGACTAGGTTTCAAGGCTGCGCAGACCTGCCGGAGATTGCCCATGGCAAACAAGTTTGGCACTGACATTCTGATTCAAGCGCCGGATCCCAAGCAGGCGGCGCTGTTCTATGTCCAGCAGCTTGGGTTCGAGATCACGGACGAGCAGCCGAACATGATCAGCCTGCATGGCGACCACATCAACTTGTTCATCGAGCGCGGACCGGCGCTGGGACCGGTGCTGGAGGTGACGGTGGACAACGTCGAAGAAGCCAAGCGCCGGTTGGTGAAGAATGGTTGCGAAATTGTGAAAGATGAGCCGAACTTTCCGAGGTGCTACGTCAGGGATCGGTTCGGCCTGATCTACAACTTGACGCGCTGAAGGGTGGCCGTCCCGCGCGGGCATCAGACAACTACAGATCCACAATCTCCGGCCGGATTCCCTCGGAACTCAGCCACAGGCGTCCCACTGAAATCGGCAGATTGAAGCGCCTGGGGCCGGCGCTGCCGGGATTGAAGTAGAGAACGCCGTTCCGCACTTCGCGGGCGGGTTTGTGCGAGTGGCCGCTGATGACGACTGCGAAGCCGGCGGCACGCGGGTCGAAATCCAGCTCATTCACATCGTGCAGAACGTAGAGCGAGCGGCCTTCGGCCTCGACCACGGCGGTCTCTGGGATAGCGCGGGCCCAGGCTTCGGTATCCACGTTGCCGCGCACGGCCTCGACGCGCGCGATCTTCGCCAGCGCCCCCAGGATTTCAGAGTTACCAATATCGCCGGCGTGAATGACGAGCTGCGATCCGGCGAGCGCCTCCACAGCCTGCGGACGCAGCAGACCGTGCGTGTCCGAGATCACGCCCACGAGAAATTCTGAGTCAGATGCGGCCACAGACTTTTCGGACCAGCAGGGATCATAACCAAGATCCGCAAAGCTGTGGCGTTTGTTTATTCCACGCTATTCCCCGCCTTCCCAGCAGGCGGTGACCAGCTCCTGCATGGCGGAAGCGGCTATAAGGGTGTTGCACGGCGTCCCGGGAAGCGGAAATACGAACACGCGCGCGCCGAAAAATGGCTCCAGCCAGGAATTGAACCCGTAGCTCGACTTCTTACGGATGCCAAACCTGAACTCTGCGATCTTGTCCAGGACCCTTTTATAGACGAATACGACGACCTTCGGCCGATGCTGATTGACCAGTTCGAGAATTCGTTCCGCTCCGTGAGCGTATTCCGCCCGCGTCGGCTCTTCGCCATATTGTCGCGGAACCTTGGAGAGATCGATCAGGCCGTAGCCGTGGGATAGCAGGGAATCGTCTTCGAAGGAGGTGGTGGGCGCCAGCAGCCCGGCATTCTTCAGCCGGTTCCAGAACATCTTTCCCTGGCGTCCCTGGAAATAATGCCCAGTCTGGACGCTTGCCGGCGTGGGCGCTTTCGCCACGAAAAGCACCCGCAACCCGGCAGTCTCCGGCAAAATGTCGCGAAAGGTAAGGACCTCACGCTGGTCGACCAATATGCTGATTACGTTTGTCATGGACTTGCGCCTGTGGGATCGCCCCTCCCACGGTGATGAGCCACGGGCCACGGATCCAGGGGACTCACGGCGTTGTGGCTGCCTGCTGCTTTTGGGGGATCGCGCCTAGGAGGTGGTTCGAACCGGCGGAGGACGCGTGCAGGGCCGGGATGTCACGCCGGGGTGCGAGTTGTGCACGGGCGCCGCCTGCAGAAAGCACTCGAAAGTGGGCTCAAAAACCAGCGGCTTGGGAGCACCGGCTACGTGAAGGTTGCCGTGCTTTATGTGAGTGGAAAGCGACTTGATGATTACCGAGCGCTTCTGGGTGCGCTTGGAAGCATCCTCGACAGCCTGCGCCACGGGATGGAGGTCGTCCGTGGCAGAGATGACCGGAAACATCAGCACCAGGACGCACAGCAGAGCTATCAGCCCCGGGGTACCATGGGGCTTGGCCGCTTCCTGCCGCCGCCAGGCTATAAGGGCAACCACTGCCAGCAGGAGCCAGCAAAGATTGAGAAGAGTCTCCACTTCCACTAGCCAGTTTTAAATTGAGACAAACGCATTGTAACCGAGTTGCGATGCCGTTCGATCTAAAGTTCGTCCCCGGGATTGAAGCGGTAACCCACCCAAGGCTCGGTGACGATGTAACGCGGCGTTTTCTCGTCGGGCTCGAGCTTCCTGCGCAAGTGCCCGATGAAGACACGCAGATATTCCGGCTGCTCGGTGCTGTTGGCGCCCCAGACGGCGGCCAGCAGCGCGCGATGGGTGATCACTTTGCCGGGATGCCGCGCCAAGTGCGCCAGCAGATCGAACTCCTTCGGCGTGAGCTTGATTTCCTGATCTTTCAGGTGGACGCGGTGTCCTTGGAGATCGATGCGAAAGTCGCCAATGGCGATTGCCTCTTCCGGCTCAGGCTGCTTGCTGGCAGCCGCTCGCCGCAGGGCGGCGCGCACGCGGGCAAGCAACTCATTTACGCTGAAGGGCTTGGTGACATAATCGTCGGCGCCGGCATCGAGCGCCTCTACTTTTGTCCGCTCCTCGCCGCGAACCGAGAGCACGATGATTGGCATGGCGGAGTTGCCGCGTCGAACATGCCGGCACAAAGCCAGTCCATCCATATTGGGCATGCGCAGGTCGGTGATGAGCAAGTCGGGCGGCCAGTCTTTCATGAGCTGGACGGCTTCATCGCCGTCGCGTGCGGTACGGATGGAGTAGCCGTGGCTTGCCAGCGTGGTCTTGAGCACGCGGGCGATTTGCGGCTCGTCATCGACCACGAGGATGCTGGCCTTTTCCTCGGCCGCCATGCCTACTTCACCTCTTGCGTGACGATGTGGACGTCAACGGCGGGCGCATCGCGCAGGAACTTGTGGATCGCCGACAAATAAAGATAGCGGCGCCAGCCCTTCTGCGCGGAGCGGCCGAAGACCACCTGGGTGATGTGTTTCTCGCGCACGATCTTGGCCACTTCTTCGGCAATGCTCTTGCCCTTGGTGCGCAGGACCTTGGCTCCTAGGTTCTCGGCAAAGCGGATGTTCTGCGCCAAGGTGCGCTGATTATCCGGGGTGTCGTCATCGCCGGTATCGACGTAGATGACGAACAGCTCGCCGTCAATGCGCTGGGCCATGCGCCCGGCGCGGGCGATCAGGTACTGGGCTGCGGGATTCGAGCTTGTGCAGACGGCAATCCGCTCGCGCACCCCGACCCCCACCTCCGAGCCTTCCTTTTGCAGGTAGGACTCGAGGCTGCGGTCCACAGCGCGGGCCACCTGCTGCAGGGCCAGTTCGCGCAGAGCAATGAGATTTCCCGGGCGAAAGAAGTTTCCCAGGGCGCGCTCGGCGCGGTCGACCGGGTAGATATCGCCGCGGCGCATGCGCGTCTGCAGCGCCTCTGGGGTAAGGTCGGCGAGCACGATCTCGTTCACGCGCTGCATCACCCAGTCGGGGACGGTTTCGCGCACGGTCACGCCGGTGATGCTCTGGATGAGCGGCGCGAGGCTCTCGATGTGCTGCACGTTCATGGTGGAGATCACGTCGATGTTGGCGTCCAGCAGCTCGATGACGTCGTCGTAGCGCTTTCTGTTTTTGCTGCCTTCGATGTTGGTGTGCGCCAGCTCATCCACGAGGGCAACCTGCGGCTTGCGGGCCAGCACGGCGTCGACGTCCATCTCTTCAAAAGCAGCTCCGCGGTAAGAAAGCTGCTTGCGCGGCACAGTCTCGACTCGGGTAGCCAACTCGCCGATAGCCTTGCGCCCATGGGTTTCTACCACCGCCGCTACCACGTCCTCACCGCGACTGCTGCGGCGGATGCCCTCGCTCAGCATGTTGTAGGTTTTGCCTACACCGGGAGCGTAGCCCAGGAAAAGCTTGAAGATGCCGAGCTTCTTCTGCGTCGCGGTTTCTTCCAGCCACTGCTCAGGGGTCTTTGGCATGCGGGGCTATTTTCTTTGACGGCGGGGCAATTGTCGAATGTTGTGATCCGGGGCTGGCGAAACCTCATGACCTCCAGGGAGCCCGCTTTGCTCTGGGGAACCGAACGCTGCGGTAGGATAGAATCACCGCTTTATTGCATGGGCATCGGATCCGGAACCAATAAACTCGCAACCCAGACCCCTTCCGGCAAAGTTCCTGGGATGGGCGGCGCGCAGCGCGTCCTGGTCGCTACGACTGCCATGCTCGCCTTCATTTCCTTCTGGCGGGCGGCGGCCATCGTGCTCAACGATATGGGCTCGTCGGCGTTTTACGCCGGCGCGATCGCTGAGCATTTCGTAGGTAAACCCGCTCCCTGGTTCGTGCTCGCCATCATGCTGCTCTCGTTTGCCGTGCGCTCCGTCTACATCGAGAGCTGCAGCATGTTCGTGCGTGGCGGCGTGTATCGCGTGGTGAAAGAGGCCATGGGAGAGACGCTGGCCAAGTTTTCGGTTTCGGCGCTGATGTTCGATTACATCCTCACGGGGCCAATCAGCGGCGTTTCGGCCGGCCTCTACCTGACGGGACTGCTGAACGAGCTTCTGAACTACTTTCACGTGAATGTCGTACTGCCGATGAACGGCACGGCTGCCGTCTTTGCCGTGGTGGTTACGCTCTACTTCTGGTGGGAGAACATCAAGGGCATTCCGGAGTCCAGCGAAAAGGCGTTGCGCATTATGTATGTGGCCACCGTGATGGTAATCATCATGATCGGCTGGTGCGCCTACACGCTGTGGCTGCGGCACCCGCAGCTTCCGCCCCTGCCCAGTTTGGCAAACCTGGTTTACGCCGAAGACGCGCTCGGCTGGCTGCGGCACACCTCCCTTCCTTACACGGTTGGGCTGATCGGCATTTTGGTGGGGCTCGGACACTCGGTGCTGGCGATGAGTGGCGAAGAGACGATGGCCCAGGTCTATCGCGAGATCGAGCATCCGAAGCTGCGCAACCTGGAAAAGGCCGGCATTGTTATTTTCGTCTACAGCCTGATCTTCACGGCCGGGGTTGCGTTTTTTGCGGTGATGATCATCCCGGATTCCGTCCGCCACAACTTCTTCGACAACCCCATCGGCGGACTGGCTATGTACTTGATCGGGCCGCTCTCGCTTCGCCTGGCGTTCCGCGCCTTTGTGGTGGTGGTGGGCGTGCTGATGCTTGCAGGTGCGGTCAACACGGCGATTGTCGGCTCAAACGGCGTGCTGAATCGCGTCTCCGAGGACGGCATTCTACCCGACTGGTTTCGTCGTCCGCACTTTCGCTTCGGAACTTCCTATCGCATTCTGAACATGGTGGTGGCGCTGCAACTGCTCACCATCATTCTCAGCCGCGGCAATATTTTCCTGCTGGGTGAGGCCTACGCCTTCGGCGTGATGTGGAGCTTTGCCATGAAGGGGCTGGCCGTGCTCGTGCTTCGCTACAAAGCGCCGGGCAAGCGCGAGTTCCGCGTGCCTCTTAACTTGAAGATCGGCGCCACGGAAATTCCCGTTGGCCTGGGGCTGATCACCGTCGTTCTATTCGCGCTGTGCCTGGTGAATCTCTTTACTAAGGAGATCGCGACTCTCTCGGGTGTGGCTTTCACGATCATATTTTTCACGGTGTTCTCGATTTCGGAGAAGATGACGAAGAAACGGCATGCGGCCCATCATGAGCTCGACCAATTCAATCTGGAGCCTCGTGAGGACCTCGCTCCCGAGACGGTGGGAGTGCGGCCGGGGAACGTGTTGGTGATGGTCCGGAACTACAACACGCTGCATGGCCTGAGCGCCGTGCTGGATCGTGTGGATACGCGCAAGCAGGACGTTGTGGTGCTGCACCTGCGCTTCCTCGACCGCTCCGGCGAATATGAACTGGTGCCCGAGCAGCTCTTCAGCGCCGAGGAACAGGAGCTGTTCACTCGCGCGCTGGGTCTGGCGGAAAAGAAGGGAAAGAGCATCCATCTTGCGGTGGCTGCAGCCACCGGCAAATGGGACGCTATCCTGCGCGCCGCCCAAACCATGCGCTCCGCCACCGTGGTCCTGGGACCGTCTCCGACGCGCCCGGTTGCCGAGGAGGCGCGCATCGCGGGCCTGGCGTGGGAGCGCCTGCCGGACCCGAAGCCCCAACTCACACTCGAGGTCTACTTCCCCAGCGGACAAGAGCATATTTTTTATCTCGGTCCGCATGCCCCGCGCCTGACACCCCAGGAGATCGATCTGCTGCACCGAATATGGCTGGAACTTAGCCAGGACGTAGCGCCCGCCGAACTCCACCATCACGACATCGTTCACTTCGCCATGCAGGAATTGGAGCAGGAGATCAAGAGCGGCGATCGCGAACACGTGACTGAACGGTTGCGCAAGCACTTGGAAGAGATCAAAGATCGGCGGATGCTGCTGTAAGCACCGTCCCGCCGAAACCCGCTTCGCCGCGGACGATTTGCCCGTACAATCTTGCGCGTGAGTAAATCCGCACAGACGATCTTGCGCCTGGCTGTCGTTATAGCCATCGATGCGCTCATTGTGTGGGTTTTCTACCGCGGCATCCGCGTGAATCCCACGACCGTGGGATTCACCTTTTTGCTGGCCATTCTTGTAATTGCGGCGAACTGGGGCCTGCATTACGCGGTCGTCATGGCGATTGTGGCGACGCTGGCCTACAACTATTTCTTTTTGCCGCCGGTATTGCGCTTTACCATTGCCGATCCGCAGAACTGGGTAGCGCTGGCGGCCTTTCTGATCACCGCCATTCTCGCCAGCAAGCTTGCCGAGCGCGCCCGCCTTGAAGCGTGGGAGTCCAACCAGCGGCGTCAGGAAGTCGAAAGGCTCTATGCTTTCAGCCAGCAGCTCCTCGTCGCGGAAAACGTCTTTGCGCTGTTGAACAGCATTCCGACGTACATCGTCGATTCGTTCGGCGTTGCCGGTGCGGCCGTCTTCCTCGAAAACAAGCAGAAGACGTACTTCTCCGATCTCTCGGTCCAGTCGGCCTTGCCGGTGGAGGAATTAAGAACCGTTTGCGGCCGTGGCGAGCCCATGCGAGACCGCAAGCGCGGCCTTTGCCTTATGCCGTTACGCATGGGCGTGCGCTCGATTGGATGTCTCGGGGTCACGGGTTGCCACCTGTCGCGCGAAACCCTGGAGGCAATCGGGAGTTTGATCGCCATCGCCATCGAGCGCGCCGGAACCATGGAAAAACTCTCGAAGACTGAAGCGGCGCGCGAGAGCGACCGCCTGCGCTCCCTGCTGCTCGATTCTGTAACCCACGAATTTCGCACTCCCTTGACGGCAATTAAGGCATCGGCGGAAACGCTGATGTCCGAAGCAAAGCTGGAGAAGCCGGAGCTGAAGGAGTTGCTGACGGTAATTAACGAAGAGAGCGACCGCCTGAATCGCCTGATCGGAGAGGCCGCGGAGGTAGCGCAACTGGATGCGCGCCAGGTCGAGCTTCGCTTTGAGCTTCACCACATTCGCGAAGCGGTTGACCTGGCGCTGCAGCAGACGAAGCATGCGCTGGAGCAGCATCCGGTCGAGGTCTCAATCCCAGACACTCTACCCAAGGTACGGATGGACCTTGAGCGCATTGCCGAAGTCCTTACACAGCTCATCGACAATGCCGCGAAGTACGCCCCGCCGAACACACCCGTCCATATCGCCGCCGACCTGCATAACGGACAATTGGTCACCAGCGTTGCCGATCACGGTCCCGGTATCGACGATCTTGAACAGTCCATGATCTTCGAGAAGTTTTACCGCGGTCGCGATCAGCGGCTTTCCATCCAAGGCACTGGTATGGGCCTGGCCATCGCCAAGGCGATCGTAGAGCTGCATGGCGGAACGATTGGCGTCACCAGCCAGGTCGGCCGCGGCTCGGTCTTTCATTTCTCTATCCCTGTAGCCTCCTGAGATCCATTCAGCCAATCTGGCAGTTTTTGGCGCGGGCAATGACACAAAATGTCAGGCGGCGGCATCCGCGGCCTTCAGTAGGCCCAGAACGGGCTCGTAAGTGACTGAAATTACGTCGCACAGCTTGAGCTGCGATTGGTAGCCTGGCTGCAATGTATGGTGCGAGGGTTTCAAACGCAGTTCGGTTCAAACGAGCTTTGTTAGATTGAGGAGACAAGGGGAAAAATGAAGAAGCACAAGAAGCAGAGCAAGAAGCGTGGTTTCTCGCTGATCGAGCTGCTGATCGTGGTGGCCATCATCCTGATCATTGCGGCGATCGCCATTCCTAACCTGCTGCGTTCGCGCATCGCGGCCAACGAAGCATCCGCCGTGGGTTCACTGCGTACGCTGAACACAGCCGAAATCACCTACAACACCACCTATCCGGCCACGGGCTTTGCCTGCAGTCTGGGTGTCCTGGCGCCGCCCAGTGGCTCCGCGTCACCGACCTCAAGCGCCGCGGGTTTGATCGATAGCAATCTGTCCAGCGGAACCAAGAGCGGCTACAGCTTCGGTATTTCCAGCTGCTCGGGTACGCCAGCCAACACCTACAGCACTGGGGCCCAGCCGCTTACCGCTGGGACCACCGGTCAGCGTTACTTCTGCAGCGACAGCTCCGGCGTCATTAAGTACGACACCGCCAGCGTTTCCAGCTGCCAGAGTGGCAACCAGCCGATCTAACTGTCCAGACTTTCCTCTGGCAACCGGGAACAGGAGCAAACAAACTCCTGTTCCCTTTTTTCTTTTCCGCTGACCATCGCGATAAAAATCCGCCGTTTTCCTACTAGCCTTGGTAGATATCCGCTTTCGATAACTTGGCGCTCTCCTACTAGTCCGCAGCGAAAGCCACGCATGCGAGCCGCATGGTTTCTACCGAACTGGACGAAACCACGTTGCGACGAACAACTCCCGCTGGAGCCCACTATCCGTGCCGATGCGATGTTTTTTGACAAACTGCGTCCTTTCGATTTCGTTGTTCCTAACGATTGCCCTGCTTCCCCAAATCTCATTCGCGCAGTCGGCCACGGGTTCGCTGTGCGGTGAGGTCCAAGACGCTGCCGGCAGGCGAGTTCCCGCCGCAACCGTTACGGTTGAAGCTCGCGAATCGGGATTAAGCCGCGCGGTAAAGGCGGACGAGCGCGGCGAGTTCCGGATGGACGATCTGCTGCCCGGACCCTACAGCATCGTGGTGCGCGCCGCGAGCTTCGCCGATGCCAGCTCAACAGTGGATATCGCATCGAGGTCCCGGCGGGCGCGCTGGGCGATTTCTTCGGTCCCGGGACCACCGTGGGCGTTCCCTTTGCCGCCCAGGTAGGGGTGAGAGTCAGCTTCTAAGCCATTTTCCGGGCTTGATGTCCCTGGCGGTTGCATCTATGCTAGCGGCCAGCGATCGAGCGAAAGCCCAAAATGTGGCGCTGGGGGAAAAAAACGGGCATCGAGCTGGGACCACTGGAAACCGAGATGCTTTATGCCCTGCGGAAACGGGGTAACGCCACGGTGCGGGAACTGCTGCGCGACGCTTACCCCGGCGCTGCCTACACTACCATCATGACCACCCTGGACCGCTTGCACAAGAAAGGCCTGCTGTCTCGTGTTTCCGAGGGCCGTGCCTACCGCTATTCGCCATGCCAGACGGCTGGGGAATACGAGGGGCTACGCCTCGCCCGCAGCATCCGGCAGGGTCTTGCCAGCACGGTTGAATCCTCCGCGCTGCTCTCCTTTCTGGTGGAAGCGGTGACTGAACACGACGCTGCGCTGCTGGAAAAGCTGCAGCAGGAAGTCGAACGCAAGCGCCGCGAACTGGAAAAAAGAAAGAAAGCCTGATCGCTCCATGCGCGCTGCCATCCTGCGCGAATTCAAACAGCCGCTCGTCATCGAAGAAGTTCCTTCTCCCGAGCCCGCCGATGGTGAAGTGTTGATTCAGGTAGAAGTTTGTGGCGTATGCCATTCTGACCTGCATGTGGCCGGAGGCGATTGGAAGCAGTTCGACGGCATTACCAAGCGGCCGCTGATTCTCGGGCACGAAGTGATCGGCCGCATCGTGGAGAAAGGCAACGCGGTGGGGGAGTGGGCAATCGGCAACCGTGTCGGCGTGCCGTGGATCTACTGGACGTGCGGAAGCTGCGAACCCTGCCGCGAGGGAAACGAAAATCTGTGCGTGAAGCAAAAAATTACCGGCGTCATGGTGGACGGCGGCTTTGCCGAGTTTATGAAGGCGCCCGCCAGCCACGTCGTCAGAATCCCGGAATCTCTCTCATCAGTGGACGCAGCTCCTGTATTGTGCGCGGGAGTCACGACCTACCGCGCCTTGAAGCAGAGCGGGATATGCTCAGGCCAGCGCCTGGCGGTGTTCGGCATCGGTGGTTTAGGGCATCTGGCCGTGCAGATAGGCGTCTTTATGGAGGCGGAGGTGATTGCGGTCGATGTCGCGGAGGAAAAGCTGGAGCTCGCAAAGTCGCTCGGGGCTCGAAGCGCGATCGATGCCGCTGCCAGTGACGTCGTGCGCGAAGTGCGAAAACGTGGCGGCGTGCACGTGGCGCTGGTGACCTCCGCCGCGAAAGCCGCCTACGATACCGCTTTTCGCTGCCTGCGGCCCACGGGCACGCTGATGGTCGTGGGCCTACCTGCGGAGAATATCTGCTTCCCGCCCATCATGATGGCGGCGGGAGAAGTTCGCATCCGGGCTTCCGCAGTGGGTACCCGCCGGGACCTGCAGGACGTACTGGCTTTGGCGGAGACCGGCAAGCTGCATTGCCAA
>Ga0335078_10014903_pt1 | contig 11537 bp, 12 predicted proteins | sample Lox_Sample_32_FD_206711 | JGI IMG/M metagenome (GOLD analysis project Ga0335078, IMG submission 206711) | Soil microbial communities from Loxahatchee National Wildlife Refuge, Florida, United States - Lox_Sample_3.2 | ecosystem: Environmental > Terrestrial > Soil > Wetlands | place: USA...
GCCGAAGTTTAAATGAGTTCCGCGGCTCGCGGACCTTTTAAGGGGAAGAGGCTTAGTGGAAATATCCTGCACGCGGCCAGGACACGGCGCGAACCTGTTGGGTCTTTTCCAACTCCGTTGCCGGCAGGTCGTCACAGGCGAAACAGCGGAATGTGTGCAGTTCGGTAAACGATGCGACCCGAGGATCAATCCGCACAAGCGTCATCGATATCCCGCAAATCGGGCAGGTCGGCGGTGGTGCAGAATAGTCGCTAGCTTTCCGAGCCATGGGCCCTGTTTAGCGATTCGCTCGAATAGCCGACATGACTTAGGTCAACGATATAGATCAAAAAGAGGAAAGCCCCAGCCGGTGGCCGGGGCTCTCTGCGACAGCCGCACGCGCTGTTGCGCGGCCGACAGGCCGTCAGTCATCCATCATTTGAAGGAATGGCCGTTGGCCTCGTATTGCTTGCCCTTGGCCGTGCGCGGACCGCCGCCCGCCGGGTTGACGTGGCAGAAGCCGCAAGCCTTGCCTTCCTTCTGCGCATAGGCCGGCAAGGCGTCCGCCGAACGCGGCGCAACGAGCGCGCCGGCAACCAGCACAAACGCCGCCAGCCCCACGGCGCCGACGACCGCGCCGATGAGGTGCCGCGAGCAAGGCACGTTCATCTTTTTCATAACAATCTCCTCCTGATGCCCGGCACTATGCCGACGGCATAGCCTGTGTGTGAAGGCGCGGCGCTTTTGCATCCTTGACGCAAGTCAAGCGACGCCGCGTCAAAACCGTGCGACTTTCGTTGCGGCGGCACTCCGCGCGCAAAACTTTTTACGACATGAAAAGAAGGCGAAGACCCTGCGCTCGTCGCGCAAAATTCCACGGCCCAAGGATTGTCCGAAGGCTAGGGAATAGTACTGTACCACTCATCCGATCTGAGCGATCGCCGTCGCGATCCACGACGAGGCTTGAACGTTCCTAAGCCCGCTCAGACGGTTACAAAGGGGAGGTCCGCATGCCGATCTCACGCCGCAAACTGATCACCGCCCTCGGTCTCGGTTCGGCCGCGAGCCTGTTGCCGCGCGCAGCTTTCGCCGCCTACCCGGACCGGCCGATTCACCTGATCGTGCCCTTTGCGCCCGGCGGCAATGCCGACATCGTCGGCCGCATCGTCGGCGAGCGCATCTCCAGCGCGGTCGGCCAGCCGGTGGTCGTCGACAACCGCGGCGGCGCCGGCGGCTCGATCGGCGCGGAAGTGGTGGCCCGCGCGACGCCCGACGGCTACACGCTGTTCGTCGGTTCGAACGGGCCGCTCACCGTGAACCCCTTCGTGCAGGCCAAGCTCGGCTACGATCCGCTGAAGGACTTTGCACCGATCGCGCTGACCAGCTACGTGCCGCATGTCATCATCCTCAACAACGCCGTCGAGTCGAAGACATTGCAGGATTTCATCGCCGCGTCGAAGAAGCAGGCGATCAGCATCGCCACCAGCGGCGTGGGCAGCGCAACGCACATGACGCTGGAGCGCTTCAAGGCGGCGACCGGCGCCAACCTCACGCATATTCCCTATCGCAGCGGCGGCCAGCTGATGCCGGACCTGATCGGCGGCAACATCCAGGCGGCGATGACGGAATTCTCCACCGCGCTGCCGCTGCACAAGGGCGGCAAGGCGCGTATCCTTGCGGTCGCCTCGGCCAAGCGCTCGCAGCTTGCGCCCGACGTCGCCACCTTCATCGAGGGCGGCGTGAAGGATTTCACCGCGCAGAGCTACATCGGCATCCTGGCCCCCGCCGGCACGCCGGCTGACATCGTCGCGCAGCTGCAGAAGGCGATCGCCGCCGGCCTCGCCGGCGGCCCAGCGTCCGACAAGCTGCGCGCCATGGGCTCTGAAATCGCCACGCCCGAGCAGCAGACGTCAGCCGGCTTTAGCGCCTTCATCCGCGCCGACTACGAGCACATGAAAGAGGCTGCCAAGCTCGCCGGCATTGTGCCGAAATGAGCGGGGCGCTGCCGATCGGCGCCTGCGACTGCCACTGCCACGTGTTCGGCCCCGCCGCGCGCTTTCCCTATGCCGAGCCGCGCAGCTACACGCCGGACGACGCGCCGCTCGAAGCCTATCTCGCGCTGCTCGACCGGCTCGGCTTCGACCGCGGCGTTTTGGTGCAGCCGAGCGCCTATGGCCGCGATAATCGGGCGATGCTGGACGCGCTTGGGCGCGAGCCCAAGCGTCTGCGCGGCGTCGCGGTCGGCGGCGCCGAGCTGACGCCGGAAAGATTGAAGGAGTGGCACGCCGCGGGGGTGCGCGGCCTGCGCGCCAACGAATTCCGCCGCGATGGCAAACCCTATTACCAGAACGGCGTCGGCCTGAAGGAGATCGAGCCGCTGCTGCCGATCCTCGCCGAGTTCGGCTGGCATCTGCAGCTGTGGATCGACGCGCGCGACCTGCCGGACCTGGCGGCGGCGCTCAAGCGCGTGCCGGTACCGGTCGTAGTCGATCACATGGGCCGGCTGGAGTATCACCACGGCACACACAATCCAGGCTTCCAGGCGCTGTTGCGCGGCGTCGGCGAAGGAAGGCTGTGGGCGAAGCTGTCCGGCACTTACCGGCTTGGGGCGAAGCCGCCGGATTATGCCGAGGCGCGGCCGTTTCACGATGCGTTGATCGCCGCCAATCCGCGCAATCTGGTTTGGGGCACCGATTGGCCGCATCCGCGGCCGGAAGGGCCGGTGCCGGACGCGGCGCGGCTCTTGGCGGTGTTCCTGGACTGGACCGGCGACCGGGCGGTGCGCCGGGCCATTTTGGTCGACAACCCGGCGCGGCTTTACGATTTCTGACGGCGCGCCTTTAGCGGGACGCTCGGCTTACGCTTGGTCGAGCCGTGGCCGCGGCTCCGGCCCGTAGAAGTCGCCGCGCCGGGTCATCGGCCGCGGCTGCATCAGGATCGACGTCAGACGGTCGCGCAAGGCCTTGGGAGAGGTTGGCTTGATCAGGAATTCATGCACGCCGGCGCGCACGGCATCGGCCACGGCGGATTGGCTGGCGTGGCTGCTCAGCATGATGATCGGAACATGCGGGCGCGGAAACATGCCGGGCGTGCGCACGGCGCGGGCCACGTCCATGCCATTATATCCCGGCAGATCCGCATCGAGCAGCACCACGTCCGGATTGCACGTGCGGATCGCCTCCAAAGTGGCGGCCCCGTCGTCCGTCTCGACCACCGCTTGCGCGCCGAGTGTCGTCAGCATGTTGCGGGTGAGCCGCCGCATGTAGGCATTGCTGTCGGCGATCAGGATATCGAGGCCTTGCAGCAAAGCCTCTGTCGTATTCTTGCGCATTCCGGTGACCATTCCGATGGGACGCTCAATCCTAAATCAAAGACTCTGTAAGTTTGCTGAGCCCGACCGTTCAACTTTTCGCTATTCCGCCTGGCCAAGTGTCATAGTCGCCACCAATTGATGAGCGCGACACCTGCGCATTTTGATAAAATTGTCGGCAATTTCAGCGAGGCGGCTTCAGCGAGGCGGCATGAAACCTCCCGGCCCCGATCATCCAATCACCATCGCGCGCAACCCCAAACGGGTGCGCATTACGTTCGCCGGTCAGGTGATCGCCGACACGACGCAGGCGCTCACGCTGAAGGAAGCGAGCTATGCGGCAGTGCAGTACATTCCGCGCGCCGATGTCGCCATGGATCTGCTCAAGCCCACGACGCACGCGAGCCATTGCCCCTACAAAGGCGACGCCAGTTATTTCAGCGTCGCCGCCAACGGCAAGACCGCGGAGAACGCGGTGTGGAGCTACGAGCGGCCATTCCCGGCCATGGCCGACATCGCCGGCTACCTGGCGTTTTATCCGAACCGCGTGGACAAGATCGAAGAGAGCTAATGCATGCGCGGCGTCTTGAGGAACTTGGCGCGGTCGGATGAATTCACCCGCACCTCGAAGGTGACACCGTCGCGATAAAGCGTCAGCGGCACTTCGACGCCGGCTTGGCCGAGGGACCAGACCTTGCGGTAGAAGCCGGCGAGCGTCGACACCGTCTCGCCGTTGACCGCCAGGATCACGTCGCCGGTTTTGAGTTCCGCGCGCGCCGCCGGACCCTTGGGCGCGATGCCGACGGCGACGACCTTGTCCTCGATCTCGGTCGAATAGAGCCCGAGCCAGGGCCGCGCTGGCTTGTTGACGCGACCGAACTTGCGCAGGTCGTCGAGGATCGGCGGCAACAGATCGATCGGCACGATCATATTGAGAAATTCGTTCTTGCCCTCGCGCGCGCGCTCGAGTTGCAACGAGCCGATGCCGATCAATTCGCCGTGCGGCGAGATCAGCCCAGTGCCGCCCCAATTGGGATGGGCCGGAAAGGTGAAGAACGCCTCGTCCAGCACGTATTCCCAATAGCCGGCGAATTCCTGCTTGGCGGCGATGCGGCCGGCGAGCGAGCGCGTGCGCCCGCCGGCGCCGCCGATCACCACCCGCTCGCCGAGTTCGGCCGCTTTCGACGCACCGATGGGCAGCGCCGGCAAGTCGATCTTGCCCAGCGCCTGCACCAGGCCGAAGCCGGTCACCTGGTCGAAGCCGAGCGCGTGGCCTTCCACCACGCGACCATCGCCGAGATGCAGCCAGACGGTTGCCGCCTCGGTGATCAGATAGCCGATGGTGAGCACCAGGCCGTCGTCGATCAGCACGCCATTGCCGGCGCGTTCGACGCCCAGCGTCTCGGCGGTGAAGGCATCGGGCGGAATGATCGAATGCAGGCCGACCACCGAGGACAACGCGCGCTCGAGATCGTAGCCGTAGTCTTCCGCGCGCGGCTGCGCGGAGGGCGGCACTTTCCACTCGGTCAACGCAGCCATGCCGGGCTCCTGGGCTTTTTGCTATTTATCATATGCATAAGGACGCAGGCGAGACGATGCTAGCCGTCATGATAGCGTGGAGACAACCATGATCCCGCTCTCCATTCTCGACCTTTCGCCCGTCGCTGCCGGCTCCACGGCGGCACAGGCTCTGCGCAATTCGCTCGATCTGGCCCGCCTCGCCGACAGCCTGGGCTATGTGCGCTATTGGGTGGCCGAGCATCATAATCTGCCGGCGATCGCGAGTTCCGCCCCCGACATCATGATCGGGCAGATCGCCGCGGTGACGACGCATATGCGCGTCGGCTCCGGCGGCGTAATGCTGCCCAACCACGCTCCGCTGATGGTCGCCGAGCGCTTCAAGGTACTGGAGGCGCTCTATCCCGGCCGCATCGATCTCGGGCTCGGCCGCGCGCCCGGCACCGATCCGGCCACGTCGTACGCGTTGCGGCGCCGGCAAGGCATCAGCGAGGAGGACGACTTTCTCGACCGCTTCAATGAATTGATGCTGCTGGAGACGCGCGGTTTTCCCGCCGGACATCCGTTTCACAATGTGCGCGCGATGCCGTCCGACGTGCCCTTGCCGCCGATCTATCTGCTCGGCTCATCCGACTATTCCGCGCAGCTCGCCGGGCAGATCGGCGCCGCTTTCGCCTTCGCGCATCATTTCGCGACCTTCGACGCGGTCGAGGCGATGCGGCTTTACCGCGATAATTTCCGCCCCTCGCCGTCCCACGCCAAGCCCTACGCGATCCTCGCCACTCACGTCGTCTGCGCCGACACCGACGAGGAGGCCGAGCATCTCGCCAGGACGGTCGACCTCAACATCGTGCGCCGCGCCAAGGGCGAATATTTGCCGCTGGCCTCGCCGGAAGACGCCGCGGCCTACGACTATTCTCCGGTTGATCGCGCGCGTATCGCGCAGAACCGCACCAAGCTCTCGGTCGGCGTGCCGGCGACGGTGAAGGCCCGACTCGAGCCGCTGGTCGCCGCGACAAAAGCGGACGAATTGATGGTGACCGCCATGATTTTCAGCCACGCCGCGCGCAAGCATTCCTACGAGCTCTTGGCCAAGGCGTTTGCATGACGAAGCCAACCGGGCATGCTAGAAACCCCCGCCGGACAACATTTTCCGCAGTTCTCAAGGTGCAATAAGCAGGGAGGCTTCTTTGGGCAAGCAGTTCAAACTCACCACCGCCGACAAGCATTCGCTCGGCGCCTATCGCGCCGATCCGCAAGGCGCGCCGAAGGGCGGGCTGGTCGTGGTGCAGGAGATTTTTGGCGTCAACCACCATATCCGCGCGGTGTGCGACCGCCTCGCCGCGCTCGGCTATGTCGCGGTGGCGCCGGCGGTGTTCGACCGCTTCGTACGCGATTTCGAGTGTGGCTATACGCCCGACGAAATCGCCCATGCGCGCAGCTATCTCGGCAACCTCAACTTCGAGCACATGATGCACGATATCGCGTCCGCCAAGGACGACATGAAAGGCGTCGGCCCGCTCGGCGTGATCGGCTTCTGCATGGGCGGCACCGCGGCGTTCCTGGCAGCCTGCCGGCTCAACGGGCTGTCGGCGGCAGTCGCCTACTATGGCGGCATGATCGGCAAGTTCGCCGACGAGAAGCCGAAATGCCCGCTGCAGATGCACTTCGGCGAGAAGGACGAAGGCATCCCGATGAGCACCGTCGAGGAGATCAAGAAGAAGCAGCCGCAGGCGGAGACCTACGTCTATCCGAACGCCGCGCACGGCTTCTATTGCGACGAACGCGCGAGCTACAACAAGGACGCCGCCGCGCTCGCCTGGAGCCGCACGCAGGAATTCCTCGCCAAGCATATGAAGAAATAAGCGGGGATTAGATCCGTCCGCCTGAGGGGCGAGGCAGCATGGCTGTCGAGCCACCGCGTATATATTGCCGATCTCGGGTAAACCGGAGTTCGGTGGCTGTCATCCTTCGAGGGCCGCGCATCGCAGCCAAGTTCACGCAGGCTGCGCCTGCTATGGCGCGGCCACTCGGGATGACGACCAAGTCAGAACCACCGCTCCTTGACCATCACGGTGTCGCCGGGGCGCAGCGGGTAGTTGAGCGGCACCTCGCCCTTGAACTGCTCGCCGGCCGTGCCGTGGGTCAGCTCGACCGTGGCCTTGTAGGCGCGCGGCGAGAAGCCGCCGGCGATCGCGATCGCCTTCTCCACCGTCATGTCGGCGACGTAGGGATACTGGCCCGGTGTCGTCACCTCGCCGAGGATGAAGAACGGCCGGTAGGTCTCGACCTCGACCGTCACATGCGGCTCGCGCACGTAACCTTGCTTGAGCCGTTCGGCAATTCTCGCCGAAAGCTGCTGCGTGGTGAGGCCGCGCGCCGGCACGGTGCCGATGAGGGGCAGGCTCACATTGCCGCCGGCATCGACGATATAGGTGTTCGAGATGCCGTCCTGGCCGAACACGACGACGCGCAATTTATCGCCGGCGCCGAGCGTATAGGGCTGCTCGGCAGCGACGGGCGCGTAGGCATAAGACGAGGCAGGATTTGATCCGCCCCGATATTGCGGCGTGGCGGTACGAGGTGCCGGCGCCGCAGCCGGCGGCGGCACATATTGAAGCACCGAAGGGGGCCGCAACGGTTGTTGCGCGTAGACCTGCGGCGCGCTCGACTGCGAACCGAACAATCCGCGCTCGTCGCCCGCCGCCTGTGCATAGGCCTGCTGGCTGGATTGCCGCGCGAATGCCCGCGACGAGAGAAGCCCGCGGTCGGCGACGTCATCGGGTCCTTGCCGCATGCAACCGGCGGCGGTAAGCGCGACCACGAAGGCCACCAGGAAATGGGATAACCGCATCAACCGAATCCGCGCCGTCGGGAGAAATTCGAGCCCGATTAACGCGTTATATGGTTAATAAACCCTAACCGGCCGGCTGCGGCGCTAAACCCTCGCCAAAACTGGACTTTTAGCCCCCGCCAGAATGCAGCGGGCGCCTAAACGGGCGCCCGCGCGTTCACTGGATTCGCCCGGCGGCGTTCAGGCGCCGGCGGCCTGCGTCAGCTTGGCGCCGGTAGCGATCGGGCAGGACACGCCGGTGCCGCCGAGCCCGCAATAGCCGAATGGATTCTTGGCAAGATATTGCTGGTGATAGTCCTCGGCGAAATAGAACTCCGGCGCATCGACGATCTCGGTGGTGATCGCGCCATAGCGCTGCTTGTCGAGCTCCTTCTGATACATCGCCTTTGACGCTTCGGCGGCTTTCTTCTGTTCGGGCGTGAAGGTGTAGATGCCGGAGCGATATTGCGTGCCGACGTCGTTGCCCTGGCGCAGGCCTTGCGTCGGGTCGTGACTTTCCCAAAACGTCTTGAGCAGCGTCTCGTAGGAGGTCTTCTTTGGGTCGTAGACCACCAGCACGACCTCGTTATGGCCTGTGCGGCCCGAGCAGACCTCCTCATAAGTCGGATTGGGCGTCAGCCCGCCGGCATAGCCGACCGCGGTGACATAGACGCCGTCGCCGAGTTCCCAGAACTTGCGCTCGGCGCCCCAGAAGCAGCCGAGCCCGAACAGTGCCTTTTGCGAGCCCTCAGGATAAGGGCCTTTCAGCGCGTGATGATTGACGAAGTGAGTGGCCGCCGTGCGGATCGGGTTATTGCGACCAGGCAGCGCCTCCGCCGCCGTCGGCATGACAATCTTCTTGAATCCGAACATGGTTGGTTCTCCCTCAATTCTTGCACGCAATATAGTGGTTGGCGAAGCGCAGTGAAATGCGGGCGCCGATCACGTCTCGGACAGCCGCTTGCACGCGACCTTCACGCTGGCGCGAGGGCGCGCTCAGCGCGCGTAGCCGATCAGCGGCTTCTTCTTGCGGCCGAGGAAGAGCAGCACGATGCCGGCAATGCCGAGCAGGCTCCAAGCCGGCGCCGCCAAGATCGAAACCGTCACCGGATCCCACAAGAGCCCGCGGGCGTAAGGCACGATCAGCGGCTTGAGCTTCGCCAGGCCCGCCGGGTTGATCAGCTCCCACAGCGCCTGCACGGTGGTCAGCGTCAGGCTATTGCCGGCGATCGACTTGGTGCCGTCATAGATCACCAAGATAAAGGCGGCGGCGAGCAGAATCAGGCCGAGAAAACGAAACAGGAAACGGATCATGGTTTAGCGGTATTTCCTTGCGTAGCGGTACCGATTACCTCCTGCCGCCACCCAGTTCAACCTGCATAGGAGCCTTCCCTTGAGCGATTGCGGCCGCATCCGCTAACGTCGCCCTCGCCGGGCCAACCCGGTTGTGCCATAGAAAAGAAATGCCCACAAAACCCCCTGCCAGCCGCAATCGGCCGACCTTCACCGACCAGGAAGCCCTGCAGTTTCACAGCGTCGGCCGTCCCGGCAAGCTGGAAGTGATCGCCACCAAGCCGATGGCGACCCAGCGCGACCTCTCGCTCGCCTATTCGCCCGGCGTCGCCGTGCCGGTGCTGGCGATCGCCGCGGATGCGAGCCGTGCCTACGATTACACGGTGAAGGGCAATTTCGTCGCCGTCATCACCAACGGCACCGCCATCCTCGGCCTCGGCAACCGCGGCGCGCTGGCGGCCAAGCCGGTGATGGAAGGCAAGTCGGTGCTGTTCAAGCGCTTCGCCGACATCGACTCCATTGACCTCGAAGTCTCCACCGAGGATCCCGATCAGTTCATCAATTGCGTGCGCTATCTCGGCGCCGGCTGGGGCGGCATCAATCTCGAGGACATCAAGGCGCCGGAGTGCTTCATCATCGAGCAGCGCTTGCGCGAACTTCTCGACATCCCGGTCTTCCACGACGACCAGCACGGCACCGCCATCATATCGGCGGCGGGGTTGATCAACGCGCTCGATCTCACCGGGCGCGACATCGAGCACACCAAGCTCGTCTGCAACGGCGCCGGCGCGGCCGGCATCGCTTGTCTGGAGCTGTTGAAGGCGATCGGCTTCAAGCCCGAAAACCTGACCCTGTGCGACACCAAGGGCGTGATCTACCAAGGACGCACCGACGGCATGAACCAGTGGAAGTCGGGCTACGCGGTCAAGACCTCGGCACGCACGCTCGCCGAGGCCCTTGAAGGCGCCGATGTGGCGTTCGGGCTCTCGGTCAAAGGGGCCTTCTCCAAGGACATGATCAAGTCGATGGCGGCCAAGCCGATCATCTTCGCCTTGGCCAATCCCGACCCGGAAATAACCGCCGAGGAAGTGGCGGCGGTGCGCGACGATGCCATCATGGCGACCGGCCGCTCCGACTACCCCAACCAGGTCAACAACATTCTCGGTTTCCCGTTCATTTTCCGCGGCGCCCTCGATGTACGGGCATCCACCATCAATATGGAGATGAAGATCGCCGCCGCGCGTGCGCTGGCCGATCTCGCGCGCGAGGACGTGCCCGACGAAGTCGCCGCCTTGTACGGAGCACGGCCGAAATTCGGGCCGGATTACATCATCCCGGTGCCGTTCGATCCTCGGCTGATTTACACGGTGCCGCCTGCGGTCGCCAAGGCGGCCATGGACAGCGGCGTCGCCCGCAAGCCGATCGTCGATATGGAGGCTTATCGTCACCAATTGAACGCGCGGCGCGATCCGGTCGCCGGAACCCTGGTGCAGGTCTTCGCCCGGCTGCGCCGGCAGCCGAAGAGCGTGGTGTTTGCCGAGGGCGAGGAAGAGCAGGTGATCCGCGCCGCGGCGAGCTTCGTGCATCAGGGGCTGGGGACCGCGCTACTGGTCGGACGCGAGGACCGCGTGCAGGCCACCGCACGCGAGGCCGGCATCGAACTCGGCGAAGGCATCGAGATCGTCAATGCGAGGCTTTCGACCCGCAATACGGTCTACACCAACCATTTGTATGAGCGCTTGCAGCGGCGCGGCTATCTGTTGCGCGATTGCCAACGGCTGGTGAACACCGACCGCAACCATTTCGCCGCCTGCATGGTCGCGCTCGGCGACGCCGATGCCATGGTAACCGGCGTGACGCGCAATTTCTCGGTCGCGCTCGAGGACGTGCGCCGCGTCATCGATCCCAAGCCTGGCCACCGCGTGATCGGCGTGTCACTGGTGGTCGCGCGCGGGCGCACGGTGCTGGTCGCCGACACCGCGGTCACGGAAATGCCGGAGGCCCACGAGATCGCCGAGATCGCCGTCGAGGCGGCCGGCGTCGCCCGCCGCCTCGGCTATGAACCGCGACTGGCGCTGCTCGCCTTTTCGACCTTCGGTCACCCGCAGGGCGAGCGTTCGGCGCGCGTGATCGAGGCGGTGCGCATCCTCGACAATAGACGCGTCGATTTCGAATATGACGGCGAAATGGCCGCCGACGTCGCGCTCAATCCGGCCTTGGCCGCGCCCTACCCGTTCTGCCGCCTGTCCGGACCGGCGAATGTGCTGGTGATGCCGGCGTTCCATTCGGCCTCGATTTCCACCAAAATGCTGCAGGAACTCGGCGGCGCCACGGTGATCGGGCCGTTGCTGGTTGGCCTCGACCGCCCGGTGCAGATCGTCCAGCTCGGCGCCAAGGACAGCCAGATCGTCAACATGGCGGCGCTGGCGGCTTATAACGTCAGCGGCTGAGCGCAGCCTGACGTTCGAGACGGAGGCCTTCGTTGAGCACGACCCTTTCCGGCGTCATCGCCGCTATTGCCACCCCGATCGATGAGAGTGGCGCACCCGATCTCAAGCGCGCGCTCAACTTGGCGCGTTACCTGCTCGACAACGGCTGCGACGG
>Ga0335078_10014904_pt1 | contig 11537 bp, 9 predicted proteins | sample Lox_Sample_32_FD_206711 | JGI IMG/M metagenome (GOLD analysis project Ga0335078, IMG submission 206711) | Soil microbial communities from Loxahatchee National Wildlife Refuge, Florida, United States - Lox_Sample_3.2 | ecosystem: Environmental > Terrestrial > Soil > Wetlands | place: USA: Florida...
CGATGGCTGACTTGGCCGGCGCCGGGTTCTTCGTGGAGTTGGCACTGGCCGTTCCCGTCGTGCTGTTGAAGTTCAGCACGGCTGCCTGGCCCTGTCCGTTTCCGGCGAATGTGAAAATCCCTGGATCCGCCGGCACACCCACTTCGGCCGCCGCCAATAACGACGTGAGATACGGGAACGGTGTCGAGAAATTGTTGTAGACCGTGATCATGATGGGAGTACCGGCCGGGTATGCGTTTCCGGCGGCGTCCGCCTGGATCTCATAGGGCACGATTGCATTGATCTGGGTGGCCGAAATCATGATCAGGGGCGCCATCAAAACGGGGCCGTTAGGACCGCCTTGCGGCTGTACTTGAAAAGTCACGTACGTGCCGTTGTACGGCGGAATGGCAAAGGGGTAAGACAACGGCGAGCCCAGCGGAGCGGCCGGGACACTACTGGTGGAGGACGCCAGATTCTGACCGAATATCGCAACGATCTCGCGCGGCGAAACCGAGTTCAGCCCCTGCGGCACCGGATCGAGCGCCGGCACGGTCTGCGCCGCGGTCGGCAGGTAACTGGCGGCGTTAACGATCGATTGTACATACGGCGTGGAAGGATCGGTGACAAAGAACGGAAGCTGACCCGATGTGGCCACGCCTTGCGACGGGCTACTGGGTGGCGCCCCGTTTTGTACGAAGAACTCCAGAGTCTCCGGATAAGAGCCGGAAGCGGGTGGCGCGAGGTACGTCGCGGGGAGGGTTACCGTCAACAACTGGCGGGAAACCCACGTGGTGGTAAGTGGAATGGGCACGCCGCCGTTGCTGGCCATGAAGACACTGGATGAGCTTTTGAAGAAATTGTCGCCACCAACGGTCACCACAGGATTGGTTCCCGTGTAAGTGCTAGGAAGAGCTGGCATGCTGCTCGGGAAAATCCAGTACAGCTTGGGCGGTCCGGCCGAAACTTGAAGATTCACGGCGACCGGGTAAGACCCCGTCGCCGGGGCTGTCGCCGTCACCGTCACCGTTCCGGTATAAGTACCAACATCCAAGGTCTGCAAAACCGCCGTGCTCAGCGACACCTCGACTTGCACCGTGCCGGCATTAGTGGCTACACCTGTGGTCGAGATGACGGGCGCCAGTTGTTGTCCCGGGATGCCCGTATTGGCAACGAGCAGCCAATTCGAGCCTTTCGTGCTGGTCGCGGCGGTTACGGTGAAGGGTACAATTCCCGCACTGGCCGATACGTACAGTTCGTATTTGGAAGGCGTGGTCCCGCTGGTGTAGTTGTAGGTCAGGCTCGGTGTGGTCGATCCGGATGTGGCTGGATCGAAGTTCGGCGAGGTCACCACCAGCGAAGAAGGCGGCGTGGTCACGGCCAGCGTGACGATCACGCTGGTCGGCGTCCCGGAACCCGGGCAACTGGCACCCGCCGCCGCTCCCGTAAGCTCAATCGTAACGGTATAGGTGCCGGGGCTCAGACTGGTGGGGTTCACTGCCAACGCCATCGCCAGCGGCGAACTGCCGCTGGTGGGCGTAATGGTGAGCCATTGCCCCGGGCTGGAGGTCGGATAAGCCAGGGCCGCACACACCGTGGAACTGGTCGAGCCAGAAGGCAGAGTTGCCTTCAGACTTCCTGTCGGAAATGTCGAAGCGGCGCTCCCTACTAGATACGAGAAATTGAAATACGTGGGAGATGCCGTCGGACTCTGGGCATACGACGGCCAAACCGCGAATAGTAAGGGCGCTAGGAATGCAATCCGTTTCATTGCCACTGCCTCACGGCCTATATCGGCAGTTCTTCCAAGATCTTGAGATCGCGCGTTGCATGGCCGGCCTACCTCTCGAGTTCGTCTGGGTACAGCGGGCGGCGCAGTTCCTGATGCTTTGAGACCTAGAGGAGACTTACGGAGGACGCTGACTGCGAGGGGTTAGGCGAGATTCGCGCACACGCCTTGCGCGAACGAATGAGGCTACCGAACCGCGCTGCCCGCTTGGTTGCTTCTGTCATGATGAATGGCTTGCCCGTGAGCAAGCTCCCAAACCTCTCATCGGCGCCGCGGCGCTAACCTTTAGCCCCGTGGCAGCACTTTTCCGGGACCGCCGCCGTGCCCCGTGATATCCTGAATCCGAGTGTTCAGCAGACAGCGGAAAGCCCGTGTTTTGTTCGGACTATCGGACGTGATCCTGGCCGCGCTGGCGTTCGAAGCGGCTTACCAAACGCGCGTCTTGCTGCATCTCGAAAACGAGTTTTTCCTGACCGTCGAACGCAAGGCCCTGGTTCTCGGTTTCTCCCTCTTGGCCTGGGTGGCTATCGGCGTCTGGCTCGAAATCTACGAGAAGCTCGACTCCGGACATCCCCGCGTCATCCTCCGCGATACCGCCCGGCAGTGCTTCTATGGCGCTCTCTGCCTGGTGGTATTCGAATACCTGATCCGCTTGGAATTGAGCCGTTTCTTTGTGGCTCTATTCGCCGTCTACGCCTGGGTCGTGCTGCTGCTTTTCCGCCTTACCGCCGGGCGCGTGATCGGCGTCATCCGGCGCGAATTCGCGGCTCCGCATTACGTCATGGTGGTCGGTACCGGAGAGCGGGCCCAGCGCCTGGCCGCCGCCTTGGAGCTTTCTACCGAATACGGAATCCGGCTGCACGGCTTCCTGAGCGAGCAGGGCGCGCCCGCGGAGAGCCGAATTCACCTGCGCGATTCGTATCAGGTCCGGCCCGTCGCGGAGCTGCCCACGCTGCTGCGCCAACAGGTCATCGACGAAATCATTTTCGCGGTCGGCAGCGAAAGCCTGGCCAACCTCGAAGAGTATTTTCTCCTGTGTGACGAGGAAGGCGTGCGCACGCGCGTAGCCGTCGACTTCTTCCCGCACGTGAACAGCACCGTTTCACTCGATCGCTTCGGCGCCACGCCGCTGTTGACCTTCTCCGCGGTCCCCTACGATGAACTCCGCCTGCTCGCCAAGCGCATCGTGGATATTGTCATCGCGGCCGCCAGCCTCGTCGTGCTCTCGCCCTTCATGCTCCTGATTGCCTTGGCGATCAAGTTGACTTCGCCCGGCCCGGTGGTCTTCCGCCAGGTGCGCTGCGGGTTGAACGGCCGCCGTTTCCGCTTTTACAAATTTCGATCCATGTGCGAAAACGCCGAGGAACTGAAAGCGGCGGTAGCCCACCTCAGCACGCGACAAACCGCGTTCAAGATTCCGCATGACCCGCGCCTCACCCCCGTGGGCCGATTTCTGCGCAAGTTTTCCATCGACGAATGGCCGCAGTTGTGGAATGTCCTTCGCGGCGACATGTCGCTGGTCGGTCCGCGGCCCGCGGTTCCCAACGAGGTGGAGCAATACCAGCGCTGGCAGCGCCGCCGCCTGCGCATGCGCCCCGGTTTGACTTGCCTGTGGGCGGTCTCCGGACGCGATAGCGTCGATTTCGAAACCTGGATGAAGCTGGACATGCACTACATAGATAATTGGTCTCTGGCGCTCGACTGGAAAATTCTCTTGCGCACCATTCCCCGCGTGCTCACCGGCCGGGGGGCCAACTAGAGGAACGCATGCATCTGATTCCCACCCAAGAAGAGGTTGTGTCTTTGCTGCGCGAAACCGGCGGCCTGCGCGACGGCCATTTCGAATATCCCACCGGGCTGCACTCGAACGAATATCTGCAGGTGCCGCTGGCCATGCGCCATTACCAGCACCAGCGTATGCTCACCGTGGGTCTGAGCCGCTTGCTGCGCGCCAATCCCGAGATCCGCGCCATCGTGCCCCACCTCTCCATAGTGGCTCCCGCCACCGCTGGACTTCCCGTGGCCTACGGCGTTTGCGAAGCCCTGCGCGCCCGTCAGGTCTATTGGGCCGAGCGTGGGCAGGAATCCGAAGAGCTGCGCTTCCGGCAATACGTGGAGCCGATGCCCGGCGAGGCCGTGATTCTAGTGGACGACATTCTCCGCACCGGCACCAAGCTGGCCGAATTGAAACAAAAGCTGGAAGCCAAGGGGGCGCAGGTGATGGGACTGGCTGTAATCATTTATCAACCCACTCCCAATACTCACGACTTCGGGTCGTTACCGTTCTATTACCTGGCCAAGCTGGAAGCCAGCTATTACGCCGACCGCGCCCACTGCGAGCTGTGCATGGTCGAGCGCCCGCTCGAAAAGGTGTGGATATAAGGTCCAGAAGGGGACCAAGGTGGGTATTGGTCCTGCAAAAATGAGGGTATGAGCCCGATAACCTATATATTGGTCAATGAGTTATCTTGAGGCAAGCGACTCTGCACAAGATATGTGCATACTGTCACAAAGGCGTTAATAGACGCACCTTGGCCCTCCCCCGAACAAGAATTCCACAGGCTTTTCCACAACCACGTGGAAATGTGGCAACTCGATGAAACTGACCGCTGTCGATTGGACGATCGTCGCCGCCTATTTTTTGTTTAATCTGGCGATCGGGTTTTATTACAAAGGCCGGGCCGGCAAAAACACCAGCGAATTCTTTCTATCCGGGCGGAACGCCCCGTGGTGGCTCGCCGGCACCTCCATGGTCGCCACCACCTTCGCTGCCGACACTCCCTTGGCGGTCACCGGGATGGTGGCGCGCAACGGCATCGCCGGAAATTGGCTGTGGTGGAACTCGGTCGCCAGCGGCATGCTCACCGTTTTTCTATATGCGCGCTTGTGGCGCCGCTCCGGCGTCATGACCGACGTCGAGTTCGCCGAGATCCGCTACGCCGGCCGGCCGGCGGCTTTCCTTCGCGGCTTTCGCGCGCTCTACCTGGCGATCCCCATCAACTGCATCATCCTGGGCTGGGTCAACCTGGCCATGGTCAAAATCCTCTCGCTGATCCTGGGGGTCGATCGCGACACGGCTCTGCTGATCGTGGTGGGGATCATCGCGCTGACGTCCTTCATCTCCACGCTCTCCGGCCTGTGGGGCGTGCTGGTTACCGACCTGTTCCAGTTCGTCATCAAGATGACCATGGTGATTGTGCTGGCCGTGGTCGCGGTGCGCGCCGTCGGCGGCATCGATAGCATGAAGCACCAGCTCAGCCTGATCGATCAAGCCAAGGGACTGGCTACGGGCACGGCCGGTTCGGCGCTCAGCTTCGTTCCCGATCTGAATTCCGCGTGGATGCCCATGATTACCTTCCTGGTCTACATTTCGCTGAACTGGTGGGCCACCTGGTATCCCGGCGCCGAGCCGGGCGGCGGCGGCTACATCGCCCAGCGCATGTTCTGCGCGAAAGATGAGAAGCACTCCCTGCTGGCCACGCTGTGGTTCAACATCGCGCACTACGCCGTGCGCCCCTGGCCTTGGGTGCTGGTGGGCCTGGCGGCGGTGGTGCTGTACCAGCATGACGCGGGATTCATCCGCGATCCCGAGACCGGCTATATCCGCGTGATGATCGATTACCTTCCGGCCTGGCTCCGGGGGACCATGGTAGCCGCTTTCGCCGCCGCGTTCATGTCGACCGTGGGCACGCAGCTCAACTGGGGCGCCAGCTATCTGATCAACGATTTCTACCGCCGCTTCGTGCGCGTCTCGGCCTCCGATCGTCACTACCTGTGGGCCTCGCGCATCGCCACCATCGGCCTGACCATCATATCGGCGCTGGTCACGCGGCATCTCGATTCGATCCAAGGCGCCTGGCAGTGGCTGATCGTCACCGGCGCGGGCACCGGCACGGTGCTGATTCTCCGCTGGTATTGGTGGCGCATCAACGCCTGGAGCGAAGTGGCCGCCATGACCGCCGCGTTCGTGACTTCGGTGGTCCTCAAAACGGTCGTGGGCATCTCGATCGACGACCCCGTCGGCTTCGCCCACACCATGCTCATCACGGTGGGAGTCACGACGGCCGTCTGGCTCGCCGTAACGTTTCTGACGCCGCCCGAGCCGCAGCAGCAGTTGCTAGCCTTCTACCGGCGAGTTCGGCCTGCGGCCGTACTGTGGAAACCGATTGCGCGCCTCGCGCCGGAAGTCCCGCCGGCCCGCGACTTGCGCTACAGCATCCTCGACTGGATCGCGGGCTGCATCCTTATCTATGGAACCTTATTCGGCGCCGGCAAAGTGATTCTGAAGGCCTATGCCACCGGCGCGGCGTTTCTATTACTCGCCGTCGCCGCAGCCCTCTACATCTATCGAGACCTAAGCCGCCGCGGCTGGAAGACGGTCGTGGAGTAGAACCTGGGGTCGGGCCTTCCTCCCGCCGCCGGGCTTCCGCCCGGCGCCCCCGAATTTCGAGACTCGCGACGTTCGGTGGAAGCCCGGCGGTCGAGCCGTGCCCCGCCACCGACGTCACAATCCACGGCGGCAGTTTCGCAGCCGCTGGATAATCAGATCCAGACTACGGATGGAATTATTTAGGTCGCCAACGATTTGGCCCAATGCAATTCCGTCCAGGGCGGGGAGGCTGCTTTCCTCCAGAGCCGAACGAGCAGCGACCACCTTGGTGTTGCTAAGCAGCGCTTGCGCCGACTGGACGGCTGGCAGAACTTGCTGAATCAGAATCTTCAGTTGGGTAAAATTGGTGATCCACTGATCCACCGCGGACCTGGCTTTCAACATCGCCGCCGGCTTGAGGGCATCCGCGCCAGAGCGATCGGCCCAGTAGTTTTCATCGTTACGAGCCAGATCGGCCAACCTGTCCTTTTGTTTCGCTACATAGACGCGCAGCTTTTCGATGCCGCCAGTATAGGCAGAGAGTTCGCCGGTAGAAGCATGTTCGGCCAACTCGAACGCTTCACTGGTTTTGGACATCGGTTCGACCTTTTCCTTAACCTCCTTGATCAGCTTCCAGCTCTTACCGGCGGCGAGTAGGAATTCGTCAAACTTCGTAAACAAGCCAGTCATGGGCGATGCCATTGGTTGTTCCTTTCGGCGAGACCGGCTATTGTTTCAAATGCACCCGCCCGTCGCAACCAGTCCCGGTTCCGCACCTCGTAAGAGGGCCATCAAAGGGACCGCCGCGATGTTTCGGGTCTGGCGGTCGAACCGTTCACCACAATTCCCCCCAGTCCCATCAAGCGTTTACCCTTCCACCCACTCCGCTCCACGCTACACTCATTCAAATAGCCCCTCAGTCCACGCACTCAGGCTGAATTGGCTTCGTTTCGTCCTTTTCTATTGCCAGTGAATTTGCCGAATGAAGAAAATTGGCTTCGTTTCGTAGAATTCGACCCGCGAGCCGCCGCCTGGGAGGCCGCTCCGTCCGCCCGATTCGGCGGCCGTGCGACCAGACAGCCCAGGTTTGCTACAGTTTGAGTACGGTCCATGCGGAAACTCCTCGTTCTGGGGCTTCTCACCTGCGCGCTGCTACCGGCGCAGACCGGGGACGCGCAGAAACTCGCGCCCTACTACCCCACTCCGGAGACCATCGTCGAGAAAATGCTCGAGATGGGCGCGTTGAAAGCCGGTGAGAAAATGTTCGACCTCGGCTCCGGCGATGGCCGGATCGTCATCATGGCCGCGCAGAAATTCCACGCCGAAGCCGTCGGAATCGAGCTCGACCGCGATCTCTGGAAACACAGCATGGATCGTATCCGCCGCCTGGGTTTGGAAAAAACCGCGCGCATCCTCAACGGCGACCTGCTGAAACAGAACTATAGCTCCGCCGACTTGGTCACGGTGTACCTCTTGCCCGTCTCCAACGACAAGGTCGCGCCCCTGCTCGACCGCGAGTTGAAAAAAGGGGCCCGCGTGGTATCCCACGATTTCGAATTCCAGAATTGGACTCCGGAAAAGGTGGAGACCATTGCCGAAGACGGTCAAGGGCGCGCCCACACCTTATACCTGTACCGAAAGTAAGCCGTGCTGTTTGCCCGCGATTCAAGCTGGCCGAAATGGATTTGTTGGGCGCGCGCCGGACTGGCGGCCGCCGCCTTGGGCCTGGCGTACTGGTGGCTCCCGCAAGCTCCGCCGCTTTTCTACGCCGCCTTCGCCGTCTTCCTGGCGTACGCCGCGGCACTGCTGATTCGCAGCCAGTGGCAGGCCAGCCCCCTCGGTCTGCTCGCCCTGTTCAGCGATACGGTCTTCTTTTTAATCCTCGCCGGATTCGGCGGCGAGTCATTTGTATGGATATCGTCGGCTTTCTTCGTGTATCTGCTGGCGGAGGCGCTGGTCTTCTGTGGCCCGTTGGAAGTCGCTGTGGTAGCGGTGGTGTGCGGGCTGTTCTGCCTGGCGCTTCCCTATCCCGTGGTCCGTCAACTGGAACCTCCCATCGTCGCCGGCGGCGCGCTGGCGTACGCCTTCGCCCTCAGTAGACAGCGGTACGAAGCTCGCGCCTCCGAGCTCAGCACGCAACTGCTGCAGGTGCAAAAGACCAGTGAAAAGGCGGTGGAAGAGGAACGCCAGCGCATCGCCTCCGATTTCCACGACGGCCCGTTACAGAGCTTCATCAGCCTGCAAATGCGGCTGGAGATTGTGCGCAAACTTCTGGAGCGCGACTGGAACGCCGGCATGGAGGACTTGAAGCAGCTACAGGCGCTGGCCCTCACCCAGATCCGCGACTTGCGCGCCTTCTTGCATAGCATGCGGCCGGTCGACGTGGACGGAGCCAACCTGATGGCTTCCGCGCGGCGCACCGCCGAGTCGTTCCAAAAGGAGACCGGCATCCCCGTTACCTTCCTCGGCGCGCAAAGTCCGGTCGGGTTGCCGCAGGAGATGAGCAGCGAGGTGTTGCAGATGCTGCGCGAGGCTCTGCATAACGTGCAAAAGCACGCCGGCGCTACACGCGTGGCGGTGTCCATGGAGAAGACCGACCGCGGCCTGGAGATCTCCATCGACGATAATGGCCACGGGTTCAATTTCGCCGGTACCTATAACCTCGAAGAGCTGGAACTGCTGCGGCTCGGTCCGGCCAGCCTCAAGCGCCGCGCGCGCTCGTTGAACGCTGACCTGGTGCTCGAATCCCGTCCCGGCCGCGGCACCGGGCTGAAGTTCCGCGTGCCGATGTAGGGCGCCGCAGCTCGGAGAGCGGGGCTATCTTAGCCGGCGGCTGGCCGGGACGCCCACCACCGTGGCGCCAGGCGGCACATCTTGAACGACGACGGCGCCGGCCCCGATCACAGCCCCTGCCCCGACACGGCAACGTTGGCGGATAATGGCGCCGGCCCCGACATAGACACGTTCTTCAATCGTGACATTTCCGAGGATCTGACTACCCGGAGCAAGAGTGGTGAACGCGCCGATGGTAGCCTCGTGGTGAACCGTGCTATTCACATTGAGCTTGCACGCCGTGCCGATCCGGGCGCCGGGCATTACAGTAACCCCATGCTGAACGATCGATCCCGCGCCGATCGAAGCCCGCGCCGATACGTAGGCACGCGGCGACAGCAGCGTCACGAGAGAGTCCGCTCCATAGTGGCTAAAGAGACGCGCCCGCGCCTCGGGAGGGTCGATCGCCAGTGCAGCTTTCAAGTCCGGAATCGTAGCCAGCGCTGTCGACCAAGCTTCATCCGGCCCCAAATGGCGAAATTCTTTCGGGTCACACACCGGGGAGGGATCGAAGAAGCCGGCAATCATAAAGCGGCCGCATGATTCGATCAAATCAACCACGTCCCATTCCAAGCTAACGATCGCAATCGGCTGTCGCCTAACAGTGGAAGTGGACATCCCAATCGGTCGCTATCACGATCTCTCGCACCATGGCTTATCGGATCAGTCTAACAGAGTGAGTTTGGATAGCGGCCTTGTTTCTTAGGTCACGGTTGCCTCGCCTGTCCCTCGAGCAGCGCTGCTTGCTTGGCGTCGAGCACGAACGCCATGTGGCCCGCCACGATCTGCCACCTGCCGCCGCGCTTCATCCAGACATTCGTGGTGCGGTAGCGCCGGTGGACATCGATATTTTGGCCATGAATCTTGACGACAAACCGGTACGTACAAACCGCCGCATCCCCGTGCGCCGTCACTTTCATGTCCTCATTCTCGGCGGACGCTTCGAAAGGCCGCCCGCCCGCCGCGGCCGCCTGGCGCTCGGTAATCCCACGCTTGGCCTCATCCATGATCGACGCCTTGCCGCAGGTTGGTTCGCCGAGGACTCCGGTCATTACCAGGTCGTCGGCGTAAATTCGTTCCAGCGCCTCGAGGTCGAGAGTTCGCTTGGCGTGCGCCAGTTGTTCTTCTTGCTGCAGGATTTCTTGCTCTGCCGTCATGGTGAATCTGCCTTCTGGTAGATTCACGGTAGCAATGGCCGCCTGGAGTGGTCCCTAAGGTTTTGCTAAGATTGGCCGAAATATGGTGGCGCAGCGCGAGGTCTTTCGCTTCGGCGAGTTCACCCTGGACGTTGGAGAACGGCGTCTTCTGCGCGGCAGCCAACCGGTTCGACTTTCGCCCAGAACGCACGCCGTGCTGGTGGCGCTGGTTCGGGAACACGGACGCCTGGTCACCAAGGAGGAATTGCTGGCGCGCGTCTGGCCGGAAGTCGAGGACTGCTCCCGTCCGACACGGCTACCTCTTCAGTCCCGCTTCCCAGTTGAGCACTACCGTAACGGGCGGTGAGTTCGATACCGGCCCGACCGTGTTGATCAGGAATCGCTGGCCGTCGGCGGACACGTCCCACCGATGCGAGACCTGAGTCGGACCGCCGCCCACAATTCGTGTCTGAAAAAGCGTTTTGGCTACGCCAGGTTGAAACGAGGGGCTGGTCGCGATATCCACCGCCATCAATTGCCCCTCGCCGGAGAGATAGAATAATTCCTTCCCGTCACTTCGCCACCGGGCCTGGTATCCTCCGCCGTGGGAGATCTGCCACTGGCCGCTAGCGGCCGGAAAGGGCCGCACATAAATCTCCGTCATGCCGGATTCATCGGACTGGTAGGCGATCCAGCGCGTGTCAGGCGAAAAGACGCCCTCGCTTTCGTAAGCATCGGTTCGCAAGAAACGGGTGGGCATGCCAGCAACCGTACCGCCGGCCGATAGAGGCAAAATCCATAGATCGGACTTCGTTTTCGGATCGACGCTGGAAAAAAGCAAGAACCGCCCGTCGCGCGACCAATCGTCGGGATACTTGGCCTGAGCGGACTTGAATAGTGCTTCTTCCTCGCCGGCGCCGCTGGAGGCCTTTCGATAGAGGTCGCCCGGACCATCCTTCCTAGATGCGTACACGACCTGGCTCCCGTCCGGCGACCAAACGGGCGAATTGGGTGCGCCGGGACCAAAAGTAAGTTGCGTGCCGAGGCCGCGTGGGAATTGGATCAGCCATAGATTGCTGCTGTCCGCGAACGCCCTGCTGTTGTCCGCAGCCGCCCTTCCGCCGTCGTGGGACAGGGAAACAGTGTTGTACACGAGGTCGCCGGCGACGCTGACGAGTCTGCCCTGACGGTCGAACCAGGTGAGCCGGGCGAACCCTTCGCCTCTAGCGGGGCCTCGATAGGCCAGTGCCCCAGTCGCCGAGGCCGAAAACAACCCGGCGCCATTACTGCTGTCGACCGGCTCACCGATCACGACAGGATCGCCGATCAGTTTTGCAGTGGTGGGATTGAACTGCTGAGCCATCAATGACTTCTCCCGCACGAACAGCAAATAGCCATGATCGGATCCGGACCCATTCGCATAGACCACTCA
>Ga0335078_10014905_pt1 | contig 11536 bp, 9 predicted proteins | sample Lox_Sample_32_FD_206711 | JGI IMG/M metagenome (GOLD analysis project Ga0335078, IMG submission 206711) | Soil microbial communities from Loxahatchee National Wildlife Refuge, Florida, United States - Lox_Sample_3.2 | ecosystem: Environmental > Terrestrial > Soil > Wetlands | place: USA: Florida...
ACGGCGAGGCTACGGCGAGGCTCGCGGGAGGCTATCGAGGTATGAGGGGGCAGCGGGGCCGGGTTCGCCATGCACCCTGTACGTCGTCAAAGCGGGGTGTTATTGAAACTGTGCCCTGACTTACTTGGCCTTGCGATTGTGGAGGATGAATTAGGCGCTAATCATGCATGGGGGCTTCGAGGAGGCGGAGTTTGCGTTCGTGGAGGGGGAGCCAGATGCGAAACGTGGTGCCGCGGCCAAACTGGCTTTCGAGTTCGATGCGGCCGCCGTGGGCGCGGACGATGCGCTGCACAATCATCAGGCCCAGGCCCGTGCCCTTCTTCTTGGTGGTGTAAAAGGGTTCAAAGATGCGGTTGATTTGCTCCTGGGGAATGCCGCCGCCCGTGTCTCCGACGCTCACCCAGACGCCCTCAGCGCCTTCGCCCGTTTGCAGGGTGAGGGTGCCGCCTTTGGTCATCGCCTGGAGGGCGTTCTTGATGAGGTTGACCAGCACCTGCTGGATTTGGGTTGGGTCAATGGGCGTGACGGGCAGTTGGCGGGCGAGGTGGGTACTGAGGTTCAAGTCACGGTTGTCCAGCTCGGGCTGGAGCAACGCGAGGGTCTTCTGGACGACGTCATTGAGGGACGTGAGCTTAAACTGCGGCATCGTGGGCCGGATCGCTTGCAGGAACTGGGTGATGATGTAGTCCAGCCGGTTGATCTCGCCGCGGGCGACGGCGAGGTACTGTTCGAGCTTGGGGACCAGCTCGCGCGTTTCGGTTTCCGCGGCGAGGGAGCGGGCGCGCGCGGCGGAACGGAGCTTGCCACGAGGTTCGGTGACGGCGGCGGGCTTGAGCTTTCGCAGCTCCCGTTCCATAAGCTGCAGGTGGATGTGGAGGGCGTTGAGAGGGTTGCCAATTTCATGGGCGACGCTGGCGGCCAGCAGGGTCAGGGCCTGAATCCGCTCGCTCTCGATGGCCTCGATCGTCTTCTGGCGGGCCTCGGTGGCGTCGTGCAGGATGAGCGCGACGCCGGCGCTGCCGGCGGTTTCGCCATCCAGGGGGGCGGCGTAGAGCCGCAGGAAGCGCGGGCGGGGATAGTGGACCTCGAATTCGTGGCGCACAACGCCTTGGCCGCCCGAGTGGTCGAACCGGCGAATCTTCTCCCACTCAAGCTCGGGGATGAAGTTCGTGATGGGCTGCCCCTCGACCTCGGGCTGCAAGCCGAGGAAGCGGGTGACGGCCTGGTTGTAGTAGAGAATGCGACCGGCCTCATCCACGACCAGCACGCCGTCTTCGATGGTGTTGAAGAGCGTTTCGAGGAAGCTCCGCTCGCGCGCCAGGCGTTGGACGACGGACTGCAGCCCGGCTTCGTCCAGCCGCCCGATGCGGGGCAGCACCTTGTCGAGGAAACTGGATTTGGTGCCCATGGCGCCGGTGGGTTACGGGTTCAAAACCGTTCTTTCCTCCTGAAATCACCCGCAGGGGGAGCTATCGTTTCCCGCCGTAGCGTTGGTCGAAGGCCGCTCGACCTGCGGGAGACGGCGCGGCAGGAGTTGGGCCTGGGCTCGGCGCCATGGTTGCGGCAGTCGCATCCCGCAGGCTGGCGTTGGCTTTGAAGTCACCCGCGAGGACGCTCTGCTCGGGATCCGGCACCGCGAGGAAGATCTTGCCGGAGATCACGTTGTCGGTGATTTGGCCCAGTTCGAGTTTCATCGCATACCCCGTGGAGTAGGACTTCTGCATGGGCGCGTATCGCGGGTTGGGCTTCCAGACCTTTACCACTTGCGGCAGGTTCTTTTCCTTCAGGTCTTCGGACACCGTCCATGTGCGGCCCGTGACACTTTCACCCGGGTTCAGGTGCAGATAGACCATAAATCCCAGGTCGGGGGCTGTCGCGGCGCCTTGAAGGAACCGGAGCAGGCAGACAGTGCCGACCTTGTCCAAACGGGTGATTTCAGGGACGAAGTTGGTGCCGGAGATCGTGCCGTTGATCTTGCCGTCCGGGATCTTGGCCTTGTCCAGGTCCAGCGTCCAGACCGCCGGAATCATAGGCAACTCTTTGGGCGGGGGTGGGGGTTCCGCCGCGACGGCATTGGTGACTGGGGGCGGGGCGCTCGCCTGCTGGGCGACCTCCTTTCGTTTGGCCATCCAATCACGCAGGTACGGGTAGCCAAAGTAACCCGCCACACCAAGCGCGATCACCACGGCGCTGATGGTCACCCACTTCATGGGGTTACCCTTCCTGGCGAGCTTGGCCTGGTTCAATTGCTGTTGCAGCGTCGCCATCTGGGGCGGCGGCGGGGGTGGCGCGGCGGAGCGCTCGTTCCGGGACTGGCCGATTGAAAGCCGCGGTTGCCCGGGCTTGGCGGAGGCCAAAGTGGCATGCGGCGGAGCATCGGGCTTGGGGGGCACCGTCAGCTCGGTTTGACAGGTGGGACACTGAATCTGGTGCCCGCTCCACAGCTCGTCGCACTCAATCTCTTGCCCGCAGTGAGAGCAGGTAAATCTTAAATCAGCCATAGCGTTCGGTTGCCGGCTGCCGCGTCCTGTCCTCGCCACCGACCGGTGGCATCACGGCGCTGGCGCCAGTTACAAACCATATACACCACCCCGCGCCTGCGGCGTCAAGAAAATGTGAGACAGAAACCTTGACTAGGGGACGAAAAATGAATTTCATCGCAGGGAAACAAGTCTCACGACTTATTAATGCGTGTGGCGTGAACCGGCTGAATATTATGAAAACATTAGGCATCGCTCTATCAGGCAAGCTGCTTGTGGCTGGAATTTTCATTGGCTGCAACCTCGGGTTCGCTGCCCCGGCGCTGGCCGCCCCCAAGAAAGTGCTGGTCGTGACCGTGACCCTGGGCTTTCACCACAGCTCGATTCCCACCGCCGAAAAGGTGATCGCCGAGTTGGCCAAGGAGAGTGGTGTCTTCACGGTGGACTACGCGCGCGTCAATCCGGATGACCCGCAGTTCAAGGACGAGAACGGCAAGCGGGACGATGCCAAGGTGGCGGCGGCGATCAAGGAAGTGCTGGCCGAGAAGATGAGCCCGGCAGCGCTTAAGAACTACGACGCGGTGATCTTTGCGAATACTACGGGCGACCTGCCGCTGCCGAACAAGCAGGCGTTCCTGGATTGGATCAAGTCCGGCAAAGGCTTCGTGGGGATGCACTCGGCGACGGACACCTTCCACGGCTTTGCGGGGTACCTAGACATGATCGGCGGCGAGTTCAAGACCCATGCGGCCCAACTGGAAGTCCAGCCCATCAATCAGGATCCCCAATGCCCTATCTGCGCTCACCTGGGCAAAGACTGGCAGGTCTTCGACGAGATCTACCAGATGAAGAACTTTGATCCGGCGAAGGTGCACGGCCTCCTGACCCTGGATCACAAGCCCGATGTTCGGGACCCTTCGCCGGGGGTATATCCAATTGCCTGGTGCAAAGAGTACGGCAAGGGCCGCGTCTTCTACACGTCGCTTGGCCACCGCGAGGATGTGTGGGACCCCACCTGGCCGGACCGCAAGAATCCCAAGGAAGTTGCCGAGGCCTATCAGCAGCATATCCTGGCTGGAATCAAGTGGGCGCTGGGCCTGGTAAAAATGGACGCCAAGCCGCAAAAGACGGCGGTCGAGTAGCAGTAGGCCAATGTTTAAAGTCGTCAGTCCGAGGTCTGAGCCCGGAGCTTGCGCATACACCGAATCACCAAGTTGAATAATATGAACGAGAACGGGAACGAGGATCTGGGACATAACCGTCGGGACTTTCTTAAGGGAGGCTCTGTCGCCACCCTGATGACCATGCTGGGCGGCGTCGAGCTTTTTGCCCAGACCAACGCGGCCCCCGGCGGTCAGAGCACCCCCCCGGTGGCGAAGATGAAGGTGGCGGTCATTGGCCTGGGTGCCTGGGGTCGCGAGATCGTCAACACCCTGGTTAACCCCGTCGCCCCAGTAGAGCCGGCGGACCTGGCGGCGATCTGCGACACTTACGGCCCCGCCCTCAGACGCACCGCCAACACCGTGCCTGGCGCGACACAGACCCCCGATTACAAGACCATTCTCGCCAACAAGGACATCAAGGCCGTCATCATTGCCACGCCCACTCCAGGGCATAAAGAACTGGCGCTCGCGGCGCTGAAGGCTGGCAAGCACGTCTATTGCGAAGCCCCATTGGAGAACACGATTGAGGACGCGCGCGAGATCGCCCTCGCCGCCAAGGCGGCCAACCGGCAAGTCTTCCAGTGCGGTTTGCAGAAGCGCTCCGACCCGCAGCGCCGTTTCCTGTTGCCGTTCATCCATTCGGGGGCCTTGGGCACATCGGTCCTCGCCCGCGCGCAATGGCACAAGAAGACAAGCTGGCGGTCCGCCTCGCCCAATCCGGAACACGAGAAAGAGCTCAACTGGCGTTTGAACAAGGCCACCTCCCTCGGCTTGATTGGCGAAATCGGCAGCCACCAGGTGGATCAGGCCGGCTGGTTTCTCAATGCGCTGCCGACCGCGGTGACCGGCTTCGGTTCCATTGACTTTTGGAAGGATGGCCGGGATGTGCCGGACACCGTGCAGGCGGTATTCGAGTTCCCCGCCGGCGTGCGCCTGCTCTACGATTGCACGCTGACCAACTCGTTCGAGGGCGAATACGAAGTGCTGTATGGCAGCTACGCCGCGATCATGATGCGCGAGAGCAAGGCCTGGATGTTCAAGGAAGTGGATTCCCCGCTGCTGGGCTGGGAAGTTTTTGCCGCCAAGGCCCAGTTTAACGATGACACCGGAATTGTCCTGGTCGCCGGCGCCACCAAATCCACGTCTGCGGATCAGACCCCGGAAGCGAAGGCGGCAGCCGCCGCCAAGACCCCACTCTGGCACGCGTTGGACAACTTTCTGCGCAACGCCGTGGACCTGAGCGCCGCGGCGGAGGATTTCATCACCAGCTACGGCGCCGACGATGTGGATGGCCTGCAAGCGGCGCTGGCTAAAGCCGAGCACCGGCCAGCGGCCAACTACCTTGAAGGCTTCCAGGCAGTGGTCACCGCCGTGAAAGCCAATGAGGCCATTCTGAGCGGCAAACGGATCGAGCTGAAGCCGGAGTGGTATGAATTGAGTTGATGGGTCCAACGTCAATTACACTATAACCTGATAAACTAAACCAAGAAACAGCATGAAGATACGAACGATAATCGCGGGTAACATTGCCATTTTGTTGCTGGCAACGCTCTCGGTGCGGGCCGCCGACCAGATGACCGTCTATGCTGCCAGACCGGGCAGCAAGATGCGCATCGAAGGCACCGCCAATGTAATCCATACCACCTGGCAGATCGAAAGCCCGTTCATCGCGGGCATGATCAAGGTCGGGCCGAACTTCCCGACCGAACCCGGGCAAGTCGTGGCGCCGGGCGCCAAATTGGACGCCCAAGCCAACGCGGTCATCATGGCCCGCTCGCTCAAAAGCGTTAATGAGGACGGCAGCCACTACAGCGACGGCATGGACGAGATCATGTGCGAGCACCTCAACGCAGCCAAGTTTAACCAGATCACCTACAAATTGACTGAACTCACGTTGAAGGAAGCGCCCAAAACCAAAGATGCGCCTTATGTCTGCGACGCGAAGGGCGACCTCACCATCGCCGGCGTAACCAATCCGATCGCGATGGTGGTCAATATTCTGCCGCTCCCGGACAACAAGCTGGAAATCACCGGCAGCACGGCGCTCAAAATGACCGACTACAAGGTCCCGATCGTGGACAAGAGCATCATTGGCTTGGCTCACATCAAGACTGGCGACGAGGTCAAACTCATCTTCAAGTGGATGCTGGCGCAGCGCAAAGCCCCAGCCGCTGCGGCCAAGTGACGGCGTAGCCGGCCCACCCGGATTCATTGTTCTCAGAACTAGGGCCGCGCATGTTGCGGCATGCTCCCGCACAATCTGTGACAGACCGTCCGTCCCACCATGGGGACTTCCAAAAGCCCTGGGCCTTGCACGGAGGAATTGTTTACTCCGCCACAGGGCCAGATTCAGTCGAACCGAATCGTTCCAAAGCAATGGGGGCGGTGGAAGTTGAATTCATCCACCGGCGACCATGCCGCCCAGTGCGGATGTGAGTTGTCTTCCGCGCACTTGAAGAAGTTGCCCCGCCACTCCTGGCCGGTTATCGCGCGCAGCGGACCGACATAATGCTCGAACAGTGCAAAGGGGATGAAGAAGCCGAGCCGCCACTCCACTGGCTCTGTGATCTCCGGCTCGATCCGCGGCGGCAGGGAAGAGCCGACCCGGATAGTCTGCCCAATGCCCGCCGGCACTTTGACGTACTCCTTGAACCCATCGGGCGTTCGCTCAGGATCGGTAATGTAGCAACAGAGGAACGCGCCGCCGCAGTTGCATTCGAAGTTGAAGTAACCGCGATCCGGCTTCGGCTGCGCAAAGAACTCCACGCAACTGTCCTTCCAGACCGGGTCATGGTATTGCGTCCGCAAGCAGCGCACGTAGCGGTCTTCCACGCGGAAGTTGCCGTGAATGCCGTGCGAGTCGTAAAGCAGCCGGGCGGAGGTTCGGGGGTGGTGGTCGCTGCTTTCAGGCCGGAAGTGTTGAATCTCCACGGTGTCTGCCTGCTCCCAAACGGGGTCTGACCACTCGGCGTGAAGCTGAGGCACGACGTTGGTGGTTCGAACGCTGTAGTTCATGCGGCCACATTCAAAGCCGCGTGCATTCTGAGCGCAATGCGGAAAGCGGCCTCGAACGCGCAGGGCGGGGCTGCGCCATTCCAAATTCGAAGCGTGAAGACCGAAAGGCGAAGGCGCTCGTGGTGCTCAGTCCGGCGAGCTATGGCGGCGGAGCATATTTTCCGGCCGTGAACAACTGCACGGTGGTTCGCAATTATACTAAAGCCATCTCAATACGACACCAAAGCGTGTTGATAGCCAACTGATAGGCACCCCAAGGCCATCCCAAGGCCATCCCAAGGCCACCCCAGGCTACCCCGAGGCTTCCCTGAAGCTATATGGTAGCCAACCGGTAGCCACCCGGTAGCCACCCTGAAGCCACGCTGAGGCTACCCTGAGGCTACCTTGAGGCTACCCTCAGGCTACCCTGAGGCTCCCGGGACGGTCTGGTGCAGGGTGGGGGGAACCGGGGGCTGGAGGGCCGCCTTCAAGTGGTAGTTCCACGAACCAATCCGCCAAAGCGCGGGCGATCACCACGAACTCAAACAATAACCCCGTCCACGAAATAGCGCGTCACGTTACAGTTTCCTTGGCATTCCAGGACAGTTTGGGCTCGCGGGGACGCTCGTCCTCCCGGCAAGGCCGTTCGGCGATACGCCCTTACGTCGGCTGCTACGCTTGTTTGAATCCTCTTTACGCGAAGCGTTTGGCGCGGAGCTGAAATTCATCGAGGAAGGCCTGGATCAGCGCCGAGGTTTTGCCGCGCCACATCACGCCGAGGATGACCGGGGCGAAGTCAGGCAGCGGCACCACCCGCACGTGAGGTCGAGGCGGCGCTTTGGGCACCTGGACCGAGACGCCGATGCCGAACCCGCCGGCGACGTAAGTTTCGATGAGATCAATGGAGCTGACCTCCATGCCGGGGAACCAATCCACGCCCAGCCGAGCGAGTCCCTGCTGGAAGTTCTTGCAGATGGCCTCCACCGCCGGCAGGCAGATGAGCGGATCCTCGATCTTGTCCTGCGCCCAAAGCTGGCTGGCGGCGGTGACCCGGCTGGCCTTCTCCACCAGCAGAACCAGTGGCAGCTCGACCAGGGCCTCCGAGTGGAGGCCGGGCGGGGGCTTTTTCTCAATCGCTGTGACTGCCAGATCGAGTTCTTCCTTGAGCAGGAGGCTCTCGAACTCGGCCGGGTATCCCTCGCGCAGCGAGATTTTCAGGTTGGGGAAGCGCTTGCGGATGCTTTGGAAGACATCCGGCAGGTGTTCGCGCAGCACGATGGTGGAGGCGCCGATGCGGATTTGGCGCGCCTTGCCTCCCTGCAGTTCGCTGGCGAGGTTATCCAGGTTGGCGAAGAAGGGCTGGATAAAGCGATAGACCTTCTCGCCGGCGGGCGTCAGCGCGAAGGGCCGCCGCTGGAACAGCGTCACGCCGAGGTATTCCTCCAACTGCGCCACTTGCCCGCTCACCGCCGGCTGTTGAATGCCGTAGGGGATGTTGCGCACGGCCTCGGTGATGCCGCCGTGGCGGGCGACGTAATAAAACAGCTCCAGGTGGTGGATGTTCATGGGCTATGCCGAACGCTGTTGGTTTCCCGATGCACCGCAGGTTGCGCCAAGGCCCCGGGCGGCGCAACGACTAAAAATGGGCTGGGCGGATTGGCGCCAGGAACGCCGTTCATCATTTCCGTGGGGCCCAGGCATCCTGGACGTTCCGATTGAGCGACTCCGCCACACAGATCGGCACATGTCGTTCCTCATCAACCATCCAGGAGTTGTCGAACGTGCTGACCAGGCGGACGGTGCGAAAAGCGGGGGCGAGATTCTCCGGAGAGATGCCTATCGTAACCGCCACGTCCGCACTCTCTCCCGGCGACGGCCGCCACATCACGACGGTGTGCGGGAGCAGGACGCGCCGCGGCAAGCCGTGGCGCGGGCCAAAGAAATCCAGCGCTCCAGCCTCGCCGTAGTTTGAGGCTATGAGCACCGCCTCAGCACGCTTCTCCGCCGGCAGAGACTGGTATGCCTTGGCCACCGCGCGAACCTGGTCCTCCCACCCCAGCATATCCGCGTAGTCCTGGGGCAAAGGAAGTGTCGTGCCGCGGTTGGTGGTCGTCGCCGCCTTGATTCCCAGGGCGACGGCAAATCGCGCCATGGGTGCCGGAGGCACCATCGGCAAACCAAAGGGAAGCACCAGCATTCCCCAAGCAACCGTCAACACGACCATCACCACGGTCGCCGCCCGGCCGAGGCGCCCGGGGCACCGTTCGAGCGCCACGGCCCCCGCCGCAAAGAGTGTCGGATAGATCGGCCCCACATAATAAGGCTTCCCGTGCAGAACGAGCAGAAGGAGAAAGGCAAACAGACAGGTTAAACCGGCTACCCGGTAAGGACGCATCGAGCGGCGCACCAGCAGAGTTGCAACGCCCACGCCTGCCAGCAGGACCGGCGGGCCCAGCATTAGCACCTGGCCCTGGAGAAACTCCGCCGGCGTGATGCGTTGGAGCTGCTGGCCTTCCAAATCCCGCATGTTGAACACTACCGGGAAATCGAGGCGCACCTGGCCGATGATGCTGGGACTGCCGACCAGGAGCGCGACGAGCACCGCCAGGTAGGGCCAGGGAGTAGCCAGGGCGCGACGGTGTTGCGTGAGCAGCAGGGCCGCCAGCGCCGCCAGGGCGAAAAAGCCAATGCTGAACTTGGTCAGCAGCCCCAGGCCGCCGGCCACGCCCAGCAACAGCCACCACCGCCCCCGTGACCCTTGTGCGATCTTGATCAGCGCCAGGAACCCCAGGGTCCAGCAGAGCTGATCGAATACCACCGGGTGGAACAGGACCGACGGGCGCAGGAAGACCGGACAGAGGAGGACGCCGAGCATCGCCAACCCCTGCGCGAGCCTTCCTCCGCCCATCTCGCGCGCGATCACCCCGGCCAAAACCAGGACGCAGGTGCCGCCGAGGGCCGGAAAGAAGCGGACCGCGAACAAGGTGTCGCCGAAGACACCGCGGGCGGCTTTGGCCAGCAGTGCGATCCCCGGCGGGAAATCCATTCCCCACAAGCGCAGATGCTCACCCATCGCCAGGTAGAGAAACTCATCGCGATGAATGCCGTAGGGGGTTACGGCGACGGTCAGGAAAAGGGCGAACAGCTTGACCGCCGCGAAGCCGATCAGCAGCCCCCACGCCAGCGGTTGTCTAGGCGCGGCCTCCGGCGCGGTAACCGGAAGGGGCAGAGGAACCGAATTGGCAGCCGCTTGCGCCATGCAAATTAATCCCTGGGCACGCTGCGCCTGCGATCTGGCTTCATCGTGCCGTCAGTATGCTGCTTGGCCGCCCCCGGGAACTCAACGCCGAGCCCGTGAGGGAGAATTGGTCTCCGGTCTCCTCAAGCATGATGCAAAATTGGCGGAGCGGGGTCGTGATGTCAACCTCCAAGACTCTTGCGGACCTGCCTCCGGTCTGAGCCCTTCCCCGATCAGAGGTCGTCCACCGCATCCCAGTTCACAATGAACTCGATGACGAACGCCGCGGTCCATCCGTATTGGTGGATGCCTTCGCCTTTCCCGGATTTGGAATCATAGTATTCCCAGAGGTGGTCCTGGTTCTGGTGGCACCAGGCGAGCATCTGCTCCCGACCGGCCTGCGCCGTCTGCTCGAACCCATACCGTTTCAGGCCCTTCAAGGCGAAGTAGTTGATATTCAACCAGGCAGGGCCGCGCCAATAGGCCTGGCTTCGGTAGTTGGGATTGTCATAAGCAACACAGGGGAACCCGGGAAAGAACTTCTTCGGGTCACGGGCCAATTCATGCATCGCTTTGGCCCGCTCGGGCGTAGCGATGCCGACATAGAGCGGCATGAACGAGGCGGGGGTCAAAACCGGGCTGAACCCTTTGGTGACGCGGTTGCGGTCCTCATAAGCCTTGGCGCTCTCGTCCCAGAGTTGCTCGTTGATGCGGCGGCCCAGGGCATCGGCTTTAGCCCGCCATTCCGACTCCGCCTCGGACAAGGACTGGCGACCAGCCAGGTAAGCCAGTGAGCGGTAGGCCATAACCATGTAACAGTTCAGGTCAATCGTCCAAAGGTTATCGCAGCCCCCATCCCAACGGACCGAGTCGTCCCAACCCGCCTCGCAATTGGGAGTGCTTCCACCGTAGTGAAAGAGCCCTTCGGCGGTTCCCCCGCGCTCGCGCTCCCAAAAGCGGGCGTTGGCGACGAAGTGGGGATAGACCTGTTTGAGGTACTCCAGGTCGGGGTGCCGGCGGTCCATGATGGCGCAGACCCAGGGCAGCACCGGCGGTTTGCCGAAGGCGTCAACCACTCCCTCTTTTTCCCAGATCACGTCAATAAAGCCGCCCGAGGGCAATTGGTGGTCCAGGAAGATGCGCACCTGCTCGCGGGCCAACTCCGTGTCCCACCGGCACAGCGCCAGGGCGTGAAAGGCCGCGTCCCAGTTCCAAACGCCGCGATACCGGAACGGGGACGGGCTGATGCCGCGGAGCGGACGCCATTGCCCGTCAAGGATGTTCGCATACAGCGTCTCCTGGGCGCGGCGCAACAGGTCGGCGTCACGGGGAGAGACTTTGGCTCGTTGTTGGTCAAGCCAGTGCACGGCTTCCGCCGGAGGCTTCTGCGGACCGACCGCTGGCTCGGCTCCCCCACCCGTGCCGACGCCGCTGAACAGACCGCTTGTCACCGACACCAGGAAGGAGAACCGAATTCCAAGCTTCATGCCCGCATCATGGCGGCTGCGCCCCGGATTTCAAGCGCGCGAGAAGCAGGGCAAGAGAAGCTCAGCGCCGCTGGCGGTTACTCACTGGTCTTGGGCCAGTTCAGGTGCTTATGTAGGAAATCGAACGTGCCCGCGCCGTTAATCCTATGCTCGCCATTGAAGTATTCGATGGCC
>Ga0335078_10014906_pt1 | contig 11536 bp, 10 predicted proteins | sample Lox_Sample_32_FD_206711 | JGI IMG/M metagenome (GOLD analysis project Ga0335078, IMG submission 206711) | Soil microbial communities from Loxahatchee National Wildlife Refuge, Florida, United States - Lox_Sample_3.2 | ecosystem: Environmental > Terrestrial > Soil > Wetlands | place: USA...
CCGCCAGGCGCACGTCGGACGCCGCCGCGAACGCGAAGTGAGGGGACGCGTCGCTGACGGTCAGCTCCCGGACGCGAGCCCAGACGTCCCCGCCGTCGACGTACACGTCGCGGATCTCGCAATGAAGCGCGGCGTGACCGCGGCGTTGCGCCGCGCGCACGAACGCGAAGGTGGTGTCCTTGTCGGGCAGGACACGGTCCATCGGATCCATCACGTAGACGAAGCGCATCGCCGCCGAGGATAGCGTGCCTGCGGCGGGACCCCAGCCTCCTGTGCCGGACGGTCGTGACCAGCGCTTCAGCGCTCGTCGTAGATCATCGCCGCGAACTGGGCGCTGCGATCGGGATCGAGATCGCTGGCGACCACGTAGCCGACGCCGCCCCGCTGCGTCGCCGCCACGGAGTAGCCGCTCTCTCGCCCCACGCGCACCTCGGCGGTTCCGACCTCGCGCGGAGCGAGGTTCGCCGTGCCGATCTGGATCTTCTGCGCGTCGTACACCACCACGCTGACCCGCCGGGCGTCGTCGCCCGTGCCGACCACGTACTGCAGCATCGCGGCTCGCTGCGCCCGCAGCGGCACGACCCGGCCTCCGACGAGGCGGGCGTTCAGGCCGGCCCGCTCGAAGCTCGCGGGGTGCAACGGCACGCCCACGTATCGCTCCAGCCCCCGGACCGAGTCTGGATCCTTCGCCTCGAGCGGCAGCGACTGCGAGTGCTCCGACACGAGCTCCGCAAGCAGATCGTCCCCGAAGCCCGCGCGGGCTTCCGTCGTCGGCGAGTGGGAGCCGCGCGTGGCCGCTCCCCACATCAGCGCGAGCGCCGCGGCCGTCGCCAGCGGGACCATGGTGCGCCACGACGCCAGGCTCACGAGCGGCGCCTGCGCATCGAGCGCCTCCTGCGCCTCACCTCGAGCCTCCTCGCGCACGCGCTCGGCCGCCATGGCGGTCGCGATGCGCTCGCTCAGACCCGCGGGAGCGGACGTGCGCACGACCCGCTTGAGCGACCCGCGGACCGCTCGCATCAGCTGCGCTTCCTCGCGGCAGGTCTCGCACTCCCCCACGTGCTCGTCGATCTCGATCATCCTCGCCGGCTCGAGCTCTCCGTCCAGGTAGGAGCCCAGCAGCCGCGCGCGATCGCGACAGTCGTGGAGCGTCATGCCGCACCTCGCTTGCGGGCGCGGTACTCGGCCAGGTTCGCCGTCTTGGTCTCCTGCGGCATCGGTTCCTGTCCGACCTGCTCCTCGCCCTTCACGATACCGAGGGCGAGGGCGTGATTGTAGAGGGCACGTTGCAGCAGCTTGCGCCCCCGGTGCAACCGGCTCATCACGGTGCCGATCGGGCAGCCCATGATCTGCGCGATCTCCTCGTACGAGAACTCCTCCACGTCGCACAGCATCACGGCCAGGCGGAACTCGGCGGGCAGGGTGTCGAGGGCCTTCTGGATCTCTCCCTCGACCAGGGGCATCAGGGCCAGCATCTCGGGATCGCGCAGCTGGCGCATCGTGCTGGCGCTGACCCACCCGTCGGCCAGAGGGTCGGCGTCCGGCCCGTCGAGCACGGAGCGCTCGAGGCCCCCGCGACGGTACTTGTTGATGAACGTGTTGGTCAGGATGCGGAACAGCCAGGCCTTGAGGTTGGTCCCGGCGTGGAACTGGTCGCGGGCGCGCATCGCCTTGACGAAGGCGTCCTGCACCAGGTCCTCGGCCTCCGTCGGGTTGCGCGTCAGCTTGCAGGCGACGCCGTACATCGCGTCCAGGTGCGTGATGGCCTCGTCGGCGAACGCATCACGAGGAGCATGAAGGGAAGTGGGCATGGGATGGCGTATCCGCTGGGTCCTGATGGGGAAACACGCCGCCTCGGCGGCTATTCCCCAGTAATAACCAGCAGGACGAAGCTGCGCCCGTCAGCCCCCGTTCGGGGGACCGCCGCGGAGCCGCTTCTCGAGCTCCTCTAGACGCTCGTTCAGGCGTTTGACCTCCTGCTGGAGCTGCTGGAGCGGCCGGAAGCTGGCCAGCACCGCCCGGACCCTCTCGTCCAGGTTGTGCTGCATCTCCTCGAACTTCTCCTTGGCCTGGTCCACGAGCGTAGGCTTCGAGTCTTTGGGCGCCGCCACCTCGGTCTTCTCCTCCCCCGCCTTGGTCCCCGGGATGAGCCGTCCGATCGGCCCCTCGCGCAGGTCGGCGAGCACTTTCTCGGTTCGCGCGTGGATCAGGTCCTTGAGCGTCTGAAGGGGCACGTTCCGGGAGTGCGACTTCTGCTCCTCGTAGATGATCTGCGCCAGCGTGACCTCGGTGAGGTCGTCCTTCGTGTTGTTGTCGATGATCTGGACTTCTTCGCCCCCCCGCACCATTTCGGCGATCTGGAGGAGCGTGACGTAGCGGCTGTCCTTCGTGTCGTAGAGCTTGCGGTTCGAGTAGCGCTTGATGACGCGGCGCGGTTTCTCCGACGGGGCAGCAGCGGGCGTCTCGGGCTTCGTGTCCAAGATCGTTCTCCTTCGACGCGCCGCGTACCACGGCGGGCTACAACCAAGGATACACTAACGCGCAGAGTCGAAAGTGGGAGAAGAAGCGCGCCAACACCCGCCGAGGCCGGCCCCGCTTGCGCTCGAGGACGCTCGCGCCCGGTACGGGGGGGCCGCTCGTCCGGCCGTCGACGGAGTGAGCCTGATCGTGCGGGCAGGTCAGGTGACGGCCCTCCTGGGCGCCAACGGCGCGGGCAAGTCGACGCTCCTCCGCGTGGGAGCGGGCCTTCTACCCTCCGAGTCGGGTCGGGTGAGCGTCGACGGGCAGGACGTGGCCGGGATGGAGCGGCGGCTGGCGGCGCGCCTGGTGTCGTTCGCGCCGCAGAGCGAGCCCGTGGCCACCGGTTTCACCGTCCGGCAGATCGTCGCGATGGGGCGTGCCCCCCACCAGGACGGCTGGATGCGCGAGCGTGACGAGGACCGGGTCGCGGTGGACGACGCCATGGGGCTGTGCGACCTGTCGGACGTCGCCGGGCGGTCGGTGGAGACGCTGAGCGGGGGCGAGCAGCGCCGGGTCACGGTCGCGCGGGCACTGGCGACGCGCCCCCGCGTCCTCTTGCTCGACGAGCCGGCGGCGTTCCTCGACGTGCGCCATCGCATCGAGCTCTACGACTTGCTCGCGGACGTCGTCGCGCGCGACGGCATCGGCTGCCTGGTGGCCATGCACGACCTCGACGCCGCGGCCCGCGTGGCTCGCCACGTCGTCCTCATGCGCGACGGCCGCGTCGTCGCCGCCGGGCCCCCGGACGAGGTCATGACCCCGCAGACGCTCCGGTCCACGTTCGACGCGGAGGTCGACGTCGGCGTCCACGCGCCCAGCGGTCGCCGCTACTTCGTGCCGTTGCGTCCCTCGGGTGAGAGCGGCGTCGGCTAGAGAAGCGCCTTGCGTATCAGTCGCTCGAGCTCGGCGTCCTCCGTGATGCCCGTGCGCACGGCGGTGATCTTGCCGGTGCGCGAGACGACGACGAGCGTCGGCAGGCTGTCCACCTCGTAGACGCGCGAGGCGGTCCCCTCCTGGTCGTGGACGATGGGGTACGTCAGGCCGTGGGTCAGCGCGAAGTCGTGCGGGTCGCCCTGGTCCGGCGAGTCGGTGTTGACGCCGACCACGACCACGCCCTTGTCACGCCACCGCCGCGAGACCTGATCGACGATGGGCGCCTCGGCGCGGCACGGCTGGCACCACGTGGCCCAGAAGTCGAGCAGCACGGCGCTGCCACGGAGATCGCTCAGGCTCAGCGTCTTCTTGCCGGCGAGCCCGTCGCCCAGCGCGCCCGAGTTGGCCACGACCTCGAGAGTGAAGTCCGGCGCCTCGAGCCCGACCGCTCCGGGCTGCTTCGGCGTGAAGATGCGCGGCAGAAGCGCGAACCCGCCGAGCAGCAGCAGGACCAGGCCCAGCGTGCCGAGCGTCGTCCGGGTCGATCGCGGATCGCCGTTCATCTCACCGAGGGATAGCACGCCGGCCCTCACGCGGCCGGGCGCCGCTGCGGCCTGGACGACGTGGGCGCGTCCGGCACGCCGGCCGCCGCGATCGCCAGCGAGTGCGGGGGCGGCAGCGTCACGACGAACATCGATCCGCCGAGCCTCTGGCTCGTGCGTACGGCGATGGAGCCGTTGTGCTCGACCACGATCTTCTTGACGATGGCCAGGCCGAGCCCCGTCCCTTCGGACTTCGTCGTGAAGTACGGATCGAAGACGCGCTCGCGCGATGCCTCGGGCACGCCCGGACCGTCGTCCTCGACCATCAGGTCGATGCCGTCGCCCGTGGCCGTCGCGTGCACCAGCACGTGGCCGCGCGGCGTCCCCTCCCGCGCGGGTCGCGCGTCGCGGATCGCCTCCACGGCGTTGCGCACCAGGTTGACGAGCACCCGCCGCAGCATCTGCCGGTCGATCGCGGCCGGGATGGGCTCCGACGGCACCTCCCAGCGCACCTCGACGTCGTGCGCCACGATCACCTCGTCGGCGCCCTCCTCGGTCAGCTCGGCGCCCAGGTGCCCCAGCTGCTCGGAGCACTCGCGCATGAAGTCCCGCAGGCTCGCCTCCTTCAGCTCCGCGTGCGGCAGCCGCGCGAAGCTCGAGAAGTTGCCGACCAGCCGGCGCAGGGTCCCCACCTCCTCCTCCACGATCTCCAGCGTCGTGTCGAGCAAGCCCCGGAAGCGCGGATCGTCGCCCGCGTACTTGCGGTGGCACTCCTGGACGGCCAGCTGGATGGGGGTCAAGGGATTCTTGATCTCGTGCGCGAGCCGCTGGGCCATCTCCTGCCACGCGCCGATGCGCTGCAGGTACTCGATGCGAGCGCGCGACTGCTGCATCTCGCCGAGCATGCGGTTGAAGACGCGCGCCAGCTCGGTCAGCTCGTCGGACCCGGTGACGGGGACCCGGACGTCGAGGTTGCCGGCCGCCACCTGGTTGATCGCGTTGGCCAGGCGGTTGATGCGGAGCGTGATGCCGCGAGCCAGGAACACTCCGAGCACCACCGTCACGATCGCCGTGATGCCCAGCAGGGCCGCGAAGGCCTTGTAGGCCGGCATGTAGACGATGTCCCGGTCGCTGCCCATCTTCTCGTAGCTGTCGTGCACCACGCCCGCGTGCTCGAGCTCCTGCTCGTACCGCCGGTCCACCGCGAACGTCGCCAGGAGCGACGGCCCCGCGCCCTCCTCGCCCAGGGCGCCCCGCAACGACGGCAGCACGCGCTCGCGCGCGTCGTCGATCGGCGTCGTCCGCGCGCGGCTCGCCAGCACGCGCCCGTCGTCCTCGACCTCCAGCGACACCAGCCCCGGGTAGCGCCCGAAGAGCGCGTCGAGCGCGGCGGCGCAAGCCGGACCGTCGTGCTTGCGGGCGGCCGTGCGCAGCGCCTCGTCGCCCGCCATCGCCTCCGCCTCGTGCTTGAGGTCGTCTTTGACCGCCCGCACGTACTCCTTGTAGAGGTCGATCCCTCGCTCGAGCTGCCCGCCTACCTCCGGCGGCATCCAGCGCTGCTTGGCGTAGTCGAGCATCGTCGACGCCAGCGCCACGGCGACGGCGAGCGGGATGATGGCCGTCAGCAGGATGACGAGCGCGATGCGGAGCTCCGTCTTGCCGAACATGCGCATGCAGCGTCCGGAGCATACCCCTGCCTCGCGGAAAAACCGGGTTGCCGGGCCACGAGCCGGGCACTACTGCTTTGCCGCGGTGCGCCTCGCCCTGCCCGTCGTGCTCGCAGGCCTCTGCGCCTGCGCGTCCGCCTCGCCCCGGACGGCGCCGGTGCCCTCGCGCGCTCCGGACGACGACTGGAGACACGGCCTGCTCTACCTCGCCCTCACGGACCGCTTCGCCGATGGCGACCCGTCCAACGACGACGCGGGTCAGCCGGCGTGTCACGACGCCACCGCGCCCGATCTCTTCCACGGCGGCGATCTCGCCGGCCTGCGCGCGCACATCCCCTACCTGCGCGACCTGGGCGCCACCGCGGTCTGGGCCACGCCGCTCACCGCGCAGGTCCCTCGCCTTCACGACGCGTGCGGCTACCACGGCTACTGGACGAACGCCGTGGACCCGGACGACGGCGCGCTCGAGCCGAAGCTCGGCTCCTGGGACGAGGTGGCCGCGCTCGTCGGCGACCTGCACGCCGCGGGCATGCGCTTCGTCCTCGACATGGTCGTCAACCACCCGGGGCGCGGCGCGCCCATCGTCCGCCAGCACCCGGACTGGTTCCACTCCGACGACACGTGCGCGTCGCTCGGCAGCCGCGACATCCACTGCTCGCTTCACGGCCTGCCCGACTACGCGCAGGAGAAGCCCGAGGTCGCGGCCTACCTGACGTCGGCGTCCCGAGCCTGGGTGCGGCGCGTGAAGCCCGACGGCATCCGCATGGACACGGCCAAGAACGTGGCCGCGAGCTACTTCGCCGACTCCTTCGTCCCGGCGGTGCGAGCCGAGAAGCCCGGCCTGTTCCTCGTGGCCGAGTACTTCGAGGAGAGCGGCGTCGCCCCTCTCGTCCCGGTGCTGGACGCGGGCTTCGACTCGGCCTTCGACTTCCCGCTGCACCGGGCGCTCGTCGATTCGTTCGCCAAGGGCGGCTCCGTCGACCTCGTGGCCGACGCCGTCGCGCGGGCCATCGGCACGCTCGGGATGGACCGGGCGACGCGCCTCGTGAGCTTCCTCGACAACCATGACGTGCCGCGCTTCCTGAGCGAGGCCCCCGAGGGGCTCGACGGCGACGAGCTCTCGCGCCGCTACGCGGTCGCCCTCGTCGCCCTCTTCACGCTGCCGGGCATCCCGCAGCTGTACCAGGGCGACGAGCTCGGGATGCTCGGCGGGTACGGCGCCCAGCGGCACGACATGCCGTCGTGGGCTTGGCAGTCGTCCACGCGGGTCGGGGCTCACCCGGGCTTCGCCGGCGACGCGCAGGCGGTCTTCGCCCTCGTGCAAGCGCTCGCGAAGCTCCGGGCGGGCGACGAGGCCCTCTGGCGCGGCTCGTACGCGGAGGTGCTGCGCGCCCGTGCCGGCGCGAACGTGCTGGCGTTCGCCCGCGCGGCAGCGGGCGGCAGGGACCTCGTCGTGCTGGACGGTGACGCCGCGCCCCTCACCGTGACCCTGAGCACGTCCGCCACGGGATGGCGCGACGGCACCGTGCTGCACGATACCGTCGGCCTCGGTGCGCCCGCCGTCGTGACGGTCGAGCGCGGCGCCGTCACCGTTGCGCTGCCGCCTCGAGCGGCGGCGGTCTACCGCGTCGAACGCGGGTCGCGCTGAAGTGCCGTAGCATCGGGCTCGCCCTTGCGTTCCGGTCTGCTCGCCCTCCTCGTCGTCCTCTTCATGCTGCCACTGGCCCGGCCGGCTCGTGCCGACACGCTGGCCGACGTCCGGGCCCGGGGCGAGCTGCGCTGGGGAGGCGACCTGCAGGGCGGCGAGCCCTACGTCTACGAGGACCCGGCCGATCCGTCGCGCATCATCGGCTTCGAGGTCGACATCGCCGGCTCCCTGGCGCGCCGCATCGGCGCCCGGCGCGCCCGCTTCGTCGAGACGCAGTGGTCCAACCTCGTGCCGTCGCTCGAGCGCGGCGACGTCGACATCGCCCTCAACGGCCTCGAGGACACGCCCGACCGGCGCGCGCGCCTGCGCCTGTCGCGGCCGTACTTCATCTACCGCGAGGTGCTCGCCGTCCGCCGGGGCTCGAGCTACCGGACGCTCGACGACCTGCGGGGCAAGCGCGTCGCGACGCTCAACCAGACCTACGCGTACGACCTGCTCCAGGCGCGCCCCCTGGAGACCGCCGTCTACGAGGGCCAGCAGGAGCCGTATCTCGACCTGCAGCTCGGGCGCGTGGACGCCGTGCTGCTGGACCACATCATCGCCGATCGCTACGGGTGCTCGCTCGCGGGGATCGAGTGCCTGCCGGGCGAGGTCGCGCGCGGCTCGTACGTCGTCGGAATGCGCCGCGGCGACGAGTCGCTGGGGCAGGCCGTCGACGGCGCGATCGACGCGATGGTCGCCGACGGCGAGCTGCGCCGCATCCTCGACTCGTGGAAGATCTGGGACGCCACGCAGGACGGGCTGGCGACGGCCACCTCCAGCAGCACCCAGGCGCCCCAGCCGGTCCAGGCGCAGCCGACGCTCGACGGCCACCAGCTCCTGCTCTTCCTGCAGGGGGCGGCGCTGACCGCCGTCGTGTCCCTGGCGTCCTTCGCGCTGGCGATGCCGCTCGGCATGCTGCTAGCCGCCGTGCGCATGGGCTCGGGATCGATCGCGCGCGCGCTCGCCACGGCGTACGTCGAGGTCCTGCGCGGCACGCCCGTGCTGCTCCAGCTCTACGTCCTGTACTTCGGGCTCGCCCCGATCCTGCGCCTCGGGCCGATCGCCGCCTCGGTGATCGGGCTCGGGCTCAACTACGCGGCCTACGAGGCGGAGGTCTACCGCGGCGCGCTCCTGGCGATCCCGCGCGGGCAGATCGAGGCCGCGGCGGCGCTGGGGTTGCGCCCCTGGCAGACCCTGCGCCACGTCATGTTCCCGCAGGCGGCCCGCACTGCCCTGCCTGCGGTGACGAACGACTTCGTGTCGCTGCTCAAGGACTCGTCGCTCGTCAGCGTCCTCACGGTCATCGAGCTCACCAAGCGGATGACCATCGCGGCCGTCGAGATCCGCAGCTGGATCGGCCCCGGTCTATTGTGCGCGGCGCTCTACTTCGTGATGAGCTTTCCACTGTCCGTGCTGTCTCGCCGGCTCGAGAAGAGGCTGCAACATGATCCGCATCCGCGGCTTGGCTAAGCGCTACGCAGGTCGCGGCGCGCTCGCCGGCATCGACGCCGACGTGCGCGAGGGCGAGTGCATCGCCGTGGTCGGCGCCAGCGGGTGCGGCAAATCCACGCTGCTGCGGTGCCTCAACGGCCTCGAGTCGTTCGACGAGGGGACGGTCGACGTGGCGGGCTTCGCGCTGACTCCCGGCGCGGCGACCAGCCGGGCGAGGATCCGCTCGCTGCGGGAGTCCGTGGGCATGGTGTTCCAGGAGTTCCACCTCTTCCCGCACCTGACCGCCCTGCAGAACGTGACGCTGGCGCCGCGCATCGTCGCGGGCCGGACCGGGGCCGAGGCCGAGGCCCGCGGACGGGACCTGCTCGGGCGCGTCGGCCTGGGCGACCGCGCCGACGCGTATCCGCACCAGCTCTCCGGCGGGCAGAAGCAGCGGGTCGCCATCGCGCGGGCGCTCGCGATGCCGCTGCGCGTGCTGCTCCTCGACGAGCCCACGAGCGCCCTCGATCCCGACATGCGCGAGGAGGTGCGCGAGGTGCTGCGCACGCTCGCCGGCGAGAGCGCGCTCACGATGGTGCTCGTGACGCACGAGATGCGCCTGGCGTCGGAGCTCGCGGACCGAGTCTGGTCGATGCAGGCCGGGCGCATCGTGGCCGAGGGGCCGCCCGATCAGGTGCTCAAGGACGAGCCGTGACCGGGTCCCGCCCGGGCGCCGCCGGCTCGGGCGTCGTGCCGAGCGCGGCCGCCGCCGTCAGCACGAGCGCGATCCACACCGCGTCCGCGAGCACCAGGTGCACGAGCTGCAGGCCGACGGGCGCGAGCGTCGCCACGTCGAGCAGCCCCGCCCCGATCTGCGCGGCCACCAGCGCGCTCGCGACGAACGACAGCGTCCTCACCGCGTGCGACGGCCGCAGCGACCGGACGACGCCGGACGCGAGGAAGACGGCGGCGCCCGTCGACGCGGCCAGCACGGGGTGAAGCGTGCGCAGGCGGACGAAGAGGCTCGCGCCCGGCGCGAAGTCCTGCGCCAGGCCGGCCGCGAGCGACGCCGGCGGAAAGAGCGTGTCGCCCAGGGCGGTCACTGCGCCGCTCGAGCCGACCAGGAACATCGCGACCAGCGGGATGCCCATCGTCCACGCGACGGCACGCCGACCCCGCGCCGCCGGCGCCGCCCCTCCCGACGCCCACCACGCGGTGAGCGCCGTCGACGCGAGCAGCAGGAACGTATTCGTCAGGTGCAGGCAGAGGCTGACCGCCCGCGCGAGCGACTCGTCGTGCGCCACGAGGCGAAAGAGCACGAGGCCCGCGCCGATGAGCGCCTCGCTGCCCATGAACGCCGCGCTCGCGATCGCGCCGCGTCGCACGGCGTGCCCGCGCGGGTACGCCCGCAGCGCCCAGACGAGCAACACCAGCGAGAGCGCCAGCGCCAGCCCGCTGGTGAGGCGGTGGGACAGCTCGACCAGCATCTCCACCGGAGGCGACCGCGGGACCAGCTCCCCGTTGCAGAGCGGCCAGTGCGCGCCGCATCCCGCGCCCGATCCGGTGGCGCGCACGTACGCGCCCCACGCGACGACCGCCAGATCGTACGCCAGCAGACCCCAGGCGAAGCGGGCGAACCGAGGCATCGGAACGAGCGCGGATGTAGCTTCGGCCGCAAGGAAAGTCCACGCGCCCCGGCCCCGGCCGTGTCCCACATTTCCCTTCGAATCGAGCGTCCCACCCGCTCCGGTGTACGCTAGGGGGTAGTGGCGGCCTCGTCTTCGCCCGACCTCCGCGGGTCTTCCCCGTCGGAGAGCTTCCGCCTGCTGCGGGAGCTGGGTGCGCGCGTCGTGCCGGCGTGGGCCGCGCTCGACCTGCGCGCCGAGGCGGGCAAGCAGCTCGTCGTCGTCGAGCGCATCGAGCGAGGCGGGCCGTACAGCGACCAGGAGATCGCGGACTGGGTCCGCGACGCGCGTAGGCTGGCGACGCTGGAGCACCCCAACGTGGGACGCCTGCGCGACGTGGTCATCCGCAGCGAGGACGTGCTCGTCGTCGCGGACTTCGTCGACGGCGTGCGCTGGTCGGAGCTGTCGGGCGCCGCCGAGCGTCCCTCGCTCGAGGTGGCGCTGCGGATCCTCGTCGACGCCCTGACCGGCCTGAGCGCGCTGCACAACCTCCGCGACGCCAAGCGCGAGCCGCTCAAGCTGTTCCACGCCGAGCTCACGCCCGAGTGCATCATCGTGGGCATCGACGGAGTGGCGCGCATCGTGAGCGCCTGCCGCGTCAAGTCGGCCCGCGCGCGGCCCGGGCGAGGCGGCAGCGCCTACCTGGCCCCCGAGATCCTGCTCGAGGACGACTCGGCCGACGCGCGCGCCGACGTCTACAGCGCGGGCGTCATGCTGTGGGAGGCGCTCACGGGCCGTCCGCTCTTCCCGAACACGCAGCCCTCGGCCATCGTGACCCACCTTCTCAGCGGACGCATCGCCCGCGCGACCGTCCCGGACGACGCCCCCTGGGCGGCTCCGCTCGCGGACGTCGCGACCCGCGCCCTGTCGGCCGATCCCGGCCGGCGCTTCCCTTCGGCCGCGGCGCTCGCGGCGGAGCTGCGGCGCGTCGCCGGGGCGAAGCTGCCTCCGCCCGTGCGCGTCGCCACGCTCGTCCGCGCCACCTTCGGCGACGCCATCCGCAAGCGGCGCGAGGCGTTCGAGCGAGGCGAGGTCGAGGAGTCGACGGGACACGAGATCCCCGTGATCCTGGAGTCCGACCGCCCGTCCGCGTTGCCGACGCCCGTACCGCCGTCGATCGAGCCGATC